>Ga0070698_100000838_pt1 | contig 33646 bp, 38 predicted proteins | sample KBSK1502metaG_FD_65477 | JGI IMG/M metagenome (GOLD analysis project Ga0070698, IMG submission 65477) | Corn, switchgrass and miscanthus rhizosphere microbial communities from Kellogg Biological Station, Michigan, USA - KBS K1-50-2 metaG | ecosystem: Host-associated > Plants > Roots >... | reverse complement strand
TTGTCGCGGGCGAGCTGGGTGGGGCTGCGGTGCTCCAACACGACTGCGTCGACGATGTAGCGGCCGAGACCCGACATGCGCCACCTCCGAGATTGGTGGCGTGCACTATGTCTTGCGACAGGGGTGAACTATGTGGTGAACTCAGACACCTCGCCCCCGACCATTTTCGTATTCGAAATCGGCGATTTCTGTGGTCGGCTGGAGTCAGCGGAACACAGCTGGATCACAATTTCCCGCGGAGCCACGGAAACCGGGTCACCTGACAGCGTGTTTCGTCTCTTGAGGTGAACTCACTCAGCTGCAATCGAAGGCTCGGCAAAGCCTCCCGCCCTCGGTTGCACAGGCCAGGACCGTGAGGCCCGGTTGCCACCGACGCGCGCAACCGATTCGTGGGAAATCTATCAGCGACGCTTCGAACGACCGCAGGCGGCCGACGGGCTGTACAGTTGAGGCCAAAGCTAATAGGTGTGCCGGGAAGTCTGGTCGGCAGGAGGACTTCTTGGTGCGCGCCTACCTTCAGAGCCGGCCCATACTGCTCATCGCCTTCGCATTTGCGGTGATGGGCGACCCGGTCTCCTCGGTGGCCTACGCGATCGAAGCCGCGCTTCGCGCCCTGGAGGGCCACCTTGAATTGCTCCTACCCACAATGGCACTCGTCATCGGGATCATCGCCCTAGTCGACATCAACTATCACCAACTGGTTGGTCGATTCCCGGAGGGCGGCGGAGCGGCGGCTGCGGCGGGTGGCGCGTTCGGAGAGGGTTGGGCGTTCGCGCCGATGGGCGCATTGATCGTGGACTACGCACTTACGATCTCGATCAGCGTCGCGGCCGGCGCTTCCGCGATCATCGCCTACCTGCCATCGCTGGCCGGTTTCCGCGACATGCTGGCACTCGCGCTCTTGGTGTTCGTGGCGGCTTTCACCTGGTTCGGACACGGCGGTCGGACCCTCTTCGCCCTCATGACACTGGCTTTCGTGGCAGTGGGTTCAATCACCTTGATCAGCGGAATGATGGGCGGCCACCACGAGCAGCCTAGACAGGTAGTTCCGCTGACACACCCTGCAGTCCTGGCAGTCGTCCTCGCGTTCCCGGTAGCAATGGCGCTGGCGACCGGGACCGAAGCGCCTTCATCAGCCATCGCCCAGCTTGGGCAGCTGGACAACTCTGGGCGCCGGCGCTTCGGCCGGATCACACTCTGGTTGACGCTTGCGGTGGTTGGCGGTCTCACCCTGGGGATCACCGCTCTCGCAGTCAGCTTGGGCGTCGGCATCCCGAGACCAGACAGCACGCAGATCGCCGACCTCGCCCATGAAGCCGCGTCGACTCCGGTGTTTGCCGCGTTCCAGGCTTCCACGGCCCTTCTGTTGTTGGCGGCGGCGAGCTCTTCCTTCCAGGCCGGACCTGGGCTATTGCGGGCGCTCGCCCGGCGTCGGCTGGCTTCCGGCCAAACGGCCGGCGTTTTGGCCGGCTGGCTCGGGGTGACCAATAAGCACCACACGCCGTATTGGGGTGTCGTCCTCTTCGCCGTCGGCGCGTCGGCTGTCGTTTTGCTGGCCGGTGGCCAGGATCAGATCCTCGTTTTGTACTACGCGGTCGCCGTCTTCGTCGCCTTTCTGGCCGGCTTGGTGGCGATGGCCAAATTCTCGTTGGTGGACCGTGCGTGGTCGGCTTTCGCCGTCAACGTTGCGGGCACTCTGGCTGTGGCCTTCACACTCGCCGTAAACCTCGGCCGCATCTATCCGCTGCTGTCGCTGGCCGCCTCTGCGCTGATTGCAGCGGCGCTCTACTCGCTCTGGGTCAGGGCCGGCCGGCCGCGCGGCATCGCTGGGGCTCTCGCCGAAGCTGAGGCAGGAGTCGTCGCGCCAATTGAAGCTGGGCAAGCACGCCTGTGATGCACCGACTCGCAACACATCGGCAATGGGGACCATGATCGGCACGACCACGTCCGGCCACATCAATCGCGAACAGGAGGTATTGAGATGAGCACAAGCGCAGTCCGCGGAGCATTGAAGATCCCCCTCACAGCTTGGGCTTCACGGAGATTGAACCGGCAAGCGATGGCGGACGCTCAGCCTTCAAACGGATCCTGCTCGCAGTCACCAACTCAGATCCTTGCAGGCGCGCCATCGCATTGGTTGCCACGTTGGCACGAACCAACGGCTCGGAGATATGTGTCATCCACCTTTACGAACGACTTTCCCTCGGCAAGGCAGGCTTCTGGGATCTGGAGACCCAGGATGAGGCGAACTGGTTTCTCGGTCGCGTCAGAGCTGAACTGGAGAGGACAGGAGTCAGGGTCGAGGTTGCGACCGCGAAGACCTTTCGCGATGAGATTGCACTCCGCATCATGTCGGCAGCCAGTGAATACCGTGCCGATGTGGTCGTGATCGGTACCCACCGTAAGTCGGCGGTCCAGGCGGTCCTCCGTGGCAGCGTCTCGCATGAGTTCATTCACAGAAGCAAGATCCCGATTTTGGTCATCCCCTGATGCGGCCTATCGCACATTCACCCCTCGAACTTCTGGTTCGGGCTTGGCCCACAGGATCTTGCACAGCAACACAGTTCGGCTGGTCCAAGCACTCGGAACTGGTGGACGGCGACATCAATCTGCGAAGCGAATTAGGCGGCTATTCAAAAGCCTGCCCAGCATCCATAGGCCGGATGACGACGAGACGAGTCTCGCCCAATCCATGGCTCTAGGAGGCTAGCTGTGCCGAAGGTAGCACCGTTCCATTCATTGAACGAGGCCGGGAAGCCTCCTGAACGCCGCGTGTACCACAACAACGGCGTGTGTGGGCCGGGCCGTGACATTCCATACCGCGAGCGGGTTTCTGGTACAGGCGGCTATCGGCTCTGTGACGACTGCTTCCGCTTGAATCGGCTTGACCGCTAGCGAGCACAATTTCCGGCCCGCAATCGGAGGGCGAGGAATGGACAACAGCCGTCCAAGGGTCAGGCTGAGGACGGATTCGCGTCTACGTAACAGGCGGGCCTTATAAGACCTGTACGCTGGCAAGATCCACGCATAGAAGTTACAAGCTACATGAAGTAGCCGCCCAAGTTAGGAGTGTCGTAGCCCAAGAAAACGACCTAAGAGAATTCCTGACCCACGACAGTGGCGGCCGTCTGCATGCGGCGGTCGCATGTTTTCGATGAACACCCGAAGTCGCCCGTTCTGGTTAAGTCTCTCTACGATCCTCAATCGCACCCAGGTACTGGTAGTCGGCTTCTTTGCGCTTATTTGGATCGCGCTCGTCGCGATTCTGGTCCTGTCGCCTGAGGTCTACACGCAGACCCTGCCTAAAGTCGGAAAGGACAGCCTCGCGGGCGAGACGTCGTTTTTGATTCTGCTCTCGGCACTCATCGCTCTTCTTTTAGTCGGGGTCTTCCGTCGCTGGAGATGGACTTTCTGGCTGGTCCTGATCGCATTCTTCTTTGGGCTGTTGCGCGTCCCAGTCTCCGCACTGCAGATCGCCCGGATGATTCCGGCCAGCGGGCCAACCTGGTACGAGGCCCTGCAGGGTGTGATCGGAGCCGGCCAGTTTCTAATCGCGATTGCCATGTTCACGGGCTATCGGAAGGCGGGCGTCTGGGGAGAGTTCTGATCCTGGTGGACCCTTTGAGTTCAGGCGGGCATCTGCGGAGCCGCCGGGACACTCGAGGACACACAACCAACGTTGTTCGGGAACCGTGAGGTCCCGGGTTCAAATCCCGGGCCCCCGACCAGTTCTCGGATTCAGAACTCGGTGTCTGGCCCAGTCGGAGATATCCCTCGGGCACCGGCCCTACTATTTCCATTCCGTTATCTGCCGGTATCCGGTCGAGAACTCTCGGGGGCGCGTTCCCACCGGCGATGGCTCGGCCTAGCTTGTCGAAGTAGTCAACCATTGCGCCGGGGACATAGACATTGAGCTTTCCGCTTGGCTCAGTTCCCACCCAAAAGCCGTGGCGCGTATTAGACGCCTACTGTGAGGCAAGGATCACAATTCCGAAACGCGTCGGCAATAACCATAACTAGATACTGCGCCTGACGGATGCAGTCCGCCCCTCCACCTGCTTCGGCCCTCGGCAGGCGCAAGCGGCCAACGGCGGCATCAGCAACAGTGCAATCTGGCACACGCATGTCCTCATTAGGGCAGCGGCGCAGGGGTCGCTGACGCGGGAAAGATCATCGTGACCCAACAAGCTCGCGCCGAACGGCTGTCCCCTCTTGGGCGCCGTCACCGAGCCTGGCGCTACGGCGTCCGGGGCGCGACTGTCATGCTTTCCAGAAGCGTGGCCGCTGTTCCGGGCGGGTCGGTCGCCTGAAGTCGGATCCGGTGACTTGCAGCAGCTTTGCGCAAATCCGCGGAGGCCAGAACCCGGTCGATCGCGGCGGCAAGCGCTCCCTCGGTGCCATCGCCTCGCGCAACTACGTCGGCGACTCCGAGCGCTCTAGCCCGCGCCGCAACGCCAGGCTGATCGCGAACCCACGGTACGAGCACCATCGGCCTGCCCTCCCAAAGCGCCTTCATCACCGAGCCGTGACCGGCATGACTGACTAGGAGGATTCCGCGCTTGAGCACCGCGGAGTGAGGTGCGACCTGTTCGATGTGGGCGTTCGCTGGACGGACTGTCACCTCCTCAGGCCGATGGTCCGGGCCTACGGTGAGAACGACGCGGACCGGCTTTTCCGCCAGGGCCGCCAGGGCCGCGTTGGCGAGTGGCAGGTCGTCCTGTAGCTGGGAGCTGATCGACACCAACACCCATGGATCACCGGGCTCTTCCAGGTAGCGTGGAGCTTGGAGCCTTGGCTCCCATAAACCGAGCGGTCCCACGTAGTGGTGGCGAGCCGGCAGGCGGTCGAAAGAGAAATCGAAGACGGGGTCGGTCGCATGCAGGACCATATCCGCCGCCTCCAGCAGCTGGGCGTAGCGACGGATTAGCGGGATCGCTCGCGGCGCGACGTCCTCGTCTACCGGCCGCGGTGGGTGAGGGCCCACGTAGAAGGTGCTGTTCACCACCGCCCATGGGACGGTCAGGGCCGCCTCCTTCAAGACTTCGACTCCAAACAAAGAAGTAATTGCCGCGTCCGACCGGACTTGGGCGGCGGCCTGCGCGACCGGCTGGGCAACCTCCTTCGCCCAGGCTCCAAGAGCCTGCTCGACCATGAGTCCGGCAGCTTTGAGATCGCCGCCAGTGGTCGTCATCGCCTCCCGCACTGCACCTGACAGCCTCGGACCAAGGTCCAACTGGGCCGGTAACACTTTCACCTCCAGCCCCAAACCGGACAGCGCACGGTCGACCGCCGAGTCGCCAATGAAGAATGTCTCGTGGCCACGCTCGCGGAGCGCCTGCGCGGCCGCGATCAAGGGCGGAAGGTCTCCTCCGGCGCCGCCGGTAGCGACGATCAGAAAGCGGCTCATGATCGACGATTCTGCTGGATTGTCGGCCTGGCGTTGGCGACATCCAGTCGCGGCGTGTCCGTCCGCGCCGAGGTGCGGCGACCTGGCCAGCAACTTGATCGCACAGGTGACCGACTGCCTCGCGGGCGAGGATCGCGAGGTGCCAGGTCTAGTAATCCAACGCGGGACAATTTGCGTGAACCCGTGGCATAGGTCGGTTGATCACGGCGTCGGTCGAGCCAACCTCGATTCGCAATCCGCGTGAGGTGGTCGATATCCTCGCCGGCGACGCACCGTCGTGCGGCCGCCGCAAGATTTCGACGCATGATGGCTTTCGTCGAGGCGGGTGGACTCCGCATCGCCTACGAGCGCGAGGGCGCTGGGCGCCCGATCGTCTTCCTGCACGGCTTCTTCGGCGACCACCGCGTCTGGCGACGTCAACGCGAGCTGGCCGACCAGTACACATTCGTCGCCTGGGACGCGCCAGGGTGCGGCGAGTCGTCGATGCCGCCGGACGGTGTCCGGATGCCCGACTACGCCGACCTACTGGCGGAGTTCATCGATACGCTTGATCTGGCCCAGCCGCACCCAGTTGGCAATTCCTTTGGGGGCACGCTCGCGCTGCAGCTGGCGATCCGGCACCCTGAGGTCGCCAGGAGCGTGGTCGGCATCGACACTTACGCCGGTTGGAGCGGTTCGTTCAATCCTGAGATCGTTGCCCAGCGGTTGGCGGCGAGCATGCCGGACCTGGACCTCCCGCCCGAGGAAGTCGCGGCCAAGTGGGTCACCAGCTTTGTGACGCCAGATGCGCCGGAGCCGATCAAGGACGAGCTGCGAACCATCATTGCTGACTTCAAGCCGAACGGCATGCGTCGCATGATTCAGGCTTTGGCCGAAGCTGACCTCCGCAAGGAACTCAGGGATCTCCACTTGCCGACTCTGCTCATCTGGGGCGCCCAGGACGTGCGCTCGCCGATCACAGTCGCGCACGCTCTCCATGCCCAGCTCGAGGGTTCGCGGCTGGTGGTCTACGAGGGAGCCGGCCACCTGGCCATGGTTGAAGCGGCTGAGCGGCTGAACGCCGAGCTTCGGTCGTTCTTCCGCTCAGTTGATGGTTCGAGCTGATGGAGCGAGTGCCTGAGCGATTGCGGCTGGCGGGGCTCGTCGGTGCCTGTCCCTGGCCACAGATCTCGGCATGGGGCAGCCGCTCGAGCAGGCTCTCCGGACATGCCTGATCGCTCTCGGCATCGGCGCCCGCCTCGGCCTGGACTCTGGGGAGCTGTCGGACGTCTTCTGTGTGACCCTTTGTTCTTCTCTTCATCGCGTTTAATGTCTTCCCGCTGGGCCTTCTGGCCGGTTACCTCACGCGGAGTTCGGGCAGCATTCTTCCGGGGTGGCTCTTCCACATCGGGTGGACGTGGCGATTTACCTGCTTTTCCTCTCTTACGTCACCTGAGTCGTACCAACGTCACCTGCGCGGTGGTTCACGGGTCGTTTACAGGCTGAATGTTCTGATTTGATCGAAAGACGTTGCTAGGGTCGTAGCGCGCCTTGATTTTTGCCAGCCGATCGTATTTGTTGCCATACGCCGCTCGCACTCGCCCCTCGCCCTCGTCGTTATGAAGGAAGTTGACATACACACCGCCCGTGGCGTGTGGTTGCATGGCGGCGAAGTACTCGCGGCACCAGGCGATATCCGGATGGTGTGAACCGCCTTCAGTCCAGGCTCCATTGACATTCAGCGCATGCATCGCGTCGCGTCCACTTGCAGCTGTCTCATCTTCAGGGCGGCGGGAGACGGCTCCGCCCAGGTGAAATACGATCGTGTACGAGTCGGGCGAGTTCTTGCGCCACGAGTGCTCGACCATGACGTCGATGGCACCGCTGGTGAGCGGCGGCAGGTAGTGCGACTTCCAGTAGTAGCCCCAGTGATGGGGCACGCCAGCGTCGAACATCGACTGATGGGCAAGGTAGGGCTTGCGCTGGATAAGGTCGGCCGCCGGTGGTCCGAAGGAGCGGTGCGGTCGCAGCAATTCCTCGCCGGCATCCAGATCACCGCTGAAGAACGGGATGAGCAGCAACACATCAGTGCCTCGCAAATGTTCAGGAACCCAGTCGAATCGAGGCGCAGTTCGCAAGTTGAGATACACGGAAAGCTCATCGGGCGCCGACGCTATGAACTCGCGATAGAACTCGAGCATCTCGCGCGCCTGCTCGGCCTTGAAGAGCAGCGGGCCGGCGAGAACAGTCCTGCCCAGGGCATGAAGCTGGAACTCGAATTCGGTCACTATGCCGAAGTTGCCGCCGCCTCCCCGGACTGCCCAGAAGAGATCTTCGTTCTCGTCCGAAGCCGCTCGCACCCGGCTGCCGTCGGCCAGCAGCATCTGAACCGAAAGCAGGTTGTCGACGGTGAGCCCCCACTGCCTGCTCAACCAGCCGAAACCACCGCCGAGGGTCAGGCCCGCCACCCCCGTGTGGGTGACGATGCCCGCTGGGGTGGCGAGGCCGTGGGCCTGGGCCGCGGCGTCAAGATCGCCCCAGAGCGCACCTGGCTCAACGCGCGCGGTCTTGCGCTCGGGATCGATTTCAACCCGCCGCATCTCCGAGAAATCGACAACCACGCCTCCATCGCAGAGTGTGCTCCCCGCAACGTTGTGGCCTCCTCCTCGGATCGCAAGTGGCAAGCTGTGCTCCTGCGCGTGGCGAAGCGCCGCGGCGGCGTCAGCTCCGCTCCGGCAGCGCACGATCATGGCTGGCCGGCGATCGATGGCGCCGTTCCAGATTTGCCGCGCCGCCTCGTATTCCGAGTCGCCTGGCCGAATCACGGTCCCAGCTATGTCCAGCGTCTCGGCTGTCATGTCATCGCACAGTAGACCCCGGTTCGGAAGAAGTTAAGTTCGAAAAACGAACCGCCAAAGGCAGGCATCAGCGTTAGGCTGGGGCGATGCGGTCCTACGGCCAGTACTGCCCCGTGTCCAAAGGCGCTGAGCTGCTTGGGATCGCTGGACACTCCTGATCGTGCGGGAGCTGCTTTTCGGGCCACTCGGATTCAACGAGATCGAACGAGGCTTGCCCGGCATCTCGCGGTCGGTGCTAGCGGACCGGGTGCGTCGGCTCCAGCGCGACGGGATCATCCGACACGAAAATGCCGGCTACGCTTTCACCCCCGCCGGCAATGAATTGAGGCCGGTCGTGCAAGCGATTGGCGACTGGGTAGCCCGATGGGTTATGGAAGACCCGGCCCATGCTGAGCTCGATCCGAACCTGCTCATGGTCTGGATCTCGCGGCATGTTCGCCGGGAGGCGCTTCCTCAACGTCGCGTGGTGGCCGAGTTTCGTTTCACCGATCTCAATTCGCGGCGCAGCTGGCTTGTCATGGATCCGAACGACGTCTCCGTTTGCTTGCAGCACCCAGGGTTCAGCGAGGATCTGACGGTCAAAAGCACCACACGCGCGCTGTACCGCGTCTACATGGGGCGGACGACTCTGCAGGAGGCGGTGAGCGCCGGCGAGGTGTCGCTCGATGGGTTGCCGAGCGTTGTCCGTGCTTTCCCGAAGTGGATGGCCTGGAGCAGCTTCGCACCCACGATGCAGGCGCGCCTTGCCCACCATCCTTCACGATCGATTCCCTCGGAATCTGTACGAGTCAGATCAGGTCGGCCCAGTCCTTAGTTCCAAGATCGGAGGCCTCATCCAGGTCCAAGACCCGGCCGCGCATCCCGCGCTCCTCGGCCCATGTCTTTGCCTCCTTCGCAGTGACAAATAGGTTGCTGTTGGGACACGACTCCTCGTAGACGTTCTCGCAGCAGCTCATCAACTCCTCATCTGGCCTGAAGAGGACGGCATGGTTGTCGACTGCACGACCTTGCTGAAACTGAACCTCAATCGTGTGCCCGCCAGGGCTTGGCGAAAGCGCCCGGCCGCTGGCGCCCAGCGCTCCAAAGATCCCGAGGATGTCGTAGGCGCACCAGGTCCAGAACTTCCGTCCATTGAGCTCAATCGCATGCCGATCCGGCGTGATGCTGAGCCCAGCCGAGCCGACCACGCGACCACGTTGGTCACGCCGGATTCGTCCCGCACGGTCCAGTTCATCAAGAAGGATCGCGACTTGATCGGGTTTGATACCGGCCACGTCAGCTAGCTGCTTGACGCCGATTGGTGCCGAATCCGCTAGAAGAAGTCGGAACGCGGCCCTGCGAATCAGGGACTGGGAATCGCTCGGTGTCTCGAGAATCTTCGTCGTCATGCCGCGCAGCAGCTCAGCTTGGAGACATCGCGAGTGAACGTCTGCGCCGCCAGCTTGAACGCTTCCGCAAAGGTCAGGTAGGGCGACCACGTCGACGCGACCTGGCCGGTGGTCAGGCCGAACTGAATCGCATAGACAGCCGCCTGGATGACATCGCCCGCGCCGTCGGCTACCGCGGTGGCCCCGATGATTCGCCCGGTTGCGCGCTCGGCCACGATCTTCACAAAGCCGCGGGTGTCGCGGTTGACCAATGCACGAGGAACTGCCGAGAGCGGCAAAACGCGGCATTCGCAGTCGATCCCCAGAGCGTTGGCCTGCTCGTCGGTCAGCCCCGCTGCGGCGACCGTCGGCCCAGTGAAGATGACCCTCGGCAGCGAGGTGAAGTCGATCTTCAGGTCCTCTCCCTCCAGCGCGTTGCGCGCCGCGAGGTTGCCTTCGTAGGCAGCGACGTAGACGAACTGCGGGTGGCCAGTCACGTCGCCGGCCGCCCACACGCGCGGGTTGCTCGTGCGCAGGTGTTCGTCGACTTTGATCGCTCCACGCTCGGTCAGCTCGATTCCTGCCTTCTCGAGTCCGAGTCCAGCCGTGTTCGGCCGGCGCCCAGTAGCGACCAGCATCTCATCGACCGTAATCTCGCGGCGGCGACCGCGGTGCTCGTAGCTCATCTTGCGGCGCGGTCCATCGGAGTGGACGGACCTGATGTTCACGCTCGTCAGCACCGTTGCGCCTTCCTCCTGGAGGATTGCCTGCATTGTCTCGGAGACCTCCGGTTCTTCGAGCGGCGTGACCCTGGGCATGGCTTCGAGGAAGGTGACGTTGCTGCCCAGGCGCATGAACAGCTGCCCCATCTCGAGCCCGATCGCATTGGCGCCGATCACCGCCAGCTCGTGCGGTGGCGTGCGCAATTCCAGCGCCGTGGTGCTGGTCAGGTAGCTCGCCTCCTTCAGACCTTCGATCGGGGGAACCGCCGGCGAGGCACCGGTGGCGATCAAGTAGGCTCGGGCCCGCAGGCGCTCGCCGCCACATTCGATCGTCTCCGCGTCGACGAACTCAGCCAGTCCGCGGCAGATCGTGAAGCCGTATTCCTTGGCGAGATCCAGATACTTCTCCGCCCGCAGCTGGTCGACGAGCTCGGCCTTGGAGTCGACCATGGCGCCAAGGTCGAAGCCGTTGGCCGAGGTCTGAATACCCGCAAAGGGATGCTGGCCGGCTCGGAAGTAAAGGTCGGCGGGTGCCAGCATCGCTTTGGAGGGCACGCAGCCGACGTTGACGCAGGTGCCACCGACGACGTTTGACTCCATGAGGGCAACTCGGCTGCCCGACTCGGTCGCCCGGATGGCCGCGGCAAAGGCCGCCGAGCCCGAACCGATCACGATCAGGTCGTAGTCGTGCATCTTTTCGCCGACCAGCGGCTCGAAGCCAGACTGCTGTCTCTTTACGTCCTCGATCGAGACGACTTTGTAGCCCGCCTCGCCGACCGCGGCCGTGAGTTCACGATCGCCCGCGCTCCCGGCATCGAACACGGCTCGGCCTTCACGCCAATTCGCCTCCACCTTCGAAGCACCCGCGCTGGCCAGCGCCTCGGCGACCGTCTTCTCGCAATGACGGCACGTCATGCCTTCGATCTTCATTTCCTTGGTCGCCATTTGTGACCTCCTCTAGACTCCGCGAGATGAGATGGCGGCCGCGACGGCGGCCGCCCAGAACCGATCACTGACAGGTCGTAGTCGTTTTCATGCGCTTACAGCCGGGGTCTTGATTCCGCCAAGAGCTCCGGTGTCAGGTGGGCGTTAAGAGCCCGTCCGACCTCGAAAGCCTCGGGGACTGAAAGCAGCATCGTGCCCTCATGCTTAGCCGTCCAGCTCTCGCCTGACTCTCGCGACGCGAAAAACAGGACCCTGTGGCAGAAGCTCTCGATCACGTCGTAGCCGAACGGTCCGTCGGGAACGACCATTGACACCACCGCACCCGCCGGCTGGACGTCGCGTGCACCGCCGCCATCGACCAGCAGCGAGACTGGGTCACCGGTGACCGGGTCGGCCGCCTCCACGCGCACGGTACCGCTGAGAGCCGGTGGAATGAAAAGAGTGTCCAGCGCGCACCAGGCGTAATGGGTCTTGCCGCCGGCCACAAATCGGTACACGGGATCGAGTGGGGCGATGGCCTGTCCCCAGAAGCCAACCACGCGGCCACCGTCGTCACGAAAGACGCCTGGCCACGAGCTGAGCGCGGCCTCGACCTCCTCAGCAGGGACCTCGCTTGCTCCGGCAATCGCATCGATTGACACCGGCTCCCCCTCCGCGATAAGGCGACGGATCGAGAGCACGATCCGTTGATCCTTCAAGTCGAGGTTGGGCACGGCGGCCACGATGGCCTCAGCGATCTGGTCTAGCGTCACAGTTCCGTTCGCGTTGTTCGCTTGTCCGCTTGTCATTTTTTTGGGTTCCTCCAGTTGTTGAATCCGGTCCCGAGATCTCAGATGGGACTGTGGTATCCTGCTTTCCAGATATGTATTCCACGATTCTAGCCCCAACCAGTGCCTCTGCGGCGGCTCGCTTCTTTCGAGTCCTGGGCGATCCGACCCGTCTACGGATCCTCGAGCTCCTTCAGGGGGGAGAACGCACCGTGAACGAGCTGGTGAGTGAAGTGGCCCAGCCGCAGCCGCGCATCTCCACGCATCTCGCGTGTCTCCGTCACTGCGGATTCGTGGAGACCGAACGCAGGGGCAAGGAGATCGTCTACCGGCTGGCACTGGACGGCCTGGACGGAATCCTGGATCGGGCCCTGAGGGCGATGTCCCCTGTGGCCGAACGCCTCGCAACCTGCACCCGGATTGGCCCCGACTGGGTGTGATGGAAAGCGGGCGAACGGTGAAACAAGCGGAGCGGGCAGGACAGGATGGAGCAGCGCCGGCTGCTCAGCGATCAGGTGGCTGGTGGGCCGCTCCGGCAGCTGCGGCTCTGGTTGTGGTCTGTTGCGCCGGGCCTTTCCTGCTGGGTGCCCTCGTCGCCTCCGGGGCTGGAGGCTGGCTTGCGGCTCACGGATTCTTGTTGGCAGCCACTGCTGTCATGGTCGTGGCCGCAGCCTTAACGGTCGCGACCTGGATGCGAGTGAGGGCGAGGTAACAGCTCGCCTCCTACTCGGGAGCAGCCTGCCTCCAGGACCGGTCGATCCCCTTTACCGCACCGCGTTGCGTGTGCTGTACGACCAGGCGCCAGCTCTGGCGAACCGCAGGTGCGGGATTGACTTCCTGGCCCCGAGGCGACGCGCTGGTCTCAAGTGCAGACTCTCAACGCCATGGAGTGGCAGCAAAGATTATTAGGATCGATTCAAAACTGGGGCAGTCTGCATGTAGGAAGTGCGGAGCGTCTCCGGCCTGCTTCTGGTCAAGGCCTTCACCAAGGATCGCTAGGAAGCCGTCTGTGTACCCGATTTGGAGAGTTGAAGCGCCGAGTTGATCAGACCCATATGGCTGAATGCCTGCGGGAAGTTCCCGACCTGTTGGCCGCTCGCCGGGTCGATCTGCTCGGCAAGCAGGCCAACGTCATTTAGGTAGCCGAGGAGCCGCTCGAACAGCGCCCGGGCGCGTTCGACCTCACCCGTCAGCACCAGGTTGTCGACCAGCCAGAAGCTGCAGATGGCAAACGCTCCTTCGCTGCCCGCCAGCCCATCGTCGGCCTCGCGATAGCGGTATACGAGCCCATCCCGAGAAAGCTGGCGCTCGACCTCGCGGACAGTGGCCACAGTCCTTGGATCTTGCGGAGGAAGGAAGCGGATCAGAGGCAGCAGCAGGCTGGAGGCATCCATTGCCGTGCTCCCCAGTGACTGGACGAAGGCGCCCGTCGCTGGATCGATCCCCTCGGATTCGATTCGATGTCGGATCTGATCCCGCAGGAGGGCCCATCGCTCGATCTCAGCCGGCAACTTCCGAGACGCCGCCAGCTTGAGACCCCGATCGACGGCCACCCAGGCCATCACCTTCGAGTAGACGAACTGGCGACGTCCGCCGCGGACTTCCCAGATGCCTTCATCAGGTTCCTCCCAATGGTCACCGACATACTCGACGACCCTGACCAAGAAATCCCAGAATTCTGTGGCGATCTCGCCGCCGTAGCGGTGATAGAGCCAGGCGGTGTCCATAACCTCGCCGTAAATGTCGAGCTGAAATTGCGTCGTCGCGCCGTTGCCAACCCGCACCGGCCGCGAGCCGCGGTACCCCTCCAGTTGATCGAGCTCGAGCTCCGGGAGAAACCTCTCGCCCCCGACGCCGTAGAGCACCTGGAGGTCGCGAGCCCGGCCCGCCGTCGTCCGCTGGAGCCACTGCATGAAGGCGTGGGCTTCCTCGGTGTAGCCCAGCGAGAAGAGGGCGTAGAGCGTGAAGCTCGAGTCCCGCAGCCAGGTGTAGCGATAGTCCCAGTTGCGAACGCCGCCGAAGTCCTCCGGCAGGGACGTCGTCGGCGCGGCCACAAGGGCGCCGTTGGGAGCGTTGGTGAGCCCCTTGAGCACGAGCGCGCTGCGCACGACCTGCTCGCGATAAGGACCTTGATACGTGCAGCGATCGGACCACTCTCGCCAGAAGCGGCTCGTGATCTCGACCCGTCGTCGGCATTCCTCCGCATCGATCAGGTTGAGCCTGAGCTCATGTGGGATGGCGTAGGTGACGATGACACTCGCTTCCTCACCGGCTCGCAGTAGGCGGCCCCCGCTGCAGGAACTGAGCTCTGATTGGCCAAGGGAGAGGTCCGTCTGGAGGAGGAGCGAATCGGCGCCACCGAACACGGTGGCGAGACCGTGTTCGCGGATGGTCAGCTGGGGAATCGTGTAGCCGTAGTCGAAACGAGCTGCGAATTCGAGGCGAACCTCGATCTCACCCGCCTCACAGCGGACGAGCCGGATCAGCTGGTGATATGGGTGAACCGCCGCGGGGTCGTCCGTCTTGGAGCTCTGACGGATCGGGAAGAGGTCGGTCACGACCATGACCCCGCCCTCGCCCTCGAAGCGCGTCTCGAGGACGTTGGTGCCGGGGAGGTAGCGTCGGCTGGAGCGATAGGGCGTCGTCGGGGCGATGCGACAGTACCCGCCGCGGTCCCAATCGAGAAGCCGGCAGAAGACGGGGCGGGCGTCGAAGCGATGAAAGCAGCACCAGTCGATCGAGCCGTCACGAGAGACCAGCGCGGCTGAGTGGCAGTCGCTGATCAGCGCGTAGTCAGCGATTGGCGGATAGCGCTCGGCGTCCGTACGCATCTGAGCCTCGGTCACAACCCAACCATTGCCCGAGCCGCCTCGACCAGAGAGGCTGCAACCACATCAGGCTTGGGATATACCTCGAGATAGGAACCCTCAACTGAGGTGACATAGGCCGTCTTCAATCCCGCGCGAGAGGCTCCCGCGATGTCCCACGCATGGGCCGCCACCATCCACGTCTCGGCACCGGATCGCTCGAGCGCCAGCTGGTAGACGGCTCGATTCGGCTTCGTGACGGAGATCGAATCGCAAGAGATAAGCACGTCGAAGCGGTCGGCGACGCCCGCCCGCTCGAGAAGGCCGCGAGTCGATTCGGCGGCGCCCATGGTCAGGGCGAGCAAGTGCCAGTTGCGGTCGCTGAGAACCGCCAGCGAGTCGGCGAGTTCCGGGCGCGGATCTAGTTCGGCAAAGCTTTGGAGCACGCTCCTGAGATCATCCGCGGACGCCCGCAAGCCAAGTTGTCGCACGCACCTCGCCAGCTCGCCTGCCAGCACCTCTTTCAGAGGGGCGTAGCCACCCGCGTAGGAGAACGCAAAGGAGTCGCGCAGTGACTGGGCGAACCAAAGGTCCAGAGCAGGTTCTGGTGCGCCGAGCCTTGCCAGAGCCTGGCGCGGCTTGTCCAGGGAAAAGCAGGTTCCGATGATGTCGAAGACGGCGGTTGGTTGCGATTTACTTGGTGCCATCGAAGTCCACGCTATAGGGCCCGGATCGCCCCTGCTTAGGAACCGGCGTGGTTAGGCGGCGCGCGTTGTCGCCGCCTTCTTTGGAGCCGCCTTTTGGCTGCGCTCCAAGGCGGCAAGGGCGTCCTCCATGCCCCGGTGGAAGGTCGGATAGGCGTAAATCATGTTCCTGAGCTCAGCTGTCGGGACTTGCGTGTGGATCGCCAGGGTGAGCATTGACAGAATCTCGCCTCCGACGGGACTCATCGCGGTGGCTCCAACCAATACACCGCGATCAGCGTCCTCCACAAGCTTGATGAAGCCCTGGTTGCCCACTTTATGGATCCAGCCCCGGGCCGTCGACGCCTGGTCGCCGATCCCGACTCTGACAGCGATGCCTTGGTCGCGGGCTTGCCTTTCGGTCAGTCCCGCCGCTCCAACTTCCGGATCCGTGAACGTGACACGCGGGAGAGCTCGGTAGTCGGCCGATGTATGAGCCTGCCCCAGGATGTCAGCGGTCGCTATGCGCGCCTGATACATCGACACATGGGTGAACGCGCCGTGGCCAGTCGCGTCTCCGATCGCCCAGATTCCCGATCCGGCACGCATGTGTTCATCAACTTTGATGAAGCCTTTGTGGACGGTGACTCCGGCCTGCTCTAGCCCAATGTCGGCGATATTCGCGCGCCTGCCCACAGCAACTAGCAGTCGCTCGGCGACGATCCGGTCAGAGGATGCCAGGGTTACGCCAATCTCGACGCCTTGCTGCTCGACTGCCACAGCGCGGCGGCCGGTGCGGACTTCGATGCCCTCAGATTCAAGAATCTTCGCCAGCAAGATGCCGGCCTCAGGCTCCTCCATGGGCAGCAAGTTGGGCATGGCCTCGATCACGCTCACACGGACACCGAAGCGCGCGAAGACCTGGGCAAGTTCGAGCCCGATCGCGCCGCCGCCCAGCACGATCAGCGAACGCGGCAGCTGCTCAACCTGGACGGCTTGCCGGTTGGTCCAATAGGGCACGTCAGCCAGGCCCGGGATTGGGGGCACTGCGGGTGATGTGCCGACGTTGAGCACGATTCCCCGGCGCGCCTCAAACTCTCGGCCGGCGACAGCGACACGATCGGGACCGAGCAACCGGCCGAAGCCTCGGACGAACTCGCCTCCCTTGTTCACGAAACGATCGACCGCGACCTTGTCGTCCCAGTTGTCTGTCGCTTCCAAGCGAATCCGTTGTGCAACGGGGGCCCAGTCGGGACGGACGTCCGTTTCGCCTGCGATGCCTGAGACGCGGCGAGATTCGGCGAGCAGATTGGCAGCGCGAATCATCATCTTCGACGGGACGCAACCCCAGTAGGGGCATTCGCCGCCGACCAGCGCCTTCTCGATACCAACCACCTTGAGGCCTGATGTGGCGAGGCTTCCGGCTACATCTTCGCCGCCGGGACCCATGCCAACCACGATCACATCCGCTTTCTCGGCCATTGCTGTCACCTCTGAACAATCTGAACGCGTTCTATCGACGGCGCCAAGAGCCGTTGGTCCCCACCCGGTTGGGACCTTGATCCCCGTTCGTGAATCGCGTCGGCGATGAATGGTGAAACCATCTCTCTCGGCACCGTATGCCTCAGGGCGCTCACCAAACCGTGATGCGCGTCACATTCAACGTCGACCGTCAGGCGCTCTTGGCGAACACGTCTTTCAGCGATCGGCCATACGGCCAGAATTTGGTTTTGTCACCGCTTTCCCAATCCTCGCGAAGCCCAGCAGCTCCGAGGTGCCAGTCGGGTCGGACCTTGCGTGTGACCTCACGTAGATCGCGGCGCAGTTCTTCGTTGGAAGGCCGTCCCCAGAACCAGTAGCCGTTGTAGATGTTGTGGATCACCAGGCCTGGCTCCAGCACGAACGTGTACGGAATCATCGGGTTGTGGTATGGATCGGTGTACTCCTCGATTGCGAGGTCCCTTTGTATACGGCGACCCGCATCTGAGAGAAATGGCCAATGGGCCCCGACGCCGTCGCGCATTTCGTTGAGCTCGATCAGACCGTCGGTCGAAATCGTGACGATGCTTGTGTAGGACACCCGGATCTCCGGCTCCAACTGAACCAGCATCCTGTGTTGCTGGCGGTCCTTCGGGCAGTAGGCACCTCGCGAGAGCACCAGAATCATCGGGTCGGCGCCCTGCAGATCCGACAGCTTGCGGCGTATGCCGCGATGATCGGGCAGCTCGTAATTCGGAAACGTTGACCCGGGACGTATGTCGTCTCTCATATCACGCAACACCTCCGATTGTTGTGTTGATAAGCCGTGATGCCGAAGACTTCGCATGGCGCACCGGTCGGCGCCCCTAGCCCATAGGCCGGGGGCGCCTCCCTGTTTGAGTTGGGCTTAGGAGCTCGGCTGGACGTAGAGCATGACCATGGACATCGTCATCGGCATGATCGGCATGTGATCGTTGCCGACGAGAAGCGCGTAAAAGGTGTGCCATCCAGGGCTTACCCCCACGATGGAAACCATCTGCGTGGTGCCTCCCGCCATGGTCAGCATGTACGGCATGCCCACCTGGTCAAGGAAGATGTGCCAGTGTCCAACTCCGGTGACGTCAGCCTTGCCGAAGCATTCCTGGCAGAGCTCGAAGTTCTGCACGTTCGCTGACATGTAGAAGAAAGAGCCTTGAACGGTCGAGCCGTTCGCCGGTGACGTGATCGTGATGCTCGGGGCGCTGGTGAAACCAGGCGCTCCCGGCTCGGGCAGGTACGGTCCTTCGTAGTAGAACGGAATAGTCACGGCCGCGGACATGACCATGCTGTGGTCGTTGTTGGCCGGCACGATCGTGAGCATGTGCAGTCCATCAGTCACCCCGACCATGCTGACGGTGTCGCGATTACCGTCCCGAAGCGGAGTCATATCAACCAGGCGCCCGTCGAAGATCTCGTGATAGTGACCGACGTAGGCCAGGTCTGGCGTCCCGGCGTAGCGCGCGTCGAGCTGATAGCCCGAGGCGGTGACCTGCAACGCCAGAGTAGGTGTGGTCACGACCTCGTAGGGCGTAGGCAGCGATACTTTCAGACTGACGCTGCTGCTGAGCGTGCCGGGCGTGAGGTTGGCGTCACCAGCCGCCGCGGTGATCGGCCCAAAAGCCGCGGCCACCACGACGGCGCACGCCATTATCAACGCGCGTTTGACGGAAGACATCTTGTTCTTACCTCCTCGGAAACTGGCTGTTTTCACACTCACTGTGTGTCAGAGGAGGCGCCACACCCAGAGGCATAGGTCCGCCCGAGTCGGAGACTTCTGCATCAGCGCTGCATCAGCTTCGCCGCGCTGAGCGAAATGTGATGTCCATCACGAAAGGCCCACCTGATCGTCTCTAGCGTCGCCACCAGTGAAGGCCACCACCGAGGAACTGCTCGACCTCTTCAGCCGTACGTCCGATGGGATGATCGCCATCGACGCCGTGTCCAGAATCGTGGCCTGGAACCGGGCCTCTGTCGACCTCTTCGGCTACGAGTCCGAGGAGGTCATGGGCAGGTGCTGCGCCGTGGTCCTTCAGTGGCGGGATCGCAATCTGAGAGTGATCTGCGGACCTGGGTGTCCGATCAAGGTCCAAGCAGCCAAGGGGCTCATCACCGACACCCAGACTGTCGTGGCTACCGCCAAGTCAGGCCGCGTTGTCTGGCTCAGCGTGAGCACCCTCGTGTTGCCGCGCGAACACCATCGGGTCTGCCGCCTGGTTCATTTCGTCAGGGAGATTCCGTCACCCGACGAGCGGGGCGCTGTCCCCAGCGCTCCCGGCAGTCTTGAACGCGATCGGGTGCTGGAACTCCTGGGGACACTCACGGCGCGAGAGCGGGAGGTTCTCGACCTGCTGACCCGGGTAATGGGTACAGACGAGATGGCGGTTCGCCTGGGAGTTTCTAGAACGACGATTCGCAACCACGTGCAGCGCATCCTGCGCAAGCTTGGTGTTCACAATCGAGCCGAAGCGATCGCGATGGCACTGCGGTGGAATCCCTAGCAGATAGTGCCCTGGCCTACATCAGGCGCGACCAGCGCCTGGCCGGTGGGAGGACTTTTGCATCAGCGCCCGTCCGTTATTTGATGCATCGACCGGCAGCTCGCAATGCGTCTTCGCATGCTGCACCCAGCGGAGGTGGAAGGTGCTGGTGGATGACACCATGCCGTGACGAGAATCCCGATCCGTTCTGCGCGTTCGTAGGCCGCTGTCGTGCATGACGTTTGTGCCGCGCCGCTCAATCATGCCTCCAGGCTTTGCCGCAGTGTCGTGGACTCAAAGGGTCTATCGGCCCACGCTCTTCGGGACCCCACCCGAGGCGACCTCGGCTCAATTGTGCCTGCTGATGCATAAGTCTCCTGGCAACCAGGCCTGAGGACTCTAGTGTTTCGCCCTCAATCAGCGGATAGGAATATCGTGTCCACCTTTGCTCCGTCACCCGTAGTCGCATTCCACGAGAATGCTGCACTTTCTAGAGATGGGCGAGTTGGCCTCGTCTCGCCCTCCGATGACGAGCAAGCCGCCTTCTGCACCTGTTGCGCGAGACCTGTCTACGACGGAGCCGTGATCCTCGCTGGCGAGGCCTGCTGCAGCATCGAGTGTGCATTGGAAATGGGCCATTCACATTCGGGTCCGCCAGTGCAATGAAGATCCAAGGCTGAACCGATGGATTGGACCGTCTACTGGTTCATGCTGCCGGTCTGCATCGTCATTGCATCGGTGGCGATGTTCAGCGGCATCAGCGGCGCGGCCCTCTTGACCCCAACGTTCCTGATCGGATTTCCGCTGTTCGGTATTCCGCGTCTCACGACCCTCGCGGCGATCGGGACTGCACTCTTCCTGGAGACTTCGGGGTTCGGGACCGGAGTCTATCTCTATGTCAAGCTCCGACTGGTCGACCTCCAGACCGCGAAGTCGATGATCGTGATCACCCTGCCCCTCGGTGCGGTCGGATCGATCGTCGCCCTATACGTGCCGGTCACAGTCCTCAAAGTCGGTTATGGCCTGGCCATGCTCGGGCTGGCCTACCTACTGCTCAGCGATCAGCCGCAACCGGCGCCGGCAGGAGCCCGGATCGTGCCGGTGCTCGGCGGGGCGTCCGGTGCGGCTGAGGTTCACGTGATTGCGTCACCGAGTGAGCCGCCGAAGGCCCTGATTGTGGCTGAGTCTGAGCATGTCCATAGCGCTTGCTCTAGCGGCGAGCATCGACGGATAGTCGCCGCCAGCGGTCGTGTTTTCGACTTCTGTGCCCATGGACTCCGGCTACAACGAATGATGTCTGGGGCGGGTGCCATCGTCGCCGGCATGATCTCAACCGGCGTTGGCGAAGCGACGCTTCCTCAACTGGTGAGGCGGTCGCGATTTCCTGTCCCGGTCGCGGCGGCCACCTCAACGGTGATCGTGGCCGGGACCGTGGCCGGAGCGGCCGCGACCCACCTGGTGGAGCTCCTCCACCAGGGCGGCGTCGGCGCCATCCCTTGGAACCTGCTCGTGTGGGCGGTGCCTGGCGCGGTTATCGGCGCCTTCGTTGGCACCCGCTTCCAGGGCAAGGTGAGCGAGAAGGCGGCCCGCCGCTTTTTCGCCGGGCTCTTTGCAGCCATCGGAATCGCGTTCCTCTTGGCCTTCACCATTTTCGCTGGCCACTTCGGATAAGCGCAGGTGTTGATGTGATGCCGGTCACAAATGCAAGCCCGGAACCAACGCAGCATCTGGAGCGTGATAGTCCGCCCAGTCCAGGTGTTGGCGTGAAAGCGGAAACTGCTCACGACGCCGAACCCTTTGGCGCTCCTGGCATTCCACCGACTTGGAGCTCGAGCGCCAAGGACCTGGTGACAAGAGCCATCGGCCCCAGCCGCCTATGGGCGACGCTCGGTCACGGCATCGTCAACGAGGTCTACTGGCCTGCAACCGGCCAGCCGCAGCTGCGCGACCTCGGCTTCATCGTGGCGGGCACAGATTTTTGGACTGAGGTCAAGCGGGTGAACAACTACCGGCTCACAACTCCCGAGCCGTACATCCCGCTTCCGAAGATCGTCCATGAGGGGGATCGTTACCGCCTCACGCTGGAGGTCCTCCCCGACCCGCTGCGAGACGTGCTTCTCATCCAGTACTGGCTCGAGGGCGAGGGCTTGATGCTCTACCCGCTGCTTGCGCCCCACCTGGGGATGAGCGGATGGAACAACACGGCCAGGGTCGCCGAGGGGCTGTACGCCCAGAGCGACGGACGCAACCTTTGCCTGCTCGGAGATCGGATGTTTGCGAGGGCCAGTGCCGGTTACGTCGGGTACTCGGACGGGTGGCAGGACTTCGCCCGCAACGGTGCGATGACGTACGTGTTTACGCGCGCCGAAACCGGCAACGTGGCACTGATGGCCGAGCTCGCAGCACCGGAAGGCGTGCTAGCTCTGGGTTTTGCCCAGACGCCGGAAGGGGCCCGTACGCTGGCCGGGTCCAGCCTGTCGGAGGGCTATGGAACCATCCGGGAGCGTTTTGTCTCCGGCTGGCGTGAATGGGGCGACCGCCTTGACCTGCCGGCCCCAACTCCCGAACTCAGCAAGGAGGCCTGCCTGTCGGCCGCCGTCCTCAAGGTTCATGAGGACTGCACATACCCGGGAGCGGTGGTGGCCAGCCTATCGATCCCGTGGGGCAACACCCACAACGATCCGGGCGGCTATCACCTGGTCTGGACGCGTGACGCGGTCGAAGCCGCGTTCGCGTTGCTTGCGGCTCGGCACGAGGAGGACGCAAGAAGGGTGCTCGCCTACCTGGCCGGCACCCAGGGCGAGGACGGCGCCTGGCGCCAGAACTTCTTCCCAGACGGTCGGCCTTACTGGACCGGCGTTCAGCTAGACGAGACCGCCTTCCCAATCCTGCTGGCGTCAAAGCTGCGCGAGCTGGGCGTGGCGGAAAGTGCAGAGACCGTGCGCATGGTTCGCCGTGCAAGCGCTTTCGTCGTCCAAAACGGTCCGGTCAGCCCGCAAGATCGCTGGGAGGAGAATCCCGGCGCCAGCCCGTTCACTCTGGCGGTCGAAGTCGCCGCGCTGGTTGCCGCAGTTCCCTACCTCGACCCAGTTGACGCGGCCTACGTGCTCGAGCTTGCCGACTGCTGGAACGAGCGGATCGAGGATTGGACCTACGTCCAGAACACCGAACTCAGCCGGCGGTTCGGGGTCGACGGCTACTACGTGCGAATCGGCCCGTCAGCAGCCGAGGGCGGACTGCGCGGATGCGTTGAGGTCCGCAACCGGTACGGGGACATCGTCCCAGCCGAGGCGTTGGTAGGCCTCGAGTTCATCTATCTCACAAGGCTCGGCCTCCGGTCTGCTAACGACCGGCATGTCACTGACAGCCTCAAGGTCGTCGATGCGTTGCTTCGAACTGACACCCCGTGCGGGCCGGTGTATCACCGATACAACGGCGACGGCTATGGCGAGCACGAAGACGGAAGCCCGTATGACGGGACCGGGGTCGGCCGCGGCTGGCCGCTGCTGGTCGGGGAGCGGGGACACCTGGCGCTGTTGGCGGGCGAAGACACTTTGCCGTACCTGGAGGCGATGGCGTGCATGACCGGTCGTTGCGGGCTACTGCCCGAACAAGTTTGGGACTCTGATCCGGTTCCGCACTTCGCACTCACACCCGGTAAGCCGACCGGGAGCGTCATGCCGCTGGTCTGGGCACATGCCGAGTTCTTGAAGCTACTTGTCGCGGGACAACACAGGCGACCGATTGAGCTGCTGGAGTCGGTCTGGCAGCGATATGGGGGCAAGCGCCCGGCGGCAGGCACTTGGTATTGGCGATCGGAAGTGTCGTTCGACACGCTGCCTGCGAATCGATCCATGGTCATCGAGGATTCACAGCCGTTTCTGCTGCACATGGGGAAGGACGGATGGCAGGCAGTGCAGGATCTGGAGTCGAAGCCGCTTGGGCTGGGCATGCACGGAGTGCGACTAGACCGCTCGGAGCTGATCCCCGGAGCACAGTTGAACTTCACTCGCTTCTATGCGCAAGGGAATCAATGGGAGGGCGAGGATCACACCGTTCTGGTGGAAGCCGTGCCAGCTCGGTCTCGCAATCGGGCTGCCCGAACCAAACATGCGAATCTATGACGAAATCTGGAGGTTGATGAGATGCCGACTGAAATAGACCGCCGCGAGGTCCAAAAGCTGGTCGAGCGCGGCGCTCAGCTGGTTGAGGTCCTGCCGCCTGATGAGTACGAGGAAGATCACCTTCCAGGTGCTATCAACCTCCCGTTGAGGAGGCTGGAAACGGAGGCCGTCCGCATCCTGGACAGCGCACGACCGGTGATCGTCTACTGCTGGGATGCGGCTTGAGACATGTCGCCCAGGGCCGCGTGGCGGCTCGAGAGCTTGGGGTTCGGCGAGGTCTACGACTACGTAGCTGGCAAGTTGGATTGGATGGCCGCAGGGCTGCGCACCGAAGGAACCAATGCGGCCCATCCAAGAGCGGGTGAGGTTTCGCGTCGGGATGTGCCGACCGCCGGACTGGATGAAAGGCTTGGCGACGTTCGCGAGCGTGTGCGCGCGGCGGGTTGGGATGCCGTCGTCGTAATCAACAAGGAGCATGTGGTCTTTGGCCTGTTGAGGTCAAAGGAGCTCGACAAGGATCCCGAGCTGCGGATGGAGCAGGCCATGCGGCCTGGGCCGAGCACCTTTCGGCCCTACGTCAGCGCCAAGGAAATGGCCGAAACGATGACCAAGCATATGCTCGAAAGCTCCCCGATCACGACCTCGGACGGCCGGCTGGTCGGGTTGCTTTTACAGAGCGATGCGGTTCGCGTTACAGGCGAGGAGAAATGAGCATGCAGACGTCCACGGCCAGGAAGTGTTCAAGGTGCGGGACCGAAATCGAGACGTGCGCATTTTGCGATCGGCCGGACTGTCCGGCCATTACCTGCTATCGATGTGTGAGCGTCGTATTTCTCGATCGGGTGCCGACGAAACCGACCACTCCGTCCCCACGGCCGAAGTGACGATAGGGTCAGCTCTGCTCTCAGTCTGATTTATTGACCGCTGTCATCAGGACGTATCCGAGGCTCCCACTTCGTACGGCCGACTCCGCTGCTCTAGCGATTTCAGTGGCTTGATCCAGGTCGGCCGCAGGGATATCGATCGCGCCGATTCTGGCCAGAACCGTCGCAGCAAAGAGGCGCCCTCTGATTCGTTGGAGGAGATTCGTTAAAGCATCGTCGTGGACCTCGAAGTCGTGTAGACGGAAGCCGGCGGTCTCGAGGCAGTCGATATAGTCGGACTCAGCCATGGCGTCGGCCATGCAGGCAACCCATCCGGCGAGTGTCTGCAGCTCTGGCGGAAGCTCGCGTCTGCGGACGAGATCGCTCAGCCCAATCCAACCGTCCGGTTTCAGTACGCGCGCCATTTCGCCGGCCGCTTGGAGCTTATTTGGGAATGTGCAGAACGCGCACTCGCAGATCACAGCGTCGAACTCGGCGTCGTCGAAGCCCAGCGTCTCCGCGTCGCCGATCTCGAACCTAGCCTGATCGACCAGGCCAGACCGACTCGCTTCATGTCGCGCGGCCTCGACGCATACAGGGCTGAGATCGATGCCGGTGACCTGGCAGCCAAACCTCAGCGCGAATGCCAACCCGGAGGCACCCCGCCCCGAAGCCACGTCAAGCACCCTCGATCCCGGACTCAACTCGAGCAGGTCTGCGAGTCGCTCGGTCAGCGCAACACCGCCGGGATGCATCGAATCGCCGATCAACAGGTGCGCCCAATCGCTGCCATACGCCGCAGCACAGCAGGACTTGATTTGCTCGCCGGCGACCTCGTGCATTCTCACCTCGAGCTGAAATCGAAGCTCAGAGGTGCGGGCTGGAAAGGCCGGCCGTCACGCCTTGCGCGACGGCGTTCGCGGTCCCTCGTGACCAGCTGCTCGCGCGCCTGCTCTCGGTAGCCGACCGTGTTGTACGCGCAGAAAGGAATCTGATGCCCGCCCGGCAGCAGAAACTCCTTGCAGCATTTCATCAGGTTCTTCTGGTTGAAGGTCCAGGGATCCATGAAGTCCTGGAGCATGACCATGAACATGCGCTTCGCGATGTCGCGTGGAGCCAGAGTCGAGAGGTCGCAGGAGCTGCATGTAAATGCGAAATCGGTTGCTGCTCTCTCCCCGCCGGGCACCGCCGAGGACGACCACAGACCTTCAAGAGCCCGACGCACCTCCGCACCCAGATCCGGCACCACGCGGTTGGTGATGTAGTCAAGGTAGTCGTCGACATTGAGGACCCGAGGCAGCGGCACGACCTTGTCGCCATCGAGAAAGGCATAGGTCACCGAATTGCAGGTGGGAAAGCAGCAGGGCACAGGCACGAAGTCGTCCGCGCGAAAGAGTCCTAGGGACTGCTCCTCGATGCCGCGGACGACATCGGGAATGGTCATCCGCAGCAGCGGGTCGTGGACGATGTGCCGGCCAGCGTGAAAGGCAGGCTGGAAGTTGATCCCACGCACAGCGGGGTGCTCGAGACCGAACTTGACGAGCTGTCCGACCTCATGCTCATTGACGCCGCGCTCGACCGCCGCAACCAGGACCACGTCGAGGTCAATGCTCGCCAGGCGGTCCAGGGCGGTCAGCTTCTCAGGCAATATGCTCGCCTCTCCGCGCAGTACCTCGTAGGTGTGCTCTTCAAAGCCGTCGAACTGGAAGTAGATGGACGGACGCACCTCGGCGAGTTGAGCGAGCAAGCGGTCGTCGCGGGCGATCCGCTTGCCGTTGGTGTTCAGCATGACGTGGTCGATGCCGCGCACCTTGGCCGCCTGAAGCATCGGAATGATCTGCGGGTGGATGCTCGGCTCGCCACCTGAGAACTGCACGACCTGGGGACTGCCTTCGGTTTCCACCAGGTGGTCGAGGATGTCCTCGACCTCATCGAGCGTCAGGTTGAAGCCGGGACCAGCGGTGGCAAAACACAGAGGGCAGTCCATGTTGCAGGCGCTGTTGACCTCGATGATGCCGAGGCAAACGTGCTGCTGGTGCTCCGGGCACAGGCCGCAGTCAAACGGGCAGCCGTTGTGAGTTTCACTGCTGAAGGCCAGCGGAATGGTGCCCGGCTTGTTGTAACGAGCGTTGCGGACATATGCCTCGGCGTCGGAGTAGACCAGCGCTTCGAACTGACCATGGTCTGAGCAGCGCTTGCGCATGAAGACCTTGCCATCACGGAGCAGTATCTGAGCGTCGATGGGGCGCCGGCAGTCTGGGCAGATGCTGCGGGTCAATTCGAAGAAGACGTGGTCGGCGTCTCGTTTGGTCGCGGTAGCCGCGGCTGTGGTGGTCAATGGCCTCATTTAGGTGAACACCGTCGTGCTCCCTCGATTCCAACCCCTGTGCCCCAGCCCCTCTGTGATGCGGATCACAGACCGGTGCTAGCAGCGAAGCATCATGTCCCCGTGCCGATCGACCTCGACTTCGACCTGCTCACCCTGGACGGCGAAGTCTTCCCCGCAAGCCAACTTCTCGGCCGTCCGACCATCCTTGTGCTCCTCCGCTACCTCGGTTGACTGTATTGCCAGGAGCATCTCTCGCAGTTGCGGGAGTTCGACCAGGAGATTGCGACGGGTCAGGGGCGGATCGCGGTGGTCTCATTTGCCAGCCCGGAACATCTCAAAGCTTTCGCCGACCGCCTGGGCCATCCGTTTCTCTGGCTCGCCGATCCGAAACGCTCGAGCTATCGGCACCTCGGGCCCAGGCGTCGGGGTCTGGGCGCAATCGCCCCACCGCGCGCCATCTGGGGCTACGTCCGGATGATCATCGGGGGAAGGATCTGGCGTCCGGAGCAGTTGGATCTGGCCCAGATGGGGGGTGACTTTGTATTCGATCGCGAAGGGAACCTCACCCTCAGTCACGTCAGCGCATCCTCTGACGACCGACCTTCGATGGGCTCAGTCATGGCGGCGTTTCGCCGAGCTGCGAGCGCGACCAGCGGCGCTGCCGAACCCTAGGTCGGGAAGTTTGCGTCCCCTGCCGTGTTATGCAGGCGATGGTCGCGAACGCAAGCCAGGCGGTGAGCCACCAGGGCGCCCGGGGCGGGGTATTCTCGGCTCGAGCATGGAGGGCGGCCGCCGCCGTGAGTGAAAGGAGCCCCGAGGCAGAGGGCGATCTGGCGACTCAGATCGTGAAACTCCAGCCCCGACTCCTCCGTTTTGCCTGGTCGCTCACCCGCGATCGCGAAGCCGCTGAAGACCTGGCTCAGGAGACGATTACCCGAGCGCTCGCGTCGCAGTGGCGATTTCAACCCGGCACCAACCTCAAAGCCTGGCTGTTTCGAATCTTGCGCAACATCCACCTCAATGTCGTCCGCGCCGCAGGGACGCATCCCGCCTTGGTCTCAATCGAGGACCTCGTGGTCGAGCCGGTCGGCCCACACGAACAAGACATGAACCCTGTCGAGAGCCGAGTCATCGAGCGCGCTGAGTTGACACGGGTTGCAGACGTATTTCGCTCACTGCCCTCTACGTTCGCCATCCCGCTTTATCTGACGGCAGTTGAAGGACTGAGCTACACCGAGGCCGCTTCGATCCTCGACATTCCGGTCGGCACGATCATGTCTCGTGTATATCGGGGCCGGCGACTTGTCATATCCAGGCTGGCCGGAGGCGGGTTGTGAACGCCTGCGCTCCACACCGCGAGTTCCTGGCCGCCGTGGCAGACGGTGAGACTGAGCTTGTGCCGGCGGCCACACTCGATCACGTAAAGGACTGTGCCGATTGCACGAACGAGATACGAGTGCACCAACTGCTCACTTCGAAACTTCGGCGGGCGGCTGAGGAGCCGGCGCATCCAGAGCGGCGACTCGTCTCCGTAACAAAGGGGCGCCTCCGGATGATTGCCGCGGGTGTCGCGGTCGCAACCCTGGTAGCCGCCGCAGGGGTGTCATGGTCAGTCTTCTCCCGCCCCGACCCGATTCAGGCGGCGGTCACCGCTTCATCGGAGCCTCTCCAGATCCAATCAGGCGATGCTTCCCAGGTCGGTCAATGGTGTCTACAGGCGTCAGGTCGGACGCTACCCGCGATTCAGTTGGATGGAATGCAGATCGTTGGAGCGAGGATGGATCGGATTGCTTCGACTGACATCGTGACCGTGGTCTACACCGCGCCTTCGGGCGCGCGAATCACTGTGAGCTGGTTGGAAGGTCAGGTCCCAGCCGGCTCCGGCGTGGAAGACAGGACTGTCTCAGGCCACCAATTGCTGATTGTCCACTCCGCGGTCGGCACTGCAGTGGTCACGGGTTCCTCTCCCGACGCGATGTGGCAAACCGCGGCGGCGATCGAATCCACCTAACTCATGTCTGGAGCAGCTCATCGATCAATTGGCGCAGCAGCGCCTCATCGAGCTCTCCGCTGTAGACGCGCCTGACCGTGCCGTCGCGACCAATGAACGCCGTCACCGGCATGCCTTGGCCGTGCAGCAGCGCATAGAGATCCGCGTGACTGGTGTCGATCAGCAGTGGGTAGGTGACACCCAATTGGCGAGCAAGTCTGAGTCCATCGGTGGGAGTGTCCTGGCTGTCGACCCCGACGATGATCACCTGCCCGGCATAGTCATGGGATGCCCGTTCAAAAGCTGGCATCTCGGTCAGGCAGGCCGGGCACCACGACGCAAAGAGATTGACCACCATCGGGGTTCCATGCCAGTCAGCGAGCCGGCTGCTTCCAGGCCCGTCGAGCCGGGCCAATTGAAGGGTTGTGGCAGTTTGTCCCTGGACAGATTCAATGTGCCGGTAGCCGAGGACGCCCGCCACCGCCACGATAGACAGGACAAGGGTAAGCAATACGCTGCTGCGCCACTGACTCACCAGACCACTCTCATGCACAACACCTTCCTGGAGCGGCTATTCCGATCGGAATTTGAGGGTCGGTGAGGTGTTGCAATCAACGAAACCTCAGATGCGAATCAACCTCAGGACGTGGGCCATCGCCGGGTCTCTGGCCGTGCTGTCGGCGGTCGGCGCTCTCTACCTCACCCGTCCCGCCTCGGCCCCTGTGATGACAGGGTCGCAGCAGATGGCAGGGCGCGACTACCCGAGCGTTCAGGCATCCGATCCGCTGACGGCCGACGAGATTGGATACCAGGTGCCACGCGACAGGATCAAGGCCATCGACGCTCCTAAGTTCATGGTGCCCGGCGAGGCTGGATGGGTGCCGGACCGCTTGTCTGTGATCGGTGTCTCAGAGGGCGGCGAAGCTAAGGCGTATCCGATTCCCCTTTTGAGCCGAGTGGAGATCGTCAACGACCAGCTCCGCGGCCGCGCACTTGCCGTCACCTGGTGACCGCTTTGCTACACGGGCATCGTGTATGCCCGCAGGGTCGGTGATCGCACGCTGACGTTCGGCGTTTCCGGGCTCCTGGTGCGGAATTCGCTCGTCATGTACGACCACGAGACGGGCAGTTTGTGGAGTCATCTCACCGGTCAGGCTTTGGCCGGACCTCTAGCAGGAGGGGGCCTGCAGCTGATTGCGTCGACCCAGGCGAGCTGGGGGAGTTGGCGCCACGCACACCCGGAATCGCTACTGCTCGCGTTCGACCCCTCATTGGTCGGCGATCCGTACAACACCTACTACCGAAGCCCTCAGCTCGGGGTCGATCACGACCAGGCCGACGTTGTCGTCGACCCGCGTCTGGGAGCGAAAGAGAAAGTGATCGGCCTGCGCCTGGGCGGCCGTGTCAAGGCCTACAGCGTGAAGACGCTGGCGAGGGACGAAGTCGTCAACGACATCGTCGGCGACATTCCGGTTGTAATTGTCTTCGACGGCAGCACTGAGTCGGGGGCTGTCTTCCGTCGGGACCCCGGGGGCAAGACGCTTACATTTCGTGCAGGGTCGAAGCCACTCGAGCTCATGGATACTGAAAGTGGATCAACCTGGGACGGTCTCGTCGGCAGGGCGACGTCGGGACCGCTGAGTGGAATGGTCCTGGAGCAGATACCGATCACTTACGGGTTCTGGTTCGCCTGGTCTGATTTCTATCCTGATACGGACCTGTTCGCGTAGTCAGCTGACCCGTCGTATTTCGCCGCTGCACTGAGGCTGAACCAGAATCGGGTCAGCCCTGGTCGCGAGTCCACACCGACCTTGCCGCCGGCCGCCTCGACCAGCTCTTTGACGACGGCGAGACCGATCCCGGCCCCACCCTGGACAGGGTTGCGCGATTTGTCGACGCGATAGAAGCGCTCGAAGAGATGCGGAAGATCGTCCGGCGGGATGGCGTCACCGCTGTTCGCGACCGACACCAGGGCGGTCTCAGCCTCAGACGCGGCTCGCACCCAGACGGTGCCGCCGTTCGGTGTATAGCGGCCTGCGTTCTGCAGCAAGTTGCTGAGCACCTGGGCCAGGGCGTCTGCATCTGCGTGAACACGCAGGCTGGAAGGCAATGCAGTCTGCACGGTCAGACCGCGGCGTTCGAAAGTGTGCCGGTTCAGCTCCAGCACTGCATCCATGATCGGAACCAGGTCGAGCTCGACCCATTCCTGGTTGGTCCTGGTGCTGCCCGCGACGAGCACGTCGAGCGATTTCGAGAGGCGCAACAATCGGTCGATCTCCTCCTGCAGCGAGGCAAAGGTTTCGGATGACCTCGGCACCATGCCGTCTCGGAGGGCCTGCAGGTAGCCGTGGAGGTTCGTCAGGGGCGTCCGAAGCTCGTGCGCAAAGTTCAGGATCAGGTCCTGTCGCTGGCGCTCCTGATCCTGGAGGCTGGCAGCCATCTGATTGAAAGAGTCGGCCAGGGAGGCCAATTCCCGGGAGTTTGGCCGCGCCACGCGGGCGTCGTAAGAACCGGTGGCGAGCCGACGTGCCGCTCGCGCGACATCAGCCAGCGGGCGCTCGATCTGGCGCGCCACCACAATCGCCAGCACGATGGCACAGACCAATGCAGCCACCGAGGCTCCGATCAGGACGCGCGTGACCGAGCTGTCGAACATCTCGTAGGAAACGGCAGCCGCCGTCCCGTGTTGGGCCATCAGTGCTTCGAACGTCGCGCGACCGACCACAAGTACACCGGCCGCCACCAGGGTCATGGCGATAGCTGCGATGAGTGCGCCGGCAAGCGCGATCCGAGTGGCAAGCGAATTCATCCCTGCGTCAGGCCCCCCCGATCCGGTAACCGACACCGCGAACCGTGAGCACCAGACGCGGCCGGGCCGGGCTCTCGCCCAGCCTTACGCGCAAGCGCCGGATGTACACATCGATGCTGCGATCGTCGATCCCTTCTCCGTGAGGGTGCAAGCGGTTGATCAGCTGGTCCCGGCTGACCACACGTCCACCCGCCTCCAGGAGCGCAGCCAGGATCTCGAACTCAGCGGGGCTCAGCTCCACGGACCGGCCTGCCAGCTCGACCTGATGCCGTTCAGGGTCGAGCATGAGCTCGCCGTGTCGCAGCGCTCCGCCGGGTTGAGCCGGTCTGGCGCGGCGCAGCACCGAGCGGACGCGGGCGACCAGTTCCGACGGGGCGAACGGCTTCGCCACGTAGTCGTCCGCACCGGCTTCAAGCCCGATGACGCGATCCCGTGTCGAGCCCAGGGCAGTGAGCATGACGATCGGGATGCCGGCTTCCTCGCGCGCAATCCTCGCCACGGTGTTGCCGTCAACGCCAGGCAGCATCAGGTCCAGCACTATCAACGCCGGTTCGAGCTCCCGCATTAGGCGCAGGGCGCCCAGGCCGTCGGCGGCGACCGTGACTTCGAACCCGGCCCGTTCCAGGTACATCCGGACCAGGCCGGCGATCTTGGGGTCGTCGTCGACGACCAACACGAGGTCTCGGGTCTTTGGCGCAGCTCTCAAATCGCGCATGAGAGTGAATGGCCGGAGACCGGATTCAATTCCCGGCCCCCGACCACAATTTCCCTCTCAGGCAACAGCGGTCGACGTGATTGGGCAGCGAAAATCCTGTGCCGGTTGGCGCGTGACCGTGACGTCGCCGTTGGCCGCGGCCGCTGCTACCGCCGAGCCGGAGGTCAGTAGATAGGGCGCTACGTTGAAGGTCACCGTGAAGACTTCCCAGTCTCCGCCATGGAAGCCGGATTCGCCCGGACCGACTCCTGCGATGCCCAGCTGTCCGATTGCGCCATTGGTGACTTTGTAGAACGGATCCTGGCCGGTGCCAGGCGTCACCTGCGCCGGTGGCACCACGGTGCCGACGACCTGACCGTTGAGATACAGCTTCCCAAAGCCCGGTTCAGCTCCGAAGGCAGCCTGGGAGCCAACGGCGGTCAGCAGGCCGGCCACGACCAGTGCCGTGCCTGTCATGCGAGCTCGTTTGACCATGTTCATGTTCATTTCTCCTTCCTTGTTGCACTAACTAGCCATGGCCTTGCTCGTTGCCGCAACGGCCTGCATCTGGCGCGTGCGCTGGCGAGCGCTGTCCAGGGCAACGAGGTTGATTGCTGCTGCCGCGAGAACCGTGTCCTTGAGCAGGAACTGACCGAGCAAGGACAGGAGTGGGAAGCCATGCGGTCCGTACGTGAGCGTGGGCGCGATGAGAAAGATGGTCAGCGTGCCACCGAAGAGAACGAGCACACCAAGACCCACGTAGCGCACCCATAAGCCCGCGAACAGCAGGACCGCCGCCGTGATCTCCAGCACGCCCACCGCATAAACGAAGGCGTTGCTGGCGAGAAATGGCAGCGAGGCTGCGAGCAGGCCGCGGACTGGCGCGGGGTCGGCGAACTTCAGCGCCGCGATCCAGAGTAAAACCAGTCCCAACGAAAACCGCAACAGCAGACCTGCACTGCGTTGCGCGAGAGCGAATACCGAGTCCATCGAATCACCTCCGTGAGATTGAGATGAGACGAGGCTAGGAAGGGAATGTGACAGGTCTACGACAGCCCAGACATGCTCACTTGTAGACCTCAGTGTTCGGATAGAAGTCGACCCATCCGAACCAGAAGCTGTAGGTAATTGGCACCTGCTCGAGCTCTATCCCCGCATCGCTGCCGGTCACGGCCTTGCCTGAGAGACCGTCCCACTCTGAGCCGGTCTGGTCATCCCGGAGCGAAAGTCCGGTCGACCCGGCGGTGAAGGTCAGCAGCGTTCCGCCCGGATCCCTTCGGTAGACGGCGCCGGAGTAAGAAACTGGG
>Ga0070698_100000837_pt1 | contig 33661 bp, 29 predicted proteins | sample KBSK1502metaG_FD_65477 | JGI IMG/M metagenome (GOLD analysis project Ga0070698, IMG submission 65477) | Corn, switchgrass and miscanthus rhizosphere microbial communities from Kellogg Biological Station, Michigan, USA - KBS K1-50-2 metaG | ecosystem: Host-associated > Plants > Roots >... | reverse complement strand
CGGACCGCTCCCCCAGGGTACGCGAGGCTGTGCAGCTTGACGTAATACTCGCCGGGATCGGCGGCGATCAGCGCAATCACTCCGGGGGGAAAACCCGTTGCCTCGCCGCGGATTCGGTCGCCCTGATAGCCGGAGTTGATCTCCCAGACCATCGGACCATTCGTGCCGGACGTTCCACGATGAATGTGGGTCGCGACCACTCTCTCCAGACCCGGGGATTCGATGCTGTATCCGATCCCGGTCGTTCCGAGCGTTAAGAGCGCGAAACCCCGATGCTCCGGGTCCTGCGCGTCGGAGGTTGGTCCGGCTCCGGCGAGGCGCGCGCACAGCGTCGGCCGGGAGGAATGGGAAGCGCAGCCCGACGCAGCCACGAGAACAGCGAGCGGGATGAGCCGGAGTCGCACCTCGCGCAACACGGCGTCAGTCTAGCCCCGACTCCCTTCCTCATAGTCACAACACACTCGGGTTGTGGCTTCCGACTAAAACTTGTGGAGCAGCTTCGCGGCGACCTCTTCCGGCGTTTGCGCCAGAGCCATCGTGAATTTCTCTTCCGCCGGCCCGATCCCCTTGAAGCGAGCGATCTGAAAGGCGCGTGCGTACTTGCAGGCGACGTAGAGAAGCTGCGCGCGCAGCTCCGACACGGGGACCTTCTGGCTGGCGTTGCGGCGGGCCATCCGTTCGAACCACACCAGCAAGGTGTCCTCGAAGGCCTCGGCCTCTTCCTCCATGAATCGGTAAAACGAGACGAGGGTGGCATGGATGACGGGCAGAGCCTCGTCAAAAACCGAGAAGATCTCTTCGTCCCCGGTCGTCTGATCGTTCATTGTTTTGGGTCTTGGAACAAGGTAGACGATTCGCCGGCCAGCGTCAAAGCGCTTCGATAAGATCGGCGTCTTCTTCATACGAAAGCGAGACTCCATGCGACGGGTTGCCTTCTTTCTGGTTGTCCTGGCGGGGTTTAACGTCGCTCGGGCCCAGACCCCCACCCCGGCCGAAAAGCCCGCGGAGCGTGTCCCCTCGATCTCCGAGCGAGCCCGAAACCTCTCGCGGAAGGAGGGATTTCTTCCGTACTTCTGGGACGAGCGCCGGGGTCAGTTGCTATTGGAGGTCCCGTCGGGGCTCACGGAGTTTCTCTACGGGTCGGGGCTCGCCGGCGGGGCGGGCCTGACCGATGTGTCTCTCGACCGGGGCCAGCTGGGTCCGCTCGGCGTCTGCCGTTTCCAGCGGGTCGGGCCTCGGATGCTCTTGCGTCAGATGCAGACGACGCATCGCAGCGGGGTGTCGGATCCGGAGAGGACGCGGGTCGTCGAAGAATCCTTTCCCTCGGCGATCCTCGCCTCGCTGCCGATCGTGGCGGAGGAAACCGATCGGGTCCTGGTCGACGCGACGGCTTTTCTCCTTGCGGACACCGAGATCGTGCCGGCGTTGAAGCAGGCGCGCCTGGGCGATTGGAAGCAGGACGTCACTCGTTCTTCTCTCTCGCTCTCGCGCAGCGGCGCCTTTCCTCGAAATACGGAGCTCGAGGTTCTCGTCACGCTGACTTCCGAGAACCCCCCGCGCGCCGTCGCTTCCGTGTTGCCGGACCGTCACACGATGACGTTGACGGTGCATCACACGTTTCTGAAACTCCCCGAGCCCGGCTTCGCGCCCCGCCCTCTCGACCCGCGCATCGGCTTCATTCCCGGGAGGCACTTGGATCACACGGCGCCTGTGGGCGAGCCGATCGAGAAATATCTGGCGGTTCGCTGGAGGCTTTCCAAGAAGGATCCATCGGCGGCGATCTCCGAGCCCGTGGAGCCGATCGTGTACTACCTCGATCGCGGCATCCCCGAACCCGAGCGTTCGGCGATCCGTGGGGGAGCCCTCTGGTGGAACCATGCGTTCGAGAAGGCCGGGTTTCGCAACGCCTTCGTCCTGAAAGATCTTCCACCGGGCGCGACGTTTCTCGACGCGCGCTATTCCGGCATCGAGTGGATCAATCGCGCCGAGCGGGGCTGGTCGGTGGGGGGCTCGCAGATCGACCCGAGGACGGGCGAGATCCTCCACGGGGTCGCGCGGATCGACTCGCACCGGCGCCGCACGACGACCCGGATTTGGGACAACCTGCGGCAGGCGCGCCAGGAGCGAGCCTGTCTTGCCGGAGACGCACCGGACTTCTCCTGGCTCGCCGCGGGAGAGCCCGACCTGGACGGACAGGAGCTCATGCTTCAACGGCTGGCTTATCTCTCGGCGCACGAGGTGGGCCACACGATCGGCCTGATGCACAACTTCGCCGCGACGACATTCGGATGGGGCTCGGTCATGGACTACCTCGCGCCGAATATCCAGCTGAAGAACGGACGGTTCGACCTGTCGGACGCCTATCCGAAAGACGTGGGCTCCTACGATCGCCTGATGATCGCCTGGGGTTACACGCCGACGGAGGATCCAAAAGAGCTCGACCGCATCGTGCGCGACGGTTACGCCGGTGGGATCTTCTATCCGCCCGACTCCGATCCCCGCTGGGCCGAGTACGACTGGGGGGCCGATCCCGTCCGCTGGCTCGCGACGACGCAAGCCGTCCGCAAGGCGATCCTCGATCGCTTCGGCGCCGCGCAGCTCGAGCCCGGACAGTGGCTGTACGAGCTGCAGCAGCGATTCAACCTGGCCTACCTCTACCACCGCTTCGGCATTGGCGCCGCGCAACAGTTCGTCGGAGGCCAGTTTCAGTCCAACGCTGTGGCCGGGGACGGACAGATCCCCGTCGCATGGGTGCCCGCCGCGAAGCAGAGAGAGGCTCTCGACCTGCTGCTCGCCTCAATCGAGCCGGAGAACCTCGACATCCCGGAACGGATCCTCGCCGTGCTCGTGCCGCCGCCGTCGGGAACGCGGCGTTCGCAGGAGCAGTTCGCCTCGGAAGCGGGGGAGACCTTCAGCCTCTTGACTGCCGCGCGAGTGCTCGCGAATCTGGTCATTCAGCCTCTGCTGGAGCCCGAGAGAGCGGCGCGCTTGACGCTCGCTTCCGGGAAGGACGCGCTGACCTTCGACGGGATGCTCGGAAGGCTCGTCGGGGCGACGTGGGACGCGCCCTCCGACGCCTCGATCCGCCGGGCGGGGCTGCGGCGCGTCGCGCAGAGAGCCGTCCTCGATGCGCTTCTCGATCTCGCCGCCAAGCCCGAAGCTTCTCTCGAAGTCCGGGCGGCTGTCTACGCGCGGCTCGTGCGTCTTCGGCGGGATCTGAAGCTGCGTCACGCGAGCGATCCGGCCGCCGACGCGCATCTGCGCCTCGCGGAACGAGACGTCACGGAATTCCTCGATGAGCCGGAGACACGCAAGACAAGACCACCGAAAGTGGCGCCACCGCCGGGAAGACCGATTGGAAGTGACGAGTGACAAGTGACGAGTGAAACTCGTCACTTGTCACTTCTTTCTCACCGCCGCAATAGACACGTCGTCCTCTGGGGCGCGTCCCAGCCCGAAGGCCAAGAGGTGTTGCGCGAGCTCTCGCACGAGCTCGTCGGGCGCCGTTCCGGCGAAGACGTGTACGAGGGACTCGATGCGTTCCTCGCCGAACGCATTGCCGCGATCGTCGCAGGTTTCGTAAAGACCATCGGAATAGAGAAGGAGAGTCTCTCCCGGCGCGAGGGCTCCCGTGATCGGGATCCAATCGAGCGTGGGACGGATCCCGAGCGGGTAAGAGCCGATACCCAGACGCTCGCGGATCACTCCCTCGTGAGTGATGATCGCCGGAGGAGGATGTCCCGCGACGGTGACCGAAAAGCTCCCGTTCGGGCGTGCCAGGACGTAGACGGCGGAAAAAAAGGAACGTGTTCCGCCCGTCGCGCAAAGGATGCGGTTGAGCGCCTGCATCATCGCCCGAGGTGAGGGATCGATCTCCAACTGGTTTCGGAACCCGGCGTGCGCCACGGCCATCACGAGGCCGGCCGCCATGCCGTGCCCCGAGGCGTCGCCGAACAGGAGGGCCAGCGAGCCATCGGGCAGAACGACGAACTCGTAGAGATCGCCTCCGACCATGTTCGCAATGCGGTTGTACGCGCCGAGCTCAAAGCTCGGGTGCTCGGGCAGCTGTGCGGTGACGAGAGTCGCCTGCAGATCGCGGGCGAGAACGAGCTCGTCACGGTAGGCCAGCTTGTCGATCAGCTCCATGGCGAGCAGAAGCGCGACGAGCAGGAAGGCGATCAGCGTATTGAAGCCGCCGACCCGGATGTCCCAGTTCTTAGTCGAAATTCGAACGGCGAAGATGTCCACAAAGGCAAGCACCAGCGCGATCGCAAAAAGGACTCGCCGAAAGGGCGCAAGCCGTTGGGTCAGGCCGAAAACAACCGCGTTGGCGGTTCGGATCCAACGCTTCCAGCGTTTGCGTTCGCCCTCGATCTGGGCCTCGTGCTGTGAGACGAGCCGGCGGCGCACCTCCGGCCACTCGCGACGGTAGAAGCCCCTCACATCCTCGCGCTTCAGCGAGCGAAAAGTCGATCGGGCGAGCTCCGCCCAGTCGTGGAGCGCGGGCATATCGAGTATTTACGAATCCGGGCCGGCCCGGTTCTGCGTGCCGACCCGTTACACTCCTCGAGGTGAAGCATCTCAGGAAAATCCGCGGCCGGGGCATGCGGCGCGGAGCGCTCCTGCTGATCCTCCTGGCCGCGTGGGTGCCCCGTTTCGCGCGGGGCGACGATCTTCAGAACCTGGGCCGCGACTTCTGGGCCTGGCGGGCCCGGACGCAGCCGGTCTCCGGCGATGACATCACGCGAATCGACCGGCCGCCGGGCTGGGCTCCGGACTGGTCGCGCCGGTCGATCGAGGAGCGGCGCAAGTCGCTCGCGGAATTCGTCGCGCGCTGGAAGGGAATCGACTCGACCGGCATGCCGGTCGGCTGGCAGGTCGATTACCGACTCCTGGGCTCTGCCCTGGCGCGGGTCCGCTGGGAGCTCGAGGTACTTCGCTCCTGGGACCGCAACCCGAGGTTCTACGTCGACCAGACTCTGGGCGCCTACTTCGAGAACCTGCTTGCCCCTCCGCCTTTTTCGCGCGCGCGGGGCGAACAGATCGCTCGCCTGCTCGAGTCGATCCCCTCGACGATCGATGCTGCCCGCGTCAACCTGACGGCGCCGATCGGCCCGTTCGCGCGGTTGGCCGCTGAGGAGCTCAAGGGAGTCGGGCCGCGCCTGACCGAATCGGTCGCCGCCTTGAAGCCGCTCGTCGCCCCCGAGATCGCTCGGCGGATCGACGCCGCGGCGCCGCGCGCGATCACGGTGCTCGAGTCCTGGGGAAACTGGCTCGACGCGGGTTGGCCAATTATGCCCTCCAACGCGGCCGTGGGAAGAGACCGCTACGACTACTTCTTAGCCGAGGTCGCCCTTCTTCCATTCACGATGGACGACCTCCTCGCGGCCGGCCGGCAGGAGTGGGCGCGCGCGGTCGCGCTCGAAACGATGGAGACCAACCGCAACCGGGCTCTCTCGCCCTTGCCGCTCTTCCCCGACGAGGCGTCCCAGATCGCGCGCGAAGAAAAAGATGAAGCCTCGGTCCGGCGGTTCCTCGAAGAGAAGGGGATCCTGACCGTCCCGGCCGACGTGCGCCATTATCGGAATCGGCCACTGCCCCCGTACGTCGCGCCGCTTGCGTTCCTCGGCGTGGCCGACGACCTGACCTCAGCCGCTCGGCTGGGCGAAGACGCCGTCAGCTACATCCGTCCGCCTTCCCCTTCGCTCCCCTATTTCGCGCTCTCGACGGCGCGCGATCCGCGGCCGATCCTGGTTCATGAAGGGATTCCGGGCCACTACCTCCAGCTCGTGCTCTCCTGGAAGCACGAAGACCCGATCCGCCGCCACTACTACGACTCGGCGGCCAACGAGGGGATCGGTTTCTACGCTGAAGAGATGATGCTGCAGGCGGGCTACTTCGACGACAGTCCGCGGACACGCGAGATCCTCGCGAACTTCCAGCGGCTGCGGGCGCTCCGCGTCGAAGCGGACGTCAAGCTCGCCTCCGGCCAGTTCACGATCGAGCAGGCCGCCGAGTATCTCGAGAAGCGAGTTCCGATGGACCGCGAGACCGCGCTGCAGGAAGCCGCCTTCTTCGCGTCCGACCCGGGCCAGGCGATCTCGTACCTGGTGGGCAAGCTCCAGATCGTCAAGCTCCTTGCGGACGCCCGGCAGCAGCAGGGGGACAAGTTCGATCTGCGCGTCTTCCACGATTTCCTCTGGAAGAACGGAAACGTTCCCTTCGCGCTCCTGCGCTGGGAGTTGCTCGGGGACAAAGAGGAGATCGGGCGCGTCGATGCCGCACGGAAGAGACTCAAGTATTGAGCCGGCTCTGGACGATTCCGCTTCTCTTCCCGCTGGCCTGCGCGCCGCGGGCCGCTCCTCCAGTCGCGTCGCCGACAGCGGAGACCCGGACCGATTCCCCGACGCCGGCCGCCGTGGGCGAAGGCGAATCAGTCGAGACCGCCGTCTTCGTGCCGGCGCAGAGAGAGTCGGAGGGGGTCGCGTGGGAAAACGAATGGATCTGGAGTCATTACGGGAGATTCCTCAAAAAGAGCGTCGGCCTCGCCACCGTCGGTGGCCGCCGATATGACGCCGTGACGGTCGAGCTCGCGGATCACAGCGAGCGGACTGTTTACTTCGACATCACGGACTTCCTCGGGAAGAAATGAAAAGCCCCGGCGATGTGCCGGGGCTTTTCCAAGAAGAATCGTTCGCTGCTACTGCGACTTGACGCAGCCGCCGGCGCTATTGGACCACTCGTACTGATAGCCGAAACCGCCCGTTCCGATGAAGGGTGCCGGCGACCAAGCGCACTTGTCATCGGCCTCGTTGCCGCGGCGGTCGTACCAGGCAGTGCCGTCCGCGTCGGTCACGGCCTCGCGCGTCTCGTGACAGGCGAAGTGCTCGAAGTTCTGAGCCGTGGTGAACCCCGGCCATTGACAGCCGCTGCAGGAGGGGTACGGCATCGATGAGTATTTGATGTCGAGTCCCTGATAGCTGAAGTTGCTGTGGTAAGCGCAGAAGACGAGGTTGGGCCCGCCACAAGAATCGGAGGTCCCAAATGAGGCATAAGAGGTGGAGGGAAGGAAAACCTCGTAGATCGTGCTTTCGTTGACGATCGCCCCCGACCGCGCGAGGTACCGGGCCACTTCGGCTTGAATGGCCGAGTCGGAAACGTTCTGAGGAGGAGTCGTGGTGGTGTCGAACCAGGTCGTTGGTCCGAGACCGCTCAATCCGACCCGATACTGCGTGATGACGTTGTACTCAGGTGTCGTTCCGTATTGGCTGAAGAAATTGGTCAGCTCTATCGCTTTTCCGTTGTCCGATCCGCCCGAAGCCCAGCTCGGGCCCCAGAAGATCGCGACGACGTAAGCGCTGGGAATCACCGCTCCGCCGTGGTCGATCAGGTTCTGTCCTCCGCCTCCTCCCGGTCTGGCCCAGCCTTGCGCGTGATCCTTGTCCGGGTAGAGCTGAGCACTGTGGCCCTTCCCGTCGTCGACACGTTGGGCTGCTGCGAAAGCGGCGACGGCGAGAAAAGCGACAATTGCGAGTAACGTTCTCCTCATCCTTCCTCCTTTTGGTTGGTTCGTGACCGGAATATCGTTGTGCGACGGACCGGGAGAGTGTAAGCGTCTCAGCAACCGGAAGGGAAGACTTTTTACACGCTGGTTCGTTTAGCGGCTCGGCCTAGTTCTTCAGCAATCCGGTCCAGTGGACGAGGAGAGAGAGCGGGGGCGACCCCTGGTCCGCCGGGAGGCTGTTGACCAGAAAGCGTTTGCCGTCGGCCGAAACGTCGTAGACCGTACCCAACGCGGGATGCACGGCAAAGAGCGGCGCCGGCGTGCCGGCGTGAAAGGTCAGGACGGCCTCTACCGGCACTGCCATGATCTTGTTGTCGAGTGAGAGGTAGAAGATCTCCTTGCCGTCGCCTCTCCAGCGGGGGTTCGTGCCGCCCGCCGCGGAGATCTGCCACTTCCCACCCGGGCCGGGAAAGGCCTGGACGTAGACCTCCGCCCTTCCCGATTCGTCCGAGTCGTACGCGAGCCAACGGCCATCGGGGGAGAAGCGGCTGTTTGCGGAGGAGCTCCCACCCGTAGCGAACGCGGCCGTCTTCCCCTCGCCGGCGACATCGAGAACCCAAATCTGATTCGTTCGCTTCCCCTGCGCGGGGATCACCTGCAAAGAGAGAAAGCGCCCGTCCCGAGACCAGTCTTCGACAATATTGTTATGGGGATTCTCCAAAAGGGTTTGTTCGGCCCCTCCGTCCACGGACTTGAGCCAGATATCGGGGCGGACACCTTTGGCCTTCCGATCGGAAGAAAACGCGACTCGTTTCCCGTCTGCCGACCAAACCGGATTGCTGTGGTTTCCCGTCCCGAACACGAACTTGGTCGCGCCGCTTCCGTCGGCGTTGTAGAGCCAGATCTCCGACGCGTTGCGGGCCGGATCGAACACGTCCGCGACAACGCGTCGGCCGTCGGGCGAAAGGCGTGGAGAGAGAAAGATGGCCGGCTCGCCGACTGAGCCGAGAGGTCTGCCGGCGCGATCGAGCCAGAGAAGCTGCGAAGCCGTCGCAAAGAGCGGCGCGTAGAGGAGAAGGCCGTTGTCGGAAACCGTAAAGTTCGTGAAACTCGCCCAGGTGGTCAGGCCGACTCGCTGCCCGATGGGTAGCGGCTCGCCGGCGGCCTCGAAATGTTTGTCCAGACGCCGGGCGAGGAGGGTTGCGTCGCGGGCGTAGAGGAGATGACCCGACGCGAAGGCAGAATTGGAAGCGGCCGGAACAATCATCCGATCCTCTTTGCCATCGAGCGAGCCAACGCGAACGGCGTTGGCCGGATCGCTCGGCGCAGCCGAGAGGTTGATCGCCATGTAGAGGAAGTGACGGCCGTCCGGAAGGAACTTGGGATAGCGGTGTGCCGTCTCATGGCGGGAGGCGTCGAGCTTTGTGACCGGGGTGGCCTGGCCCCCGCCGGCCGAGACTCGATAGAGCGGCGATGTCGGAGCCGGCGCGAAAACGATCGTACCGTCGCGGTTCCAGGCGCCACCCACGCCGCGTTCCGCGTCGCAGATCGTGAGAAGACTTCCACCGGAAGCGTCCACGCGCTTTAACTTTCCGTCTCCGGTGAAAAAGGCAACGAACCGGCTGTCGGCGGACCAGAAGGGGAAGAAGGCGTTTTCGCCGTCCGGAACCGGCAGGCCCGCCGCGGCGTCGAGGGAACGGATCCAGAGCGCGGGCTGTCCTCCCGACTTGGAAAGCGTGAGCGCGAGGCGACTTCCGTCGGGTGAAAGGGCCATCTCTCCCAGGAACATCTTCTCGGGCAGCGGCAGCGAGGCGCGAATCGGCGCCAGGGGCTTGGACGCGCGGCGCAGATACCCCGCGGCGAAGATTCCGGCGGCGAGAGCGGCGACGGCGAAGGCCGACCAGGCCAGGCGCTCTCGATTCTTGCGCCGCGCCGCGACGGGCGCCGCCACGCCCGCCTGCGAGCCCATCTGCGAGATCCATTTCAGCTCGCTCTCCAGGTCGTGGGCGGTCTGCCAGCGGTCATCCGGTTCCTTGGCGAGGCAGGTCTTGACGACGCGATCGAGCGCGGGCGGGATGAGCGGCTGGACCGACGAGATCGGCGGCGGGTCGTGCTCCAGGACCGACGCGATCAAGGACGCCTGGCTCTTGCCCGTGAAGGCCTTCTGCCCGGTGGCCATTTCGTAGAGGACGGAGCCGAAGGAGAAGATGTCGCTTCGCGCGTCCGCTTCCTTTCCCTCGAGCTGTTCCGGGGCCATGTACTGGAAGGTGCCGAGGATCGCTCCGCGCTCCGTCAGCGGAAGGGTGGGCGAGAGACCTGTCGCGAGCCGCGAGAGACTGCTCTTTGCGTCCGGCTCCTCGAGCATGCGCAGCTTGGCGAGACCGAAGTCGAGGAGCTTGATCCCGGACTTGGTCACCATGATGTTGCCGGGCTTCAAATCCCGGTGGACGATTCCCTGGCGATGAGCTTTATCGAGGGCGTCGGCGATCTCGATCGCGAACCGCAGGAGCTGCTCGGTCGGGAGCCGTCCTCGGGAAATCCGATCTGCGAGAGTCTCGCCTTCCAGGAACTCCATGACGAGGTAGTCGACGCCGTCCTGGTGTCCGACGTCGTAGAGGCCGCAGATGTGCGGGTGTGAGAGGGACGAGATCGTCTTCGCTTCCCGGTCGAAGCGCTGACGCACCTCGGCATTCTGCGAGAGGTGCTCGGGAAGGACTTTGACGGCGACTGTGCGATCGAGGCGCGTGTCCCGGGCGCGATAGACCTCTCCCATGCCTCCCGCGCCGACCGGCGCGAGAATCTCGTAGGGCCCGAGGCGACTGCCGGTGGCGAGTGTCAAGCGATGTTGGAGGATACACCGCCGGCAGCTTCACACTTCGCGGATGGCGGCGCGGATGTCCTCGAGGCCCTCCCGCATTCGGTCCATGTGCGTGCGAAACGAGAGGACACAGATGCGAATGGCATACCGGGGCCCGAGCATCGTGCCGGTCACGTAGACCCGCTTTTTCGCGTTGATGCGGTCCTGCAGCTTCCGATTGAGGTCGTTTGACTCCTCTTCGGAGAGACCGTGTCGGGCAAGCCGGAAGGCCACGATCGAAAGCTGCGGTTCGGCCAGGATCTCGATCCCCTCGATCCCGCGAAGCTCCTCGGTCGCCCACTCCGTCAGGTCGAGCTTTTCATCGAGATTCTTCCGGAACGGCTCAATGCCGTGCATCTTCACGGGAAGCCAGACGCGCAGGCCGCGCCAGTCTCTCGAAAGCTCCGGGGAGAGCAGGTTGTAGTCCGGCAGGTCCAGGTCCTGCTGCATCGGGGGCATGTAGTCGGCCGAGAGCTCGTGAGCGCGCTTCAAAGCGGCCGCGTCGCGGACCAGAAGCGCGCCCGTGCCGTAGGGGAGGAAGAGGCTCTTGTGCGGGTCGAGCGCGATCGAGTCGCCGCGCTCGAGGCCCCGCATGCGGCGGCGGCCCCGCTCCGTCAGCGCGAAGAAGCCTCCGTACGCCGCGTCCACGTGGAACCACAGGCCTTCCCGCTCGGCGAGGTCGGCAAGCCCCGCGAGATCATCCACGGCTCCCGTGTTCGTGGTCCCGGCGTTGCCGACGACGGCGAAGGGGTGGAGACCCGCTGATCGATCCGCTGCGACCATCCGTGAGAGCTCCGGGAGAAGGATGCGAAACTGGCCGTCTGTCGAGACCTCGCGAACCCGCGAGGGAGGAAAGCCCGCGAGCATCGCCGCCTTCTGGACGGAGTGATGCGTCTGATCGGAGGCGTAGATCACGCCGGAAAGAAAATTCTCGGGTAGCCGCTCGCGCCGCGCGGTCACGAGGGCGGAGAAGTTCGAGAGCGATCCGCCGGAGGTCAGGATCCCGCCGGCGGCCTTCGGGTAGCCGACGATCTGGCAGAACCAGCGCACAACGTTGCCCTCGAGCTGCGCCACCGCAGGCGCCGCCGCGAACACGCCGACGTAGCGGTTGGTGGCGTCGGAGATCAGATCCGCGACCGCGGAATGGAGAAGGCCGCCCCCCGGAATGTAGGCGAGGTATCCCGGCCCGGCCGTGTTGAAGCTTTTGGGGATCACGCGCTCGAAGAGCAGGTCGAGGAGCTCCTCGTAGGGCCGCCCTTCCTCAGGAAGCGGCTCGATGAGCGACTGGGCGAGCGCGACGCCGCCCTCCGTGTCGGCCGACGGCTGCCGGGGAAGACTCTTGATGTGGGCGAGGACGCGCTCCTTGGCGGCATCGATGAGCCTGGCCAGACTCTCACCCGAGATCTCGAGACTGCGGTCCTCGGTCAAGCCGCGCTATCTTAGAGGAAGCGTTGTGGGGTAGTTGAATTGGTACAACGTCCGGCTGTTAACCGGAAGGTTGGGGGTTCGATTCCCTCCCCCACAGCCACTCCAAATCAGTGAGTTACCGGACCAGGAGGGCGGCGCGCGATCGCCCCGTCCCTGGGGTCCCTCGCGGGTGGACGATCTCACGGCGGCGGTCGGCGGAAGAATCATCGACTTTGGCTTGGTGCGTTTCCATCTGGCGCAGTCATCGGAGAGGCGTGACAGTCAACGCGAACGAGGTTTGCTTCGTATGACCCGAAGTATGATCCCGGGCGTCGTGCTCCCTTCCGCCGCTATTAAGCGCTGGGCTCGCATTGACTAGGACTGCTCAAAGGACAACCGAGACTGATCGCCAAATCGGAAGAGGCGTTCGCGTCAGTCGGCTCGCCATCCGATGGGCGGCCGGTCTTTTTCTCGGCCTCGCGTCCGCGACCGTCATCGAGGCACAGAGGATCTCGGTCCACGAGGAGAGCGTATTTTCTCCCTCGACCGCTTCTGTTTCGATCGGAGCGTTCGGCGATTATTCGTTCGTCGGGGAAACGGACTTCAATCGGGTGACCCTCTTCTCGCCGGGGGAACAGGTCGTGCGCCACGATATCCCCACTCCCAACGCCGGCCTCTCGCACCTCACGTTCGTCAAGGACAACCCACTCGGGTTTCCGTACGGACAGATCTGGTTTACGGAAATGCGAGGCAACAAGGTCGGAAGAATTGCGAGTGACGTGCAGGAGATCCCGCTTCCCACGCCGGGAAGCGCGCCGGTCGGAATCGCCGATGCGGGAGCAGAAGGCTCCGGAACGGGCCCCTTCCTGATGCGTGTGTACGTCACGGAGTTCGCGGGAAATAAAATTGCGCGGATACGCGAGGACGGCGCGATCCAGGAGTACCCCATCGCGACTCCGAACTCGGGCCCGTGGGGCATAACTCCCGGCGGCTGGTTCACGGAAGCGAACGCCGGCAAAATCGGCCGGCTGGGCAGCAACGGCTCGATCGTTGAGTACGCTATTCCGACGCCTAACAGCAACCCCCGGGAGATCGTCGAAGGCAACGGAGCAATCTGGTTCACCGAATTCGGAGTGGGCAAGATCGGCCGGATCACGCCGTCCGGCGAGATCACCGAGTTTCCGACGAGCAGTTCAGACAGCGGGCCCGCAGGAATCGCGGTCGGCAGTTCGGGTGAGATCTGGTTTACCGAAGAGAAGACCGGGAAGATCGGCGTCATCACTCCAGACCTTGTCTTGAAGGTGTTCGATCTGCCGACGAGCGGAAGCCGGCCCTCGGGGATCGCGATCTCGACGCCGTTGCTGATCGGTCACTTCCTTCCTCCCGTCCACGAATACTTGTTCATAGCGGAGAGCGGCACAGGACAGGTGGCATCGGCCACTTCTGACTTCGCTCTCGTGCCGGGAGCCGGCAATTCGCCCGACTGGTCGACGACGTTGACCGTGACTGCCGTAGGGAACTTCACTTCTCCGGTCGAGATCGCCGGCGTCAACACGGAGCTTGTCCCGCTGCAGCTCCCCGCCGGCGGCTCGGTCATCTTCGACAGGCCGCCTCTCTTCCAGGGGTGGGGAAGCTGGATCGTTAACGTGAAGTCCTTCCTGCTCCCCGCGATCGAAGCGCGTGTGGTTCGGAAAGGCCGACCGGAGGTGTCGGCGCCGATCCCCGTAGTGCGTTTCGAAACTCTTCTGGCGGCGAAGCTGGACCGGCTCGCGTTTCCCGGGGCAAGCCGAAGCGCCGCCGGCGCCCGGAGCAATCTCGCTCTCGCGGCGGTCTCCCGTGACAGCATGGCGAAGGTGAGCGTGCGCGTCGAGGCTCTCACGACAGACGGCCAGCTCCTAGGAGCCCGCGATTTCGACGTCTCCGGCAGCCTCCTCATTGGCGACGTTCTCTCGGCATTCGGGACTTCGGATCTCGACAACGCCGTCGTGCGGGTCCGCCGGACCGCGGGAAACGGAGCCATCTGGGGGTATCTCGCGACCTTGAAGGAAGACGGATCCTTGTCGATCAGCCCGGGCGCGCTTCCGTGATCAAACGTGACACCGTCATCTCATGACGGCGCCTCGATCGTCGGCGATTTCCGGGCGCCCTAGGTAGGGTCCCGTGGATCGGGACTACCAGGAAATTCGAAAAGAATCTGTGCCTGGACCAGATAGGTGCATCGAGGTCGATGGCGGCCTCAGGACCACCCCCGGCTCTAGAGCCCGGACCGAGGATTGAGGCTTGGTGTGATCTGTCGCGGGCGCGCTCAGGGGACCCTCCATCAAACTTGATGGCAGTCGGTATTCGAGCCCACGCATCGCAACTCGCCGGAGAACCGCAGTTTGGTTGTCACGGTCAATGACACCGTGAACTTCCGGCTTGGATTCCTGCTTCAAACCTGGGCAGACGGCGTTCAGGATCCGATCAGCCAGGGCTACTCCGACAACCTCTTCCTTCGCCGGGTACGGCTCATCATGGCGGGCAACCTCGCCAAGGACGTGAGCTTTTTCTTCGAGACGGAGAACTCGCGCCTTGGCGACGCCGGAACAGACGGGGTGAAAAACATCAACACCGGTTTCCACGTCCTGGACGCGTTCGGCGAGTGGCGGGTGTTTGGCAACGATCAATTCGTGGACGATATCGACCACCGCAAGGACTCGCGCCGGTACATGGGCGGGTTCAACTACTACGTCGCCGAGCAGAACTTCAAGATCACGACGGCCTACGAGCGGATCGTCCCGAACGTCGTGGGGCGCAACCACCTGGAAGCAGAAGAACACGAATCATTTTGTCGCACAGTTTCAGTTCCTTTATTTCTGAGGAATTCTGGCAGCAGGATGGAAGAGCCGCCCGCGGCCCAACCCGCGTCTGCGGCGGACGCGCTTGGGCGCCGCTGAACCGCAAGCCGTTGGGCGGTCGGAGAAAACATGCAAATCGTGTTCGGCATATTCATCGTGATCGTCGTCATCGTTGCCGCGGGCTTGCTCACCGTTGCCACAGTCTCCGGGATTCGCCGCGGCCGTCAGAAGCATGGCTCATCAGGTGCTCTGAGCGTCGGCATGCTGGAGATTCAGTCGCTTCTCGAGCCGTCGAAGCGGCACGTCGTTCATGCCGCAAGAGATGAAGCGGAATCTACCGACGAAGACACTTCAGGCGAACCTCCAGATTGAAAACTGTGTGGCCGGAATCCTACTGCTGCGATCGCCGCTGAGCCGCAAGCCGTTGGGCCGCTGGGAAGTTGCACTGCTGGCGCTTTGTCTTTTCGGCGTGGGTTGCTCTGAGCGGCTAACGCCTTCCCGGGCGGGAACAATCATTCGTCACTCGAAGGCGTTCCTATCAGGATCACCTGAGAGTCAACCGGTGTTTGACAGGGTGTCCGCGTTGCTGACCGGTTCCGGAGGCCCGACACCGGAGCGCCAGGAAGGGGACTCGTATATCGCAGAGTTCTCTTATCACTGGCCCGCGGACCCGAAAGCGAAGGGAGCGGGTCGGCCTGTCTACGAGCTGACGGCCAGAGTCTTTCTTCGTCGGTCGGGAAACGGTTGGGCTGTTGACGACGATCGATCGAAAACGTTGGTCCCTTCCTGGCCGCGGTTACCTAAAACACCAAATCCCTTTTGGCCCAACGAGCGAGTGGTCCCGTGATCGCCAGTCATCGTCTAAGAGCGCAGCTGATCCAGCGCCGCCTGCATCTGTGATCGCACCGCAAAGACGAGCGAGGGCAGGTCTTTCGAGTCGAGGCCTTCCGTCGCCACGGGCTCGAGCACGCGCATGCGCAGGCGCCCGGGGCGGGCGAGATGGCGATTCGTGTCGCAGACGACCGTCAGAGGCTCCGCCACGATCGGAACGATCGGCGCGCCGGCGGCCAGAGCCAGTCGAAAGGCGCCGGTCTTGAACGGCAGCAGCTCCGGCCCGGTGTTGCGGTGTCCCTCGGGCATGAACCAGACGGCGATCTTCTCCTCGGCCATGGTCCGCGCGGCCTGCTCGAGAGACTCCAGGGCGCTCCTGGCATGCGCGCGGTCGATGATGAGGTTTCCCGACAGGCGGTAGAACCAGCCGAAGATCGGAATGCGGCCGATCTCGCGCTTGCCCGCCGACACGGTCCGCCGGGGAAAGATTGCCCCGAAGGTCACGACGTCCAAAAAACTCTGATGGTTGCCGACGATCACGCAGGGGCGAAAGGCCTCGAGCCGTTCGCGGTTCTCCACCTCGATCGACCAGCCCATCATGCGAGCGAGTCCGCGGCAGAAGACCTTGCCGTAGACGTAGAGGGTCTGGCGATTGCCTCGCTGGAGGAGCAGCCAGACGATGCCGGCCGCGGAGCAGAGGAGGAAGTAGGCACCGCCAAAGAGGCAGCCGTAGTAGAAGAGCAGGCGTTCTTTGATGAGACGCATGGCCAGTTTTCAGTTTTCAGTTATCAGTTCCGAGACCCGGTCATGCCGTATATCAGATTCGATATAAAACAAACTGAACTGAAAACTGAGTACTGACAACTGAAAACTACCCTGTCCACTTCGACCCGGGGTAGCCGGCCGCATTCCAGATCGGGTCGAAGATCGCCTGGAATGCCGCGGTGGGGTCCGCGGCGAGGTCTTCGAGAAGCACCTCCGGTACCACGAGGTCGTCCCGGTCGATCGGATGCGGGACAAGCCGTTCATCGCCGGTATCGCCTCCGTTCAGGTCCCAGCCTCGCACATGAAGCAGCGTCAGCATGAGCGCTGTCGGCCCGCGAGCGCCGGCGCCCGCGAGAACGCGCAGCCATCGGCGCGCGGTTTCGGAGAGGAGCCTCTCGAACGTGCGGATGTCGTTTCGTTCCCCCTCGCTGCCCGGCGCCAGCAGCGCCGTGTCTCCCATTTCCAGAACCCCATTGCGGAAGAGCTGGACATAAGAGCGCGTGTCCTCCGAGGCGCTCGAGTCCCACACGAGAACTCCTTCGAAGTCGTAAGAAAGGGACCATTGCTCCCCGGCGAGGCCGGTCAACGACCGCTCGTGGGCGACGGCGGAGAGATTGACCGACGCGCCCGGCTCGAAGGCGCTCGCCGGCAGGACGTGGAGCACGGTTGTGGGTCCTTCGGCCAGGGAGACGGGAATGTCCCCCGAGTCCATCTTGGCCAGGCGGTCGTCTCGATAAGCCTTCATGAATTCGTAGATTCCGGAGTCGAGCTTCATGCGAAGGCACTCCCCATCAGGGCCTCTCGGAGTGGACGGGGCCGGGCCCGCGGCCGCCGAGGTGGACGGCACCCGTGCGCTCCCAGTTGTCGCTGGATTCCGCGGAAGGGACCCAGTCCGGCAGAGGCATGAGCAGAAACCGGGAAAGCGCCTCGACCTGCGGCTCGTAGAGAGCGCGCAACGCGCTGAACTTGCTCATCGCGCCTTCGTCCGCCTTCAGCCGCACGTCCGCTTTGGCCAGGAAGTGCTCCAGATGCTCGAGCTTCTCCGGCGGGAGGCGTTCGGGAGATGGGGGTCTCGGCGGGAGACTGAAAACCGCGCACAGATCGACGACGGCGTGCCGCGCGATCGCGAATGTCAGCCGCGCGGTCCGAACGGGGCCGTCCTCGACGCGCGCGATGACGAGCGTGCACGCGTCCAGGATCGCGGTCAGGGCCGCGACCCAGGACTGGTTGTCGTGCTGCGAGCGAAAGTACGAGAGCACGGGAAACGAGACGTGACTCTCCAGGAGCTCCGCGGACCAGCGCTCCCATTGACGCAGCAGGTCTCCCAAATCGTCCGCGTTTTCGCAGGAGTGACGGCGCAGGAGCTGGGCCGCGGTCGGCGGGGATCCGGCGCGGGCGTCGAGCAGAGAGATGTTGACCTCGCGGCGCGAGAAGGCCTGCGAGATCATCGGCAGATAACCGATCACGAGCGCCAGAAACGCAAAGCCCATCCCGGACTCGAGCACGGTCAAGGAGCGCGCGAGCGTGTTGCGCGGCGTGACGTCCCCCAGCCCGAGCGTGACGAACGTCGTTCCGCTCATGTAGAGGTCGACGAGGAATCCGCGAGAGTCGTCCGGCGTGGCCATCCGGGAGCCGAGTCCCCAATGCAGCAGCGCGAACGCGAGGATGAGCCCGACCGCCCAGGTCGCGAGCAAGAGGATCAGGGAAAGGGGACCGAAGACCATGAGCACATTCTCCCGTCGATTGCCGGCGGGAAACAGGCGCGCCACGCTCCTCCAGGGCCTCCAGAGAAGCCGGTAGAAGAGACGCGTCAACCGGAATGTCCGCGACACCCGGCGCGAGAGAACGATCGTCTCGAAGGCGTCCCAGAGGATGACCAGGATCAACGGGACGGCGAGAAGGACGGCCCAGGGGTGCATGTGACGAGTTCTCAGTTCTCAGTCTTCAGTTTTCAGTTTATCGAGATCGGAGTCGTGTGATTGAACTGACAACTGACAACTGAATACTGATAACTACTTTTTCGGTGGCCTCGATGGACGGAGCTCGAGGCGCGACGGAATGGCCCGTTCGGGATAGCGAACCAGATCCGCAACCGCTCGCGCCACGTCTTCGGACGACAACATCCAGGAGAGATCGCGGCTCCCGTGCGAGTGCGAGAACTCCGTCGCGACGGAACCGGGCATGACGATCGCGATGCGGATTCCGTCCTGGCGCAGGTCGAGCATCGCCGCGTCCGACAGCCCCAGCAGGCCGAACTTGGACGCGTTGTAGGCCGAACCTCCCGCAAACGCGTTCACGCCGGCGAGCGAGCCGATATTGACGATGAATCCGCCGCCGTTCCTTTTCATGAGCGGAGCCGCGAAATGGATCGCGTAATAGGGGCCGAAGAGATTCGTCTCGACGGTTTTGCGGAAGTCTTCGGGCGAGAGGCGGTCCACGCTGTCGAAGCCGCCGACCCCGGCGTTGTTGACGAGCACGTCCAGGCGGTGGAACTGGCGTTCGACGAAATCCACCAACGCCTTCTGATCCTCTTCCCGGCGGGCGTCGGCCGCCTGGCCGGCAACCGCGATCCCGTCCTTGCGGAAGGCTTCCAGCCCTCCTTTTACCGACTCCGGCGTGCGCCCGGAGATCGCCACGGTGAACCCGTCGGCCGAAAGCCTCCGCACGATGGCGGCCCCGATCCCCCGAGTCCCTCCGGTCACGAGCGCGACGCGATCACTCATGATCTGAGGATCCTATGTCGCCGTACGATTCGCCGCGACCGACTTTTTTGCGCGACTGCGAGACCGCTGGCCGAGAGACTAGAGTCGGGAACCCTCTCGATTCGCCGACGCAGACCCAGTAGCTCGCGGCGCGCGTAGTCTCCCAGAGGGGAGGAGGCGCGCGCCGCGGGAGCGGAAGCGACGGAATAGGCAGGCCTTTTGAATAAGCCCTCCGGAATGAAGGCTCGCCTCCGAAATCTCCTTCTCCTCATCCTGGCCCTGGCCGCAGGCTGGGGAAGCTCCGGCTGCACGCTCATCTACGACGTAATCGGCTCGGCAAAGCGGGACGTCTACAAATTCGACCATCCCTTCACGGTCGAAGACCCCTCCTTTCGAAGATCCGTCGAGGCCCTCGGCAATCCCATGGTCTCCGGAAACAAGGCCGAACTCCTGAAGAACGGAGACGAGATCTTTCCCGCGATGACGCGGGACATCCGGGCGGCGAAACGGTCGGTCAACCTCGAGACCTACATCTTTCAGCCCGACGAGGCCGGGCGGCAGTTCGCCGATGCCATGATCGACGCCGCGAAGAAGGGGGTCGAGGTGCGGTTGCTGATCGACTCCTGGGGAAGCAAGCTCGGGGACCTCGAGAAACCCTTGAAGGACGCGGGCGTCCGCGTCCGCAAGTATCGACCCGTGCGGCTCTTCACCATCTACAGTGTTGGCAAGCGCACGCACCGAAAGATTCTCGTCATCGATGGTCGCATTGCCTACACGGGCGGCCTCGGCATTTCCAAACGATGGTTGGGCAACGCCCGCAACGCGCAAGAGTGGCGCGACACGCAGATTCGAGTGGAGGGTCCGGTGGCTGCCCAGATGCAGTCGATCTTCAGCGAAGACTGGACCTACACGACCGGCGAGATTCTCGCCGGTGAGCAGTTCTATCCGAGGCTCGAAAGCGACGGCGGCGTCCTCGCCCAGGCCATCAAGGCTTCGCGCGGCGACGCCAGCTCGCTCGCCAAGATGATGTACTACGTCGCCATCCAGTCGGCTGCCAGGAGCATCCACATTGCCAACGCGTATTTTCTTCCGGACAAGCAGGTGCGGGAAGCTCTGGTCAAGGCGGTCGCCCGCGGGGTGGATGTGCAGATCATGGTGCCCGGGCGCCACATCGACCTTCCGATGGTGCGCTTCGCCTCATGGGGTCACTATGGGGACATGCTCCAGGGAGGGGTCAAGATCTACGAGTACCGCCACAGGATGATCCACAACAAGACGATGGTCGTGGACGGCCTCTACTCGACGATTGGCTCGATCAACTTCGATGCGCGCTCGATGAACCGCAACGCGGAAGAGAGCCTCGCCCTCCTGGACCGCGGCTTTGCTGCAAAAATGGAGGCGATGTTCCAGGAGGACAAGGAGAACTGCAAAGAGATCACCTATCGAGATTGGAAGAAACGCGGGTTCGGCAAGCGTTTGGCCGAGGTCGTCTTCTGGATCTGGGAGCCGTATTACTAGGCGAGTCGACAGTCGACAGTCGACAGTCGACCGTGAAGTTGAGAGCGTAAAGATGAGGCGAGCCGCGGCTGCGATGACGTTGTTCCTGTTTGCCGCTTTGCTGCTCGCCGCGAGAAGGCCGGAGGAGGAGCAGGAAAAGATCGACTGGCTTCTCGCGGAAATGAAAAACGCCGATGCGATCTTCATCCGCAACGGCAAGGAGTACAGCGGGGACAGAGCCGCTTCCCACGTGAAGTCCAAGCTCTGGTTCGCGGGCAAACGAGTCCAGACCGTTCGAGAATTCATCGTCGGGGTGGCGTCGTTTTCGGAGGAAACGGGCAGGCCATACGAGATCTGCCGGAAAGACGGCACACAAGAGCCGCTGGAGAAATGGCTCCTCGAAAGACTGGCCGTCTACGAGAAGGGGCTCAGGAGGTAGGTCGCGCCCGCGCTTCGCCCGCTCCTTCCGCCACGACTGCCGGCGCCTCGGCGGCCTCGGGGGCTCGGGCCAGAATCCAGTAGAGGAGACCCGCCGCGAAGAACCCCACGAACCAGCCATAGGAATAGAGAGGCTTCAACGCGGGCACGACGAGCCCGCCCCAGGCCAGCGCGCACCCGACCACGGTCGCGAAAACGGCCTTCCAGTTCCAGCCGCCGCGATAGCGGTACACGCCGTGCGTTAGGTACAGATCCTCGAGCTTCAGACGCTTCTTGCGCACGAGCCAGTAGTCGGCGATGAGCACGCCCGCGATCGAGCCCAATCCGCCCGAATACCCGACCAGCCACGCGAAAATGTAGGTCGAGGCGTCGGAAAGCAATCTCCAGGGTTGCATCAGGATGCCGAGAATGCCGGTGATGAGCCCGCCCGTCTTGAAGCGGATGAGCCGCGGGAACGCGTTGGCGAAATCGTTGGCGGGGGAGACGACGTTGGCCGCGATGTTGACGGCAAGCGTCGCGACGACCACCGTGAACATCGAGATCGCGACGACGACGGGCGCATGGAACTGTCGCGCGAGCTGCGTGGGATCCCAGATGGCGCGGCCGTAGATGATCACCGTGGCGCTCGTGATCAGGACCCCCATCGCGGAAAACACGGTCATCGTCGTCGGCAGAGCGACGACCTGTCCGACGATCTGCTCGCGCTGGCTCTTACCGAAACGGGTGAAGTCCGGCATATTCAACGACAGGGTGGCCCAGAACCCGACCATGGCCGTGAGCGACGGGATGAAGATCGGAAAGAACTCTCCGAAGGTGTGGAACTTTCCCGGTTGCGCGAGGAGAGGGCCGAATCCGTGCGCGCGCCGAACGGCCCAGACCAGAAGGATCGCCGTCATCACGAGCACGAAAGGCGCCGCCCAGTTCTCGACCTTTCGGAGCAGATCCATGCCCCGGTAGATGATGAAGATATTCATTCCCCAGAAAAGGAGGAAGGAGATCCACTCCGTCATCGGCCGGCCGAAGAGGGCGGGCAACAAAGTCGGCCAGGAAGGAAGGATCGCTGTAAAGAAGGTCTGGAGAGCCTCTCCACCGATCCAGGACTGGATACCGAACCACCCGCAGGCGACGATCGCGCGCAGAAGGGCGGGCAGATTCGAGCCGACCGTGCCGTAGGCGGCGCGCGCGAACACCGGAAAGGGAATGCCGTACTTCGTGCCCGGGTGGGAATTCAGGAGTATCGGTATCAGAACGATCGTGTTGCCGAGCAGGATCGTCAAGATCGCCTGCCACCAGTTCATCCCCACCGAGATCAGTCCCGCGGCAAGGGTGTACGTGGGGATGCAGTGTGCCATCGAGATCCAGAGCGCGGCGTAGTTGTAGGTCGTCCAGTTGCGGCGCGAAACGGGCACGGGCGCCAGGTCCCTGTTGTAGAGCGGGGAAGCCTCGACGCGGGACGTGTCGATCAGCTCGACCCGGCCGTCGCCGTGCAGCTTCTGGTTGCCGAAGGTCGTCCGGTTGCTGGAGGTCGTTCGGTTGCCCGAGGTCGTCGTGTTCATGCGATGGAGTCGCCGGAATTCTAGCCCGGACGACTTCCGCCTCTATCATTACCGAATCGGACCCATGAGAGGCGAAGATCTCGTCCTGCGCGGAAGGCGCGTTCTGACGCCGGAAGGAATTCGGCCCGCGGCCATACGGGTCCAGTTCGGCCGCATCGTTTCCGTCGAGCCTCTCGACTCGCCGGCGCCGCCGGAGTCCGTCGACGCGGGCGAAGCAGTGGTCCTGCCGGGTCTCGTCGATACCCACGTCCACATCAACGAGCCCGGACGAACGGATTGGGAGGGTTTCGAGACCGCTACTCGTGCGGCCGCCGCGGGCGGTGTGACGACGGTCATCGAGATGCCGCTGAACAGCGTGCCGCCGACGACGTCCATCGAGGCTCTGCATACGAAGGCGGAGTCGGCGGCCGGGCGCTGCCGGGTTCACGTCGGCTTCTGGGGCGGGGCCGTGCCCGGCAACCGGGGCCAGCTCGAACCGCTCAGGCGAGCGGGCGTCTTCGGATTCAAGTGCTTTCTCGCGCCCTCGGGCGTGGAGGAATTCGGGCACGTCGGTTCCCAGGAGCTCGCGAGCGTGCTGGAGATCACCGGCAGTCTCGGCGCTGTCTTGCTCGTGCATGCGGAGGATCCGTCGCGGCTCAAGGAGTCGCTGGCGGGAGGAGGGCCCTGGTCTTACGCTGCCTACCTGCGGTCGCGCCCCCCGGAAGCCGAAGTGACGGCGATCGAACGCGTGGCCGCGGTCTGCCGGAAGACGGGAGCGCGGGCGCACATCCTCCACGTCTCGTCGGCCGACGCGGCGGAGTCCATCGGCCGCGCCCGGGAGGAAGGTCTGGCCTTGACGGGCGAAACCTGTCCCCACTATCTGGCGTTTGCGGCCGAAGAGATTCCGGAAGGCGCGACGGAGTTCAAGTGCGCGCCGCCGATCCGCGACTCTGAGAATCGGGAGCGTCTCTGGGAGAAACTGGCGGATGGAACGCTCTCGCTGATCGCGTCCGATCACTCACCTGCCCCTCCGGATCTGAAGCGCAGGGAGAGCGGCGACTTCCGGGAGGCGTGGGGCGGGATTTCCTCGCTCGAGCTGGCGCTGTCGGCGGTCTGGTCGGCCGCGGAGAAGCGCGGCCACTCCCTGGAAGACGTCGCGGCCTGGATGTGCTCCGGGCCCGCGCGGCTGGCCGGACTCTCCGGCGTGAAAGGCGCGATTGTGCCCGGCCACGACGCCGATCTCGTCCTCTTCGAGCCGGAAGAGGAGTGGACGGTGGATCCGAGCCGGCTCGAGCAGCGGTGGAAGCTCACGCCGTACGCCGGGCGGCGGCTCCGCGGGAAAGTTCGGGCGACTTACTTGAGGGGTGAGAAAATCTACGAATGCGGAAAGTTCTTCGGGCCACCGCGGGGCGAAATCCTGCTCGCCTAGGAGAGCTCAGGGTTCCACGTGCATGATTCCAACCTCGGACTTTGAACCTTGAGCCATCTTCATGAGTGACTTTCGAGATCTGCTCGATCTGGCCTCGTCGCGGTTGGGCGGAATCGCCGTGGCCGCGAACGATGAGTTCTTCGCGCCGCGGGAAAACCTGCTGCGGCCGGAGCCGCCGATCTTCCGAGAAGGGGAGTACACCGACCGGGGCAAGTGGATGGATGGTTGGGAGACGCGCCGCCGGCGCGACGAGGGGCATGACTGGTGTGTCGTTCGTCTGGGTCTGCCGGGCCGCGTTCGGGGCGTCGTGATCGATACGGCCCACTTCGTCGGGAATTTTCCGCAGGCTGCTTCGCTGGAAGTCTGCGAATTCGACGGCAGCCTCGATCGGGACGCGATCGCTTCGACCTCACTCTCCTGGAAAGAAGTCCTGCCGCGGTCGGCACTCGGCGGCAACCAGCAAAATCTGTTCGCGGTCGCCTCCGATGACCGGTCGACGCACGTCCGACTGAACATCTACCCCGACGGCGGTGTGGCGAGGCTGCGGGTGCATGGCGAAGTCCTGCCGGATTGGGCGCAGATCCGGAGCCGCGGCGGGGAAATCGATCTCGCGGGCGTCGAGAACGGGGGAGCCGTCGTCGCAGCCAGCGACATGTTCTTCGGCTCGCGTCAGAACCTGATCTTGCCGGGCGCCAGTCGCGGCATGAGCGACGGGTGGGAAACTCGCCGGCGCCGCGGCCCGGGACACGACTGGGCAATCATCCGTTTGGGGACCGCCGGTACGATTCGCCGAGCCGAGGTCGACACGCGGCACTTCAAGGGCAACGCCCCGGGAGCCTGCTCGATCCAAGTCGCCCTGGCAGCGAGAGTTGAGGGAGGCAACGAAGAAGCTCTGCTGTCCGCGGCCGGCTGGAAAGAGCTCCTCGCCCGCACACGGCTGCAACCCGACACGCTGCATCGTTTCGAGCGGGAGCTCGCGGCGGCCGGTCCGGCGACCCACGCCCGCTTGAATATCTTCCCCGATGGGGGGGTCTCACGGCTGCGGCTCTTTGGCTTCCCATCCGGCGCCGGCGCGTGAGTCCGGCTCTCGATGCGTGGAACGCTCTCCCGGAGGATGCGGCCGTTTCAGAAATGCTTGAGCACTGCGGGTCGCGCGCTTGGGCAGCGGCGATGATGAGAGCGCGCCCGGTTTCCGATTCCCGAGCCCTCTTGGACGCTGCGGATCTCGCATGGGCCCGCCTCGGAAAAGGGGACCGCCAGGAGGCCTTCGCGGCCCATTCCCAGATCGGCGATCGGTCGGCCGTCGGAAAGGGCGCCCGCGAGCAGGCGGGCACCGCTGACGCTTCGCAGGAGACGCTCGACGCGCTCGCTCAAGCCAATCGCGCATATGAACAGCGCTTCGGCCGGATCTTTCTCATTTGCGCGACGGGCAAGACGGCGGACGAGATGCTGGCCGCCTGCCGCCAACGCCTCCATAATGATCCCGACACCGAATTCGCCGTCGCCTCGGAAGAACAGAGAAAGATCACGCACCTGCGTCTACAGAGATGGCTGGAGCAATGAGTATGACCGACTGTCGACTGTCGACTGTCGACTGTCGACTTCTCCCATGAGCGCCATCACGACTCACGTGCTGGATACCGCGCGCGGCCAGCCGGCGAGCGGCGTTCCGGTCGTTCTCGCGGTGCGCGCGGACTCGGGAGAGTGGCGCGAGATCACCCGCGGCTCGACCGACAAGGACGGTCGCGCGCGCCTGGCCTCGACCCATACCGCGCGGGGGACGTACCGGGTCGTCTTCGACACGGCCGCTTACTTCCGGGCCTGGAACATCGAGGGTTTCTACCCGGAGGTCGAGGTCATGTTCGAGATCCGCGACCCGGCGCAGGACTATCACGTGCCCTTGTTGCTTTCCCCATACGGATACTCGACGTATCGGGGCACGTGAAAGTTATCAGTTGTCAGTTATCAGTTTAAGAAGAGCTCCCAGAACTGAAAACTGAAAACTGCGAACTGATAACTTCTGGATCATGCTGGGACAAAACAACTACGGCAAATCGGGCATTCGGCTCGTCAAGCTCGTCCGGCATCCCGATCGCCACGAGATTCGCGATTGGACGGTGGCCGTCCGTTTCGAGGGGGACTTCGAGGCGGCGCACGCCGCCGGCGACAACGCGGAGGTTCTGCCGACCGACACGATGAAGAACACCGTGTATGCGCTCGCCGCGGACCATCCCCTGGATTCGATCGAGTCTTTCGCTCTCCACCTCTCTCAACATTTCCTCACGGAGAACGCGAACGTGGCTCGAGTCCGTATCGACGTCTCTGAGCGTCCCTGGGAGCGGCTCGAGGTCGCGGGCCGTCCCCAACGGCATGCCTTCTCGGGCGCCGGAGAAGAACGGGCCACGACCCGTGTCGAGCGCGACCGGTCGGGAGCGAGGATCCATTCGGGGCTCGCGGATCTGACGATCTTGAAGTCGGCAGACTCGGGGTTCGCCGGCTTTCGCCGCGACCGATACACGACCTTGCGCGAAACGGGCGACCGAATCTTCGCGACCGCTTTGAAGGCGGTGTGGCAGTACATTCCTTCCGACCTGACTTTTGCCCTGTTGCGCCGGTCGATTCGGCAGACTCTTCTCGAGACCTTTGCCGAGCATGAGAGCGCGTCCGTCCAGCACACCCTCCACGCGATGGGGGAAGCGGTGCTCGAGCAGCATCCCGAGGTCGGCCAGATCCGCCTCTCGCTTCCCAATAAACACCACCTGCCGGTGGACCTGTCGCCATTCGGCCTCGAGAACAAGAACGAGATCTTCGTCGCGACCGAGGAGCCCTACGGATTGATCGAGGCGACGCTCACGAGAAGTCCTTAGTGCTTGGTCCGTGGTCCTTGATCGGGAAACGGAGCATGCGACGGAAGACTACGGACTAAGGACTACGGACTAAGGACTACACTCGGCGCCCCTTCAGGATCTGGACAAACGAGCGACCGCGCAGCTCCGCGAGCGTCAATCCGCTCTTGTCGACCGCCTCTTGCTCCGTGATCGCGCCGCAGCTCCAGGCGCGCAGGAAGTAGTTCAGTAGGCCCTGGCCGGTCGCGGCGTCGTCGAAGACCTCGCCGACGAGTGTGGCCTGACCCGCCTTTGCGACGAAGGCCTTGAGCCGCGCGGAGGCGGCTTCGAGTCCCTCCAGAAAGAAGGCGTAGTTCGCCCCGTAGCGGGTCGGGAGCTGGGCGGGGTGCAGGTCCCACCCCTGGTAGTAGCCGTTGACGAGCGAGTGGCGGACATGATCGGCGTGCAGCTTCCAGGCGCTGTGCACCGCGCGGCGGTTCTCCTCGAGCTCGCGGCCCGTCAGGGTGCGCTCGCCCGATCGGTGCGGCGGGATCGGCATGATGTTAGTCGCGCCGTCGGAGATCCAGATGCCCGTTCCCGCGAGCGCGACCTGCATCGCGTGCCGCGCGAAGTCGCAGGCAGGATGCGCCATGTGTTGATGGGCGGCGGTGATGTTGAGAGACGCGGTGTAGTCGTACGTTCCGAAGTGGGCGGCGACGCACCGGCCGGCGCCCGCCTCCACGAGCGGCAGGATCGCGATCTCGCCGCGCTCGTTCACGATGGACTGGGGAGTCTCCACCATGATCTCGAAGCGGAGCACGCCCGCCGGCAGCGCCAGAGACTTCTCGAGAGCCTCGAGCAGCTCCGCGAGAGCCGAAACTTGCTCCGGGGCCGTCACCTTGGGAAGCGTGACGACGAAGTTCTCTGGAAGCCGCCCTCCGTCGGTGACGAGCCTCGTCACGAAGAGGTCGAGAGTGCGGATCGAGCGCGCCTGCATCTCGTCGGTGAAGGGCTTGATGCGGATGCCGATGGAAGGGGGAAGCGTGCCGGCGGCGAGCCCCATCATGACTTCGATCGCAGTCGAAAGGGCGTGGCCATCCTCCTCGGAGTCGGGGCGGACGCCGTAGCCGTCCTCGAAGTCGATGCGGTAATCCTCAACTGGCTCCCGCTCGAGCTTCTCCAGGACGCGCGCATAGATGATCGAGGCGAGCCCTTCCGCGAGCCCGATCGCGCGGCCGAATTCGGCCGGTGTCGGCCCGAAGTCCTCCAGCGAGCGCTGGGCCAGGGCTCCCATCTTCGGCGCCGTGTCGGACTTGAAGACCTGCGCTCCTCCATAGACCGTGTGGACGGGCTGGCGGCGGCGGGATTCGCCCGGGTAGCGCCGGGTGAACTCGGAATTGACCTTGCGCAACCGGGCGCGGACTTGCTCGAGGACGTCGGGCGCCAGCGTCGGCGAAGGCGTCATGCCGTCTCTCTCCAGAATTGCTCGAGCAGGTTTGCCGCGACCTGGCGCCGGTAGTCGGCGGTCGAGCGCATGTCGTCGATGGGGTGGATCTCCTCGAGAAGGGTCTGGCGCGCCGCTCCGATCGGTCCGCCCGCGGCCAGGAGAGCCTCGGTGCGCGGCAGCCGGACAATAGTCGGCGCAACCGAGCCGAGCGCGATGCGCGGCCGGTCCTCTCGAATTGCCGCCATCACGATCTTCGAGATCGCCTGCGCGGCGCGTGTTCCGACCTTTCGGAACCATTGCCGGCCGGAAAGGGGAGGGATCTCCACGGCCACCAGAAGCTCGCCGGGCGCGAGCACGGTTTTGCGGTATCCGGTGTAGAAGGTGTTGAACGGGACACGGCGCTTTCCGGACGCGCTTTGAAGCACGAGCGTCGACTCCGCGACCGCCAGCACCGGAAGCGAGTCTCCGGCGGGCGAGGCGTTGACGATGTTGCCGCCGATCGTTCCGCGGTTCTGGATCTGGACTCCGCCGATCTCCCGCGCGGCGGCGGCGAGGATCGGGAGCCGGCGGCGGACGAGAGGGGAGCGGATGAGCTGCGAATAGGTCGCGAGCGCGCCGATGGAGAGCGTTTTGCCGCGAAGCCGGATCTGGCGGAGCTCATCGAGGTTCCAGAGGTTGAGAAATCTTTTCTGTGGAGCCGTCCCGAAGTTGAGGTTGACGTAGATGTCGGTGCAGCCCGCGAGGGGGGTCGGCCGTTCGTCCCGCATGAGGGCCAGCGCCTCTTTGAGCGAGCGGGGCTCGAGAAGTTGGAGTTGCGAGATCGCGGTTCTCACGGGAACACCGCGGTTGTCGTTTTCCCCTCACCCCGGCCCTCTCCCGGAGGGAGAGGGAGCGGCTTCTCACATGAGCGTCTCTGTCGTGTTCCCTCTCCCCTCGGGAGAGGGTTAGGGTGAGGGGCATTCATGCGCGCACCCGCTTGGGTTTCCGCGCGGCTTTGCGAATGGCTCGATAAATCCCCTCGTACCCCGTGCACCGGCACAGATTCCCGGCGAGCCCGACTCGGACGTCCTCGTGGGAAGGGTTCGGGCCCAACGCCGCGGCGGCCAGGATCATCCCGGGTGTACAGATTCCGCATTGCGCTCCGCCCTCGGAAACAAAGGTCTTCTGGAGCGGATGCTTGCCGGCCAGACCCTCGATCGTCGTGACGCGCGCGCCGCGCACCTGCGCGAAAGGGACGAGACAAGAGTTGACCGGCTCGCCGTCGAGGAGGATCGTGCAGGCGCCGCATTCCCCCTCTCCGCAGCCTTCCTTGGTGCCGGTCAGGCCGCACTCCTCGCGCAAGACGTCCAGGAGCCGCTTCATCGGGTGCGCAGCAACGTCGATACTCTTGCCGTTCAACAGGAACTTCATCGGGCCCCGACTGTCGACTGTCGACTGTCGACTGTCGACTCTGCTTCCAGAATCCTCTCCGGCGTGGCGGGAATCTGACGCGCGTCGATTCCGAGATGGCGGATCGCATTGACGATCGCGGGAGCCGGGCCGTCGATCGGCATCTCGCCGACTCCCTTGGCGCCATGCGGCCCGTGCCGATAGGGGCTCTCCAGGATCACGACGTCCAGCGGCGGCGTGTCGAGAGTCGTCGGGGCGACGTAGTTGGTCATCTGCGCGTTGGCCATGCGCCCGTCGCGCATCACGACTTCTTCCAGAAGTGCGTACCCGATTCCTTGCGCCGTCCCTCCTTCGATCTGGCCCGCCGCGAGCACCGGATGGATCGCCTTGCCGATCTCGCAGACTGCCGTCAGCTTGAGCGGCCGGACCGCGCCGGTGACGCGGTCGATCTCGACCTCGGCAACATTGCATCCCCACCCGTAGGCGCCGTAGGCGTCGCCGCGGTAGGTCTCGTCGTTCCAGGAAAGCTCCGCCGGGCGCTCATACTCGCGCGTGACGACGAGGGACCCGTGTCGACGGCGATACTCGCGCGGGGACAGACTCCCCAGCCGCCGCTTCATCTCGCGGGCGCAGTTCTCCAGGATCTTGCCGACAATCATGCAGGTTCGCGAAGCCACGGTCGGGCCGCTGTCGGGCACGCGGGCTGTGTCGGCGTCGGACACTTCGACCGCATCGTAGGGAACACCGAGCGCATCGGCCACGATCTGAGCGTGCATCGTGCGCGTGCCCTGCCCGATCTCCGTCGAAGCGACCAGGATGCGCGCTCCGCGGTCCGTCAGCTCGAGCGAGGCCTTCGAGGCGAGCTTGACCTCGCCGCCTCCGGTGAAGCCGGAGCCGTGAAAAAACAGAGAGAGGCCGATGCCGCGGTCGGTCCCCGCGTACGCCCGGCGCTTGCGGCGGAAGTCCGTCCGGATCACGGCCTCGCGCAGCACGGCTCGGGCGGAAGCGTCGCGGCCCAGCACCTGGCCGGTCGCCGTGGTGTCCCCCGGCTTGAGCGCGTTCCTCTCCCGCAAACGCACAGGATCCAAGCCGGTCGCCTCCGCGATGCGCTCCATGTGGACTTCCGCGGCGAACTGAGTCTGCGGCGCGCCGAAGCCGCGGAACGCGCCGTTGGGAGGAGTGTTGGTCATCGTCACGCGCCCGTCGATGCGTACGTTGTCGCAGCGATAGGGACCCGTCGCGTGGAGGACGCCGCGAGACAACACGACGGGCGACAGCGTGCAGTAGGCGCCGCCGTCCAAGAGCACGTCGATCTCCACCGCTGTCAGCCGCCCGTCCTTCGCGACTCCGGTCCGGTGCCGGATCACGCCGGGATGACGCTTGGTCGTGGCCAGCATGTCCTCGACCCGGTCATAGACGATCTTGACCGGGCGACTGGCCTTCCAGGCCAGGACCGCGGCGTGGCCAGCGATCATCGACGGGTATTCCTCCTTGCCGCCGAACCCACCTCCGGTCTCCGTCTGCACGACGCGCACCCTCTCCGGCGGAAGCCCCAGGATCACCGCCAGCGCCCGGTGAACGTAGTAGGGGCACTGAAGGGAGCCGTACACCGTCATGCCGCCGTTTTCGGGGACCGCGATGACGCCGTTGCACTCGATGTAGAGCTGTTCCTGATGACCGCAGCGGTACTCGCCCTCGACGACTCGATCCGCCTGTTCGAAGCCGCGGGCGATGTCTCCTTTGTCGATCCTGATTCGCTTGAAGGTCTTGCCGGAGCTGGCGGGATCGAACATGGGCTCACGCGCGCGATACTCGATCGAGTAGCGGGCTTCGAGGAGTCGTTCTTTGTCTTCGTGCGCCACCAACAGAACAGGCTCCGCAACGTGGCGGACCTCCTTCTGCACCAGAAGGGGCTGGTCCTCCTCGATCAGCGCGACGATATTGCGGCCCGGCACGTCCCGGAAGTCCGCGACGACGAAACCGGCCGGCTCGAACTCGGGCCGGATCGAGACGATCTCCCCGCGCGGAATCGTCGATCGGATCGTCGTCCCGTGGAGCATCCCCGGAAAGGTCAAGTCGTCGATGTACTTGGAGGCCCCGGTGACCTTGTCGAGGCCCTCCTTTCGCGGAACATTTCGACCGACGGAGCCCGTTATCCTGCGGATGTCTGATGCCCTCCTTCTCTGCGATTCGGCGTCGGCGTTTGTGGTGGCGGAGATGCTACCGCAGCGGAACTCCAGGGCCTCCGCGACTGTTAATCTCGACAGGAAAAGATTCGCCAAATGGGGAACCGACAAAAGCCGCGGGCTCTTCCCGAGTACGAGAACGTCCAAGAGCGCGAGGTCTTGCTCCGCCGGACGTGGGAGAGGCTCGACCCAGCTTTCCGAACGCCCAATCAGGTGCTCGGTCGCCGCTCAACGATCGGCTGCGTGGCCTTAGAAATCACGCAGCGGTGCAATCTCGATTGTACGCTCTGCTATCTCTCGGAGAACTCGGAATCGGTCAGGGACCTCCCGATCGAAGTGCTCTTTAACCGAATCGATCGAATCCGCGAAACCTACGGCCCCGGGGTCGGCGTTCAAGTGACAGGGGGCGATCCGACTCTCCGCAAGCGTCGAGAGCTCGTCGAGATCGTCCGACGGATCGGCGAACGAGATCTGCGTCCCTCATTGCTGACCAACGGGATCCGAGCGACACGTGACCTGCTCGAGGAGCTCGCTGCTGCGGGACTCTTCGACGTCGCCTTCCACGTCGATACGACGCAACGGCGGAAGAAATATCCGAGCGAGGAAAGCTTGAATGCCATCCGAGAGGAATACATCGAGAGGGCGCGAGGGCTTCCGGTCGCCGTGATCTTCAATACCAGCGTCCACGCCGGAAACCTGGAAGAAGTTCCGATGCTCGCTCGCTTCTTCCTGCGCCACTCCGACGTCGTGGGAATGGCCTCCTTCCAGACGCAGGCCGTGACCGGTCGCGGGGAGTGGCGCGATCGGGCGCCGGAGCTGACGCCCGACGCCGTGGCGGAGCGGATCCGGCGGGGAGTCGGGCTGGCTCGGCTCTCCTGGGACACGGCCCTGGTCGGGCACCCGAAGTGCAACCGCGGCGTCATGCTCGCGACCACCAGGGATCAGGCGATCGACGTACTGACCGACCGCGCCCTCTTCGAGCGTTTTCTTGAGCAATTCCGGCACGTCCCTTTTGACCGGCGGGATGTGCCGCGGACCGCCCGTCAGGTCATCGCAGCAGCTCTGCGGGAACCCTACTGGCTCTTGCGCGGTGGAGCGTTTCTCGCCGGCAAGCTCTGGGCGGCAAGGAAGGCTCTCTGGCGGCGTGAGCGCGTCGGGAAGATCACGTTCTTCATCCACAATTTCATGGATGCCTCGGCGCTCGACCCGGAGAGAATCCGCAACTGCTCTTTCATGGTCATGACCGAGGAAGGGCCGGTCTCCATGTGCGAGGTCAACTCGCGGCGCGACGACTTCATCTGGAAGCGCGTCCCGCTTGGTGCCCACCCGAGCGGCCCACGATTCTTCGACCCGCGCACTGGCCGGTTCGAGGAGGCGTGAGAACCATCTCCGACCATTGGTCGGCGCTGCCGCCTGGCGCAATGGTCTAGAAAACGATGCGCTATCGTTCTCCCGCGCCTCCCGAGCCACAACCGGAATAGACCGATGTTTCGGGGAAGAAAGCGTACCAGCCGAACCAGAAAGCCCGGTGTCCGGGCACTCGCGCGAGAGGCGCTTCCTCCCCCTCGCCCTGGCGCGGCACGAGAGCCTCTTCCCGGTATTCCCAGAGGGCGCCCGTAGAAGGCTCGACGAGGAGACCCTTCGGCCCTTCCGCGAAGCGGCGGCCGCGCCGCCGGTACGCTCGCGCGGCGCCGGTCGCCGGGTCGGCGATCAGCACGACGTTCTCCGGCCCGACGGTGTCGTTGACGACTCGCTCGCGAAAAAGAACGTTGAGCGGATAGGCCTTCGCGGCGCCTGCCAGCCGGACTGCGAAGACAAGCGACTTGCCCTCGAGCGTCGGATCTCGCTTCCAAACGGGGAACATCGTCTCCGGACTCGCGAAGTACTTTCCGTAGGCGGCTCCCGGCGTGTAATCGCGTGAAAACCCCGTCTTCAAGGAAAGAACAGTCGTCTCGGGGTGGCGCGCTCTCCAGTCTCCCCAGGTCGTCACGGTCAATGGCAGGATCGGTAGC
>Ga0070698_100000836_pt1 | contig 33665 bp, 30 predicted proteins | sample KBSK1502metaG_FD_65477 | JGI IMG/M metagenome (GOLD analysis project Ga0070698, IMG submission 65477) | Corn, switchgrass and miscanthus rhizosphere microbial communities from Kellogg Biological Station, Michigan, USA - KBS K1-50-2 metaG | ecosystem: Host-associated > Plants > Roots >... | reverse complement strand
TCGACCGCGCGGAACACGAGATCGTTTTTGACCTCTTTGCCGTAGCGCGCGTGCAGGCGCGTTAGCGTGAAGCCGTAGTCGGCGCCCTTGTAGAGCTTGTTGATGACATCGCCGCCAAATGTCGCGATGTCGTTCGCATCGAGCGTCGGACCGGGACACGGATCGCAGCTCATTGCGTCCCACGAATATTCGGTGACGACGGCATTGGGCACGCGGGCGAGCGCGTGATCGAATAGCGCCGCGTAGAACTCGCCGAAGTGACCGCGCACGGCATCGTGTACGCGCAGGTTCGTCGGGATCGTGACGTTCGGATAGTTCGCGACCTCGTAGCGCGTGCCGAGCGCGAGGATGTTGACGATCAGGTCTTGTTTGCCGCGCGAGTTCGCGAGGCCGAGGCGAATCGGCAGCGTGAATTCGGGACTGTCGTAGTGAAAGCGCAGCGGCGACAGCGTCGCCATGCCCTTTTCGAAGCGCACCTTCTTCGGATCGACCTTCGCGACAAACCACTTCGTGCCCTGCTCGACGTACGGCCGAAGCAGCGGCTCGGCACCCTCGGGGATCTTGTATTTGTGGTCGCGCAGCCAGCGATCGAGTCCTGTCGACTCTTGGGCCGACAGCACCTCGATGTTGTATTCGCCGACGGAGAACCGCGCCTCGACCTTCACCTTGTAGTCGCGGTCGTCGCCGCTGTCGCTGTCCGCTTCCGCTTTGTCGGTCATCGCCGTCGGCGCGTACATCTCGCGCTCGGCGTAGCGCGGCTGACACGGGTCCTGCTCCCAGTACTCGACGAGGCGCGGCGCTCCGAGCGTATCGACCTTGTCGAAGAGCTCACGCGGTAGCGTCTTGACCTGGCTCTCCTTGATCACGACGGGGACGGGCACGACGAGCGCGAAGTGCTCCGGCGGTCCTTGGTAGTTGTTCTGCATCGACAGCACCGTCGTCGTGCCATGGCGCATGAGCACGACCTCGGTCGCGTTGTTGAACATCTTTGCGCCCGCGCCGCCGACGTAGAACCCGCAAAACGCACGGGCTGTCGAGGTGCCGGCGAGGATCGTGGCCGCGGTCGCGGCGAGAACGGAAGCCCGCATGTCGCTGGCTACGCACCAGCTCGCGAAACGATCCAAAGATTAGATCGAGCGGTGGTGTCGCGCGTTTTGGGTCAGCGTGCGGCCTTTCGTGCTCTGCCTCTTGTTCGCGATGCCCGGTATCGCGCGCGCCGAAGAAGATGAAGACGGCGACTTCGTCGCACAGCCAACGCGTTCGGTGGGCGTCTCGCTGCTCGCGCATGGTTCGCGCCTCGGTGGTCGCTCCGAGACCGGCATTGGCCTCGCGCTCGATCTCGGCATTGGCCGCGGCCGCTGGCTGTACTTCCTCGAGGGCGGCATCGCGTCTTCGACGGTCGGCGAACCGCCCATGATGACGCCAGGCCGCGTCGCGCACGGCGGCCTCGGCGCGCGCTGGCTCGCGCGGCAGTTCCGAAATGAAAACAAGACGGTTGGCTTCGACATGTTCCTGTCGGGCCTGCTTGGCGTCGAGCGCTTCTATCTAGACGACGGTACGCGCCTCACGCGGCCACAGCTCGCGCTCGGCTTCGGCTCGCACGCGCGCATCTACAAGCGACCGCGCCTCGGCGTTCTGTTCGACTTCCGCATCGTGTTCACGCCGAGCGATGACGAAAACGTCCTCGTCGCGTGTCGCGGCCGCTGCATGGGCGAGCCCGGCACGAATACCGGCTTCGTGGTCGGCATGGGGGTCACGTGGTGAGGATCCTCCTCGTGCTCGTCGCACTCTGCGGCAGCGCCCGCGCAGATGATGCGTTCAACATGTTCGGCTTCCGCATGGGCGTCGGCGCGCTGCCGATCGACGGCGGCAATACGCTCACGGTCTCGCTCGGGCTCGGCGTCGAACATCCGGTCTTCAAGAACACGCGCGTGTTCGGCGAATACGAGTATCTGTGGCTGAACGAGCGCGATCCGCTGATGCACGAGCGCCACGGCAACGGCCATCGCACGTCGCTCGGCCTTCGCCGCGAGCTCATCGGCAAAGGCAAGCGCCAGCTCCGCCTCTATCTCGATGGCGAGCTCGGCGGCGGGCTCGCGCTCACGAACGACAACATGATGGGCGTGTCATTCGTGCCCGACGGCTTCGTCGGTCTACGCGGCGGCTACGATCTCTATTCGCGCGCCGACGATTCGCCATCGCGCACGTTCGAGGTCGAGCTCCTGCTCCGCGCGATCGCGATTCGCGAAGGCGCGGGCATGATGTTTGGCGTCGGCATGCTGTGGGGAAACTAAAACCGCCGGGACAACGCCCGGCGGCTGCGCATCAAACTGCCTGCAGTGAGCTCACCACATCGTCGAGTAGCCGATGTTGAATCGCAGCGCACTCGAAACGGCGACAAGCGTGACATCGGTCTTGCCATCCGGGCCAGCCGCAGCCATCGCATCATGCGTCGTGTACTCGTACGAGAGCGACGGCCGCAAAATGCCCGAGCGACCGATGAGGAATTCCATACCGATGCGCGGCGCGACAGCCACGCCGGCGCCGAGCTGGCTCACGTACGCGCCGCCGACGCCCATACCCACGAAGCCAAACATCGAGCGATTGAACGGCACGTGAAACGACGGCTCGACCAGCGCCGAGAACAACGTCGCGCTGCTACCGCCGGCCTTAAGGTTCGACACGTCGAGGATCGCCGACAGCTCGAAGTTGTCGATGAGGAACCAACCGATGCTCGGCGAGAAGTTGATCGCGCGAATGTCCTGCGCGAGCGTCAGACCTGCAGAGCCACCGAGCTCGAGCACACCAGCGCGCGCGTAGCCCGTCGACGAACCAACGCCCGCTTGCTCGACGACACCGCCGCCAACGCCCGGCACTGCCGGCGTCGGCACGGGCGGTTGCTCGTGCGCAGTCGACTCCGCCGGCGGCAATTGTCCCGTCGGCGTCGGCGGTGCCGTCTTGTTCGGCGTGTTTTCGATCTCGCCGGTCGTGTTGGCCGTTGGATCGGTTGGAGCTGGAACTTCATCCGCAAGCGCTGCAATCGGCACGAGCAGAACGAGCACACTCAGAAAACTTTTGAGCATCCACATAGACAAAACTCCCTCTCCGCAAAGCTGCGGGCGTTGATGCGCAGGCGGCGAAAAGGGCGTTGCCGCGTGCCGCTCACGAGCTTCAGCAATCGATGTACCAGCCGAAACCTCGTCGCGATCCGCGCTTTCGCAACGAAGCTTCGCGGATCTCGTGATCGCGTCGCACGGTTTCGTGCGCTAGTGACGCGTGACGACGCAGCGCTCGTCGCACGCACACTGCGCGCGTTTCTCCGTGTGCGATCCAACCCGGCCGAGTGCGCGCCCAAACACCACTCGTGAGGGGTGGCTCCTCGAGAAGCCACCCCACCTTGAGCGCTTTTAATGTAATGCGCTGCGCGTTTCCGCACGCATTCCGAGGCAGCGTCGGTTTTTTTATTGCGTGTCGCCCAGCGCTCAAACTAGGGTCCGACGCCTCAACTAGAGGTGCACATGCGATCGCTCAACACTCTTCTCCTCGTCGGTTTTGCCGCGTTGACGGGTTGCTCCGATTCGGGCTCCGTCAGCGGCGTATATCCATCCACCGCTTTCCTCGGCCGCACAGTCCGCGTCGAAGTCAGTGGCGATAACGTCGAATGGAAAGACGGCGCCACGCTCGACTTCGGTCCGAACGTGACGGTCTCGAACGTCACCATCGCCAGCAGGACGTCGATCTTCGCTGACGTCACGATCGGTGAGGGCGCGCTCCCGGGTCTGCGCGACGTGATCGTTCGCCAGGGCAATGATTCGAAGACGCTCGCACAGTCCTTCGAGCTCACATCGCCGCTGCAGATGACCTACCAAGGCAAGCTCGCGCAGGGCTCGATCGTCGCGTTCACAGCGCGCAACCTCGACTTCTTCTCGCCGTTCGACACGACGTGCACGATGCCCGGCCTGTTTGGCTGCATGGAGTACGGCAACATGTCGGTGACCACGCCCGACGGCATGATGGCCTACGTCAGCTTCGTCGATCCGTACGAAGTCAGCGGCTACCTCTACATCGATATCGATGCGACGACCGGTCCCGTGACCTTCGTCAGCGGCCCGCCCGACGAAGCGGCCGAGCAAGTGATGTCGCCCGTCGGTCTGCCCGTGGAGATCGCGGCGCGCACCGCGACCGCGCTCTCGATGTCGCCGACCACTGCAACGGTCGAAGACACGTTCGACTCGCAGCTGTACGAGTTCACCGCGAACGCCGGATCGCTCGCGCGCTTTCAGGTGACGCCGTCTGATCCGAACGCGTCGCCGCTGCTCTTCCTGCTGCCCGACAGCGGTCACTTCAATGACATGATCGCGGTGTCGGATTCGCCGAAGGCGTTCTCGCCGAACGGTGAGAAGTTCTACGCGGTGTACGTCGATGCCGGCGGAGCGTCGGGGTACACGTACAACGCGCGTGCAAACTCGATCCCGATGATGACCGTCGCGGAAGCGGCGAACGATACGGCCGCCACGCCGCAGGCGATGACGATGTCAGCGGTCTATTACGGACCGGCGACGCTCTCGAGCGATACGGATGAAGACTGGATCAGGATTCCGGTCTCGACGAGCGACGCGACGAAGAAGGTCCACGTGTTCACGACGGGTACCGACACCCTCACCGACACGGTCGTGCAGATCTACAAGAACACCGGCAACGCTGCCGATCTGATCGGTGAAGGCGACGACAGTGGCTTCCACGAGGACGTCACGTCGGACGTGATCGGCGGAAGCGTGACGCAGATCCTCGTGAAGATCAGCGCGTCGTCGTTCTTCGACCCGCAACACAAATCGTACTTCGCGGGCATCTGGATCGAGTAGATAATCGACAGCAGCATGGTGCGAGTCTTCGTGCTGCTGTCGGTTCTTAGTGTTTCTGCGTCGTGTACGCGGCGCAATCCGGCAGTTTGTTGCACCACTGCTGCAGATTGCGTTGCTCCGGCGGTTGGCGAAAAGGCGACCCCCGTCGGTGGAGCTACGTCCGCTCCCACGGCCGGTGCGGGCGGAGGCAGCACAGGCTACCTGTTCACCTATACGCCAATGGGTGTCGTGCCGACGTTGAACGCAGCGGGCGCCTCACCCGAGCTCGAACCAAACGGCACTGTCGAAACGCACTAGCCCTTCGCGTCGAGCAGCTTGAACGCGTGGCCCCAGTCGTTGCGCAAGAACCCTGGGATGCACCACAGAATGCAGAGCGACTCGATCGGGCGCGCGGCTTCGACGCCTCCCATATCTGACGTCTCCCAGCCAAACTTCGTCAGAACGTCGGTGACCTGTTGCTTCGCTTCGGCATTGTTGCCGCAGATGAACATCGTCGGCTTCGTCTCGAACTTCGGGTTCACCATGAACACGTTGCCGACCGAGTTGAACGCTTTGACGAAGCGCGCCTGGGGCACCTTCTTCTGCAGGCGCTCCATCAGTGACTCGTTCGCGTTCGTGAAGTAGCGAATCACGCCGTTATCGGGCGGCTCGCCCGCGATCGGGTTCGTCGTGTCGATGATGGTCTTGTTCGCGAGGTTCGCGAGGCCGCACTGATCGAGGACGTCTTCGGCGACGAGACCTTTGACGGCGAGCACGACGAGGTCGGCCCACTTCGCCGCTTCTTCGTACGTGCCGACAGCGGCTTCGCCTTTGGCTTCCTTCTTCCAGGCTTCGAGCTTCTGCGGTTCGCGCGTCGCGCGCATGACGGCGTGGCCCTGCTGCAGAAAGCCGTTGGAGAGCGTGGTACCGACGGCACCGGATCCGAGGATGGCGACCTTTTTCATGGCGCCGACCGTAGCAGACAAGTCACTTGAGCGGCGGGAACGAGCCAGTGGAGAGCGACGGCAACGTGGGACCACTTTGGTGTGTCGACGACGTCGGCGCCGACGGCGGCACCACATTTTGTGGCGGCGCTGCGGATGCACTATCGCCAAACACGAGACGACCGAATTGGATCCCGCATGCGGCCCACGCAGCGACGTAGACGAGCGCGAACGCGATCGCGAAGCGGCCCTCTTCGCCCGAGCTCGCCTTGCGGAAGAGGACCTGGAATGCGAACACAAGCGCGACGAAGCCGAGTAGACCGGTGAGGATGAAGTTCAGGCCGAGGTAGAGCCGGCGCACGATCGGATAGAAGTCTTGGTTCGTGCGACGCAGCAGCAGCACGTGCGCACCGAGCACGAGCGCGGCCGGAATGAGGAAGGCGAAACCCATGCGATACATCGAGCCCTTCGCGTCATCTTTGCTGAGCACCGTATAGATGATGTAGGAGGCGGCGAAGAGCAGGAGCTGGAACGAGATAAGCGCGAAGTATTGGAGCGCCACCTTCACGCCGAGCTGGACGTCGTGCCCACCTTCGCGATTCGTGCGCCAACGCGCGAGCGGATAAATGATGAGCGGCGCGCTGAGCAGCCAGACGAGCAGCGGCCCGACGAGCGTCGGCCCGATCCATTGCAGGACCTGGAGGGTGGACATTCCGTATTCGTTGCCCATTGATCGAAACCTAGCAGATCGACGGAACCGGCCGGGGGCCAGGTGTGTCACACCGGCATGCGCTGGCTCGTGCTGGGTGTCCTGCTCGTCGGGGCGCCGGCCTGGGGCCAAAGCGACGAGGATGTCAGGCCCGCTGCAGTCAGCGCGAAGCTCGACGGCATCACGGCGCGGATGACCGCGAAGTTTCAGATACCGGTGACGGCGGGCATTGGATTCGGCCTGACGTCGATCACGGTGCCACCCGGCGGCATGGTGACCAGCGCGGCTGCGATCGTGCGCGGCGTCCGTCATCCGCTGCGCCTCGAAGAGGCGGATGTTGCGTCGAAGAGGCTCGATGCGATCGCCCACAAACCGCTGACGAACCATCCTGCGTGGGCGATCATGCTCGGAGGATCGTCAACGAGCATTCAGCTCGACGTGCTCGCACCGATCGATACAACGATCGGACTCGAGATCACGATGGATGTGCCGACGTGCTTCTTTCACGCGGCGCGCTACGTGCTCGTCGATGAGGCGTGGCGAGCGCGGCTACCTGCAGCGCTCCGCGTAGAGGATGTCGATGGACTCACCGAGGCGTGTGCACCGCACGGCGTCGAGGGCAGGGAATGGATTCGGTTTGCTAGCGCACACCTCGAACGCAAAGACCACATCGGCACGCTCGCCGGCCGACTTGCGCTTCCGGCGGCAGACATCGCGCGCTTCGAAGTCGACCTTGGATCGCGACTCGCCGACGTACCGCGCGATCTGCATACGGCGATCATCATCGATCACTCGCGCTCGATGACACCCGACGAGTTGGAGGCGCAGCGCGCGGTGGTCGCCGCCTATTTGAACGCGGCACCGACGTCACGCGTGCAGGTCATCGCGTACACGCGCCGCGCCGAGGCTCTGTTGCCGACGTGGATGATCGCGTCGCAAGCAGCGCCGCGTCTCGACCGCGCGATTCGCGCGCTTTCGCCGAGCAACGGATCGAACATCGATGTCGCGCTTGCCGAGGCGGCGACCTGGCTCGCGCGCGCGCACGGCACGAAGCGCATCCTGTTATTCACCGACGAGCGGATCAGCGACCGATTCGGGCCAGATCCAGTCGCGACGCTGCGGCGCGTGACGCCGGCGGGAACGTTGGTCCATGTCGTGATGCCTGGAACCGGCGATGGCACACCGATGCGCAGCGACGAGGCGTTGCTTGCGGGCCTCGCGAAAGCGACGGAAGGCATCGCGATAAACGCGAGCGTCGGTGAGAAGGGCGAGGTCGACGCGACGATGCTGCTCAGGCCCGTCTCGCTCGACAACGTCGCGATCACGGCGGCAGGCTGGGAGATGTTCGAACGCGACGAAGAGCGGACCTGCCAAGACCTCGTCGCGCTTGCTGCCGGCATGTCGTGTACGTGGTGGGGCAAAGGAACGGCTGATGCGGGACCGATCACCGTCGAGGGCATGCTGTGGAATCATCGGTTCGTGCGCACGCTCCGGCCCGATCCGAGCCAAGCGCTCACCCTCGCACGCGTGCTATCGAACGACGGCGCGCTCGAACCGCCGCTACAGGATCAGATTCATCGCGCTGCGCTCGCGGTGAACTCCGTGTGGTCGCTGTTCACGGTATGGGGCGGCGACGGAGGCTATGAAGAGGTCGGCGGAGGAGGCTCCTTCGGAGTCGGCAGCTTCTCGACGCGCAGTCATGACATCGGGCACGGCACGGGAACGGGGACCGCTGTAACGCTCGACGTACGCTGGCAACTCGATGGCGCGATCAAGCGCTGTCGTCGCGACGCCGCGCGCATCGATGTCACGCTCGAGCTCACGCGCGAAGAGATCGTCGACGTGAGTGTCGACGCCGCCAACAGCGCGGTGCGCAACTGCGTCGTCGAAGCGATGTGGGAGACGACGCTCGTCGTGAGCAATGCGCCGTTTCACGCGTTCGTGCACGAGCGCTTCTAGCGCTGCAAGCTGCGCCACGTCGCGAGCGCCCACGCAACGTCGCCGCCTTTGCAGGTCAGGATGCCGACGTGAGGCGCGCACGCCATGAGCCCGATGACGACGTGGACATCGTCTTCGTCGAACGCCTCAGCGCGGCCGTGCCGTTCGCCATCGACGAGCCGATCGACGACGGCGTGTTGCTCGGGCGCGACCGCGAGCAGGCGCGCCGAGTCTGTTTCGTCGTTTGCCGTCAGGCTCGTGAACTCGACGGCGCGTTCGCCATCGGTCGCCCAATACCTGGCGCCATCATCTTCCCAATGGCCGACCATCGCGCCGGGCAACTGCACGTGCCAGCCGCCGGAGAGCTCGACGATCAGATCGTGGCGGCGATAGCCGATCGTCGCAGGTCGATCGCCCGCGTGCTCGTTGACATCCTCATCCTCGATACCGAGGTGCACGAGCAGCTGTTTCCAATCGGCCCACGGTAGGTCGGCGATGCCCGCCTTGCGCGCGCCGCGCAAATCTTCGTCGACGCGCTTCATCAGCGCGCGTTCGTCGCCATCGAGCGGTTCGCGCCACGGTACGTCGCGCCACATCGTGAGCAGCGCGCGCGCTCGCTCGGCATGGCCCGGCCCGTGGTCCCACCATGCGAAGGCGTCGGCGCCGCGCCGAGGGTCGGCGAGCACGGCGGCGCGCCACACCTCGTCGCGCGGACCGAGCGGTGTGAGGATCGGCGCGTCGATCCGAAATCGTTGCGGTACGCCGATGCGAACCTCCGGAGCGTTGAGCTCGGCGACGAGCCACTCGCAGATCGCACGCTGGGTGGTGGCGAGATCGAACGCGTCGGTCCACGCGTAGTCGAGCTCCTCGAGGATCGGATCGATCCGCTCGATCACGTCGGCGTGGTAGCCGGGCCCGACCGTCGACGTTTCACCGCGCAGCGCGAGCTCGCTGGTAGGGTCCAGCGTGAGCGTCGCGGTGCCGACGTCGCAATCGAGCTCGATCAGGTAACGATCTTGCTTCCAGCCCGAGCGCGTGACGCGTTCCCTCAGCATCCGCCGCGCGAGCCGGCCAAGACGGTCTCCGACCTCACGCGGATCGGGCCCTTTGCGAAATAGACCACGGCCTTTGCGGCTGCGCGCACGACGGTCAATGCCGAAGCCCACGCAGCCGAGGATACGGTACGATGCCCCGTAATGGGACTGCGCCTGTGCGCATTGGTAATCGTGCTCGTGGGGGTGGCGCACGCCGAGCCAACTCCGCAACAGAAGATCGCGATGACGGCGAAGCCTTCGGTCGTACGCGTCTGGGGCGCGTATGTCGCGACGTACGATCTTGCGGGCCAAAAGGTGCAAGAAGCGATCGGTGGTAGCGGCACCGGCTTCTTCATCACGGCCGACGGCTACATCGCGACGAATGCGCACGTCGTCTCCGACGTGAAAGAAGGCGACGAAGCCGCAAAGAAGGAGCTGTACGACACGCTGTTGCGCGACATCCAGAAAAAGTACGGCGCCGAGCTCGCACGGATGACGCAGGACCAGATTCGCACCGCGCTCGCGGCGATCAAGCTCGTCGACCTGCAGAAGCGCGCGTACGTCGTGTTGCCAAACGGCGACAAGCTCGACTACGAGGTCAAGCAATTCGGCAAACCCGGCAGCGGGCGCGATGTCGCGATCATCAAGGTGAAGACTGAAAACGCGCCGGCCCTGCCGATCGGCGATTCGAAGAGGACGCAGGTCGCCGATCAGATCGTCGTGATCGGATACCCGGGCGTCGCCGACATGCGCGAGCTGCTCGACGAGAAGTCGCAGCTGCAGGCATCGGTGACCGATGGCTCGGTGTCATCGCTCAAGAACGCGACGAGCGGCGAGCAGATCCTCCAGATTTCGGCGCCGATCACGCACGGCAACTCCGGCGGGCCGGCGCTCGATATGGCAGGCAACGTCATCGGCCTCGCAACGTTCGGCAACGAGAGCGAGATCCAAGGTTTCAACTTCCTCGTCGCATCGGCGACGCTCAAGGAGCTCGTCAAGGACGAGAAGCTCGATCTCAAACCATCGGAGACGCTCAAGCTGTGGAGGCAAGGCCTCGACCACTACTGGCGCGATGAGTACTCGCCGGCGATCGAAAACTTTCGCGACGTCGAGACGATGTTCCCGGCGCACTCGGAAGCGAGCGGCCTGATCAAGCTGTCGAATCAAGCGAAGAAGGAAGGCAAGGAGAAGAAGGTCGCGAGCGCGGGCGGCGGCAACGGCGGGCTGATCGCGGGTCTCGTGATCGGTGGCATCGTGCTTATCGGCGTCGTGCTCCTGCTCGTCACTAGGCGCGGCAAGAAGGGCCGCCCGCAGCAGCCGCACATGCAGCCGCCGCACATGGCGCCGCAACAGCAGATGTATGGCCGCGTGCCGCCGCCAAATATGGGAGCACCCGGGCAGCCGATGGGCGCGCCGGGGCAGCAGATGGGCGCGCCGGGACAGCACATGGGCGCGCAGGTGGGACCGCCGCAGATGCCGCCGCCGCAGATGCAGTCGCCGCAGATGCACATGGGCGCGCCGCAGATGCCGCCGCATATGGCCGCGGCCGGGCAGCCGGTCGCGAAGACCGTCGCGATCGCGCGCGGCCCCGATCAATCGGGAGGCATCGCGCCAACGGCGTTCGGCTCGCTCAGCATCGGCAGCCTGACGTGCACGCGCGGCCCGATGATGGGCCAGCGCTTCGCGTTGACGGCGACGGGCATCATCATCGGTCGCCAACCCGGCGTCGCGCACATCCTCGTCAATGATCATCGCGCGTCGGGTAAACACGTTTGGATCGGCATCGATCAAGGTCGTCTCGTCGCGATCGATCAAGGCACGACGAACGGCACGTACATCAATGATGTCGCGCGCGGCCGCATCACGCGGCAGGAGCTGCGCGACGGCGACGTCGTGATCGTGAGCGAGCCCGACTGCTGCAGTCTGCAAATCCGGCTCGGTCAGTGACGCGCTACCGCATCGACTGGGACGAGCTCGCCGCGCTCGAGCCCACAGCTGCCGAAATCGCGGCGCATGCCGACGCGCTATCGCGCGCGTACAACGATCCATCGAACGCAACGCTCATGGGGCACGAGGAGGCGATTTCTCCCGACGAGGTCGTCGACACGTACCGCGGGATGACCGCGCGCGGCGGCCGCGCATTCCTGCTGTTTCGCGACGGTGAGCTCGCCGGTGATGCCGACCTGCGCGGCCTCGCCCACGGCAACGCCGAGTTCGCGTTCATGATCGCGTCGCCGGCGGCCCAGGGCAAAGGCCTCGGAACACGGTTCGCGCTCATGGTGCACGCGTTCGCGTTTCAGCAGCTCGGGCTGGCGCGCATTTACGCATCAGTCGTTCCGCACAACGTGGCATCGCGCCGCGTCTTCGAGAAGCTTGGCTATCGCGTCGACGAGAGCCCGGCGGCCCGCGCGTACGCCGACGAGCCCGATGACATCACGCTTGTCGTCGAGCGCACCGAATTCGAAGCGCATCACGCCGCCGCGCTCGCGCAGATTCGCAGCGCGATACGTTAGGCTCGCCCCATGTCCACCGCATCGCAGGTGCTGACCGCGCTGGTCGCGGCGCTCCACGTTTACTTCCTCGTGCTCGAGATGTTCTTGTGGGCGACGCCCTACGGGCAAAAGACGTTTCGTCGAACGCGCGAGCAGCAAGTCGAGACGAAGGCCCTCGCGGCGAACCAAGGTCTCTACAACGGGTTCCTCGCAGCCGGGCTCATCTGGTCGTATTTCGCGCGCAGCGGCGCGTTCGAGATCCGGGTGTTCTTTCTCGTGTGCGTCGTCGTCGCCGGTGTTTATGGCGCCGCGACGGCTGCGCGCAGCATTTTGTTTGCTCAGGCGCTTCCCGGTGCCGCGGCACTCGTCGTCACGCTCGTCGCATGGTCGTGATGCTTTTTCGCAGGGGCATGCGCCTTGCTTCTTTGCAGTCAGAAGGAGGATGTGATGCCACGAGCGAACAAGCCCGGAACGGAACGGTTTCGAGATGAAAAACGAACCGAGGGCGGCCCGCGAATGCACGGCCGCCAGTGGCACGATCACGAAGAGCCGCGCCCGATCGAACCCGAGGTGATGGCGGCACCGGATGCCGTGCCCGAAGCGGAGGGTGGCGGCGATCATGAAGGCATGGGCAAGGGCGGCGTTCCGCGCAAGACGAAAGGTCGCACGCGGCAGGCGCAGGGCTCGCCGCGCGGCAAGGGAGTGCGGCGGCCGAATGCGGTCGGCACCGGCCGCGGAAAGCGCGGCAAGACCAGCGCAGCGCGGGCGCGGTAGTCCGTGCTAAACGCAGGCGCGTGAAGATCGCGACCTGGAACGTCAACGGGATTCGCGCCCGGTCCTCGCAGGTCGTGCACTGGATCGATGGCGAAGAGCCAGACGTGATCTGCCTGCAGGAGATCAAGGCATCGCCGACGCAGGTTCCCGAGCCGCTCGATCGCATCGCCGGGTATCACGCGCACTGGCATGGCAGCGGCGGCTACTCGGGTGTCGCGTTGATGCTGCGCACCGCGAAGTTCCCAGAGCCGCCGACGTTCGTCCATCCTCCATTCGATCTCGAGACGCGCATCGTCGTCGCGGAAGTCGGCAACCTCGTGCTTGGCTCGGTGTACGTGCCAAACGGCGGCAAGGACTTTCGAGCAAAGCTTGCGTTCCTGCACGAGCTCGAGGCGTGGGCGGCGGGCCTTGAAGCGGCGGGCAAGCACCTCGTGCTGTGCGGCGACTTCAATGTTGCGCGCGCGCCGATGGATGTCCATCCGGTGCTGCGCAAGGACATGGTCGGGCAGTTGAAGATCGAACGCGAGTTGATCGATGCGCTGTTCTCACATGGGCTCGTCGACGTCGGGCGCTTCGTCGATCCCGACAACGACCGATTGTTCACGTGGTGGGCGCCATGGCGAAACCTACGCCAGCGCAATATCGGTTGGCGGCTCGATTACGTCGCTGCGCACCATGCGCTCGTCGATGGCGCGGCGACGTGCAAGTCGTATCGCGAGGTCGGCTCGAGCGATCACGCGCCGGTCATCGCGCATCTGCGCGACGAGCCGCTTTCGTAGCTGGCTCGGCGACGCACTTCGTGATCGCTTCGGTCAAATCGCCAACGATGCTCACGCCTGACAGCTCGATCTGACGATCGACGATTACGCCGGCGACATCGCTCGAGAGACCGCAGACCATCACCTTCGCGCCCATCAGACGTGCCGCGCCGACGATTCCTTCGAGCACGGTCGTCGCCTGCGCTTCGACGCGCGTGATGCCGGTGAGGTCGAGCACGAGCAACTCGGCGCGGTCTTCGCGTAGTACCGCAAGGATGCGCGCCGTGAGGCTGGTGACCTTCTCGTTTGAAAGCTCACCGAGCAGGGGCACGAGCACTACGCGCGGGGCAATGCGCAGAATCGGGACCGAGAGCTCGAGGATCTGTTTGCGCTGTGCAACGACGAGCTCCATCGTGGTCTGAACGTACGCGGCGCCGATATGGACGACCGCGTGCTCGATATAGAGCAACAGGCCGCGCATCACCTCGCTGTCGGCGCCGACGTCGGCGACGATGGCATCGAACACGCCATCGCGAAACGCGAACAGTGCGGCGAACACGTGCTCGTACGTGATCCCTGCGTGCGCGAACGCCGTACCGATCGCGCGTTGCGCGCGATCGAGGTCGGCAAAGGATTTCGTCTCGCCGACGCGGCGTGCTGCCGCGATCAGCTGGGGCCCAAACATCTCGCGGTGCTCGGGCGTCATCGAGGCGTAGAACGCGGCGAGCGGCGTGGGCGTGACAGCGTTAGAAACGAGCTTGTCGCGACGCGGTTCGTAGTAGCGCCAGAACGCCGAAAAGGCCGCAACTGGGTCCGCCATGCCGGGACGATACCGCATGTGTTATCGGCGCCATGCCGTGCCCGAACAATTGTGATTTGTACCAGTTACCTGCAATAAAAAACGAACGTTTGTTTTTCTCTTGAATGGGCGTCTGCGGATCGTCTATTGACGTGGACATGCCTCGCAGCGCCGTTCGCCCCAGCGCCGACCGCATCCTCGCGGCGGCCGAGCAGCTGTTCGCGAACAAGGGCTACGGCGAAGTCTCGCTGCGCCAGCTCATCGCCGCCGCGGGCGTCTCGACCACTGCGTTTTACGCGCGCTTCGATTCGAAGGCCGCCGTCCTCGACACGCTCACCGAGCGGCTGTTCGCCGAGCTGCAGATCGAAGCCGCGATGACGCTGCGCAACGTCCGCGACTTCGACGAAGGCATCGAGCGCGGCGTCGATATTCTGTGCAACCGCTTCACGCCGCGCAAACCACTCGTGCGCCTCGTCATCGCGGAATCGGGCTCGCTCGCACCGATGCTGTCGACGCGACGAAAGTCCTACGTGACTCTCGTCGAGCTGCTCGGCCATTTTTTGCGTGCACTCGGCGAGCGCGGTCGGATTCGCGTCACCGATCCGCAGGCACTCGCGTGGGCGCTTGTCGGCGCACTCGAGATGCAGATCGTGCGCTGGGCCGTCTGGGACGAGATCGAAACCGATGAGCTTCGCGGCGCGCTGCTCGGTGTAGCCCGCGCCATCCTGCCGAAGGAGCGATCGTGATGCCACGACTACTAGCACTGCCGATCCTGCTGCTTGCGTGCAGCGAGCCGACGACGTTTGTCATGACGACGACGGACGAGGCACCCGCGTACGGCGCGACCCCATTTCCGACGGATGCACTGCGCGAAGGCGAGCATCTCGCAACCTTGCGCGGGCTCGATTCGATCCTCGATCATCACGCCGACCTCGTCGCCGCGCATCTGTCAGCGCTCGACGGCTTCGGACTACGCCCGCTCGTCGAGTTCTTCGCGACCGGGCCGCTCGACACCATTCCCGATGTCACGCGCAGCGCCGACGACATCGCGGTCGTCGTCGATGTCGATCCGACCTCGCCCGAGCGCGGCCGCGTGATCGCGATGGAATGGCACTACGACAGCGACCGCCACGTCCTCGCCGGCGCGCCGCTGAGCGGCGAAGTGCTGCGCGAAGGTACGCGCTATGCGGCGTTCGTTTCGACAGCGATCGCCGCGCGATCGAGCGCGCTCGACGAGCTCCTCGCATCTCCAGCTCCGCGATGGCAAACCACCGCCGATGCGTTGCGCGAGCTCGCGCGCGACGATATTGCGGCGCTGACGGTGTTCACGACACAGCACGCAACCGCACCACTGCTCGCAGCGCGCGCGCTGATCAATGACCTGCCACCGCCGACGCTCGCGTTTCCAGACGCAAGCATCATCTTCACGCGCGCGAGCGAGCTCGATGCGATCCTCGGCGTCGCGACACGCGCGACGGATGGCCCGCGCGCGGGGCTCGAGCGGTGGGGCAACGACAACCCAACAGGCATCGCGCACGATCACGTCGGCGTGATCGCCACCGGCACGATGACGATCCCACGCTTTCGCGGCGACGACACCGGCACCGACGGGCCCGAAGACGAGACGTTTGCCGACGTGCCGCGCGTGCGCGCGATCGATACGATTCCGGTCACGTTCATCTTGCCGGCCGCGCGCGCGCCGACGACGGGCTATCCCGTCATCATCTACGGCCACGGGCTCGGCGCGAGCCGCGATCAACTGCTGTCGTTCGCCGAGCCGCTGACGTCGCAGGGCTTCGCGGTCGTTGGCATCGACATGGCGGGGCACGGCTCGCGTTTCGATCCGACGGATGTCATCGCGAACATGTCGAGTCAGCTGCCGGCGTTTTCCGGTGACGTCGGCATTCGCGACGGCTTCGGCGATCTCACCGGCCCCGTCACTCAATTCGATTTCTTCGAAGGCTTTGTCAACGTCGCCGGCGTACGCGATTCGATTCGGCAGTCCGCACTCGATCTGCACAGCCTCACGCGAATGCTTCGCCAGACCGATTCGGTACTCGGCGCGAAGCTCGACACGCGGCGTATCGCGTACCTCGGCGAATCGTTTGGCACCGTCGTCGGCACCGTGTTCGCGGCGATCGAGCCCGATATCGATCTCTACGTGCTCGACGTTCCGGGTGGCGGCATCCTCGACAAGCTCTTGCCGATGAGCGCCGAAATCGGCTCGCTCGCGATGCCGCTCATCGATGGCATCTATCAGCCGAAGCTGCGCCTCGATCGGTGGAACCCGATGATCGGGCTCATGCAAGCCGTCATCGATGGCGCCGATCCGCTGAGCTATGCGCCACATGTGTTGCGCGATCGGTTCGCGAACGTCGGCCCGCGCAGCATCGTGTGCATCGAGGTCGTCGGCGATCAGGTGCTCGCGAACGCGGGCACGGATGCGCTCGCGCAAGAGCTCGGCCTCGACGTGCTCGCGCCGGACCTCGAGGCGCCCGCCGGTCTCGTCGCGCTGCCATCGCCGATCGCCGGCAACCGCGATGCAGCGTTCACCGCGGCGCTCGTGCAATACGCGCCGGCCACGCACGGCGGCAACTGGAGCGCGGAACACGGCATCCTGCGCTACTTGCCGGGCTTCCCGCAGCCGGGCGACGATCCGTTCCCGCGCTTGCCCGCGCCGATCAAGATCGCGAATCCGATCTACGAGACGCACGCGCAGGTCGCCGAGATCTTGCAAACGCATCTCGCGGGGCAAGCGCCGGTCGTGCGCAGCACGCTCGCGCCGGTTGCGGACTTCGACGCCGATGGCAGGCCCGATGCGATCGACGAAGCGCCGTACGATCCGTCGCGCTAATCGCCTTCGAGATCGAGACCGGCGAGCGGGCCTGTCTCATCGTCGCGAATCTCGCCGGCGACCTGACCGAGCTCGTTGCTCGCTGCGCCCGAGGCGGCTTGGTACGGAAGCGCGCGGCCGAGATCGTCGAGCCCGAACAGCTCGGCGAGCGCGGCGAGCTTGCGCGGCTTGAACGTCTTCGCACGATACGGCGATGCGAGCGCGACGACGAGGACTTCACTCTTTCGGCCGAGCACAGGATCGGGTGGCATCCACGAAAACAGCGATGCGCCATCGATGTCGACCTCGAGGTCCTTCGCGTCGTCGGGACTCGCGAGCCGCGTGATGATGTCATCGCTGATGCCGCCGCCATCGACCGCGTCGACGTGTACCGGTATCACGCGCCGCGTGACGCCTTTGACGGCAGCTTGCACCGTCACGAGCGCCGATGGCGCGCCGCGCGTATCGACGGTCGCGCACACCGATGCGAGCGAGAGCGGCTCGACATCGAGGCCGGCTCGGTCCTTTGGAAACGGGGCGCCGATCTCGATCACGCCCATATGCGGCACGCGCCCCATCGACCACGATGCGACGGGCAACGTCTTCTCGCAATCGAGCGTGAGACCGATCGCGAGCGGCTCGCCCGCTCTGCGCAACAGCTCCGCGCTCGAGAACGCGATGACCTGACTTCCGTTCGTGACAAGCGTGCACGGTCCGACGAGCTGCAGCTTCGGCGCGGTCACGACGAGCGGCGCGATCGCGCGCAGCTCCCTCGCCGATTCCCGTGCACCTGGTGCCATCGCGCTGAGACTGGCACGGCTGGGACACGATCCTCAACTGGCTAGCGCGCACGCCGCGCGCCAGCGCTCGCTTAGCGGCGGCATGCAGGCTGCACGCGTGCCTCTCTATGACTCGAGCAAGGACACGACGTTACCGAATCCTCGTTGGCGTCGATCTCACCGAATACTCGCAGATGGTGATCGAACACGCGCTGGATCAAGCGGCGCGTCAACAGGCTCCCGAGCTGCATTTTCTCCACGTTAAAGAGCGCCGCAAGCACTCGGTCGACCAGCTAGGAGAACAGCTGGCGAGCGCTGTGTATCCATCGCTGCAGGTGTTCAACCAATACGGCACGGACTGGCGCGCACGTCTGCACATCCGTCGCGGCAAACCGGATCAGCAGATCACGATGCTCGCCGCGGATCTGCTTGCCGACCTGATCGTGATCGGTCAGTTCGGACTGCATCGCAAGCAGCTGCCGGGTCGCGTGCTCGCCGATGCTGTGTGTCCAACGCTCGTCGTCGGAATGCCGCACCACCTCGACACGAGGCAGTGCTTCGAATGCGTCGCGATCCGCGAAGATAGCGATGGCGAGCGCTTCTTCTGCGACGAGCACGTCGTGAAACACCACGCGGTCTCGCCGCTTACGGTGTGGACCGGTGGCAGCTTGATGCAGTGAGGGCGGCGATGGCATCGTGGTGGTCATGCGGATCCTGCGGCCCGCGCTGGTTGCGACGTTTCGGAGCTTGATCCGGCTGTACTTCCGGCGCATCGAGCGCATCGGCGAGCCGCCTGCCGCCGATACGCACGGCCGGATGTTCGTCTCCAATCATCACAACGCGCTGATCGATCCGATCCTCGTGCTCACCGACGCGGAGTGCGAGATCGCGCCGATCGGGAAGTCGACGCTGTGGTCGATTCCGGGTCTCAAGTGGCTCCTCGACGGTGCGGGCGCCGTGCCGCTGTATCGCCGGAAAGATGATCCAAACAAAGACGCAACGGCAAACGATGCGGTGTTCGCAAAGATCGCGGAGCACCTCGGCGGTGGCGGCAACATTTTGATCTTTCCCGAAGGCACGAGTCACAGCGAGCCGCAGCTCGCGCCGCTGCGCAGTGGTGCCGCGCGCATGCTGATCTCGGCGGAGGGAAGCGGCGCACCGTTGACGTTTCAGGCGGTCGCGCTCGAGTTCGATGCGCGCGATCAGTTTCGCTCGCGTTGCCTCGTGCTGTGGGGGCCCATTCGCCGGCTCGCTGAGATTGCAGGCGCCGGCGAAGAACGCGTGCGCGCGCTGACGGCGCAAATGGACGAGGATTTGCGCGAGCTCCTCGTCGAGGGCGCAACGCACGAAGACCGCATGCTCGTCGCGCGCGTCGCGGAGATGCTCGCGAACGACGCGGGCGACGCGACGCTCTCGGGATGGAGCACGATCGGCCGGCAAGTCGAGGTCGCGGGCCATACGCTGCGCGATGCCGAGCCGAGTCTGGTCGCTCACGTGCGCGAGAAAGTCGACGCGTATTACGCGGCGCTCGCGAAGCTCGGCCGCAGCGATGCGCATGTCGCGATCGCACGCGCGGCTGTTCGCAAACCACGCACGCGCTGGCTCAGACGCGTCGCGATCGCGCCGCTCGCGATCCCCGGGTTCGCGCTCTACGCGATTCCATATTTCATTCCGCGCATGGTCGCCCGCTCGACGGATCCCGACGCCGTCTCGACGATCAAGCTCGGCACGGCGCTCGTCGTGTATCCGCTCTGGGCGGCCGGCCTCGTCGGCCTTTCATTCGTGCTCATCCCACCACCGCTTTCACTGCTTGCCGCGATCGTCGCGATCGCGTCGCCGTTTGCCGCACTGAGCTGGCTCGACGCATACTGGGAGCGCTCCGCCGAGCTCACCCCCGATGAGCTCGCGCATCTGGCGCGCCTACGCATCGCCGCGCGCACCGCGATCGACGAAGCGCGCACCCGGCTCGCGACGACGAACTAGCTGGCACGCGCGGACGCCGCGTGTCACCACGAACGCATGCGCGCGTTGCTCGTCGCCGTGTTCGCGCTTGCTGCACCCGCAGGTGCGGCAACCACCGATGACTGGCTGACGTCGCTCACCGATCGCGTGATCGATGATGTGCGCGCCGGCAAGCCGCTCGTCGTCGAGGTGCACGTCCCGCTGTGCGAAAAATCGATCATCGCGTGCGGCAACGCGAAGCTCGGCGATGGCGATAACCCAGCGACGAATCTCTATTGGTCCACGACACCCGGCTTCGGCGAGTGGTTCGCGCGCAAAGGCAGCGGTTGGAAACGCGTGCTCGCGACGACGACGCAGACCGGCGACCCCGACGTGCTCGCGCTGCACGTGTATCGCCGCACGATGGCGACGCCACCCGCGTGGCAGAGGCGCGGCGCGCCGAAGCGCTTCGAGCTCGACGTGGTGATTCACGCGTGGCGCGGCAAGGCGATCGATCGCGCGCTCGCCGCGTACGCCGACGACGTTTCCGGCAAGGGCACGCGCGCAGTGAAGCTTGCCGATGGCGAGCTTGTCGCCGGCGGCGCGGCGCAGCTCGTCGCGTTCGTCGGCCACAACCGGCTCATGGATCTCGAGCGCTTCGACTGGCCAACGCCCGGCGCGACGGCGAAGGGCACGATCGCGATCGCATGCGACACGGCGCCGTACATGAAGAAGCAGGTCTCTGCGCCGACGCGCGTGCCGCTCTTGATGACGAGCGACCTCTTGTTCGCGAATGCTGCGCCGCTCGAGGCGGCCGTGCTCGCATTCGCATCCGGCGCCGGCTACGCGCAGATCCGCCGCGACGCAGCGACGGCCTACGCCGGCGTACGTAAGCGCTCGGTCGCGCACGTGATCGGCGCGTTCACGAATCCCTCCGACCGTCGCTGGTAACTACCAGCGCGCGAAATAGCCGACCGTCGTTGCCGTTGGCGCGACGCTGACCTGCACGTGCTCGGAGCTCTTGCCGAGCACGAAGAGCACCACGCCACCGACGATCGCTGCGCCGCCGACCCCCCAGCTGATCTTCGCGAGCAAGTCGTAGCGCTTGCCGTCAGTTTCGATCGATGGGTCCCACGGCTGTGCGTTTGCCGGATCGGCATTCGTGATGTCGTCGGACTTCGCTTTCGCGAGCGCGCCGAACACGAAGCCGGTAGCGACGATGAGCGCACCGGCGCCGCCGACGATCATCCCCGTCGTGCGCATGCCGCCGCCGTGGTCTTCATACTTCGCAGCCGTCGGACCTTCTTGATTGGCGGGACCTGTCGGGCCCGTCGGCTCGGTCTTCGCGCTCTGCTGCTGCTGCTGTGCACACGGCTCTAGCTCGGCGATGAACTTGTCGACCGCAGCGATGTTTTGCGCGGTCGGGTAATTGCGCTTGTACGTCTTGTAGAAGCCGATCGCTTCGACGCAATCGCCCTTGAGTCGATACGACTGCGCGATGTTGAACAGCGACGGCGCATCAGAGCGCAGCTTGTATGCTTCCTTGAACTTCTTGATCGCGTTGTCCCAATCGCGCAGGTCGTAGTAGCGCCTGCCTTCTTGATACGCCGCTTCGCCCGGATCGGCGGGTTGTGCGAGCGCAGACGTTGCGACGAGCAGCACGGCTAGCAATGCAAGCTTCACGAATCACCTCGCTACATAGGAGCGTCAGGATCGGCGGGCGGTGGCGAAGGCGTTGGGGTGGCTGAGCTGCCCTGCTTCGTCGTCGTCTTCGTCGACGTCGACTTGTGGTGCGTGCGCGACCGCTTTTTGTCGGTGGTCTTCGTCTCGACGGGGTTCGCCTCTTCGACGGGCTTTGCCTCCTCGACGGGCTTCGCCTCCTCGACCGGCTTCGTCTCGACGGGCGGCGGTGCGGGTGGCGTCGCCGCAGGCGTAGGTGCAGGCGCAGCTGCCGGCGCCGCGACAGGTGCGGCGACAGGCGCGGTCGCCTCCGGCTCCGACTTGTTCATCATCAGCATCACCGCGACTGCGCTACCGACCACGACGACGACGCTGATCGCGATCACGGCGACACGCGAGCCACGCCGCCCGGGCGGCGCGGCCACCTGCGATGTTTGAATCGCGGCCGCGGGAGCACCCGGCGCGGTGTGCATGCCGCGCGCGGGCGTGACGTGCATCTGCGGCGGTGGCGTGCCGTACATCGGCGTATGCATGCCCGACGGCGTCATGTACACGCCGTGCGGCGGCGTATGCGCCATCATCGGCGGTGCCGTCTGCGTCAGCGTTCCACCCATCATCGCGCGACACATGCGCAGCTCGGTGCGAACCTGCTCGAGCGTCGGCCGCTCGTTTGGTTCCTTCGCGAGCATGCGCACGATCAGTGCGTCGAGCTGCGGTGGCACCATCGGGTTGAGCGCCATCGCCGAGCGCGGTGGCTGATAGAGATGCTGCGCGATCATGTCGGCGGCGTTCGTCGCCCTGAACGGCATCTCGCCGGTGAGGAGCTCGAACAGCACCGCGCCGAGCGCATAGATGTCCGTACGATGATCGACGCCTTCGCCGCGCGCCTGCTCCGGCGAGAGGTACCCAGGCGTGCCGAGCATGTTGCCGGTTTGCGTGCGCTGCAAGCCGCCGCTCGTGCCCATCAGCTTCGCGATGCCGAAGTCGAGCAGCTTGACGGTCGGTCGGTCGCCCTTGATCTCGACCATGAAGATGTTGTCGGGCTTGAGATCGCGATGAACGATGCCGTTCTCGTGCGCCGCTTCGAGCGGCAGCGTCACCGTCTCGATCACCTGGATCGACTCGAGCGGCGTGAGCGGCAGGCGCTTGACGCGATCGCGCAAGCTCTCGCCACGCAGCCACTCCATGACGAAGTAGTTGCGGCCGTCGGGAAGCGTGCCGAATGAGAACACGTCGACGATGTTCGGGTGACCGATCTGATTGACCGAGCGCGCCTCTTGGACGAAGCGCTCGACCGCTTCCTTGTTCACCGAAAGCTCGGGATGCAGCACCTTGATCGCGGCCTTCTTCGCGATCACCGGATGCACGGCCGCATAGACGCGGCCCATACCGCCGGCACCGAGCTCGCCCTCGATACGGTACTCGCCGACCATCTGACCTGGGATCAGATTCGTGGTGTCGTGCACCGCGGTTTTTTCGCTACCCAAGCCACCGGTTGAAACGGTGTGATCAGTGCCGATCGAGCTCGAGCGTCGCCCCCCAGGCGAATCCATCCCAATATCCTATCACTCGATCCTCACCGCGCGAGCTGATCATTCCTCACGTGGACCTACCAACGGCAAAAGCGGTCGACTGTCGTCGCTGTCGTTTGCCGTCACACCTCGTCGAGACAAGATGCGTAGCGAGCGCAAAATCGCGTCTGCTGCGGGCCATTCTGGTGATGCGCAGCGCACGGTCACGACGAGGCCGCCGTCGAGTGCGAGATCCTTCGGCGCCATCGCGAACACGTACACGTACGGTAGCGGCGGACGCGGCGTTCCCATCGGTCGCACGAACTCGACGTCGGCGCGAAAACCGCTCGCGCCGGGCAACGCGACGGGAATCGTCGGCAACACGCGCGCGCCCGGCTCGGCAGCACGCGCGATCGCATCGTGCACCTTCTCCTCGAGGATGCCATCGCGATCGATGACGAGCGCGGCGTGGAACACGCTGACCTCGAGCTCGCCGATCGTCTCGTCGCCCTTGCGCTCGAAACAGCGCACGACCTCGCCAGGCTGCACCTCGACCTCTTCCGGCGTTTCAATTTGAAACCCGATGCGTCGCGCTGGGGTCGGGAGTTGGCGAAAGCCCATTGTCCTACTCCCTTGATTCTACAGCGGGAGCACGACAAATCCGGAAACTGGCGAGATCGTTACTAATCGTCGACGCTGGTCCGGTAATTTTGGGCCCACTTGGGCCGGAACATGACCGCGATGCGGGGGCCCGCATTGGCGACTTTGGGAATGCCGTGACGCCACGTGCGCTGACAGGTTCCACCCATGACGACGAGATCGCCGCGACCGAGAGCGAACGCGATCGATGCGCCGCCATCGGCGGGCTTTAGCAAGAACCGCCGCGGCTCGCCGAGCGACACGGTCGCGACCTTCGCTTCGACCATGTTGCGCGCTGTCGTGTCGCCATGAAACGCCACGCTGTCGTTGCCATCGCGATAGAGCGCCGCCGTCGTGAACACGAACTCTTCCTCGTAGTGCTTCGAGATCGCGTTGCGCATCGCTTCGACGATGCCGGTCTGCGGCACCTTCGCGAGCAAGCGCGGCACGTCGACGATCTTGTCGTACATCTTCATCGTCTCGCGCCGCCAGTTGAGATTCTTCTCGAGCTCCTCGAACAGCGCATCGTGCCCGCGCACCCAACCCGGCACATGATCGATCCACGCGCCGTGCGAGAGCGTGGTTCGGCGCAGCGCGCGGAATTTTTCGTCGATCGAGGGCGCGCCCGTCGCAAACAGATCGAGCTGACGAAGCACGCCGAAGATCTAGCGCATACTCGCGACCATGGCAGGTTACTCGGGTACGCCGCTGCCGAAGAAGCTCGGCATCAAGGAGAACCACAAGGTCGTGATCCTCGGCGCACCGGCGGGCTTCGATGTCGGAACACTTCCGATGGGCGCGGTGACGCGCAAGTCGCTGCCGGCGCAGGGCACGCTCGACGTCGCGGTCGTGTTCATCAAGAACAAGGCGGAGCTCGCGGGCAAGATTGCCGAGATCCGCAAGAAGATGGCGTCGAACGCGGGACTCTGGATCGCGTGGCCGAAGAAGGCATCCGGCGTCGCGACGGATATGACCGAAGACGTGATTCGCGAGGTCGCGCTGCCGACGGGGCTCGTCGATAACAAGGTCTGCGCGATCGATGAGACGTGGTCGGGGCTACGCCTCGTCATCCGCCGTGAGAATCGTTGACCGCGCCGCGCTGAATACCGCGTCGATCATCGGCTGCGTGAGCCGGCCGGTGAACGTGTTCTGCTGACTGACGTGGTAGCAGCCGAAGAGCGTGTACGAGCCGATGTTGATGCGCGCACCGTGCGCGAATGCGGGGCGCGGTTTGGGCCAAATCCGAGGGGTGTCGTGGTCGAGCTCGCGCGCAGCGCGAAGCACGCCATCCCACGCGAAGGCACCGAGCGCGACGATCGCGGTGACGCTGTCGAGCAGCCGCAGCTCGCGCACGAAGAACGCGAGGCACCGATCGCGCTCGACGGGTGTTGGCTTGTTGCCCGGCGGCGCGCAGCGCACGATCGTCGTGACGTAAGCGTCGGTTAGGCGCAGGCCGTCGTCGCGCGCCGTCGATGTTGCTTGGTTCGCGAAGCCGGCGCGATGAAGTGCGCCGTAGAGCCAGTCGCCGGAGCGATCGCCGGTGAACACGCGTCCCGTGCGATTGCCACCATGTGCCGCCGGCGCGAGCCCGACGACGAGCAAGCGCGCGCGCGGATCACCAAAGCCCGCGATCGGCCGCGCCCAGTACGTTTGCCCGGTAAAGCGTTTCGGCACCGCGCGCGCCGCGTTTTCGCGACAGCGCACGAGTCGCGCGCACGTGCGGCACGCGGTGATGTCTGCAGTCAGCTGGCGAAGTCGCTGCGACACGCTCGAGATTGTCGCACGCAGCGTGTGACAGGTCTTGAGTGTCGCGCGATGTCGCAGCGCGCTCGCATCCCGTAGTGAGATAGAGATGCGCAATGCACTGCAGATGATCTTTTTGCTCTTCGTGATCGTGAGTCCAACACATGGCCAGTCGATCACGACAGGTGCGGTGCAAGGTGTCGTCACCGACGTCGACACCGACGAGCCGCTCGGTGGCGTTTCCATCACGATCGGGAATCAGACGCAGATTACCGACGACCAGGGCCACTACAAGATCACGGAGCTGCTTCCGGGTACGTACGATGTCGAGTTCGAGTTCGCGACCACGAAGGCCGTGCACAGCGGTGTGATCGTCGGCGCGAATAACACGACGTCGGTGTATCAGGCGCTCAAGATCGGCGAGTCGATCCACATCATCGGTGACCCGCCGCCGATCAACACCATCTCGCACACCCACGAAAAGCGCATCGGCCGTCCGGAGCTCGAGCACTTGCCGATTCCCGGCGTCAACGCGACCGATGCTACCGGCCAAGTTCCCGGCTCGTCGAACGATGGCCGCGGCACGGCGTATTCGGGTTCGACGTCGCTCGAGAACCGCTACCTCGTCGATGGCATCGACATCACGGGCCTCACCTACGGCGACGTCGGCACGCCGGTGCTCAACGACTTCGTTCACGAGATCCAGGCGATCACCGGCGGCTACGACGCGCAGTACGGACGCTCGACGGGTGGCATCGTCAACATCATCACGCGCTCGGGCACCGATCAGTTCCGCGGCTCGGTCTTCGGGCTCGCGCGGCCGGGCTTTCTCAGCGTTCGAGGCGAGCTCGCCCCGAGTAACTCGTCATCGATCGATGTCACGTCCGACAATGCGTATTCGGGGCACTTCGGCTTCGAGCTCGGCGGGCCGATCGTCAAGAAGCGCGCCTGGTACTACCTCGGCGTCGCGCCGCAGCTGTCGCGCACCGACTACACGCGGATCACGAAGCGGCAGACCGACTGTCGGCTGCGCGAAGACAGCGGTGCACTATCGACGTGTCAGTCGTCGAACGCCGATGGCGTGCCCGACGTGGATCCCGAGACCGGCTTCTTCATCACCGACGAGCTCGATCGCGAGACGCGCAGCGCGACGTCGCAATCGACGACGATCCTCGCGAAGGTCAACGTCGCCGCGACGAAGAACGATCAGGCGCAGCTCAGTTTGATCGCGCTGCCGTCGGCGAGTCGCACGCCGGCGCTGCTCGGCTTGCCATCGACAGGGCAACGCGCGTGGGGCCTTACGACCGATACCGCCGCGCGGTGGACCTCGAAGCTTGGCGATGGCGCGACGGAAGTCGAAGCTCTGATCGCATGGCACCGCTCGACGCTTAACACCGGCTCGATCGATCCGACGGCCGACACGACGCCGCTGCAGGTGCTGCTCGGCGGTGACCTCGCGCGCATAAGCAACTACGGCGGCGAGTCCGCAGCGACGGCCGGCGGCTGCGCCGACAACAGCGGCGGCGACCCGTACACGCTGATCACGAACTGTCCTTCGACGCAGTATTCGATCGGCGGCCCCGGGTCGCTGTCGCGCGATCTCGAGGAACGTCGCGCGGCGCGCGTCGGTATCTTGCATCGCATCAAGGTGCTCGGCACGCACGAGCTCAAGGCGGGGCTCGATATCGAAGATGATCACAAGCGAACGACGCGCGCGTTCTCAGGCGGCGGCTACGTGTTCAACTTCGGCAGCGCGGTGGAGGTGCATCGCTACGTCGAGCTCGCGCCGCCGGGCAGCATGGATCCGCGCTACGACCGCGTCTGCACCACGCCCGATCCCGAGGGCCGCACCGATCGAATGCTGCGCTGCCGCTACATCGGCGGCCTCGAAGATCCGAGCACGCGCATCGACGGCCAGACCGTTAACTGGGGCGCATACATTCAGGACTCGTGGCAGCCGCTGCGCGGTCTCACGCTCAACGCCGGGCTGCGCTACGAAGAGCAGCGACTGCGCTACGCGGCGAGGCTGCGCAACACGATCGACGCGCTCACCGGCAATCGCGTCGGCGATACGGCGATGACGCTCACGGGCAATTTCGCGCCGCGGCTTGGGGTCGTCTACGACCCGACGCACGAAGGGCGCGCCAAAATCTACGGCGCGTGGGGGCGCTACTTCGAAGGCATCCCGATGGACATCAACGATCGCTCGTTTGGCAGCGAGGTCAGTCAGACGCAGCTCTACGCGAACGGTTGCGGGCCGATCGACCCGCGCACCGGCTTCTCCGATGGTGCAAAGTGCCTGACGACGCCGCAGAGTCCTGACGCGCAGAACCTGCTCGGCTCGAGCGGCGTGCTCGTCGCGCCGGGCATCAAGGCGCAATACCTCGACGAGTCGATGATCGGTGCCGAGCTCGCGCTGCCGTCGAGCTTCGTGTTCGGCGCGGCCGTGCAGAATCGCCGGCTCGGCCGCGTGATCGAGGATGTCTCGACCGATGGTGCGAACACGTACATCATCGCGAACCCCGGCGAGTGGTCCACCGACGAGGAGCGCAAGCTCGAGCAGCAGATCGCGAGCACCGAAGACAAGGCCGAGCGCGATCGCCTACAGCAGCAGCTGCAGCTCTATCGCGGCATCCGCTCGTTCGACAAACCGGTGCGCGACTACACCGCGATCGAGCTCTCGCTCGGGCGCCGCTTCGCCTCGGGCCTCTACCTCAACGCCTCGTATACGTACTCGCGCACAGACGGTAATTATCCCGGTCTCATCTCCTACGACAACGGTCAGGTCGATCCGAACATCTCGTCGCAATACGACCTCATCGAGCTGCTCGCGAATCGCCGCGGGCCGCTGCCGCAGGATCGTCCGCACTACATCAAGGTCGACGCATACCGCACGTTCGAGCTCGGCAAGCGCAGCGAGCTCACGATCGGTGGGCGCGTGCGCGCTCTCTCCGGCATTCCGCGCAACGCGCTCGGCGCGCATTACCTCTACGGCGCCGACGAATCGTTTCTGTTGCCGCGCGGCTCGCTCGGCCGCACCGAGTTCGAGCACGGCATCGATCTGCACGTCGGCTACAAACACGCGCTGCCCCACAACACAGCGGCCGAGCTGTTCGTCGACGTGTTCAACGTCTACAACCGCCAGGGCACGTTCCGCGTCGACGAAACCTACGCGCCTCAGTATTCGTCGACCGGCAGCCCGCAAAACGTAAATCCGATCTCCGGTGGCTCCTATGAAGATCTGATCTGGGCGAAAGCGATCGATAACAATGGTGGCGAGAGTGCGGTGCCAACAGGCCGCAATCCAAACTTTGGCAACACCACCGCGCGCTACGCGCCCGCTGCTGCGCAGGTGGGCTTCCGTGTCACATTCTGACCACGAATTTCGTTTAGTGATTGCTCACCTTCGCGCGGTACGCCTTTTGCTGTTTCATGCACACCATGCGGTCGATCCGTAAGATTGTTGTGCTTGGTGCTAACGGAGCGATGGGCGCGGGATCGGGGGCGGTGTTCGCGTCGGCGGGATTGCCGACCATCATGCTCGCGCGCACGCGTGAAAAGGCAGAAGCCGGCCGGCAGCGCGCCGAACAACTCGCGAAAGGCAAAGTCGCGCCTAACACGATCGAGATCGGAACGTATGACGACGATCTCGCGGACGCGATTACCGATAGCGATCTCGTCTTCGAAGCCGTCAGTGAAGATCTAAATACGAAACGACAGGTCTTTGCGCTCGTCGATAAAGCGCGTACGCCCGGCTCGGTCGTCGCGACCGTCTCGTCGGGCCTGTCGATCTCGACGATGTGCGCGGGGCGCAGCGACGACTTCCGCAAGCACTTCCTCGGCGTCCACCTATTCAATCCGCCGACGATCATCCCCGGCACCGAAATCATTCCGCACCAGGGTACCGATCGCGAGCTCGTCGCGCACATGCGTTCGATCCTCGAGGAGACGTTCGGTCGCGTCGTCGTCGAATGCGCCGACACGCCGGCGTTCGCGGGCAACCGCATCGGCTTCAAGCTCCTCAATGAAGTCGCCCAGCTCGCAGAAGAGCACGGCGTCGCCTACATGGATCAGCTCGTCGGCACTCACACGGGTCGGGCGCTGCCGCCGCTCGCGACAATCGACCTCGTCGGCTGGGATGTTCACAAGGCGATCGTCGACAACCTGCACGCGAACACGCGCGACGAAGCGCATCCCGCGTTCGTGCTGCCCGCGTGCATGGCGCAAGGCATCGCGCGCGGCCATCTCGGTCGCAAGACGCGCGACAAGGGCGGCTTCTTCCGCGTCGACGGCAAAGGTGCCGATGCCGTTCACTACGTGCTCGATCCCAAGACCGGCGATTACAAGCCGCTCGCCGAGGTCAAGCCGCCCGTCCCCGCGTTCATCGAGCGCATGAAGGCAGCGATTCGCTCGGGCCGTCATCCCGAAGCATTCGATGTGCTCTGCGCCGCGCAGGGCAAGGATGCCGAGCTCCTGCGCCGCGTGATGCTCGGCTACATCAGCTACGCGCTCGGTCGTGTCGGCGAGGTCGTCGAGAGTGCGCGCGATGTCGATCGCATCATGGGGTTTGGCTTCAACTGGGCGCCGCCGAGCATGCTCGTCGATGCGATCGGAGCCAGGCGCACCGCCGAGCTGCTCTATCGCGAGGGCCTGCCCGTGCCCGCCGTCGTCGCGCAGGCCGCGACAAGTGGCACGACGCTCTTCGTCGAGCCGATCGACTCTGGTCGCTTCTTCGTCGCGGCGTAGTACCCCGAGCCGGTCCGGAGGAGCGCAGCGGCGCCCGACCGGCGCCGCGAGCGAGGACCGGCGAGGTATAAGATCGACGTCGTGGATCGCCGTCACTTCACGCTCGATTACGTCGAGCGCGTCAAGCTACGCGACGGCACGCCGGTCCTGTTGCGCCTCGTCACGTCCGACGACAAAGAGCTCCTTCGCCGCGGCTTCGATCACTGGTCGCAGCAATCGCGCTACACGCGCTTCCTCGTGCCCAAGCAGCGCCTCAGCGACGACGAGCTCATCTATCTGACCGACGTCGATCAAGAGACCCACTTCGCGCTCGGCGCGATCGGCGAGGTCGGCGATGGTAACGGTGAGCCGATCGGCCTGGGCATCGCGCGCTTCATTCGCCTGCCCGGTGAGCCCGTCACCGCCGAAGCGGCGATCTCCGTCGCCGACGAAGCTCAAGGCAAGGGTCTCGGTCGCCTCCTGTTCCTGCGTCTCGCCGCCGCTGCCGCCGAGCGCGGCATCGAACGCTTTCGCTGCGATGTTTTGTGCAGCAACGAATCGATGAAGACGCTGATCTACGAGATCGCGCCGGACCACTCGATCGAGGTCTCGACAGGTGTGATGTCGATCGACTTCGCTGTACCGAGCGTATCGCCCACGCTATCGACCGACAAGCCGCCCACCGGCCCGATGTATCGGTTCTTCCGCGCCGTCGCCGAGAAGAAGGTCGAGCTTACCGATGCCGTGAGCCGTCTGTTTGGCAACTAGTTCCAATACATCTCACTTAACGTTGACCGCTTTTGCATCGCCACGTGCTTTTGAATCGCCAAGTCGCCGCGGAGCCAAGGCCGCCAGACAGAGGGGTTTAAGGACTGCGCTCAGGAGGTGATCGGCAAGCGCCCAAATTGCCCGCGGCTTGATTCGGCCCCGACCCCTCTCTTTGTGGCGTCTTGGCTCTGCGGCGCCTTGGCGATTTCTGGGAGGTTCACGCATTGCAACTAATTCGGGCAGCCGCCGCCGTCGCACTTGCAGCCGCCGCCGGAACAATCGTAGGTGCAGTTGCCGTCACAGATGAACGTGCAGCCACCGCCCGAGCAGTTGAACGTGCACGTCGCGCCCGACGGGCATCGGGCGGAACAGCCACCACCGGAGCAATCGAGGTTGCATGGGACATCGGGCGAACACTCGACGAGACAGCGGCCACCCGAACAGTTCAACCGACAGCTCGTCGATGAGTTGCAGTCGATCGCGCACAGGCCTCCCGAACAATCGACGTTGCACTCGGCGCTGCCATCGCACGAGCCATCACACGCACCCGCCGAGCACGAGCACGCGCCGCCCGGGTCACATGGCAACGGGTTCTGCGGGGTGCCTTCGGGTCGTGGATCCGGAAGACTCGGCGAGCAGGCCGCGACGGCAAGTAGGATAAGCAAGCGCATCATTGGACGATCCTATGCCCATTCCGGAATCATCGGCACGCGGATCGTCTCGAGCTCGGGTAGATCGAAGCCGAAGTGCGTTGCGACAAGCTCGCGCAGCGCCGCGCGATCGGCGAGCTGAAACGTCTGCTGCTCGTCGTTGTGGATCAGCGTGACGTCGCGGTTGCGAACGCGCGCTTCGCCATCGCGGGTGAACGCGCGCAGCATGATCGCGCGCGTGAAGTGGGATGCCGGATGGGTGGCGGTGTAGTGATTTGCCATCTCGAAGTCGATCGGCAGATCGTCTTCGAAGGTCGAGACCCAGAGCGGCTTGTCATCGAGCATGAGCATGCGCTCATGGCCGATTTGGGTGAGGCGATAGCCATGGACTGCGGTGCCGTCGAGCGGGACCGGAACGCGAGAGGCGAGGCCACCGAAGCCGGGGTCGAGCATCTGCTCGCCGACGGTGAGGAACATGTGCGTGCGCGGCGAATTCTCGCGCGGCGTGAACATGATCACGCGCGCGCTGTGGGTGCGCACGGCGAAGCCGAGCTCGCGCAGCACGGCCGCGAATAGCGTCGCGTGCTCGAAGCAGTAGCCGCCGCGCTTTGCACCAACGAGCTTTGCTTCGAGGGCTTCGAGATCGAGGCGCGGCTTGCGCCCGAGCAGGACATCGAAGTTCTCGAACGGGATGGCCCGCATGTGATGGGCGAGGAGCTCTGCGAGGACGTCAGCGGTCGCCGTGCGCGCGCCTTGCCAACCGATGCGAGCGAAATACGCCTCGAGGTCCACCGCCGAAGAATAGACCGAAAACAAAAACTCTCATCATCGACAAGCGATGATGAGAGTGCGGGGGCAACCGCTTCAGCTTGTACTACGGCAGGAAGAAGACGCCCTTGAGGTCTTCCGTCCGCGAGATCGCGCACGCGCCGCCACTCTTCAGCGACGTCACGCGGAACTGGTAGTACATGCCCTGCGTCAGCGCCGGCCCGTCATACGCGAGGACGGGATTGGTGCCGCTCGATCCAGGGATCGTCTTCGTCCACGTCATCTGACCGTACGCGTCGAAGAGATCGACCTTGTAGTTCGTCTCTGACGAGTCGTCGACCCACGAGAAGCTCGGGTTGCCACTGACCGATTGCGCGCCTGCGGCACCCGGATCGATCACGTCGAGCGCGCCGGTGATCTTGAACTCCTGCGCGATCGGAAGCGCCTGGCCCGCAACGACGTCGATGTACACGTCCGCGGTGCCCGCGATGCACGGGTCGGGGTCACGCACAAGACCATCGTTCTCGAACGCGGCAACGACGACGTACTTGCCTGCCGGCACGCCTTCCATCGTCCACGCGCCGGTGATGCCGTCGGTCTCGACGGTACCCGTACGCGGCGAGCGCAGACCCGGCACGGTCACGCCGCGGCCGGTCGTCTTGTCGTACGTCGACGCGATGAACAGCACGATCGACGTCTTCGTGTAGCTGTTGCCGTTGACGATCATGATCTGACCGTTGATCGCGCTGGCGGCATCCGACGCAAGCTTGAGGTCGAGCTTGACGGTGTTGGTGGCCACCGTCGCCGTGCCGGCCGCGTAGTTGTGATCGACGAGGTACGCTTGCACGGTGTAGTCGCCGTTCGGCAGGTTGAGGATCGCGTAGTCGCCGTTGCGGGCCGCGATCGTCGGGTACCCGATGCCGTTTCCGTCAGTCGCGACAACGACCGCGCCGGTCATGTTCGCCGGCAGCTCGATCTTGCCTTCGATACGGCCGACCGCACCGCCGTCGGCAAGCTTCGACATCGCGATGTCGGTTAGCGCGCTCTTGATGATGAGGTGGTCGTCGACCTCCGTCGCGGTCGCGATGTCGATCGGCAACGGCTGCTTGATCGTGCCGGGGAACGACTCGTACGCCTTCGCGTCGGCGCGAAGCGTCACGTTGCCCTCGAGCTTCGTCGGCGTGCCGTCGGCGTTGCGCTCGGTCGGAATCGGCAAGCTGTACGCACCGTTCTCGCCGCTTTCGACAACGTTCGAAACGGCAGCCCCGTTGACGTCAACCGCTACAACTCGTGCACCAACAATGCCGTCATTGTTCGCTAGGTCAAAAACACGGCCTTG
>Ga0070698_100000835_pt1 | contig 33687 bp, 25 predicted proteins | sample KBSK1502metaG_FD_65477 | JGI IMG/M metagenome (GOLD analysis project Ga0070698, IMG submission 65477) | Corn, switchgrass and miscanthus rhizosphere microbial communities from Kellogg Biological Station, Michigan, USA - KBS K1-50-2 metaG | ecosystem: Host-associated > Plants > Roots >... | reverse complement strand
GGCATCACCGACGAGTGTGATCTTTGTCCGGGCTGCCGGCACTGTCACCGGCGCAAGCAGGCCTGGGGGTGGAAGCTGGAACAGCCGCGGCCAGGCGTCATGATGTGGACCAGCCCGGCCGGCCGCCGCTACACCACGTTCCCCAGCAAACACCCCACCTGACGCGGCGCGATGTTCGCGGGCTGTCACAGCCTGGTCACGATGCCGTCTGCCGGGATAATGGGTCCGTGGGTGAGTTGCGTCAGCTGCGGCCGCCGTCTGAGTTCCGTCCAGGAGATCAAGGCAGCACGGCTGCAGAGCGTTCCGTAAGCGATCACAGCGTCGTGCGCGCTCACGCTGACGCACCAGACGCACCGGGGCCCGCACCTGACCGCTCCTCGGACCCCGTTCCCAGCCCTCAGGCCGAGCCCGATCATGTCCGTGAAGAACTGTCCCGCTTCGACCCCCGACGCTGTGGGCTCCCCGAAGTCTCGAAGGGCGACGCCGCCCGATACGTCGAGGCGAACCGCGGTGACCGGCCCTGGCTGAATGTCGTTCGGCACGCCCCAGAGGACGTGCGGCGGGTCTTCGCCGCGATCGATCAGGGCGGTGGCCACGCCCAAATCCGGCACGAGGGCTGGCTCAGCCCGGAGAAGAGCCAGCTGCGCGTGCTCGGCCTGCAAGATCCCGCCCAACTTGACCCGGCCAAACGATCCGACGGCATCGACGGCCTGCTACCCGGCGACAAACCGCACTACTGCGCCACCGAGTCCTCAGCCATCCGAGACCCCACCGCATTTGCCGCCGGGTTCGCTCGCGGCGTCGAGCATCCTGATGTCCGTTCAGCGATCGAAACGCCGAGAGTGCCAGGTCAACAGCCGCCACGACCGGTAGTCGTGCCCATAGCCGATCTGCTTGGCCCGGACGGGCATCGCTACTGCGAGGGATACCGGCTTGTTGGCGATGATGCCGACATCGCACGCCGCGATCGCCGCACCTGGCTGCGCGAGACGGGGGCGGGTGAGCTGCCGTCGGTACCGCCGCCGCTGATCGTGCCGTTGGACTTTCGAGGCGGCGACATAGAGTTCCGGTTCAAGGTCAACAAGGCAGGATCAGGGTATGAGATCGCTACTATGTTTCCCGCTCTGCGGGACTCAAGACGCGATGATCAAGTGACGGAGTGACGTGAACCCCAATCACTACTGGCGGCGTGACAGGGACGCGCCATTCGCCTTCTTTCTCGAAATCGTCGACACCTACCTCCACCCGGAAAGCGGCATGACGGTGGATGACCTCGCCGAGTGGGTGCACTATCCAGAGCCGCGGGACGAGGTAGCCCGGTTCAAGGACGAGTTTCGCCGGCTCCTGTCCGGGGAGCTGGATCAGCTGCCGAAGGGTGCGCTCGGCACGGCGGCGGAGTACGAGGACGGGTCGGACGAGGCGTTCCTGTGGCGGCTGTGGCACGAGCTGTACGGCGACGACCCCGTGACACCCACCCCGGCCGAGACCCGGGACCGCGGTTAGGGCGTGCCCTAGTCCTCGAAGGCCTCCGGCGGGGGGCAGGCGCAGACGAGATTCCGATCGCCGTAGGCCTGGTCGATCCGCCGCACGGGGGGCCAGTACTTGGCCCGGCGGTCGGTGCGTCCAGGGTAGGCGGCCTCTTCCCGCTGGTAGGGATGCTTCCAGTCGTCGGCCAGCAGCATCTCCGCGGTGTGCGGCGAATTCTTCAGCGGGTTGTCCTGCGGGTCGTACTCGCCGGACGCCACCCTCGCGATCTCCCTCCTGATCGCGATCATGGCCTCGCAGAACCGGTCGAGCTCGGCCAGCTCCTCGCTCTCGGTGGGCTCGATCATCAGCGTCCCGGCGACCGGGAACGACATGGTCGGCGCGTGGAAGCCGTAGTCGATCAGCCGCTTGGCCACGTCGTCCACGGTGATCCCGGTCTCCCTGGTGATCGGTCGCAGGTCGATCACGCACTCGTGCGCCACCAGGCCACCGCGGCCGGTGTAGAGCACCGGGTAGTGCGGGGCCAGCCGCGCCGCCATGTAGTTGGCGGCCAGGATCGCCGCGAGCGTGGCCTGCCGCAGCCCCTCCGCGCCCATCATCCTGATGTAGGCCCACGAGATCGGCAGGATGCCGGCCGACCCGAACGGCGCCGCGGCCACCGGCCCGCCGCCCCGGCCAGGCAGGAACGGGGCGAGGTGCGCCCGCACGGCCACCGGCCCGACGCCGGGGCCGCCGCCGCCGTGCGGGATGCAGAAGGTCTTGTGCAGGTTGAGGTGAGAGACGTCGGCGCCGAACTCCGCGGGTCGGGCGAGCCCGACCAGCGCGTTGAGGTTGGCCCCGTCGATATAGACCTGGCCGCCCGCGGCGTGCACCGCGTCGCACACCTCGGTGACGTTCTCCTCGAACACGCCGCTGGTGGACGGGTAGGTCAGCATGATCGCGGCGAGGCGCCCGCCGAGCGAGTCGATCTTGGTCTGCAGGTCACCGACGTCGACCGCGCCGTCCGCGCCGGTCTTGACCACGGTCACGCGCAGCCCGGCCAGCACCGCGCTGGCCGCGTTGGTGCCGTGCGCCGACTCGGGGATCAGGCAGGTGTCGCGCCCCGGCTCGCCGCGCGAGGCGTGGTAGGCGCGGATCGCGAGCAGGCCGGCCAGTTCCCCCTGAGAACCCGCGTTCGGCTGCACGGAGACCGCGTCGTAGCCGGTGATCTCGGCGAGCAGCCGCTCGAGCTCGCCGATGAGCTCGCCGTATCCGCCGGCCTGGTAGGCAGGCGCGAACGGGTGCAGGTCGGCGAACTCCGGCCAGGTGATGGGTTCCATCTCGGCTGCCGCGTTGAGCTTCATCGTGCACGAGCCCAGCGGGATCATCGACCGGTCGAGCGCGATGTCGAAGTTGACCAGGCGGCGCAGGTACCTGAGCATGCCGGTCTCGGTCCGGTGCTCGCTGAACACCGGGTGCGTCAGGAACGGCGAGCTGCGGCGCAGCGCATCGGGCCGCGCGTCGGTTGCGGCCGCCACCTGGCCCTCGCCGCAGATCGCGGCCGCGACACGCGCCACCTGCTCCTCGGTGGTGGTCTCGTCGCAGGACATCTGGAACGTGTCGGCGTCGGCCTGGTACAGGTTGAAGCCGGCCACCCGGGCCCGCCCCACCGCGGCGGCCGCGCCGCCCGGCCAGCGCACCCGGACCGTGTCGAAGAACCCGTCCTCCGCGACGTCCAGGCCGCGGCCGCGCAGCGTCGCGGCGAGCGCCGCGGCCCGCCGGTGTACCCGCAGCGCGATCTCGGTCAGCCCGTCCGGTCCGTGGTAGGTCGCGTACATGGCCGCGGTCACCGCGAGCAGCACCTGCGCGGTGCAGATGTTGCTCGTCGCCTTCTCGCGCCGGATGTGCTGCTCCCTCGCCTGCAGGGCAAGCCGGTAGGCCGGACGCCCGTCGGCGTCCACCGACACGCCGACCAGCCGCCCGGGCAGTTGCCGCTTGAGCGCGTCGCGCACCGCGATGTAGCCGGCGTGCGGTCCGCCGAAGCCCATTGGCACGCCGAACCGCTGGGTCGTGCCGACCGCGATGTCGGCGCCCATCTCCCCCGGCGGCCGCAGCAGCGTCATCGCGAGCAGATCCGCGGCCACCGCCGCCTGCGCTCCCTGCTCGTGCGCCGCCTCGATCGTCGGCGCGAGGTCCCGCACCGCGCCGCTGGCGCCGGGGTACTGCAGCAGCACGCCGAACAGCTCGCCGTCCGGCTGGGCGGCGATGACCTGCGGCGTCACGTCGGCGACGACGAGCCGGATGCCGAGCGGCTCCGCCCTGGTCGCCAGCACCGCCAGCGTCTGCGGCAGGCAGTCGGCGTCGGCGAGGAAGATGCTGCCCCGGCCGACCGCCCGCTGGGCGAGGGTCATCGCCTCCGCGGCCGCGGTCGCCTCGTCCAGCAGCGATGCGCCGGCCACTGGCAGCCCGGTGAGGTCGGCGACCATCGTCTGGAAGTTGAGCAGCGCCTCCAGCCTGCCCTGCGAGATCTCCGGCTGATACGGGGTGTAGGCGGTGTACCAGCCGGGGTTCTCGAGCAGGTTGCGCCGGATCACCGGCGGGGTGACCGTGCCGTAGTAGCCCAGGCCGATCATCGACGTGAGGACCTGGTTCTTCCCGGCCAGCCTGCGCAGCTCGGCCTGGGCGCCGGCCTCGGTCAGCGGCGGCGGCAGGCTGAGCGGCCCCCGGGCCGCGATCTGCGGCGGAAGCGCCGCGCGGGGGAGCTCGTCGAGCGAGTCAAGGCCGATCGCGGCCAGCATCGTCTGCTGCTCGGCCGGGGACGGGCCGATGTGCCGCTGTGCGAAGTTCATGAGGGGACCTCCGGGCTGCTCCGATCCTGCGCCGCCGCGCGGCCGCCGGGCCTTCGGGTTCCCCCTCTGTCACCGCCGCCGGCGGTTCCAGAGCTGCCTGTCTCGTCCGGTCCTTGAGCCTGAGAGGTTCCGGGGAGGTTGCCCCTTCGGCGTCCCTGGCTGGCTGCCTGGGATCTCTCCCGGACGAGGTAATCGGCTACCCGCCGAGCCTACCCGAGCCGATGACCGCGCCACCCTGCTGACACGGCCTTGGGCGTGTCCTAGAACGGCACGACCTGCGTGCCGCCGCCGAACACGACCGAGAGGTACGCGAAATAGAGCTCCAGGGCGCTCCGCACCTCGGGGGCAAGCCCGCTGATGCCCGCCCTCGCGCTGGCAGCGATGGACGCCATAACCCGGATTTTAGGCCCGAACGGCTGCGCCGGAAGGTGTGGCGATTCCGCCAGCGTCGTCACTCCGGCCCGGCCCGGGCCCGGGGGACTCGACGCTAGCCCGTTCTCCTCGCGCGACGGGCGGATAGCTCGTCGGAGTCCTCGCTGCCTGGGATCGGCTCGCCATCGGACGCGCGCACCCCGGGCAGATCGGCCAGGCTCCCCTCCACCTCGCGCCAGACCCGGCCGAGCGCGATCCCGAAGACCCCCTGCCCGCCCTGCAGCAGATCCACGACCTCGTCGGCGGAGGTGCACTCGTAGACGCTCGCGCCGTCGCTCATGAGCGTGACCTGCGCCAGGTCGGCGGTGCCCCGCTCGCGCAGGAACTGCACCGCCGCGCGGATCTGCTGCAGCGAGATCCCGGTCTCGAGCAGCCGCTTCACGACCTTGAGCACGAGGATGTCACGGAAGCTGTAGAGCCGCTGCGAGCCCGAGCCGTGCGCGGCGCGGACGCTGGGCTCCACCAGCCCGGTCCGGGCCCAGTAGTCCAGCTGGCGGTACGTGATGCCCGCCGCGGCGCAGGCCGTCGGCCCGCGGTACCCGGTTCCCTCGGTGCCCTCGGGCCCCTCGGCGAGCTCCTCGCCGAACAGCAGGCCCTGCTCGCCGACCTGCATGGCGGCGGTCGTCCGGGCACGATCGCCGGATGTGCCGCTGTCACCCTTTGTTGCCGTCACGCCCACCTCCGACGAGCCTGTATCGCACGCTAGGCCGGGTGGCACGGGCCGTCAACGATCGGCCCCGGCGCGTCGGGAACCGGCGTCGAAACGCGTCGAACTCGCCCATCACGTCGAGCGGCCGAAGTCCTCGGGCGTGATCGTATCGAGGAACTCGCGGAACTTCTCGACCTCGTCTTCCTGCTCGTCCGGGATCGGGACGCCCGCCTCGTCGAGGATCTCCTCGCTGGCGTAGATCTCCGCTCCGGTCCGCAGCGCCAGCGCGATCGAGTCCGACGGGCGTGCGCTGACCTCCTTGCCGTTCGAGAACACGAGGTCGGCGAAGTAGATCCCGTCCCGCAGCGCGGTGATGTTGACCGTACGCAACTGGACGCCGAGCGCCTCGAGCACATCGCGGAGCAGGTCGTGGGTCAGCGGGCGCGGCGGCACCATGCCCTGCTGGGCAAACGCGATCGCGGTGGCCTCGACGGCGCCGATCCATATCGGCAGGTACCTTTCGCCCTGCATCTCCTTCAGCAGAACGATCGGCTGGTTCGTAGGCATCTCGACCCGGACGCCGACGACCTCCATCTGCCTCACGGCGGCTCCTACGCTCGGTCGACCCTCGGCCCTGCACCCGGGGCCACTCCCTTTGTCAAAGTACACCCGCCATCGCGCCGGACCCGACCTCGGCCTGGCTCCGGCGTGCCCTCCGGGGGGAAGCTATGCGAGCCCGGCCTCGCCGAGCTCAGCCTCCACCAGCGCGGCGTGCAGCCGGATGGAGAGCGCGGCGATGTCCCGCGCGGTCTGGCCCGCCCGCTGCGCGGCACCCGTACTGCGCTGCCGGAGCACGGGGGCCACCACTTGCTCGATCAGGGATGTTTCGCGCTCGGCCGCCGCCTTGACCGCCCGCAGGTGCCGGGCCTGGACCCCGAACGCGCCGAGCTGGACGACCAGCCGGGCCACGGCGAGCGCATCCTGGCCGTACTGCCTGCCGCGCCGCCGGATCAGGCCGAATTCCTCCAGCTCGTCCAGCCGCTCCGGATCGATGCCGGCCTGCTGGAGCAGCTCCGCCCGGCTGAGCAGCGTTCTGCCGGGCGCCGGGCCGCCCGCGCGCGGCTCCAGCTCCCCGCCCCCATCGGCGCCCTCGAGCTTCTCCTTGATCACTCGCAGCGGCAGGTAGTGATCCCGCTGCGCGGTGAGGATGTACCGCAGCCGCTGCACGTCGTGTCGGCTGAACCGGCGGTACCCCGACGGCGACCGGGCGGGCTCGATCAGCCCCTCGGACTCGAGGAACCGGATCTTCGAGATGCGGACGTCGGGAAACTCGGCGCTGAGCTGGGCGAGCACCTCGCCGATGCCGTAATAAGCCCGGGCCGGCTGAGCGCTCATGCCTCGCCCCGCACGCCCCCGCCGTCGATCTCCGCGCGCGGGTTGGTGAGGAAGACGAGCCGGAACTTGCCCACCTGGACCTCGTCCCCGGCGCTGAGACCGGATTCCTCGATGCGCTCCCGGTTCACGTACGTCCCGTTCAGGCTGCCCACGTCGCGCACGGTGAACGCGCCGCCCTGCCGGTAGAACTCCGCGTGCCTGCGGGACACGGTCACGTCGTCGAGGAAGATGTCGCTCTCCGGGTGCCGGCCGGCCGTGGTGAGGTCGCTGTCGAGCAGGAACCTGCTGCCGGCGTTGGGCCCGCGCCTGACCACCAGCAGCGCGGTGCCGGCCGGCAGGGCCTCGACCGCCGCCGCGTCAGCGGCCAGCTCCTCGGCGGCCTCGGTGGCCTCGGTGGCCTCCCAGCCGCCGAGCGAGATCGTTGACGTGGACTCACCTGGGCGCTCGCCGCCGGCGTGCGGCAGCGGGCTGCCGCAGTGGGCGCAGAAGCGGGCACCTTCGGGATTCGGGCGGCCGCACTGGCTGCAGTGGACGTTCTGCATCGGTTCGCCCGGCCTCCCGTTCATGGGCCATGCGGTGGGGCCGGGCCCCAGCCCGGCATGGCTGTCTCCCGGCGTGAACTCAGGTGATGGCGCCAACGCTACCCGGGCCGCGGCGTGACGGTCCACGCGCCACGCAAGACGCCCGCCCCGACCCCTTTGCCACATCCGTGACACCTCCCAGGTGAACGCCCGATTGTCTCACGCTGCGCCGGTCCGCGGCCGGGCTGTGACCCGGCCGGTCTGGTCGTGTACGGTGCGCTACCGGCTGCGCGCGGGCCGGCGCATCAGGCACGCGAAGGCCGCGTCACGCGGCTCAGGAGCCGGCGCGCTGCACGACCGCGGACCACTCGTCCAGTATCGCCTGCGCCGTGTCGTCGTCCGTGCCCTCCGCCCACAGGTGGGTGAGCGCGCCCGCCGGGTCGGGCAGGACGAGCACCCAGCCGCGGCCCTCGTCGACCACCCGCACCCCGTCGGTGGTGTCCAGCAGGCGGTTGCCCGCCGCCTCGACGACCGCGCGCATCACGGCGCCCTTCGCCGCCCACGGGGTGGGCGTGGAGATCTTGAGCATGTGCGCCCGGGGGATGCGCGCGTCGATCTGGCTGAGCGTGAGCCTGGTGCGCGCCACCAGGCCGAGCATCCGGGTGAACGCGGCGATGCCGTCCATCGTCCGGCAGAACTCGGGCACGATGAACCCGCCGCGGCCGTCCGCGGCCAGGATCACGTCGTCGGCCGCGGCCGCCTCGGTGAGCGCGTCCGACGAGGTGGCGGTCCACTGCACCTGCACGCCGTGGAACTTGCAGACCTGCTCCGCGACCCGGGTGCTGGTCACCGGCAGCGCGACCCGCCCCGTCTTGCGCTCGGCGGCCACCAGGTCCAGCACGACGAGCAGCGCGCGGTCGTCGCTGACCATCGCGCCCTTGTCGTCGAGCAGCGCGATCCGCTCCCCCACCTGATCGAACCGGACGCCGAACGCGGCGCGCGACGACGACACCAGTTCGGCGACCCGCTGCAGCCCGGCCCGCTGCTGCGCCAGCGTCTCGGTGGGCGAGACCTCGTCCAACCGGTTGTTGACGGTGAGCACGTCCACGCCGACTTTGCCCAGCAGCCAGGGCAGCACCAGCGACGCGGTGCCGCCGGCGCAGTCGGCCACCAGCTTCAGCTCCGCCTCGCGCACCCCGGTCATGTCCACGCAGCGCAGCAGTTCCCTGGTGTAGGAGTCGATGATCCTCGACGGGTAGGACAGCTCGGCGATCTCGCCGGGAAAGGCGCGCCGGAACTCCTGCCGGGAAAACACCCGATCAAGCCGGCGCCGTGCCGCCGGCGACAGGTCGGCGCCGCGGTCGTCGAGGAAGATGATGTCGATCGACTGCGAGTCGCCGGGCGCGGTGCGGATCGCGATGCCGCCGCTGTAGTCGCTGCGGCCGGTCTCGAACCTGGCCACCGGCAGCGCCTGCGCCTCCAGGTCCACCACGTTGATCGCGCTCGCGTTCAGCGCCGACTGCACCGCGCGCTTGAGCGTGCGCGCCGCCCGCGAGGCGTCCCTGGACGTGGTGACGGTCGAGCCCTTGCGCAGCGTGCTCGCGTACGCGCTGGTCAGCCGCACGCACAGCTCGGGGGTGATCTCCACGTTGATCAGCCCGGACACGCCGCGCGGGCCGAACAGCGTGCGCTGGCCGCGGGATTCCCAGATCACGCTCGTGTTGACGACCGCGCCGGCCTCGATGGTCTTGAACGGGTAGACCTTCACCCCGGCCGACAGGTACGCCTCGGACTCGATCATGCACTCGTCGCCGACGACCGCGTTCTCCTCGATTCGGGCCGCGGCCATGATGTCGGTCTTCTTGCCGATCACGCAGCCGCGCAGCGTAACCCCCTGGCCGATGTACACGTTCGAGTGCACGACCGCGCGGTGCAGGAACGCGCCCTCCTTCACCACCACGTTGGCGCCCACCACCGTGTACTCGCGCAGCGTCGCACCGGGCTCGATCTTGGTGTGCTCGCCGATGACCAGCGGGCCGGTGAGGGCAGCCTCCGGATCGACCTCGGCGCCCTCGGCGACCCACACGCCGGGCGACACCTCGAACCCGTCGATGTCGGCCGCCACCCGCCGGGCCAGCACGTCCGCCTGCGCCTTCAGGTAGCTCTCGTGCGTGCCGACGTCCTCCCAGTAGCCGTCGGCCACCCAGCCGTACAGCGGGGCGCCGCGCTTCAGCAGCCGCGGGAACACCTGGGCCGACCAGTCGCACGGCTCGCCGGGCGGCACCTCGGCGAGCACCTCGGGCTCCATCACGTAGATCCCGGTGTTCACCGTGTCCGAGAACACCTGGCCCCAGGTGGGTTTCTCGAGGAAGCGCTGGATCCGGCCGTCTTCGCCGGTGATCACGATGCCGAACTCCAGCGGGTCGGGCTTTCGGGCCAGCGCGGCGGTGACGAGCGCGCCGTTCTTCTTGTGGAACCTGACGAGCTCGGACAGGTCGATGTCGGTCAGCGCGTCGCCGGAGATGACCAGGAACGGCTCGTCGCGCAGCGCGTCCTGCGCGTTCCTGACGCTGCCGGCGGTGCCGAGCGGCTCCTCCTCGGTGGCGTACTGCAGCCGCAGGCCCACGTCCTCGCCGTCGCCGAAGTAGTTGCGCACCAGCGAGGCCAGGAACTGGACGGTGACCACGGTCTCGGTGAACCCGTGCTTCTTGACCAGCCGCAGCACGTGCTCCATGAGCGGCCGGTTGACGACGGGCAGCATGGGCTTGGGCTGGCTGGCGGTCATCGGCCGCAGCCGGGTGCCCTCCCCGCCGGCCATCACGACGGCCTTCAAGGCTGATGCACTTCCTTCCTGGCCGGCTCCGGCTCCGTCCGCCCGCCCAGCAGCTGCCGCGCCTGGGTCAGGTACAGCCAGCCCGAGATCCAGTACAGCGCGACGCCCCAGACGGCGAACGCCCACCCCACGATGCGCGCGAACGTCGCCGCCGGGCCGCCGTGGGAGCCGAGGAACAGCAGCGGGAACGCGTAGAGCAGGCACAGCGTCGCGGCCTTGCCGACGAAGCTGACCTGGAGCGCCCCGAACCCGCGCCGCCGCAGCACGGCGAGCGCGACGCCGACCGCGAGCTCGCGCGCGGCCAGCAGCCCGACCAGCCACCACGGGATGATGCCGCGGACCGCGAGCGCGACCAGCGTGGCCGCGATGTAGAGCCGGTCCGCGGCCGGGTCGAGCACCTGGCCCAGCCTGCTCTCCTGGTGCCAGGCCCGGGCGATCTTGCCATCCAGCCAGTCGGAGGCCGCGGAGGCGATCAGTATCCCGACCGCCCAGGCGTCCGCCGTCGCCGTCCTCGGCCCGAGGACCAGCCACAGGAACACCGGAACGCCGAGCAGCCGGGCCACGCTGAGCCCGTTGGGGACGGTGAGGATGCGGTTTGCGCCCTTCGCTGGCTCGGTCACCCCGTGGCTACCTCCCTCACCTCCGGCTCCGGCCCCGCTTCCCCTGCCGCCGACCCTACCTGCCACCCGCGCCGCTCCCCCGTTCGGGCACAATGACCAGATGCGCCGCAAGCCACTACGCTCCGTCCTGCTCCTATCCGCGGTCATCGCCGGGGGCACGCTCGTCGCGCGCCGTCTCGGCTACAAGCTGGGGGTGAACACGATCGTCCGGTGCCGCCAGGGCCACCTGTTCACCACGATCTGGATCCCCGGGGTCAAGCTCAAGGGGCTGGACCTCGGCGTGGCCAGGTTCCAGTGGTGCCCGGTGGGCCGGCACTGGACCCTGGTCACCCCGGTGCGGGAATCGGACCTGACCGACGAGGAACGCAGCATCGCCGCCGAGCACCACGACACCCGGATCCCCTGAGCCGGAATCACACTGAGACCGGCGCGGCACACCGCGTACACCGCGGGGAGTACGCGCCAGCGCCGGCTACCGCCCTGGGCGGACGCGCGAACGGTCCGCCGGGCCGACGACACGGCTGGGCCGGACGGCGAGGATCGGGACTGACACCCCCTGGGAGAAGGGACAGTCCGATGGCTTCGAACACGGCGCGAGACCGGAAGACAACTGCTGACCTGCGCGTATCGGACGCCGAGCGGGACGTGGTGGCCGACGAGCTGGCCAGGCACCTGCAGGACGGGCGGCTGGACACGGCGGAGTTCGACGAGCGCCTGAGCCAGGCCATGACCGCGCGAACCCGCGGCGACCTCGACCGCCTGCTCACCGACCTGCCCCGCGCGGCGCCCGAACAGCCGCCCCCCGGCCGGTCACCCCGCTGGCCGGTCGCCGCCTGGGCGTTCCCCCTGGTCCCGGTCGCGATGGTCGTGGCGTTCATCGCGCTCGCAGGCCCGGTGGGGCAGCACGGCTGGCACGGGCACCCGTTCTGGGCGCTGTGGTGGCTGGTCTGGCTGGTCCCGGCGGTCATGTTCACCGTGCGCCGCCGGCTGCGCGGCATGCGGCGATAGGCCGGCGATAGGTTGTAGCCATCCAGGGAGGTGACGGCACTGGGCGGCGTCGACGGGCTGATGACGAGCGGTCCGCTCATCCTGGCCATCCCGGTCGCCGCCGCGGCGGGCGCGATCACCTTCCTGTCCCCGTGCAGCCTGCCGCTGATCCCCGGCTACCTGTCCTACGTGACCGGCATGTCGGGCGCCGAAGCCCAGCAGGCCGGGCCCGGCGCCCTCCCGGCCGGGCCCGGGCAGGCGACTCGGACCGCCGCGCGCGGCCGGACGGTGGCGGGCACGGCGCTGCTGGTGCTGGGGTTCTCGGCGCTGTTCGCGGCCTACGGCGCCGCGTTCGGCGGGCTGGGCGGGCTGCTGCTGTCGCACCAGCGCGGGCTGATCCAGGTGCTCGGCGTCGTGACGATCTTGCTCGGGCTGCTGTTCGCGGGGGTGTTCGACCGGTTCCCGCTGGCCGGCCGGATGCTCCGGCCGTCGTTCCGGCCGCGGGCCGGGCTGGCCGGCGCGCCGCTGCTGGGCGTGCTGTTCGGCCTCGGCTGGACGCCGTGCGCGGGCCCGACGCTGAGCGCGGTGCTCGGGCTGGCCGCGGTCACCGGCACCGCCGGCCGCGGCGCGTTCCTGCTGTTCGTCTACGGCCTCGGGCTCGGCGTCCCGTTCCTGATCTTCGCGGTGCTGTTCCAGCGCGGCGTGCGCGGCTTCGGCTTCGCGCGCCGGCACGCCGTGACGATCATGCGGGTGGGCGGCGGGCTGCTGATCCTGGTCGGCATCCTGCAGGTGACCGGGGCCTGGGCGGACGTGATGACCTGGCTCCGCGTCCACTGGATCAGCGGCTATACCCCGCCGATCTAGGGGCGACGCCGCCGGGCTAGGCCCGCGGCGGCAGCGGCGGCCTGCGCTTGGACGGACGATCCTGGGTGTCCGGCGGGGCCGCCGCGGGCCGGGCGGCCAGCGCGTCGAGCGCGATCCGCACCGCGGTCTCGAGCTGGGGGTCGCGCCCAGCCGCCCAGTCGCCGGGCGTGGCGAGCACCTCGACGTCCGGTTCCACCCCGTGGTTCTCCAGGTTCCAGCCGTACCCTTCCATCCAGAACGGGTACCGCGGGACGGTCATCGCGGTGCCGTCGACCAGCGCGGGCGAGCCTTCGATGCCGATCACCCCGCCCCAGGTCCGCGCGCCCACGACCGGGCCGAGCCGGAGGATGCGGATCGCCGCGGTGACGACGTCCCCGTCCGAGCCGGCGAACTCGTCGGCCAGGGCGACCACCGGGCCGCGGCGGGCGTCCTGCGGGTAGGTCGAGGGCCGCAGCCCGCGCGGCACGTCCCAGCCCAGCACGCGGCGGGCCAGCTTCTCCACCACGAGCTCGGAGACGTGGCCGCCGCGGTTGCCGCGGACGTCCACGATGAGGGCGTCGTGCGTCATCTCCAGGCGCAGGTCGCGGTGGAAGTGCGCCCATCCCTCGCCCATCATGTCCGGCACGTGCAGGTAGCCGATCCGGCCGCCGCCGAGTTCGCGGACCGCGCGCCGCCGGCCCGCCACCCAGTCCTGGTAGCGCAGCCGGGAATCGTCGTCGAGCGGGACGACGACGACGCGGCGGGGATCGCCGCCGTCCGCCGGTGACACGGCCAGCTCGACCGGCACGCCCCGGGAGCCGACGAGCAGCGGGCCGGGGCCGGCCTGCGGGTCCACCGGGCGGCCGTCCACCGCTCGCAGGCCGTCGCCGGGCCGCACGTTGACGCCCGGCGCGGTCAGCGGTGAGCGCGCCCGCGGGTCCGACGACTCGCCGGGCAGCACCCGCGCGATCCGCCACACGCCGCCGGCGTCCCGCTCCAGGTCCGCGCCCAGCAGGCCGACCGTGCCGTCGCCGCCGTCCCGGTCGTCCGGCGCCTCCCGCACGTAGGCGTGCGACGTGCCGAGCTCGCCGAAGACCTCCCACAGCAGGTCGGCGAAGTCCGCCGCGCCCGCGATCCGGTCCAGCAGCGGCCGGTAGGCGTCCAGCGCCGCGGCCCAGTCGACCCCGGCCATGTCCGCCGCCCAGAAGTCGTGCCGCATGATCCGGCCGGCCTCGTCGTAGGCGTGCCGCCACAGCGCCACCGGGTCGGCCAGGTACCGCGCCCGGGACAGGTCGACGGTGACCGAGTCGCCGGAGTCGTCGCCGTCGTCCTTCGGCCCGGAGGGCAGCACCCGCAGGTCGCCGTGGTCGCTCACGACCAGCCTGGTGCCGTCGCCGCTCGCGGCGTACCAGTCGAGCTCGCGGACGATCTCGGCGGCTTGCCGCCGCTCCAGGTCGAACCGTTCCAGGCTGGCCCGCGGCGGGTGCCCGTCCAGCTCCGCCGAGCCCTCGCCGAGGGTGCCGGACAGCGGCTCGCGCAGCCAGGCCAGGCCGCCCTTGACCGGCCGCAGCGAGGAGTACCGCGACTCGGGCACGGGCACCTGCACCAAGCGCGAGGCCAGTCCCTCGGTGTCCACGGTGACCGCCGGCGGCTCCTGCCCGGCGTCGCCGTGGTCGTCGTCGCTGCCCCGGCCAACCGGACGGCCGTCGGGCAGCGGGCCGAACGGCGACGGCTCGCCGGCCGCCAGCGGCACCAGGTAGGGCCGGGCGCCGAACGGGAACGAGAGGTCGAACGAATGCGCGTCGTAGACCGGGTCGAAGCTGCGCCTGGACAGGAACGCGAGGTACCGCCCGTCGGTGCTGAAGACCGGCTCGGTGTCGGTGAACCGGCCGTCGGTGACATCGGTGATCGCCCGGTCGGCCAGCCGGGCGAGCCGGATCCGCGACAGCGGGCGCGGCCCGGGCTCGGCCCAGGCGAGCCACGCCGAGTCCGGCGAGTAGGCCAGCCCGGTGACGGGACCGTCGGTGGACGCGGCCAGCTCGGTCACCCCGCCGGACGCCGCGTCCACCAGCAGCAGCCGGCCGTCCCGCGCGGCGACGGCGACGCTCGCCCCGTCCGGCGCCGCGGCCAGGTCGTCCACCCGGCCGAGCTGCCCGGCCGCGAGCCGGCGCGGGCCCGCGGTAGCAGCGGGGGTCTCGGCTGCCTGGGACCAGTCCCCGGGCGCGATCTCCAGCGCCTGGTCGCCGCCGGCGTCGGTGACCCACACGACCTGGCCGGAGCGGCCGAGCACCCGCGGCAGCCGCGGCCGCGGCGTGACGGCGAGCGCGCGCGCCGGGCCGTCGCGATGGGTGAGCCAGTGCACCGTCCCGCGCACCTCGACCGCGCTGGCCTGCCCGGTGTAGTCGCAGGACAGGTCGCCGAGGTGGTCCTCGGCGGAGATCAGCCGCGGGCTGCGCGCCATCACCGGCGAGGCGAGCCTGATGTCCAGCGGCCGGGCCTCGCCGTCCAGGTCGTCGAGGATCCAGACGTCCCCCGCGCAGTGGTACACGACCCGCCGTCCGTCGGTGCTCGCGTTGCGCGCGTAGAACCCGTCGTGATCGGTGTGCCGCCGCAGCCCCGTGCCGTCCAGCGCGCACGAGTACAGGTTCGCGGTGCCCTCGTGGTCGGCGAGGAACACCAGCCGGCCGGCGACGATCATCGGGCTGGCGACCTGGCCGGGCAGGTCCCCGGCGACCCGGCAGAACGACGGCTCCGCCCCCCCGGCGGAAACCCAGAGCCGGCCCGCGGTGCCGCCGCGGTACCGCTTCCAGAACGCCGGCTCGTGACCGCGCCGCCCGGTCAGCAGCGCGACGGCGCCGGGCTCGACCGCCAGGTCCGCGACCGGCCCGAACGGCAGCCGCCGCGATGCTCCGTCGCCGGGCCGCACCGCGTGCGCCCAGGTGTGGTGCGCGAACGGCTGGCCGACGGCGGTGACCGCCAGCACCTCACCGTCCGGGGACCAGCCCGCCACCCGGGTCTGGTCGTTGCCCCAGAACGTCAGCCGCCGGCTCACTCCCCCGTCCAGGCTCGCCAGGTACGCCTCGGGGGCGCCGTCGCGGGTGCTGGTCCAGGCCACCGAGGAGCCGTCGCGAGCCAGCCGCGGGTGACCGGCCCGGGCGCGATCCGCCGACAGCCGCCACGCCCGGCCGCCGCCGACCGGTGCCAGCCACACGTCGTCGTCGGCGACAAACGTGATCAGGTCGGCGTGCAGATGCGGAAAGCGCAGGTACCCGTCCGAAGCCATCGCATCATGGTAGACGCCGCGCCGGCCGGCGATCACTTGTCCGTGACGGCCGGGGCGGGTGATAAGGCGGCGCCCGCCGCCGCCACGAACTCCTGGATCAGCCGCGGGTCCTCATCCTCCTCGGGATGCCACTGCACCCCGATTCCGAACGGGTGCCCCTGCAGCTCGACCGCCTCGACGATCTGGTCGTCGGCCCAGGCAACCGGCAGCAGCCCGGTGCCGAGCCGCTGCACGCCCTGGTGATGGCGGGTGGTCACGGCCGCGTGCGGACCGAGCACCCGGCCCAGCCTGCTGCTGGCACTCACCTGCACGTCGTGCACGGACATCTTGATCGGATCGGGCGCGTGCCGGTGATGACCCACAGCGTCCGGCAGGTGTTGGATCAGCGAGCCGCCGCGCACCACGTTGAGCACGTGCATCCCCCGGCACACTGCGAGGAACGGGCGCTCGGCGTCGACGGCGGCGCGGACGAGGGCGAGGTCGAAGGTGTCGCGCCGCCGGTCCGGCTGCGTGGTCTCCTCGTGCCGGGGGGCCCCGTACAGCCGCGGATCCAGGTCGGGCCCGCAGGCGATCAGGATGCCGTCCAGGCCGGCCACCAGGCGTGGCACCGAGTCGATGGGCACCGGCGGCAGGATCACCGGGATGCCGCCCACCCGCTCGACCGAGCGGCTGTAGGGCACCGGCGAGATCACGGCCTCGCGGACGAAGTCGGACCACCGGGCCGGCTCGAGGTAGCCGGTGATGCCGATGAGCGGGCGGGCAATGCCTCCTCCGTGCGCGGCCATATGCCCATGATGGTGCATAACGCCTAGCCCAGGGGCGGGTCCTCGGGGAATTGGCCGCCAGAAGGGCGACCCGGCCCGGCGCTGCCCCCGCCGGCGCGCGCGCCGGGCCGCCGGCCGGCCCGGGGCAACGATCATAAGACCCATTGCGGCCGGGCCATAAAAGCATATCTTCGCAGTAAGTATCGGGCCACGGCGTGGAATCTGCGCTCGTGTCGGGTGATGTCATACCCGGCATACTGCGGCGTTTCCTGCGGTGCAATCCCATTACTAAGTTACTAAGCATATTCGTATTTTACCGATCCGTTTCCCCGCGGCGTTCTCCGCGCGGTTTCCGCTGCCTGGAAGCGGTTGTGGCCACCACATCCGGGTGCCAGACTCCACGTGTGGCGGACACCGGGGAAACGCGGGACGGCCAGCCGCCGCTGCAGCCCGCGCTCGCGAAGGAGTCATTCGCCCACATCGAGCCGGTCGCCGACAAGGCCATGGCCTACTTTTACGGTCGGCTTTTCGCTGTGAACCCCGAGTTGCGCGCGCTATTCCCGCTGGCCATGGACAGGCAGCGGGACCGGTTTTACCGGGCGCTGGCCCGGCTGGTGTGGAGCCTGGACTCCCCGGAGGAGCTGACCGCGTTCGTCCGGCAGCTCGGCCGGGACCACCGCAGGTTCGGGGTGACCGCCAGGCACTACCCGGAGTTCATGGCCGCACTGCTGGCCACGGTGCGCGAGTTCGCCGGGCCGACCTGGTCCGACGAGCTGGCCGCCGCGTGGCAGGCGGCGCTCGACATGGTGACGCGGACCATGCTCGAGGCCGCGGGCGAGGACGCGAGTAACGCGCCGTCCTGGTGGCTGGCCGAGGTCGTCGCGCACCAGCGCCGGATGGACGACCTGGCGGTGCTCACGCTGCGGCCGGACCCGGCGCTCACCTACCTGCCCGGCCAGTACGTCAGCGTGCAGTCCGCGCTGCGGCCGCGGGAGTGGCGCAGCTACTCGATAGCCAACGCTCCGCGGCCCGACGGGACGATCACGCTGCACGTCCGCGCGGTCCCCGCCGGGGTGGTCAGCAGCGCGCTCGTGTACCACACGGCGCCGGGCGACACGCTGCTGCTCGGCCCGGCCACGGGGGCGATGACGCTGCAGGCCGGCTCGGGCCGCGACGTGCTCTGCGTGGCCGGCGGCACCGGCCTGGCTCCGCTCAAGGCCATCGCCGAGCAGGCGGCCGCGGGCGGCGGCCCGCGCGTCACGCTGCTGTTCGGCGCGCGCACCGAGGCAGGGCTGTACGACCTGCCGGCGCTGCGGCAGCTGGCCGCGTCCTGGCCATCGCTCGAGGTGGTCACGGCGGTCTCCGGCGATCCGGGCTTCGGTGGCACGCAGGGGTTGCTGCCGGACGCCTTGCGGGACCGGGCCGAGTGGAAAGACCGCGAGGTCTACGTCTGCGGGCCCGCCGCCATGGTCCTCCGGACCGAGGCCGTGCTGGCGGGCCTGGGCGTGCCCGCCGGCCGGGTGCACTACGACGAGCCCGAGCCCGGCTAGCTCAGCGTGGCGGCTACGGTCCGATCACGAACGCGGCTAGGCATCCGGGCAGTGGAATCGACCCCCTTCGCCTACGGGAGCCTGACCGTCGGCTGCCTACGTTCCTGCGCGTCAGACCCACACTCTGCGCCTAAAACCTGTAGTGAACTCTTGGCCGAAAGTTGCCTCAACTGGCTGCATGGAAATCTGCGCTGCGTTAGCTCAGGTACTGGCCGAAGAACGCGAAGATGCGCCGCCAGGCGTCCGCCGCCGCGTCCGGGTTGTAGCGCATCCCCAGCACCCTGGTCAGCACGCCGCGGCCGCCGTCGTGATCGTTCATGAACGCGTGGGTGGCGCCCGGGTAGACCTTGACGTCGTGCGGGACGCCGTCCTCGGTGAGCGCCTGCTCCAGCCGCGGCAACTGGGTGCGGGTCATGAGGTCCCGGCTGCCGTAGCTGGCCACGACCGGGCACGCGCCGTCCAGCAGCCGCGCGGCGTCCCGGGGCACCGGCCCGTAGCTCACCGCCGCGGCGGAGAACGCGGGCCGCGGCGCGCACAGCAGCGCGAACCCGCCGCCCATGCAGAACCCGATCACCCCGACCTTGCCGGTGCAGGCCTCCAGGCCCGCCAGCCAGGCCGCCGCCGCGTCGATCTGCTCGAACGCCGGCCCCGATCCGGCCGCGACCTGGCGGAACGCCGTGCGGATGCAGAGCGGGAAGGGCCTGCCGCGCCACAGATCCGGGGCCACCGCGATGTAGCCGCCGACGGCCAGCCGGTCCGCCTGGCGGCGTAGGTCCGGGGTCATCCCGTACAGGTCGTGCACCACCACGACCCCCGGGAAGGTCTCCGGGGGGCCGTCGGCGGGCCGCGGGTGCGGCATCGCCACGTAGCCGGGCGCCGATCCCGCCGCTGACGCATCAGGCATACAGCGAATCTCTCAAACCTTGCGCCACTTCGGCACCCAGGTGCCGTCGGTGACCGTGTAGTCGCCGAACAGGGCCGGGGCCTCGGCGCGCATCAGCTCGGCGATCTTGCCGAACACCAGGCGGATCTCCTCCTCGGCCCCCGGATCGGTCCTGGCCTCGATCGTGTGCCGCAGCGTCCGGATGTTCGCCGTCCAGACGAGCCCGGTTGCCACGCCATCGGGCGCGAACCGGCGCATGAACGACGTCTTGTGCTTCTTCTCGTGGAACTTGACGCCCTCCTCGTCCAGCCCGAAATGCTGCGCCATCCACAGCTGGAACTCCTCGAGCTGCTCCAGCACGGCGGTGGCCCGTTTCATCAATTCCGCGTCGGCCAGGGCCCATTCCGGGAACCAGAACGGTATGTCGGCCAGCCGCACGAACCGCAGCGACTCCTGCGAGACCGCCGTGCCGGGCCGGTGGCGCACAATTTCATGAGAAAAAACGCGGCTCACATTGTGGAGAATGAATGTGAAGCTGGCGTGCTCGAGCACCGAGCCGTGAGCGCTGGCCAGGATGTTCCGCAGGTACACATCCTGCTCGGTGCGGATCCTGGTGACATTGGGATTAAGGCCGGGCTCCCATGATCGATAGCAATTGCCGCACCAGACGCCATTGCCGTTGCGACGCACGTACACGATGCCGTTAGCCGTTGAAACGCACCAGACCGGTCCCTTGTATGCCACCCATGATCTCGCCGTCGCGCGACTACCGATGGTCCCGCTGCGGAGTACGCGCACCCGATACAGCTTGCGATCACCGCGACTATGCCAGGTGACGGAGGATGCCCTTCCGAGCCGCAGGAGCAGTTCCTGAACGTCCGCGGCCAGCCCTTCAGACACGGTGGAATAGGTCCGTGACTCTCCAGACATGCTGCCGTCACCGGCCCACATGGCTTCCCAGAGGGCTTCAAGAACGTGCACATCCTTGTGCTCCATGATCCAGCGCGGAATGCGCTTATTCCGCGCTCCCCTCCCCGCGTCCTCTTCCACCCGGCGAACGAAATCATTACCACCGCCAACACGCAGCGTGACCACGTGAGTCTTGCGGGGGTCCTCGACCTCGTTACAGGACAGCCCGAGCTCATCAACCACGGAGAGGATGTCGTCGAGCACCGGTCCCTTGCTCTGCGTAATGCCGATGTACGAGCCGCCGCGCCCCGCGGACAGGTGCGTGAAACCTTCCGCGATGACGTACCCCAGAAACCTCGCATAAGCCAGCACCGGCAGGCGCAGCCCCCCCGTGGTATGCACCAAGCTTCCATCCCTGCCGGAACGATAAGACCGTTCGGGGATCAAGCACTCAGCGTCCTCGCGGTCGCCGGTGAGGGGGACCGAATCGCGGCGGAACCGCCATATCCCGCGGGTACCCACGGTCTCGGCGGTGGCGAAGTGCCAAGGGCTCCAGTCACCGCCCTCCATCATCTTCTGGGTCCACAGCCGATGGTCAGGTGTGACGAGGAGATCGAGCCCGCGCTGAGATATGCGCAGCATCAAGCCTTCGTAATCGAACTGAACAGGAACGAACGGCTGGAACTCCGCTCGGTGCGCAGCCCGGTTCCACGTCAGTACCCGGTCTCGGACCTGGTCGAGATCTTCGAACCGCTTCCACCCGCCTGCGGTCAAGATCTCGGTCTCAGGGTCATAGCACAAGCGCCCGGCCAGCTCGGCCAGGTTCTGCGCGTCGTTGTCCAGGTCGCCGCGGTCCAGCCGCTCCAGCCAGCTCTCCCCGCCGACCTCGCGCAGGTAGGCCGCGATCTGGCCGTAGTCGAGCTTTGGCTTCGCGACCAGGAAAACCTCGGGTTCCACGCTCCTCATGTCACGGCACGATACGGCCTGTCCCCTCGTCGCGCAGCGCCGCAACGCCGGGATCGGCCAGCACCGCGTCGGCGGCCTTGCGCGTCCGCACCAGCCGCAGCACGTTCGCGATCACCTGGTGGCCGGTCCGGCCGGCCGCGGTCAGGATCGACTCGGGGTGGAACTGGACCGCCCACCGGCCCGCGGCCGGGTTCTCGATCGTCATCGCCACCTCGCCGGTGGTGGCGGTCACGGTGAACCCGCCGCCGACTTCGGCGGCCGGCGCGTAGAGCGAGTGATACCTGGCCGCGGTGAACTCCGGCGGCAGCCCGGCCAGCAGCGCGCTCTCACCGCGCACCGCGACCAGGCCCGGCTTGCCGTGCCAGGGCTCGGCCAGCAGCGACAGCGTGCCGCCGGCGTGCTCGACCATCGCCTGCAGCCCGAGGCACACCCCGAACGCGGCGAGCCCGCGCGCGTCGAGCTCGGCCAGCAGCTTGTCGCAGCCGAAGTCGGACGGGCGGCCGGGACCGGGCGACAGCACGACCAGGTCCGGGGCCAGCTCGTCCAGCAGCGCCGCGTCGAACCCCGCCCGCAGCGTCGTCACCTCTGCGCCCTGCTGGCGGAAGTAGTCGCCCAGGGTGTGGACGAACGAGTCCTGGTGGTCCACGACCAGCACGCGCAGGCCGTGGCCCGCCCCGGACTGCCTCGCCGTCGCGGGCGATGGGGGTGGCGGCAGCCGTTCGGGATCTTCCAAGGTTTCTAGCAGGGCCCGCGCCTTGATGTGCGTTTCCCGCTCCTCGGCCGCGGGGTCGGAGTCGAATAGCAGCGTCGCGCCGGCCCGGACCGCGGCGACCCCGTCGCGGATGTGCGCGGTGCGCAGGGTGAGGCCGGTGTTCATCGAGCCGTCGAACCCGATCGTGCCGACCGCCCCGCCGTACCAGCGCCGCGGTGTCTCCTCGTGGTCCTCGATGAACTGCATCGCCCAGGTCTTCGGCGCGCCGGTCACGGTCACCGCCCACATGTGGGTGAGGAACGCGTCGAGCGCGTCGAAACCGGGCAGCAGCCGGCCCTCGACGTGGTCCACGGTGTGGATGAGCCGGCTGTAGATCTCGATCTGGCGGCGGCCGATGACTCGGACCGTGCCCGGCACGCAGACCCGCGACTTGTCGTTCCGGTCCACGTCCGTGCACATGGTCAGCTCGGACTCCTCCTTGCCGGAGTTGAGCAGCACGCGGATGTTCTCCGCGTCGCCGAGCGGGTCCTCGCCGCGGGCGATCGTGCCGGAGATCGGGCAGGTCTCCACGCGGTCGCCGGTCACCCGCACGTACATCTCCGGCGACGCGCCGACCAGGTACTCCCCCTCGCCCAGGTTGAAGAAGAACTCGTACGGGGCCGGGTTGCGGCGCCGCAGCCGCTCGTAGAAGCCGGCCGGCGACGCGCAGCGGCCGTAGAACGTGTGCCCCGGCACCACCTCGAACAGGTCGCCGCGGGCGAACCGCTCCCTGGCCTGCGCGACGACGCCGGCGTAGCGGCCCGGCACCGGCTGCGGCGGCAGGTCGGGGGCCGGGCCGACCGGGCCGGCGGGGCCGGCCGCGGGCGTGCGCGGGGTCAGCCGGGGCAGCCCCGCGGTGGACGCGCCGGCCGCCTCGAACTCGTAGCGGTACCTGACCGCGGTCTCCCGCTTGCGGTCGAGTACCCAGAGCTCGTCGGGCAGGTGCAGCACGAGATCACGCTGGCCGGCCGGGCGCGGCAGGCGCAGCCTGATCTCCTCGAACTGGAACGCGAGGTCGTAGCCGAAAGCGCCGTACAGCCCCAGGTGCGGCTCGGCCGAGGCGAACGCGGCGACGACGGCTCGCAACGCGGTAAACACGGTGAGGCGCCGGCTGCGCTGCTCCTCGGTGAAGGCCCCGGCCGGCTCGGGCACGACGACGCTCACCTCGGCGGCGCCGGGCTCGGGCTCGCCGGGCTCGGGCTGCCCGGAGACCCCGGCCGCGCGGCGCAGCGCGGCGCCGATCACCGGCAGCAGGACCGCGCCGCGCGCGTTGAGCGCCCGCGCGGTGACCCGCCGCCCGGCGGCGACGATCTCGAGGCACGGGTCAACGTAGGCCAGGTGCCAGCGGCTGTACCGCCCCGGGTACTCCATGCCCGAGCTGAGCACGCCGCCTCGGCGGGTGTCGGCCGCGGCCGCGATCTCCTCGACCCGGGCCGGGTCGAACGGCTCGGCGGTCCTGGTGATCCGCACCCCGCCGGCGGTGACGAACTCGGCGTGCTCTGCGTCTTGCGCCACGATGGCCCCTCTACCCCTGGGCCCGGGCGGGGCCGACGAAAAAGCGACCGCCGCTGCCGGGCGATCGCTTCGGAATCTGCGCGCTGCGCGAACCTGCCACCGCCTAACGGCGGCGCCACCACTGTCCGCGGGTCACGAGCACGGTGCGAGCTTAGCGGCGCCGGCCGCGGCGCGCCAGCACCCGGGCGCGGCTGCGCTGGTCACCGCTGCTGCCGGGAGGCGTTCCGCATCGAGGCCATCATCTCCTCCGGGTTGAGCGCGTCGGCCGGCAGCGGGGTGACGTCGTCCCGCCGCGGGCGCAGGCCGTCGATGATCAGGGTCAGGTAGCGGCGCCAGATATCGGGCCGGACCTGCCCGGCGTACTCGGTGGCCATCGCGAGCATGAACTCGATGAACGGTACGTCGGTGGGCCGCAGGTCGGCCCGCAGCTTGCCGTCGCGCTGCGCCCGCTCGACCACGGCGGTGATCACCGGCTGCATCTTGCTGCGGGCCCGGGTCACCCGGTCGTGCCCGTACGTGACGTACATGAAGATCTCGCGCAGCCCGCGGTCGCGGGCGAGCAGCGTGGCCGCCTGCTCCAGCAGCGTCACCAGGCCGTCCCACGAGTCCGGCGCCTCGAGCGCGCGCTCGGCGATCGCTACCATCGCCTGCAGCTTCTGCTCGAACAGCGCCTCGACCAGCGATTCCTTGTCCGGGAACCGCCGGTAGACAGTGCCCACGCCCACGCCCGCCTGCCGGGCCACGTCGTCCAGGCTCGCCTGGAGGCCGCGCTCGGTGAACACCTCGGACGCCGCCATCAGAATCCGCCGGCGGTTGCGCTCGGCATCCACCCGCAGCGGGCGGTTCCGCTGGCACTCGGCCGGCTGGGTCAAATTTCTTCCTAACGGGCGGAGCGGAGCGGAGGTTGCGCCTCCGCTTTGGGCGGAGTAGGTTGCAAGTGGAGATACTACCTCCAGATCAGGTGAGGACGAGAACCATGAGCGAATCTCCCGCAGCCGCCGCCGGCGCCGCGGCCGTCCCCGATGGCCTCAACCCCCGCCGGTGGCTGATCCTCGGCGTGATCGGGCTCGCCCAGCTGATGATCGTGCTCGACGTCACGATCGTGAACATCGCGCTGCCGTCGGCGCAGCGGGCGCTGGGCTTCAGCACCGTGGACCGGCAGTGGGTGGTGACCGCGTACGCGCTCGCGTTCGGCAGCCTGCTGCTGTTCGGCGGGCGGCTGGCCGACCTGATCGGTCGCAAGGTCATCTTCATGACCGGCCTGGTCGGCTTCGCCGCGGTGTCCGCGGTCGGCGGGGCGTCGACGAGCTTCGGCATGCTGGTCACCGCGCGCGCCTGCCAGGGGGTATTCGCCGCGCTGATGGCCCCAGCCGCGCTGTCGCTGCTTACAACCACGTTCACCGACCCCAAGGAGCGCGGCAGGGCGTTCGGCGTCTTCGGCGCCATCGTGGGGTCTGGCGCCGCGGTCGGGCTGGTGCTCGGCGGGCTGCTGACCGAGTACCTGTCCTGGCGCTGGTGCCTGTACGTGAACCTGTTCTTCGCGGCGATCGCGGTGACCGGCGCCGCGGTGCTGCTGCGGCGGTCGCCGCGGCGGCCCGGGGCGAAGCTGGACGTGCTGGGCGTGGTGCTGGAGTCGGCCGCGATGTTCTGCCTGGTGTACGGGTTCGCCAACGCGGCGACGCACAGCTGGCACGCGGCGTCCACCTACGGGTTCCTGGTGGCCGGCGTGGTCCTGCTTGTTTTGTTCGCGACGTGGCAGGGCCGGGCGCCGAACCCGCTGCTGCCGCCCCGGGTGGTGCTCAACCGCAACCGCGGCGGGTCCTACCTGGCGATCCTCATCATGGGCGCCGGCACGTTCGGCATCTTCCTGTTCCTCACCTACTACCTGCGGCAGACCCTGGGCTTCTCCCCCGTGGTCAACGGGCTCGCGTTCCTGCCGATGATCGCGATGATCGCCGTCAGCGCCAACGTGGCCACGATCGTCCTGCTGCCGCGAGTCGGGCCCAAGCCGCTGGTAACTGTCGGCATGCTGGCCGCGGCCGGCGCCCTGGTGTGGCTGACCGGGATCGGGCCGCACTCGACCTACGCGGGCTCGGTGCTCGGGCCGCTGCTGCTGACCGGGGTCGGCTTCGGCCTCACGATCGCGCCGTCGATCAACACCGGCACGTTCGGCGTGGCGCCGCAGGACGCGGGCGTGGCCTCGGCCACCGTCAACGTGGGGCAGCAGATCGGCGGCTCGATCGGCACCTCGCTGCTGAACACCATCGCCATCAGCGCCACCACCAGCTACCTGGCGTCGCACGTCTTGTTCAGGCCTGGTGGCGGCCGGGCTACCGGGCCGAACCGGCAACTGCTCGAGCTGGCCCTGGTGCACGGGTACACCACCGCGTTCTGGTGGTCGGCGGCGATCTTCGCCGTCGGCGCGGTCATCTGCGGCAGCCTGCTGCGCCGCGGCCCGCTCGTGCCCGCCGCCCCCTCTGCCGAGGCAGGCGTCATCGCCCAGCCCGCCGCCGCCGTCGTCGCCGAGGTACCCCCCACCGCCGCCCTCTGACCCCCGGCCGGCCAGCGCCCGGGCGTGCCCCCCCGGCCCCCGTCCCACTGACGACATTCCATGCAGAACGTGAATTTTCTGACCCAGTTTGTCCCGATATGTGGCGACGATCCGCGTGGAAAGTGGTGGGCGGCGCCCTCTGTCCGTGCGCGGGAGAGCCCGCGGGCGCGGGGTCCGGCGGGCGCGGGGTCCGGCGGGGGCGAGTCAGCCGGCCTGGCAGGGCGGGGGCGGGGCGGAGCTCACCGGCAGGCGCCAGGCGGCTGCTGCGGCGGACAGGATCTGGGCCGCCTCGCGCAGGCTCGACCCGCCGTCGACCTCACGGCCGGCCAGGAAGCTGCGCACCGTGGCTAGCACCGCCGGGTCGCCCAGCAGGCCGCCGTGGAAGGCGGGGACGAACACCACGTTCGGTGGCATGCTGCAGGCGGGCAGGGTCACCGCGTCCGCGAGCGGGACGACCGCGAGCCAGCGCGGCGACCTGACCCGGGCGGCGTTGTCGGCGACGTACTCCGCGCCCACGCTGCTCACCGAGTCGAGCAGCCGCGCCGCGCCCGCGGCACCGAACGGCGACATCTCTCCCACCAGCCGGTTCAGGAGGCGCAGCGCGTAGCCGGACGCGACCCCCGGGCCCTGGTGGCCGGCCTGGGGGAAGCTGACCTGTCCGGGGGCGACGATGGGGCTGAGCAGCGCGACCGACCCGACCGGCACGTCCGGGTGCCGGGCGAACATCGCGTAGATGCCGAGGCTTCCCTCGCTCTCGGCGACGAGGTCGATCGGCCCGCCGGCTTGCGCGTGCATCCGCCACACCTGCGTGGCGATCTTGTCGCCCAGTTGCTGCATCGGCAGGTTGCTCGCGGACCGCCCCTGCGGGATGGGGCGTCCCGCGGCGTCCAGCCCCAGGTAGGAGAACTGCTCGACGATAGCGTCCGGCGCCGCGCGCAGGCTGCGGAAGGTGTGGCAGCAGGTCGAGCCGAACCCCTCGACCACCAGGATGGCCGGGGTGCGGGCGGGCCCGCGCGCCGTCGCGGCGTGGCCGCCGGCCCCGCCCGCCACGGCCGCGATCCCGGCGGACGCCGCGGCCAGTCCGGTCCGCGAGGACGCGGCCGTGGTCGCGTCGAAGACCAGCCGGGTGGTCCCGACCGCCAGCGCGAAGACGCTGATGGCGGCCAGCGGCGCCACCGGGATCCAGGCGAGCAGCGGATGCGACCGCGTCCGCGGCTGGGCCACCGCCGCGGTCAGCCCGTACCAGGCCCGGGCGTTGAGGACCCCGGCTAGGCCGGCGACCGGCACGATCCACCCGGCGGGCAGCCGCGCGATCACGACCGCGAGCAGCGAGTACCCGAAGAAGCAGGCCAGCACCCAGCCGGCCGCGCTCGGCGGCGGCATCCGCCGCCACCACGCGGTCGAGACCCCGCCATGGCTGAGCGGCAGCGCGATGGCCAGCAGCACGGGCAGCGCGGCGAGGAACGGCCAGGAGAACGGCAGCACCGCCACGCCGAATACCAGCGTGGTGATCGGGATCAGCAGGATGGCGGCCACCAGGGTGAACGCCACGCTGGCCGCGAACGTCACGAACGGCCGCGGCGCGCGCAGGCCGGCCGGCCAGGCGAGACGGACCATGATTGTGTTCAGCGTGGCCCGGCCGGCCAGCAGGACGAGCGCGCCGGCCGCGAACTCGAGCCAGGACCGGTTGTAGCCGAAAAGCCAGCGCAGGTCGTGGAACACCGCGAGCGGCGGGGGGGCGGTGACCTGGGGCGCGAGCGACCGCGCGGCCGGGGCGATGACCGTGAGCAGCGCCACTTCCGCCATCGCGCAGCTGGCCGAGAAGATGATGAGCCCGCGGTGGCGCAGGAAACTGTCGGCGCGCGCAGGCTGCCCGCCGGTGGGAGCGGCCGGAACGGCGAGCCCCGGGGGTGCCACCGCCGCTTCCGGCAGGAGCCCGGACGGTGAGTCCGGGACCGCGGGTTCGAGGACTGCCTCGGCGGCGCCCAGCGCGAACTCGGACCGCAAGTCCGGAGCCGGGACGGCGGGTTTGGCGGCCGCCGCGGCGGCACCCAGCACAAACTCGCCTCGCCGACGCTGGATCTCGCCTGCCAGCCAGCCGGCTATCTGCCGAAAGCGTGTGACCACCGCGCGGTGCCTCGGCTCCGTCTTCTGAGGCCTCCGTCGAGCCTGCGCCGGTGCGTCGGGGACCTGGGAAAGGATGGGACGCTATCTGGTGCAAAGGCGAAGCTCTCCCCGCCTATTCCTGCGGTTCCCATGCATCTGCATGGATCCCGCCCCGGGCGTGAGCCCGGAGCCAGGCCGCTGGATAGGGGTACCTTAACCTGCGGGCCGCCGCCGGCCCTCAGTCATTTATCCGTGGCGCGGGGTGTCGCGCGGCGGTCCCCCGGCGGGGCGCAGCGGCCACCCGCGAACGGGCCACCGCGCGCGCCGGTCGGGGGGCGCAGCCGTTCGGGAAAAATCGACGCGGAGCGGACCGGGCAAACCCCGCTATCTGACGTTGAGCCCCGTGACGGCGCGGCCGATGAGCATGCGCTGGATCTCCGAAGTGCCCTCGAAGATCGTGAAGTTTTCGGACCTGGGTGTCCCGGATCAGGAAGTAAGTTCGGAAGCTGGGGCGTGACCTGGCGAACAGCCGATGGTTGTTGATGGCCAGTTTTCATCATCTTCTCGGCTCTGACGGAACAGAGACGGAACACGAGGCCCTGGCAGCTTGGTCCCGTGTCTACGGCGGTTGTCACTCCGTTCGTCACTCAGCCAGCCACCCCGGCGCGTTCCGCTCCGCTCCAGACACTTGACGATTAACCCTGCAACATCACTTGATGATCCGTGGGGGCACGCAGTGCACGCTGGAGGAATCGGGCCCGGCCGCTGTATCAGATGCCTGATCCGGGGTCTCTGTTCGGTGAAGGGGGCTTTCCGGGCCGGAAGGTCCTGCCCGCCCCGCTTGGGCAGCCCCGAGGAGGGACGATCGATGTCCATCAGCAGTTTCCGCTGGCGCGCGGCGTCAGCGCTGATCACAGCCGGGGCGGCGGCCGCCGCGGTGCTCGCGCTGGCCGTGCCCGCGGGCGCCAGCACCGGCACGACGGAGATCAGCCCGGAGCAGGCCGGGTACACCGCCACCGGCGCGCAGTTCAAGGGCATCACCGCCGCCGTCTTCATGCGCGACCCCGGGCAGTACACCGGAGAGGTCGCCGGCTTCGGCCACAGCGTCCAGCTCTGGTCGCGCGACCTGGTGGCCACCGTCGGCGTCACGGCCCCGCGCGGCTTCGGGTTTTACAGCACGTATGCCATCATCTACGACCGCAGCACGCACACCGTGATCGCGTCGAACCCGAACGCTGTGGCGTGCGACGCCGACGGCAACTGCGGCCCCGGCTGGAACTCTTTCGACCCCGGTCAGAATGTGCGGCTGAGCATCAGCTACTCCCCGGCGGACGGCCACCTGATCATGACCGCGAACTCCGACGAGGGGGCTAACTTCACCTCGTCCTATACGGCCACCGGGCAGTCGTTCACCCAGGCCAGGGTCGGCACCGACTTCAGCAGCTCGTGGGACGGCACCGACTTCAGCAGCTCGCCGTGGGACGGGTCGTACTCCTACACGCCGCCCGCGAATTACGTCAAGGTCGCCGCCTACAACAACGTGGCGCTGACCACCTACAGCGGGCACACCTCGACGCTGTGGTCGTGGTGGGTGCACCACAAGCTGCTGGCCAACACCGAGCAGCAGTCCGGCAGCGACTGGGTCGCCATCCCCACCGACCTGGCCAACGGCGGGGCCAGCTTCCAGACCTTCTTCGTGCCGCAGAGCGCGCAGGGGTCGGCGCAGCCGGTCCTGCCCTGACCTGTCCACCGGGCACACAAAATCCAGCGGGCACATGCATGATCTCGGTCGGGATCATGCAAGTGCCGTTGCAGGGTTAAGCGTCAAGACAGCGGCATGTGCAGGGGTCAGTGACCCGGTACGCCGCAGCCAACGATCTCCTCGGTGTGAACTAGCCGCATGGGGGTCTATATGGGTCAATGCCGCAGGTCAGCGGCTCGCACTCGGTCGGATGCGGCCGGTGCGGGACTATGCGGCTGCTGCCGTTTGCTGCTGCCATGGCTGCCAGTCACCTGCAGCCGCCAAGCCTTGATGGTTGAGTCGTTGACACTTCAGTGTCAGGAACGAGCAGGAGGGTCTTTGAGGGTCGTTAGCGCAGGTCAGCCGTTCGCGGCGACCCGTTTCGAGTTGGTGCTGGCCGACGCGGTTGCTGCACTTTACTGCTGCACCAGTCAGAGCCAGGGTGATGGCGGCCAAGGCATAGCTGGGAGGAGGTACCTCGGCTCGCTCCATCGTAGATCTCGACCGCTCACCTGCTGGATGCTAGCCTGGCGGGGCTGGGATGGGGGTTGGTACAAGCGGTTGGGGGTTTGCGCGGCTCCATTGGAGTCTGACTCCGTGGATGTGAAAGCCGCGCGCGTTGAGCAATGGGATCATTACGCCGCCGCACTCCGCAGAGAGCGTTGCGGCGGGCCGGCCGCCCGCGACAGCGTGGTCCCCCCGTGCGCGCGTTCATGTGACCTCAGGAAGCGCTCACTTCACAATGCCCATTCCCGTCCGCACGGGGAGTGACCCGGAGTCTACCCAACGTGCAGGGGAGGGTACAACCGACTCCGATTGTCAGGAGGCAACAACGGTGTTGCGACGGATCCTCATCATTCTCACGGTGCCGGCGATGCTGCTGGCATCCCTCCTGTTCACCCAGGCCGCCCAGGCCCAGAGCGCGCACTTTGTCGGCACCCCGAGCTGCACCAAGTCGCTGACCAGCGGCCTGACCTGTAGCGGGAAAGCCGCCGGGCTGGCCAACGGTCCCACGCTGGCCTTCCTCACCGCCGACTCGATAACGGCGACCTACGCCTGCCAGAACCACGGCGGCAACGTCGCGCCCGGCCAGCCCGTCGTCACCCAGGGCGTGACCGGCCCGACGCAGACCATCGCGCCGCACAACGGGAATATCAAGTTCTCGCCGACGATCCCGCCGCCGACCCCGCCGAGTGTGAAAACGGAATGCCCCAACGGCAACTGCAAGCTGGTACTCACGTCGCTGACGTACACGAACGTCGTCCTGCACATCCAGCAGCCACCGGGCACCGACGTGCTGACCGACAACCTCGGCACCATCGACCCGTAACCGAAGGCCGCAGCAGATCCCATGGGAGAGCCGTGAAAGCGGCCCTCCCTGCCTTTGGTTCACGCCCGCCCGTCCGTCAACACGGGGGTTAGTGCCGTTGCGTATTAAGCGTCAACCGACCTGGCCACTCGTGCGCCCCTGCCCCCGACCCGACGCCCACTCACCGGGATGGGGCGCCTGCGCGGAAGACGGAGCAAAGCAGGAATGCGGTGGAGGGGAGCCCAGTGTCCTTGCTTCCCTCGCCGGTAGTAGGAGACAATCCCGGCCACCGGAGCGGGATCACCATGGGGCAGAGCCGGGCCGCCTACTTGCGGCCGGAGGGGGGAGAGCATGATCCGCGGAGTCTCACTGGTGGCAGCGGCTTTCGTGTTCTCGGCGGTCTTGGCCGTGGCACCTTCCCATTCTCAACTGGCACTGGCTTCACCGGGTCTGGTCGTGCAGACCACCGATGGCGCCGTCCAGGGCGTCTTGGCCGGTACGGAAGCCGAATGGCGGGGGATCCCGTACGCGGCGCCGCCGCTGGGGGCGTTGCGGTGGCGGCCCCCGCAACCGGTCACGCCATGGTCGGGGGTGCGGGACGCCACCCAGTTCACCCCGCCCTGCATCCAGACCGACTTCAACGGCGGCACGCTCGGCTCCGAGGACTGCCTGTATCTGAACGTGTTCGCTCCGCCCACCGCGACCGCGGGATCGGGCCTGCCGGTGATGGTGCACCTGCACCCGGGCGGCAACGCCTACTACCATCCCTACACCGACGCCAGCGCGTTCACCGCCCGTGGGGTCATCGTGGTGACGCTCGACTACCGGCTGGGGGTGTTCGGGTTCGTCGGGCATCCGGCGCTGTCGGCGGAGCAGGGCGGCTCATCGGGTGAGTACGGCCTGCTCGACCAGCTCGCCGCCCTGCGGTGGGTGCACGACAACATCGCCGCGTTCGGTGGCGACCCGGCCAACGTCACCCTGTTCGGCAGCTCAGCGGGGTCCTTCGACACAGTCGCCCTGATGGCCTCGCCGCTGTCGCGGGGGCTGATCACCCGCGCCGCCGTGCAAGGCGAGGTCCTGCCCGGCCTGACCGGGCAAGGCAACGTCAGCCAGAACGGCATAACAAACAACGCGATCGCTGACGCCGAGCAGGTCGGCGTGCAGGTGGCCCAGAAAGTGGGCTGCCAGACGGCTCCCGATGTCCTCGCCTGCCTGCGCGCGACCCCGGCCCCGGCGCTGGTCGAAGCCGCCCCCACGGACTACGTGCCGTGGGTCGGAGGGGTGGTGCTGCCGCAGTCACCGCTTCAGCTACTGTCCAGCGGCCCGCACATCCCGCTGCTGATCGGGTTCGACCGGGAAGAAGAAGCCACCATCGGTGGATACGTGCCGCCCCCGGGACCGTACACAACCAAAAACTGGGTCCGCGACACCAACGCCATCGGAGGCCCTCCGCTAGGTGCGCAGATACGGTCGCTGTACCCGCCCGGCGCCTATGACGCATTGCTCTGGTCCACCGTCACCGCGGCAACCGACGCGCTTCGCGGATGCCCCACCCGGCGGCTGGCGAACACGGTCAGCCAAGGCGCTCCCGTCTGGCGCTACCTCTACACCCACACCTACGAGAACGACCCGACTCTCGCTCAATTCAGGGCGGCCCACATCTTCGAAGACCCGTTCCTGTGGGGCAACTTCAGCCTTTTCGGGCCCTACGTCCCCACCCCGAGCGAGCAAATCCTCTCCCAGAGGATGACCGACTACTGGACCAACTTCGCGAAGACCGGCAACCCCAACGGCCCGGGCCTGCCCACCTGGCCCCAGTACAACTCGGTGACCGAACCCACGCTGACCCTCGACGACCAGATCGGCGTCATCAGCAATTACCACGACCAGCAGTGCGCGCTGCTGGACACAATCACCCACGTGTTCCCCCCGCCGTGGTTCAACGGAGAGGGAGTTGGCCCCCCCTTCTCCCCCCGTCGCTTCAACTGACGCTGAGCTTCGCGCTGCGGCCCTTCGCTGCAGCGTGTCCAGCACCGCGATCATGGGCCGGGCGCTTGGCTGCTCAAGCCGTGTTGCGAGCGGTTTCCGCAGGTAGCGGGCTATCTGACGTCGAGGCCGGTGACGGCGCGGCCGATGATCATGCGCTGGATCTCCGACGTGCCCTCGAAGATCGTGAAGTTTTCGGACCTGGGTGTCCCGGATCAGGAAGTAAGTTCGGAAGCTGTGGTGTGACCTGGTGAACAGCCGATGGTCGCTGATGGCCAGTTTTCATCATCTTCTCGGCTCTGACGGAACAGAGACGGAACACGAGGCCCTGGCGGCCTGGTCCTCGCTGACGAGTGACCTCCTCGGTGTGAACTAGTCGCATGGTGGTCGATCGCGGGCGCTGGCGCAGGTCGGAAGGCTACGGCGGTCGGATGAGGTCGATGCCGGGCGGTGCGGCTGCTGCCATTTGCTGCTGCCGCACACAGATGGCCGATGGATCGTGGCTGCCACCTCCGTACCATCGAGATGCAGAGGGTTCATGAAGGTCGTTGATGCCAGGTCGGCGGCTGTACTGGACCAGTCAGGGCTGGGGTCAGCCGGGTGGTGCTGAACCGGGCTGATCAGCAGGTTCGTGACCTGCGGATATCGGACGGCGAGCCCAGAGGGTGGCTTTGTCAACTTGATTTGGCCCCACTGTGCTCCTTTGATCTGGCCCCGCCGGCAGGGGCGTGGGGCTGTTAGTTCTCCTTTGATTTGGCCCCACCGGGGTGGTGGCTGGTT
>Ga0070698_100000834_pt1 | contig 33720 bp, 27 predicted proteins | sample KBSK1502metaG_FD_65477 | JGI IMG/M metagenome (GOLD analysis project Ga0070698, IMG submission 65477) | Corn, switchgrass and miscanthus rhizosphere microbial communities from Kellogg Biological Station, Michigan, USA - KBS K1-50-2 metaG | ecosystem: Host-associated > Plants > Roots >... | reverse complement strand
GGCCGGCCCGGCTGGCACGTCGAGTGCGCGGCCATCGCGACGGAGTACCTGGGCGCCGTGTTCGATGTCCAGGCCGGCGGGACCGACCTGATATTCCCGCACCATGAGCTGAGCGCATCGCATGCCCGGGTAGCGGGCGGCGGCGGCCCGATGTTCGCCCGCCGGTACGCGCACGCCGGGATGGTGCGGCTCGGCGGGGAGAAGATGTCGAAGTCGCTGGGCAATCTAGTACTCGTGTCCGCGCTGCGGTCGGCAGGGACAGACCCGATGGCGATCCGGCTGGCGATCCTGGCTCATCACTACCGGCAGGACTGGGACTGGACCGATGATGGGCTGGCTGCCGCGGCGGACCGGCTTGCCCGCTGGCGCCGCGCCGTGGCTCTCGGTTCCGGTGACCCGGGCGCTTCCGCTGGCTCTGCCGGTGTTGCTTCCCTCGCTGGCCCTGCCGGCCCCGCTGGTCTCGGTGGCCCCGCTGGCCCTGCTTCCCTCGCTGGCCCTGCCGGCCCCGCTGGTCCTGCTGGCCCCGCTGGTCCTGCTGGCCTCGCTGGTCTTGCTGGTCCTGCTGGTCCTGCTGGCCTTGCTGGTCCTGCTGGTCCTGCTGGCCTTGCTGGGCCCGCCGGGGCTTCTGGCCGCCCTGGCACTGCTGGTGCCGATGCCCGCCGGGAGCCAGTGCGGGCGGCCGGGCCGGTGCGGGCGGCCGAGGCGGTGCTGGCCGCCATGCGCGAGCGGATGGCCGATGACCTGGACGCGCCCGGCGCGCTTGCCGTGGTCGACCACTGGGCCGACGCGGCGCTGGCCGGCTCGCCGGCGCCCGGGGCGTGGCTCGTCAAGGACGCGGTCGACGCTCTGCTTGGCGTCGCACTATAGCCAGGGCCAGGCCGACGGCGCCCGCCCGGCGCCTTGATGGCTGACCGGTATCGTGGTATCTCTGCGGTATCGCTCGCAGTATCTCTGCCCGTTTCCTCTACCTACCGCATGCCGGGAACGATCATGACATCAACGCCGCCAGAGCCGGATGCCGCTGATCCCGCCGAGACTGCCGCAGCGGCTGAGACTGCCGCAGCGGCTGAGACTGCCGCAGCGACTCAGACCGCCGCAGCGACTCAGACCGCCGCAGCGACTCAGACCGCCGCAGCGACTCAGACCGCCGCAGCGACTGAGACCGCCGGAGCGACTGAGACCGCCGGAGCGACTCAGGTCCCTGATCCTGTCGGGGGCGCAACTGCCGAGGCCGACTCGGCTGCCGGGGAGGGTGTGACTTCCTCCCCGGCGGGGGAGCCTGGCCGGCCGGAGCCTGTCGAGGCGTCCGCCGACCCGGTGCGCCTGCTGGTCCACGCCGTCGGCCAGCTTCCGCCGGATCAGCGTGACCTGGTGCTCACCTGGCTGCTCCGGCAGCGACCCGGGCTTTCCCGCCAGTGGACGATTGGGTCGAGGGCAAGCGAGCATGCCGCGGAGCTGCACGCGCTGCAGCTGGCCGCCGCCAGCCAGCATGGCCGGGGGATGCAGCCGACGGCTCAGCAAGTCGTGCCCGTCAGGTTCCCGACGCAGCAGCACGCACAGCTGCGGGAGTGGTGCGCCGAGCACGGGTTCTCGATGGCAACGGTCATCCGTGGCCTGGTCTCCCGCTTCCTGGAGAGCCAGCTGCCCGAACGCAACTGAGCGGTCGCCGGACGTGCTCACCGGCGCCGCGCCCGGCGGGCCCGCGCCCGGTATGGCCGCGCCTTGGCAGGCGGGGCCCCGCCGGGCGCGCCCCGGTATGGCCCTGCCGGTGCGGGCAGTTGGCGCCGGGCCTGGCTCTGCCGCCGCGGGCAGTTGGCGCCGGGCCTGGCTCTGCCGCCGCGGGCAGTTGGCGCCGGGCCTGGCTCTGCCGCCGCGGGCAGTTGGCGCCGGGCCTGGCGGTTCTTATACCACCGGCTGGGCTGGCTCGTCCATAGGTAACCTGCCGCTGTGCAGGGGATGGCAGCCGGATCTGCCACGAACCGATCATCGGCCCGGCTGGGCTGAGAGTTGTCCCCAGCGGCCAGAAACCCGGATGCCCGGCCAGGCGCGCCGCTTGCAGGCTGGCCGCATGAGAGAAAATCCTTCGTCGAACCCAGCCCCGTCGGCCCGGCGTCCTGGCCGCCGGTCCGCCGCCCCGCCGCCCGCCAGTCAGCAGGCCCGCCGTCGTCAGGCGAGCGCGGGCGGTACCCGCCCGGCCGCTGCCCAGCCGGTGCCGCGAGTTCGGGTAGATTCGCCAGCCGGCGTCCTTGCCGTGGTACCTCACCTGCTGGGATTCCGGCCGAGCAGGAGCATCGTCGTGCTCGGCCTGGCCCCGCCACGGGCCAGGGTCAGGCTCGGTTTCCGTTATGACCTGCCCGATCCGCCAGACACCGCGGCGGCGGCGGAGATCGCTGGGCACGCGATGGCGATACTTGCCAGGCAGCGGATCAGGACGGCCATCCTGGTTGGCTACGGCCCCGGGTCCCTGGTCACGCCAGTCACCGATGCGCTCCGTGCCGCCGCGGCAAGCGCGAGGCTGACGCTGCGTGAGGTGCTGCGAGCCGAAGACGACCGCTATTGGTCGTACCTGTGCAAGGACCCCGCCTGCTGCCCGGCGGAGGGCATGCCGTACGACCCGATGGCACATCCGGCCGCCGCCGCCCTCGCCACGGCAGGGCTGGTCGCCTACCCCGACCGGGAGGCACTGGCGCGCACGCTGGCGCCGCTGCAGGGGAAGATCGCCGAGTCGATGCGCCAGGCTACCGAGCGTGCGCTCGGACGAGTCGCGGTCCTGATCGGAGAGCAGCGCCGGTCAGGGCGTGGCGGGGACCTGCTCCGGCTGGTGGCCGAGGACGGGCGGCGTGCGGTCAGCGCGGCGATCCAGGTCTATCGTGACGGCGGACAGCTCGCCAGCGATGACCAGCTTGCCTGGCTCAGCGTGACGCTTGCCGACCTGCGAGTCCGCGACGACGCATGGGCGCGGATGGACCCGGACCACCACGAGGCGCACCGGCGGCTATGGACCGATGTTGTCCGCCGTGCATGCCCGCCGTATGTGCCGGCGCCAGCGTCCCTGCTGGCGTTCACCGCCTGGCAGGCTGGCGAGGGCACGCTCGCCAACATCGCCATCGAGCGAGCCCTGGACGCGGACCCGGACTACTCGATGGCGCTGCTGCTCGGTGACATGCTCGACGCGGGCCTGCCGCCGTCTGAAGCACGGCTGCCCATGACGCCAGAAGAAGTCGCCGAGAGCTACGCGCAGCGCGAGCCAGGCAGCTAGCCGCCCGAACTCGATTTCCCCGGCCCAGATGGTCCCGGAGCACGCGAACTTGCACCAGAACACCCGGCCATGCCGATCGACGGCGCCCTGGCAGGCAACCGCCTGCCAGCGCGCAATTCAGCTGCGGGCCGGGCTGGGCGGTGTTGCCCGGCTTGGCCTGGCTGGGGGTCCGGCGGCGGGGCTGGGCGGTGTTGCCCGGGTTGGCCCGGCTGGCTGCCCGTCGGCCGGACTGGCGGCCGCCGCCGGGCCGGACGGCAGCGGGCCAGCGGGCATGGCAGAGAGGAGACGGCCTTCCGGGTAGCGCAAGGCGGCCGGCGGCAGGTTCGAGGGCCGGCCGCTGAGCAGGACCCGCAGCACGCCCATGCCGGGGTCGCGTGCGGTCACGGAACCATTCGGGGCATCGCCGTGCAGCATGAGGCTTGAGTTCGCCGCAGCGCCGGAGTTGCCGACTCTGCGCAGCGTCTGCGCCGCCACGGCAGCCGCCGATCCGAACAGGGCCGCGCCGGGCAGCGCGCCGCCGATCAGGTCGGCGGCGAGTTCGTACTCGGTGCAGCCGAGCACTATCGCTCGGCAGTCGGCGGGTGTGCGAGCGGCCGCATCGGACACCGCCATGCGGGCCGCCGCCTCGTCGCCCGCATGGATCGCTTCGGCCAGCCCGGGACAGGCAACCTCGGCGACCCGGGCGCAGGCGGCGAACTCGCTGATGAGCCGGCGCTGGTAGGCGCTGCCCGTGGTAGCTGATGTTGCCCAGATCGCGACGGCATCGCTGGCCGTGGCCGCTGGCTTGATCGCCGGAACGGTGCCGACCACTGGTATCCCGGGCTCGAACTCCTCCCGCAGCGCCCCGAGAGCATGCACCGAGCCGGTATTGCAGGCGAACACGAGCACGTCCGGTTGGTACGCGGCAGCCGCCCGGGCGCAGGACAATGAGCGTTCGGCGATGTCGGCAGGCGCCCGCGCGCCCCAGGGCATGCCGTCCGGATCCATGGCGAGCACAAGGTCGGCGTCGGGCCGAAGCCGGTGCAGCCAGGCGGCTGCGGCCAGCAGCCCGAGGCCGGAATTGAGCAGCGCGATCCGCATGCGCCAACTCTAGGAGCCGGCTCGGCTGAGCCGGGCAAGACCGGCCGGCGGGGCGCGAGATGGGCCATCCTGATGGCTTCCTTGATCGCGGAGGGTTGCGGGGGTTCGCGCCCCCGCAACCCTCCGCGATCATGAAACGCTGGCGGGGCGCGGTGGCCACGAAGAAGATCGGCTGAGCCACGATAAACTTCGAGTCGTTCGTCCAGCTGGGCGTAGACCTTGGCCACGTTGTCCTCCGCGCATGCTGCGCGGCAGGCTGGTGTGGGTGCGAGCGCGGGGAGGACGTTGTGACCGACGTCACCGACACGGGCGGTTCACCCGGTCGCGGCCGGCCGAAGGCCCGCCCGGACGAGCCGCCGGCCGGCCCGGACGGGCCAGAGGTCACCCCGGACGGGCCAGAGGCCAGCCCGGACGGGCCGGAGGCTAGCCCGGAGACGCCCGCTAGCCCGGCCCGGCTGCTACCTGCCCGGGAGTCGGCCGGCAAGCCGGCCGCGCACCTGGCCGCCATCGCCGACCTGCAGGCCGCCTACGCCGCGATCCCGCCGGGCAGCCCGGTACGCCTGGCCAAGCGCACGTCCAACCTGTTCAGGTTCACCGACGGCAAGGGCGCGCACAGGGGCGCGGGTTACGGCTCCGGCCCCGGTCACGGCGACGAGGCCGGTGAGGGCGCCGCGGGCTATGGCGGCGGCGCGGGTCATGACGGCGAGGCGGATCACCGCGGCGGCGCGGTGCGTGGCGACGGGGCCGGTGACGGTGGCGGCGACGGTCATGGCGGCGACGTGGGTCACCGCGGCGGCGCGGTGCGTGGCGACGGGGCCGGTGACGGTGGCGGCGCGGGTCATGGTGGTGGCGCGGCCCGCGGTGGCGAGGTGGGTCACCGCAGCGGCGCGGTGCGTGGCGACGGGGCCGGTGGCGGCGACGGCGCGGGCCACCGCAGAGGCATCGGTTACGGCAGCCGGGCTAGCCACCGCATCCGGGCTGGCCACGGCAGCGGAGCCGCTTCCCGTGGCCTGGACGTTTCCGCGTTCGGGCGGGTGCTCAGCGTCGATCCGCGGTCCAGGATAGCGGTCACCGGGGGCATGACCACCTACGAGGACCTGGCCGACGCGACCTTGCGGCATGATCTGATGCCGCTGGTCGTGCCGCAGCTCAAGACGATCACCATCGGCGGCGCGGTGACCGGCCTCGGGATCGAGTCAAGCTCGCTGCGTAGCGGCATGCCGCACGAGTCGGTACTGGAGATGGAGATCCTCACCGGCGACGGCCGGGTCATCACCGCTGCTCCCGGCGGCGAGCACGACGCCCTCTACCGCGGCTTCCCGAACTCCTATGGCACGCTCGGCTACGCGCTCTCGCTGACGATCGAGCTCGAGCCGGTCAAGCCGTTCGTGCACCTGCGGCACTTCCGCTTCGGCAGCCCGGAAGCCTGCATGGACGCGGTCGCCGCAATCGCCGCCGACGGCAGCTACCTGGGGCACCGGGCCGACTTCGTTGACGGCACGGCCTTCGGCCTGGACGAGCTGTACCTGACCGTCGGCTCGTTCAGCGACGTCGCGCCGTGGCGCAGCGACTACACCAGGGAGCGCATCTACTACCAGTCCATCCGCGGCCCGCAGGAGGATTTCCTCACCATCCGTGACTACCTGTGGCGGTGGGACACCGACTGGTTCTGGTGCTCACGGCCATTCGGCGTGCAGCGCCCGGTCATCCGGCGGCTGTGGCCGCGCCGGTACCGCCGCTCCGACGTGTACCGGAAGCTGGTCGCCCTGGACCGGCGGCACGGACTGTCAGCGGCGCTTAACGCCCGCCGTGGCGTCCCGCAGCATGAGGACGTCATCCAGGACGTGGAGATCCCGGTCGAGCGCGGCGCGGAGTTCCTGCGGGCCTTCGCCGCCGGGGTCGGGATGAGCCCGGTCTGGATGTGCCCGCTGCGGCTGCGCGGCGCTGGCCCGGGGGGAGGACTCCCCGGACCCGCCCGCGGCGCTGGCCCGGGGGGGCGACCCCCCGGACCCCCCCACGGCGCTGGCCTGGGGGGAGGACTCCCCGGAGCCGCCCGCGGTGCTGGCCCGGGGGCATGGCCCCCCGGAACCCGCGCGGACCCGCCCTGGCCGCTGTACCCGCTGGAACCGGACCGGGTGTACGTGAACTTCGGCTTCTGGGGCACCGTCCCGCTGCCGCCGGGCAAGGCCGACGGCTACCACAACCGGCTGGTGGAAGAAACCGTCACCGGCCTCGGCGGGCATAAGGGCCTGTACTCGACTTCCTGCTACCCGGAGGAGGAGTTCTGGACGCTCTACAACGGGTCGGCGTACGCAGCGCTCAAGGCTGAGTATGACCCGGCCGGCCGGCTGGCCGGCCTGTACGAGAAGTGCGTTCGCGGGCGGTGACGAAAGGACTTGGGGCTATGGCGCTGGCCGAGGTGTTCGAGAGAGTCGCGGGGCCCGACGCCCCGGTGGAGTTCCACGCCTACGACGGAAGCAAGGCCGGAGCGGAGAACGCGCCGGTAAAGATCACCGTCCGGTCGCCGACCGCGGTGTCCTACCTGGCCCAGGCTCCGGGCGGCCTCGGGCTCGCCCGCGCGTACGTGTCCGGCCATCTCGACGTCGAGGGTGACATGTACGCGGCGCTCGCCCGCATGATCCAGGCGCAGCGGATGGACATGGACTTCACCGGGCGGATCCGGCTGCTCCGCCAGCTCGGCGGGCCGCGGGTGCTGCTGCCGCGGGTACCGCCGCCGCCGCAGGAGGTCAGGGTCAAGCGCAGGTGGGTGTCCGGCAGGCGGCACTCCAAGGCCCGCGACGCCAGCGCGATCTCGCATCACTATGACGTGTCCAATACTTTTTACGAGTGGGTGCTTGGCCCGTCGATGGCCTATACCTGCGCCTGCTACCCGACTGATGACGCCACCCTGGAGGAGGCCCAGGCAGCCAAGTTCGACCTGGTGGCAAGGAAACTGGGCCTGACATCCGGGATGCGGCTGCTCGACGTGGGCTGCGGCTGGGGCAGCATGGTGCTGCACGCCGCGCGCCAGTACGGCGTGCGCGCGCTCGGCGTCACGCTGTCCGGGCAGCAGGCGGCCTGGGCGCAGCAGGCGATCAAGGACGCCGGTCTTTCCGGGCTGGCCGAGGTCCGGCACCTGGACTACCGCGACGTGACCGAGACCGGGTTCGACGCGGTCAGCTCGATCGGGCTGACCGAGCACATCGGGAAAGCCCAGCTGCCCGGCTATTTCTCGTTCCTCTACGGCAAGCTGAAGCCGGAGGGCCGGCTGCTCAACCACTGCATCACCAGGACGGACAACACCGAGCCCGCCCGGCGGCCGGACGGCTTCATCTACCGGTACGTGTTCCCGGACGGCGAACTTGAGTCGCCCGGCTACCTGGTCTCGCTGATGCACGACGCCGGGTTCGAGGTACGGCACGAGGAGAACCTGCGGGAGCATTACGCCAGGACGCTGGCCGGCTGGTGCGCGAACCTGGATGAGCACTGGGACGAGGCGGTCGCCGAGGTGGGCGAGGGCACGGCCCGGGTGTGGCGGCTGTACATGGCGGGCTCGCGGCTCGGGTTCGAACGGAACCAGATCCAGCTGCACCAGGTCCTTGGCGTGCGGCTGGGCGCGAACGGCGAGTCGGGCATGCCGCTGCGCCCGGACTGGGAGCCGGCGGCCAGCGCGGTCCGGTAGCCAGCCGGCCGGGCCGGGACTGGCGGCAGGACAATCCGTTAATCATCTTTATGGTTTGCCCTGGCGAACTGCCGCGGACCGCGGTAGCTCTCGGCGACCATGAACGCCAGGTCCAGTGCCTGGCTGCGGTTGAGCCGCGGGTCGCAGGCGGTCTCGTACCGCTGGTGCAGGTCAGCGGCGGCGATCTGGTAGCTGCCGCCGACGCATTCGGTGACGTTGTCACCGGTGAACTCGATGTGAATGCCGCCGGGATGGGTGCCAAGGCTGCGGTGCACCTCGAAGAAGCCCTGCACCTCGTCGAGCACGTCGTTGAACCGGCGGGTCTTGTGGCCGCTCGGCGCCTCGAAGGTGTTGCCGTGCATCGGGTCGCAGACCCAGGCCACCGGCGCGCCGCTGGCCGCGACCGCCTTGATCAGGGGCGGCAGCGTGGTGCGCACCCGGCCCGCGCCCATCCGGGTGATCAGGGTGAGCCGGCCGGGCTCGGCGCGCGGGTTCAGCCTTCCGATCAGCGCGAGGACGTCCGCCGGTTCGGCACCGGGGCCGAGCTTGACGCCGACCGGGTTGGCGATGGTGCTGGCGAATTCGACGTGCGCGCCGCCGCGCGCCCTGGTCCGCTCGCCGATCCAGAGGAAATGGGCGGACGTGTCATAGCGCTGGCCGGTCCGTGAGTCGGCCCTGGTCAGCGCCTGCTCGTAGTCCAGCACCAGCGCCTCGTGGCTGGCGTAGAACTCGACGGAACGCAGCTCGTCGGGGTCGGCGCCGCAGGCCCGCATGAACGCGAGCGCGCGGTCGATCTCGCCGGCCACCCGCTCATACCGCTGGCCGGACGGGCTGCGCGCGACGAAGTCCTGGTTCCATGCATGCACCTGGTGCAGGTCCGCGTAGCCGCCGGTGGTGAACGCCCGGCACAGGTTCAGGGTGACCGCGGAGCAGTGGTAAGCGCGGATCAGCCGGGCCGGATCCGGGGTCCTGGCCGGTGCGGTGAAATCGAGCCCGTTGATGGCGTCGCCGCGGTAGGCGGGCAGCCGGACGCCGTCGCGCACCTCGTCCGGCTGCGACCTTGGCTTGGCGAACTGCCCGGCCATCCGGCCGATCTTGACGATCGGGACCTGCGCGCCGTAGGTCAGCACCACCGCCATCTGCAGCAGGGTCTGCAGCTTGCCGCGCACCGCGTCGGCGGTGGCGCCGGCGAATGTTTCCGCGCAGTCGCCGCCCTGCAGCACGAACGCCTCGCCGCGGGTAACGGCCGCCAGGCGCGCGGTGAGCGCGTCGCATTCCGCCGCGATGACCAGCGGGGGGAGCGTCGCGAGCTGGCCGGTGACCTCGCTGGCCTGGGCCGGATCGGGCCAGCCCGGCTGCTGGGCAGCGGGCGCCGGGACGGCCGTCGTCATGGCCCGGCGCAGCAGGCCGGAATGCTTCCGCGGATCACCATCTCACGCTACGCGCCAGCCGCAGCGGCCCCTGCAGGGGGACGCCCGGCGGCGGCTGGCGGCCGCGGTGGACAATGGCCGGATGGACCAGATGCAGGAGCCAGCGCACGAGCCGCGCCGTGACATCGTCCTGCTCGGCTCGACCGGGTCGATCGGCACCCAGGCGGCGGACATCATCCGGCGCAACCCGGGCCGGTTCCGGCTGGCCGGCCTGGCCGCGGGCGGCGGCAATCCCGGCCTGCTGGCCAGCCAGGCGATTGAGCTAGGCGCCGAGGTAGTGGCGGTGGCCAGGGACAGCGCCGCCAGGGACCTGCAGCTGGCGGTGACGGCACAGGCCGCGACGCTGGGGCTGGCTGCCGGGCAGTTGCCGAAGATCCTGGCCGGGCCGGACGCGGTTGCCGAGGTCGCGGCCTGGCCGTGCGACATCGTGCTGAACGCGGTGACCGGGGCGGTCGGCCTGGCCGCCACGCTGGCCGCGCTGGACGCCGGCCGGGTGCTCGCGCTGGCGAACAAGGAGTCATTGATCATGGGCGGGCCGCTGGTGACGGCACGGGCCGCTCCCGGCCAGATCATCCCGGTGGACTCCGAGCACTCCGCGATCGCGCAGTGCCTGCGTAGCGGGCACGCCGAGGAGATCAGCCGGCTGGTGCTGACCGCGAGCGGCGGCCCGTTCCTGCACCGCAGCCGGGCCGAGCTCAGCGAGGTCACTCCGGAGCAGGCGCTGGCGCACCCCACCTGGAACATGGGCCCGGTTATCACGGTGAATTCCGCGACCCTGGTCAACAAGGGCCTGGAGCTGATCGAGGCACACCTGCTCTTCGGCATCGGCTTCGACCGGATCGAGGTCGTCGTGCACCGGCAGTCGGTGGTGCATTCCATGGTGGAGTTCACCGACGGGTCGACGATCGCCCAGGCCAGCCCGCCGGATATGCGGATTCCGATCGCGCTGGCGCTCGGCTGGCCTGGCCGGGTCGCAGCTGCCGGGCCGGCCATCGACTGGACCACGTCGCACACGTGGACGTTCGAGCCGCTTGACGAGGCCGCCTTTCCGGCCGTCGCGCTTGCCCGGCAGGCCGGGACGGCGGGCGGCGGGATGCCCGCGGTGTACAACGCGGCGAACGAGGAATGCGTCGAGGCGTTCCTGGCCGGCCGCATCCCGTTTGCCGGGATCGTCGATACGGTTGCGCGGGTAGTCTCTGAGCATGACGGTTCCGGCCGGGACATTGCGGCGATGGAGGACGTGCTCGCCGCTGATCACTGGGCCAGGGACCGGGCGCGCGAGCTGACGGGAACGGGGCCCCGCGGCTAGCCTGACACCGTGCGCGGGACACATGAGAACGGAGAGGCGGCCGGATGAGCCTGTTGCTTGGCTGGGTCATTTTCGTGGTCGCGCTGCTCTTCTCGATCATGCTGCACGAGGCGGGCCACTTCGTGACCGCCAAGAAGTTCCACATGAAGGTCACCCAGTTCTTCGTCGGCTTCGGGCAGACGCTGTGGTCGAGGACGAAAGGCGAGACCGAGTACGGCGTCAAGGCGCTCCCGGTCGGCGGCTTCGTGAAGATCACCGGCATGACGGCGCTTGAGGACATCGATCCCGCCGATGAGCCGCGCTCGTTCCGCAGGCAGCCGGGCTGGCAGCGGGCGATCGTGCTCGGCGCGGGATCCTTCATGCACTTCGCCCTCGCCTTCTTCCTGCTGATCGTGCTGGCGCTGGGGATCGGGCTGGTGAGCGACAACTCGACGAAGATCGGCACGGTCAGCCCGTGCATCCCGGCCAGCGTGACCGCCTTCGACAACGGGACATGCCAGCCCGGCGCGCTGCCGTCCCCGGCCAAGGCCGCGGGGATCAGGGACGGCGACAAGATCATCGCCATCGGCGGGCAGCGGGTGCGCAACTGGACCCAGCTCGGCGCGGCCATCAGGGCGCAGCCCGAGGGCAAGCCGGTGGCCATCACGGTGCTGCGCGGCGGGCAGCAGCTCGTGCTGCACGCCACCCCGGCGCAGGTCCGCGGTCGGCACGGGTCCTACCTCGGGATCGGCAATGCCGCGACCTTCCAGCGGCTCGGCCCGCTGAGCGCGGTGTCCTACGCGGGATCGACGTTCGGCCAGGTCCTGGTCGGCTCGGTCACTGCCGTCGGGCACCTGCCGGCCGCGATCCCCGACTTGTTCGCCAAGGACCGGGCACGCACGCCGGCCGGCCAGGTGTCCAGCGTGGTCGGCGTCGGCGGCATCACGGCCCAGGTGGTCGCGGCGAAGGACAGCTGGAAGATCAAGGTCGCCTACGTGCTGCTGATCGTGATCTCGCTGAACATCTTCGTCGGCGCGTTCAACCTGCTGCCGCTGCTGCCGCTGGACGGCGGCCACCTGGCCGTGGTGATCTACGAGCGGGTGCGGGCCTGGCTGGCCAGGCTGCGCGGGCGGCCCGATCCTGGCCTGGTGGACATGCGGAAGCTGGTCCCGGTCAGCGTCGGGGTGTTCGCGCTGCTGGTCGGGTTCGGGCTGCTTCTCATCACGGCTGACATCTTCAATCCGATTCATATCGTGCAATGAGGCGATCATCTCCATGACTGTCGATCTTGGCCTGCCGCAGCTGCCGCCTAAGCCGCTCGCGCCGCGCCGCAAGTCCCGCCAGATCGTGGTGGGCAAGGGGAAGCACGCGGTCCCGGTCGGCGGCGGCGCCCCGGTCTCCGTCCAGTCGATGACGACCACGGTGACCGCGGACGTGAACGCCACGCTGCAGCAGATCGCGGAGCTGACCGCGACCGGCTGCCAGATCGTGCGGGTGGCCGTGCCGTCCCAGGACGACGCCGACGCGCTGCCCGAGATCGCGCGCAAGTCGCAGATCCCGGTGATCGCCGACATCCACTTTCAGCCCAAGTACGTGTTCGCGGCGATCGACGCGGGCTGCGGCGCGGTCCGGGTGAACCCCGGCAACATCAAGGCGTTCGACGACAAGGTGGCCGATATCGCCGCCGCGGCCGGCCAGGCCGGAGTGCCGATCAGGATCGGGGTCAACGCCGGCTCGCTGGACAAGCGGCTGCTGGCCAAGCACGGCCGGGCCACGCCGGAGGCGCTGGTGGAGTCGGCGCTATGGGAATGCTCGCTGTTCGAGGAGCACGGCTTCACCGACATCAAGATCTCGGTGAAGCACCACGACCCGGTGGTCATGATCAACGCTTACCGGCTGCTTGCGCAGCAGTGCGACTACCCGCTGCACCTGGGCGTCACCGAGGCGGGGCCGGCGTTCCAGGGGACGGTCAAGTCGGCGGTGGCGTTCGGCGCGCTGCTCGCCGAGGGGATCGGCGACACGATCCGGGTGTCACTGTCCGCGCCGCCAGTGGAGGAGGTCAAGGTCGGCGCCGCGATCCTGGAGTCGCTCGGGCTGCGCGACCGCGGCCTTGAGATCGTGTCCTGCCCGTCCTGCGGGCGCGCCCAGGTAGACGTCTACACCCTCGCCGACCAGGTAACGGCGGCGCTGGACGGGCTGGACATCCCGCTGCGGGTGGCCGTGATGGGCTGCGTCGTCAACGGCCCCGGCGAGGCGCGGGAGGCCGATCTCGGCGTTGCGTCGGGCAATGGCAAGGGCCAGATCTTCGTCAAGGGCGAGGTCATCAAGACGGTCCCCGAGTCGCAGATCGTGGAGACGCTGATCGAGGAAGCGATGAAGCTCGCGGCCGCGATGGAGACGGCGGAGGGCTAAGCCGCGCCGACGTGGCCAGGTGGGCCCGCGCCGCCGGCGGCGGGCTTGGGGAGTTGTCCGGATCGGGCAGGATTGGCCCATGAGGAATGTTCAGCCCGCAGGGGCGGCCGTCGTCCTGGCCGCCGCGGTCGTCGCGATCTCCGGCTGCTCCGGCGGATCGCCGCAGGCGGCCGGCCAGCCGTCGGCGGGCACCTCGCCGGCCGCGATCACCTCGCCGGCCAGCCTGCCAGCGGCCAGAACGCCGCGGCTGCACTGGCACCGCTGTGCCGCGCAGCCGGCGCCACTGCGGTGTGCCAGCCTGCGGGTGCCGCTCGACTACCGCCGCCCAGCCGGGCGGAAGATCACCCTGGCGCTCTCCGAGGTGCCGGCCACCGCCGCGTCCGGCCGGCTTGGCCCGCTGCTCGTCAACCCGGGCGGCCCGGGCGGCAGCGGCCTCAGCCTGGCCGCTGGCGTGGCGGCCGGGCTGGACCAGTCCGTGGCCGCCCGGTACGACATCATCGGGTTCGACCCGCGCGGCGTCGGGTCCTCCACGCCCGCGCTGCACTGCGACCCGTCATTCTTCGCCGGCGCACGGCCGGACTACATCCCGGCGACCAAGGCCGCCGAGCAGGTACTGATCGGCCGGGCGAAGGCGTACGCCGGCGACTGCGAGCGGCGGTACGGCTGGCTGCTGCCCCACCTGACGACGCAGGACACCGCCAGGGACATCGACTCGATCCGGGCTGCGCTCCGCCAGCCGCAGATCAGCTACTTCGGCTACTCCTACGGCACCTACATCGGCCAGGTGTACGCGACCATGTTCCCGAGCCGGGTCCGCCGGATGGTCCTGGACAGCACGGTTGATCCCACCGGGGTGTGGTACGCGGACAACATCGCCCAGGACTACGCGTTCCAGGGCCGGATGGACGCGTTCTTCTCCTGGGCTGCCTCGCATGACGGCGTCTACGGGCTCGGCACGACCAGGGCGCAGGTGAGCACGGCCTGGTACCGGGCACGGGCGCAGCTTGCCGCGCATCCGGTCCGGGTCACCAGCGGCGTGCGGATCGGCGCGGACGAGTATGACGACACGTTCCTCATCGGCGGCTACTCGAACGGCGCCTGGCCAGCCCTCGCCAGCGCGCTGTCCGGCTACCTGCACCAGGGCAGCACCGGCGGGCTTGTCGCGGCCTACCAGCAGCAGGGCGTGCAGCACGAGAACGAGTTCGCCGTCTACAACGCGGTGGAGTGCAGCGACGTCAACTGGCCGCGCAACTGGGCGAAATGGGACGCCGACACCAGGAGGGTGTACTCGACTGCGCCGTTCGAGGCCTGGGACAACGCGTGGTTCAACGCTGCCTGCGCTTTCTGGCCGGTGCGGGGTCCGGCGCACCCGCTGCGGATTAACGGCAGGGGGCTGCCGGGCATCCTGATGCTGCAGGGCACCCTGGATGCCGCCACCCCGTACGCCGGCGCGCAGCGGGCACACAAGGCGCTGCCGTCGGCCCGGATGGTCGTGGTCGAAGGTGGCGGCAACCACGGCCAGTCCCTGGCCAGCCCGCCCAATGCCTGCGTGAACGGCTACCTGAACCGCTACCTCGGCACCGGGGCGCTGCCGCAGCGGCCGGGGCTGGTCAACGCCACCTGCGCGGCCCTACCGCCGCCCGCGCCGCACTGACCGCCCGGGAGCGGACCTGCCGCGGTTACGCCACGCCGGGTCCCTTGCAATTGCGGCCGTGCCGTTACGCTGGGAGGGTGCTGCGCACAAGGACGTGGAAATCCTCGTTGCTGCGCCTGCTGAACGACGGCGATCGCGACGAGGCGCTGCTCATCTGCGACCGCGAGCCGGTGACGAACGTCTTCGTCAGCGCGCGACTGCGGGCGGCTGGCCTTGATCCCGGCAGGCTGGGTGCCCAGCTGTGGGGCTACTCCGATGGCGGACGGCTGACGTCGCTGTGCTACTCGGGCGCCAACCTCGTGCCGGTCGGCGCGACGTCGAATGCCGTCGCCGCATTCGCCGGGCGGGCCCGCCTGCAGGGCCGCCGCTGCTCGTCGATCGTCGGGCCCGCGGTTGCGGTCCAGGAGCTATGGGGGCTGCTCTCGCCGCACTGGGGCCGCCCGCGCGAGGTCAGGGCAGTGCAGCCAGTGCTTGCCATTTCCGGTGCTCCGCTGCTGCCGCCGGATCCGCTGGTGCGGGCCGTCCGCCCGGGGGAGCTTGACATCCTCCTCCCGGCCTGCGTGGACATGTTCACCGAGGAAGTGGGGGTATCGCCGGTCGGCGCGGACGGCGGGGCCGCGTACCGGGCGCGGGTAATGGAGCTGATCAGGGCCGGCCGGTCATTCGCGCGGATCGAGGACGGCCGGGTCATCTTCAAGGCCGAGGTGGGCTCGGTGACCCCGCAGGCCTGCCAGGTACAGGGCGTCTGGGTGCCCCCGGACCTGCGCGGACGCGGCATTGCCGCGCGCGGGATGGCCGCGGTGGTGACGATCGCGCTTGACTGCATCGCGCCGGTCGTGACGCTCTACGTGAACGATTTCAATGCCCCGGCGCGCGCCGCGTACCGCCGGGTCGGCTTCACCGAGGTCGGCGCGTTCATGTCGGTGCTGTTCTAACCCCGCCCGCGGCCGGCCCGCCGGCCTGCCCCGCCGCCGGCCCGCCCCTTATCCCCAGCCGCCGTCAGCCAGTCGTTACGACGGTCTCGTGGCCGGTCGCCCCTCCGGTCAGACCCCAGGAGCCTTCCGCTACCTGCCTGACCGGGCCACCCCCCCGGGGACCCGTCCGGCCTGGGCCGGCCTGCTCGCCAGCCGCTGGCCGGCCCCGCCCCGTCCCTGGCGAGCGGCCACGGGCTCCGGCACCACTGAGCAGCACGCGTCGCGCCCGGCTGCATGCGGTTCGCGGCCCTGGCTCCTCATGCGAGCCCGCCCCCGTAAACTAGCTAGTGCATGTCGCAGTAAGTTCGCACAGACCGGGATACTGAGCCGTGACCGAGCCCCCCTCCTCGGCTGGCCGTCGGGCGGCAGCCAGCTACCTGCGGGAGCTGCTGTACCGGCCCGGCCGGTACCGCCATCGGTGGGAGCAGCATGCCGTCCGGATCAGGGCCGGGGAGATCAACCACCTTGCCGTCGCCGAGACGATCGCCAGGCATCTGTGGAGCTACCCCCGCGCGGAGGGAGACGGCGATGTCCTCGCGCATCAGCTGAAGGACACCGTAGCCCGGTCACTGACCGGACGGCTGCTCAGCCGCGGGGCGCTATCGATGTTCATCGAGACGTTCGGTTTCACCGAGCAGGAAGAGAAGCGACTCTGGCGGCTCTGGGAGGGCAATGCCGCGATCAGCGTCCTCGCCGGGGAAAGCGCTATGCCGTCCGACAGCATGGCCGAGGTGGCTGCCGTCCTCGGGCCGCGCAAGCACCAGACGCTGTCCCTGCACGACCATGTCTACGTCGGCTTTGACGGCCGTCTCTCGGCCACCCGCACGCTGCAGGTGGTGGAGGCGCTCGTCGACGGACTGGAGAGCATCCCGTATCTGTATGACACGAACGCGATCACCCTGGAGACCGGCCAGGGCTGCGGTGACCCGTCCGGTTCCCTCTACCAGATCAGGGCGGGCGTGTATGCCACCGGCATCCCGCTGTGCAAGGTGCTTGCCTGCGGCGAGACGTTCACGCTGGAGTACCTGACGTCGTACGGCTATCCGGGCAATTTCGATGACCCGGCGGAACGGGAGTTCCGCCGCGCCGCGCTCGGCCGCCTGGAGAACTTCGACCTGCGGGTCGAGTTCCATCCGGGCAGGCTGCCCGCCGGCGTCTGGTGGGCGGTCTGGGATGGCGTGGACGGGGAAATCACCGAGCAAGAACGGGTCTCGCTGGACCGCCAGCACTCGGTGCACCGCTACCTGAGGGCCCTGGAGAAGGCCGTGGTCGGCTACCGATGGACCTGGCCGGAAGCCGGATCCTGACAGACGCCGGCCAGACAAGATCCATGGAGTACGGATTCTTCAGGCCGGCTGCCGGCGTCCTGCCCGGCCACCTCCGGGGCCACTGCGCTGCGCCGCGCCGCCTGGCCGGAGTTACCTGGCGCCCGCCCGGCGCAGCTGGTCCCGGGCCCTGGCGGAATACTCAGATGACCGGCGGCGTCGGCATTGCTAGGCTCTTGGCCCCTGCGCCAACCCCGATGCCATCGAGGTGATGAACCATGCCGTCGGCCAGCGGCACCCATCGCGGAGCCCCGGCCAGATCCCGTCCCCCCGCGGCCGGCCAGGACCCGGCTGACAGCGCCGATCCCGTTCTCGATGCGGAACGCGCCCACTTGCGGGCCGCGCGCAAATTCCTGCGGCTGATGCGGGAGAACGTGCTCTCGCTCCGCGCGCTCGGCGGCGACCCCGTCTCCGAGGAGTACCTGAAGGCCGACCTCTACCGGCGAGCAGAGGCACTGCACGACCTCCCGGACACGCCGCTGTTCTTTGGCAGGCTCGACTACGCCGTCCAGGCCGCCTGGCCAGCGGCCGAAGCCGCCCGCGGCAATGCCGGGCAAGGCCGCGGGCGCGACTCCGGCCAGCCGGGCCGTGCCGAGACGGGCGGCAGCCAGGCCGGCCGCGCGGAAGCCGGCCGCGCTGTAACCGGCCGCGCGGAGATCGGCAGCGCCCTGCCCGGCGAGCAATTCCACATCGGCCGGCGGCATGTGCACGACCCGGACGGCCACCCAGTCGTCATCGACTGGCGGGCACCCGTGTCCCGGCCGTTCTACCGGGCCAGCCCGGCCGAGCCGATGGGCCTGGCGCACCGCCGCAGGTTCGGGTTCTCCGGCGGAGAGCTGACCGCTTACGAGGATGAGGACTTCACCCACGCAGGCAGGCCGGTCCCGGGTGCCGCGGACGCCACTGGCGCACTGGTCAGCCGGATCCTGATCGACGAGATCGAGCGGCCCAGGTCCGGCCCGATGCGCGACATCGTGTCGACCATCCAGCCCGATCAGGACGACATCGTCCGGGCCGATGCGGAACGGACGGTATGCGTGCAAGGCGCGCCCGGCACCGGCAAGACTGCCGTCGGGCTGCACCGGGTTGCATACCTGCTGTATGCGCACCGGGAACGGATGAACCGCGGCGGCGTCCTGGTCGTCGGCCCGAACCGGGCCTTCTTGTCCTATATCGGCAACGTGCTGCCCGCGCTAGGCGAGTTCAACGTCACCCAGGTCTCGGTCACCGACCTGCTCGCCACCGTGCCGGTCCGGACCGCCGATCCGGAGCCAGCCGCGCGGATCAAGAGTGACGCCCGGATGGCCGAGGTGCTCCGCAGGGCGCTGTGGCAGCAGCTCGGCCAGCCAGCCGAGGCGCTGATGCTCGCCCGCGGCTCCCGGCGCTGGCGGGTGCCAGCCCACGAGCTCGCCGGTCTGGCCGACGAGCTGCGGCTGCGCGGTGTCCGCTACGGGACCGGCCGCGAGATGCTCTCGCATCGCATCGCGCATGTGATCCTCACCAGGATGGAGGCAGCCGGGGAGACCTGCGATGACCGCACGCACGAGGCGGTGCGCCGGACGAAGCAGGTAACGGCCGTGGTGGACGGGATCTGGCCGAAGACCGACGCGCCGCGACTGGTGCTCCGGCTACTGTCCGACCCCGGCCTGCTCGCCCGCGCGGCCGGCGGCGTACTCGATCCCGCCGAGCAGGCCGCGATTTCGTGGTCAAGCCCGCCGCGAGGACCTGGCTCCGCCCGCTGGTCGCCCGCTGACGCGGTACTCATAGACGAGGCGCACGACCTGATCAAACGCACGCCCAGCCTGGCGCACGTGGTGGTGGATGAGGCACAGGACCTGTCTCCGATGGAGTGCCGTGCGATCGGCCGGCGCTGTGCCACCGGCTCGGCCACCGTGCTCGGCGACATCGCCCAGGGCACCACGCCGTGGGCCACCCCCAGCTGGCAGCAGCTGCTGGCCAACCTGGGCAAGGAGGACGCCGGGCTGCGCGTCCTCGACACCGGATACCGGGTGCCGCGGCAGATCCTCGATTTCGCCAGCAGGCTGCTCGGGCACATCGCCCCCGGACTGGCCCCGGCCCGCTCAGTCCGGCAGGACGCGGGCTCCCTGGTGATCATCCCAGCGCCGGACAGTTCGCTGTCCGGCGTCCTGTCGGCGGCCTGCGCCGACGCCCTGGACCGGCCAGGCTCGGCCGCGGTGATCGCTGCCGACGATCAGGTGGCCGAGCTTTCCGCAATGCTCGGCCGGTCCGGCCTGCCGCATTCGGTGCTCGACGCCGATGCCGCTACCGGGCAGCTCACCCTGGTGCCGGTTACGCTCGCCAAGGGCCTTGAGTTCGACCAGGTCATCGTCGTCGAGCCAGCCCGGATCGCCGCCGCGGAGTCCCGCGGCCTGCACCGGCTCTACGTCGCGCTGACCCGGGCGGTGTCCCGGCTGACGGTGCTGCACGCCGAGCCGCTGCCCGCGCCCCTGCGCTGAGTCCGCGGCCCCGGGCAGCCGCGTCGGTGGAAGCACAGGAAATCCTCTCCGGCCAACGATGCCCTCGCAGAGCTGGCAGAAGCGCCGAAGGTGCGCCAAAGGTACGCCGAGAGGTACCGAGGCGCCAGAGGTACGCGGAGAGGTATCGAGAGGTATCAGGAAGGCCTGGAGGCCGTCGGGGCGGCCGGGCGGGCTGGATGCCGCGGATCTTGCGTTCGCAGCGCGCTCCAGCCGAGGCGTCCGGTGACTCCTTCGATCAGGTTTCCGACCATGACCCCGCGGTCGGTGATGGCGAAGCTGTTCAGCGTCATCTCATGCCGGCTATTCCGCATTTTGACGACGTTGAGCGCGCGGCCCAGTTTGGATTCTTGCTCGATGTACCGCATGTCAATGACGTTGTCGAACAAGAACATGAGCCCTTCCAGCGACTCGGCCGTTAGTCCATGGCCGGTCGTTTCGCTGGTGACCAGCAATGAGCTGCCGGCCGCGCGAATGAGCCCGACGAGGCTGCGCATGTAGGCGGGGAAACGTTCCCATTCGCGGGCGGCGAGGACCAGTTCGGCCAGGCTGTCGATGACGATCCGGCTGACCTCGTGTTCGGCGAGGTTCGCGCGTACGGCGCCGGCCAGGACGTCCAGGTCGAGGTCACCCATCGGGACGTGCCAGATCACCAGCTTTCCGGACGCGCGGTGTGCTTCGAGGTCCCAGCCGAAGAAGCTGGCCATACTGGCCAGCTGATCTGCGGTGTCCTGGAACGTGACGTACAGGCAGCGTTGCCCCTGCTCCAGATCCTGCGCGGTCCAGCGCAGCCCGAATATGGTCTTGCCGACGCCTGACGGTCCCGCGATAAGGGTGGCGTCACCTTGCTTCGCCCCGTCACCCATCAGCTCGTCCAGGCCCTGGATCCCGCTGCGGATCCGGCCGGAGACCGTCGTCACGCTGGCCGGGATGAGCGTCTCTATGCGCGGGAAGACCTGTACGCCGCCAGGGCCGATCTGGAAGGTGTGCCTGCCTGGCAGATGGCTTCCGCCGCGCATCTTGATGACCCGCAGCGACCTGCGGTCGACCGGCTCGCGGGCCTCATAGTCAAGCTGGATGATGCCGTCAGCCAGGGAGAACTCGATGCCGCTTCCCAGCTCCTCCTGGGTGTACTCACCCACAAGCAGAAGCACTGCGCCGGTGTCGGAGAAGCGGCCGGTCAGGTCGAAGAGCGCGCCGCGCAACTCGTGCTCGTCGGCGAAATCGCGCAGCATCTTCGCGCTGTCGATCACGACGATCGACGGCTCCTCCTCCAGCGTTTTCCTGACGATCTCCGACACCAGCGGCTTCAGCCCGTCCGGGCGCGCGGGCCGTAGGAAGTCACCCAGGTGGATATGCTCGACTCTCGGGCCCAGGGCCTGCGGATCGAAGAAGGTGAACGTTTCCATGTGCCTGACGAGCTTGGTATGCGGCTCGGACACGGTCGTGTAGTAGACGCACTTGTGCTCGGCGGTGGCGCTGGCGAAGCACATCTGCTGGGCGAGGATCGTCTTGCCGGTGCCGGGTGAGCCGGCCACGACCACCACACCTCCGGGCTCCAGGCCGCCATTAAGCACCATGTCCAGCCCGGCCACGCCGGTAGCCATCCGATTCAACGCAGTCCACGTCCTTCCAGCAAGTCACCGGCGGCTGCGAGGAGTTGCTGCCACGAATACGGCTTCTGTACGACCGCATCCGCGGCACCGGCGAGATGGGAGTCGCCGCTCGCCGCCAGGATCGGGATGCCCGCCGTGGCAGGCTCACAACGCAGCCGCCGGATGAGCTCGGCGCCATCCATGACCGGCATCATCATGTCGGTCACCACCAGATCCGGCGGCGATTCGCGCACCGTCCTCAGCGCTGCGGCACCATCGCCGGCATCGGTCACTTCATGCCCGGCCCGCTCGAAGATCCTCCGGAGCATGAACCGCTGATCCGGTTCGTCATCAACCACCAGAATCCTGGGCACCCGTCCCGGCCCCTCTTGCAGCCCACTACTCAATGTTCTGAATAGCATACCCAGAGTCACTAGCTATCAGGCGGCTACAGTTCCTTCAGCACCGACGTGACGAGTGCGGCCGAGTCGTCGAACGACAGCGCCGTCGCCCGCAGGTGGTTGAAGAACACGTTGTAGCGGTCGACCTCGTCAACGTCCTCCAGGTAGAAGGCGCTCGTCAGGTCCTCCAGGTACACCACGTCGGTGTCAATCCGCTCGGGGAAGACGAGGATGACGAACGGCCTGCCCATGGCCGGATGGGCGCCTGCGCCGAACGGGATCACCTGCATCGCGACGTTCTTCAGTCCGGACAGTTCCAGCACGTGCTCAAGCTGGGCGCGCATCAGTTCCGTGCCGCCAACCCGGCGGCGCAGCGCGGCCTCGTCCACGACGGTCCACAGCATGGGCGGCTCGGCCCTGGTCAGGGCAGGCTGGCGGGCCATCCGGAGCGCGACCTTGCGCTCGACATCCTCCTGGTTGCCGTTCATCGTCCCGGCCTTGATGATCGTCCGAGCGTAGTCCTCGGTCTGCAGCAGGCCGGGAATGAGGTTGACCTCGTAGACCCGGATCTCCGACGCCGCGCTCTCCAGCCCTACGTACGTGGCAAACTGCGGCTGGATGGTGTCGCTGTAGGCATGCCACCAGCCCTTCTGCCGTGAGTCACGGGCAAGTTGCACCAGGCTGTCCCGTTGCTGCGCCGGCACGCCGTAAAGCTCGAGCATGTCCCGGACATCGCGCGGCGAGACCGACACCCGCCCGGTTTCCACCCGGCTGATCTTGGATGCCGAGCATTCGAGATGCTCGGCCACCTCCTCGCAGGTGAGCCGCGCGGCCTCGCGGAGCCTCCTGAGCTCGAGCGCAAGCCGGCGTCGCCTGACGGTCGGACTCTGCTCAGTTGCCATGTGTCACCCCCCGGCGGGCGATCGGATGCGTGACGTGCCGAGCGTGCGGGCTTCAGGTCGTGCGGGGTTCAGGTGGTGCGGGATTCAGATACTGCCATCATGCGGTGACGTCACGAGTCAGTAATGTGCCCCGCGTGGTCAGGCGTAAGCCTGGGCCCAGTGTGGCAAGGTCGGCGTGATGGCGTCCAGTGCCCGCCTGGGCACAAGATGCGAATTTCTGAATGCATGTTGCATCTCGCATGTCCTCGATGCATTCTAGGGGCAGTGCATAAGTTCACTCTACGCTGCTAATCAGCTACCAAAGGTGACTTGATGAGCATGGAAACCCAGCAGGCTCCCGGGTCGGCCGAACTCTGGCACGCGTACCTGGACAGGCTTGAAGGGCTCGCGGAGGCGCTGGCCCGGCATGGACTGCGGGCGCGGCTGACCACGCCGCCAGGCCGCGTGCCGAGCCTGCACGTGGTCAACCCGGCGGCGGCTGCTCTGGCCGAGGACATTTACGCCGGGCCTTGCCAGGATGGCGTCTGGTGGTTCTGGTGGTCATGGGCCGAGCGGATCGCGGTCAGCGATGACCTGCCAGCAGCGGCCAGCCTGATCGGCCGCGTCCTTGCTGCAGGCGGCTAGCCTCGCTGCCCGCGGCTACCCTCGCGGCCGGCGGCTACCTTCGCTGCCCGCGGCTACCCTTGCGGCGAGAGCGCGCGGTCTGAGAAACCGGGAAAGGCCACCGTGCGCCCGCGCCAGGCGGCGGCTCTGATCGCGGCGGCGATGACCTGCCGCGCGCCGAACTTCCTGATGCCCGGGCTGCTCCCGGCCACCAGGCCGAGGTAAGCCGAGGCCACCCGGTCCTCCAGGGTCACCGCGAGCGAGATCGCGCTGACCGCGCCGCGCACGGGACGGGGCAGGCGGTAAGCCACCGCGGCCGCGACCGGCGTTGCGCCTGCTGCCCGCAGCATCGCCTGCAGCGAATCCCTGGCGACCTGATGCGCGACCCAGTCGCTTGTCGCGGCGGTCAGGTCGGTCCCGGTCAGGTGCGCGCCGGCTACGCCGTAGCCATAGATGGCGGCATGCTCGGCGGCCAGCGCCGCCTGCATCGCGCTAACTTCCGCGGCAGTGGCCCGCCGCACGGTAGTTGCCGTCATGTCCGCCCGCCGCCCCGGACAGCCGCGAGCGCGGCGACGTGCGTTGCCTCGGAGGCTGCGACGCTGGCCATGAGCTGCGCTAGCGACGGGGATACCGCAGTGAGCCTGCGCAGCAGGTCCGCTGCCGCAACCCGCTCGGCTCCCTGCAGGAACGAGATCGCCGCCGCCGTCCTGGCCGGAGCGCCGCTCGCGCCGGGCGACGCTCCCGAACTTGCCGGGGCCGGGGACGCAGCGCCGGCAGCCGCGCTGCCCGGCGGCACGATCAGGCGTGACCGGAACCCGGCGAGATGCAGCCGGTGCTCGGCGCGCAGCGGACGCAGCGCCGCCGCCAGTCCGGGCGACCGGGCGATGACGGCGTCGTAGCGGGCGATCATCAGTTCCTCCGCGGCGATGGCGGCGCGCAGCAGTGCTACATCGGGGGCCGGCCTGGGCGGCGTAGCGAGCGCGCCAATGCCCTTGCAGCCGGCTACGGCCAGTAACGGCAGGCTCGCCGCGGCCGCGGCGAGCACGGCACGCCGCGACCTGTCCGCGGTCGGGCCGGCAGCGGCGGGACCGCCGGCGACGGTGCTTGCCGTCGCGGAACCGCCCGCCGCGGTGCCTGGCGTCGCGGAACCGCCCGCCGCGGTGCCTGGCGTCGCGGAACCGCCGGCGACGGTTCCCGTCATTGCGTGCCTGCCGTCACCGAACCGCCCGCCGCGGTGCCTGCCGCCGCGGTGCCTGCCGTCACGGATTCCCTCCCCGCCAACGCGCCGCCGGACTCTCCCAGCGGCATCCAAGCATGTCACTGCCCCCCGCTGTGCTGGCTCGCCAAGCCGGCCCCGATCAGCCGCGGCGGGACGCGCCGGGCGCGGACGGGCACGATCGGGTACCTGATCCCCGTTAGGCTAGATGACCGGACAACAGCACAGGTCGCCGGCGAGGAGGTCGTCATGCACGGTAGCTCCCGTCACAGTTCGCCACAGCTGGCAGCCAGCAGCGGCAGCGCGCCATCAGCCGCTGGCCCGACGGACGCGCAGCAGCTCAGCAGGCTGCTTGAGCCGGTGGTCAGGGCCGCGGGCATGGACCTGGAGAATGTCCGGATCACCGCAACCGGCCGTCGTCGCCTGCTCCGGGTGGTGGTGGATGCCGACGGCGGCGTGAACCTGGACGACATCACGCTGATCAGCCGCGAGCTGTCAGCTGAGCTCGACGCCACCGGCGCAATGGGCGAGACGCCTTACACCCTGGAGGTCTCCTCGCCGGGCGTCGACCGGCCCCTTACCGAGCCGCGGCACTGGCGCCGTGCCGCGGGCAGGCTGATCCGCGTCCCGCTGAGCGCACGATCACAATCTGTAACGGATGGTCGGGGGCGACCCGGCACCGTCGAGGGCAGGGTACTCGCCGCCAGTGACCATTCGGTCCTCCTGGAGGTGGCGGGTGAGCAGCGGGAATTCGGCTACGCCCAGCTCGGCCCGGGAAAGATACTCCTTGAGTTCGGCCACGCCGCGACCGGTGCAGACGGGGGGAAAGCAGATGGACATTGACCTGAGCGTGCTGCGCAGCCTGGAGGCCGAGAAGGACATCTCGATGGACCTGGCCATCAAGGCGATAGAGGACGCGCTGCTGGTCGCCTATCACCGGACCGAGGGCGCGCCGCCGACGGCCAGGGTAGAGGTGAACAGAGGCAGCGGGCACGTAACCGTCTGGGCCGCTGAGACTGCCGAAGACGGCGCGGTGATCAGGGAATATGACGATACGCCTGCCGGCTTCGGCCGGATCGCCGCGACTACCGCCCGGCAGGTGATCCTGCAGCGCCTGCGTGACGCCGAGGACGAGCTGACCTTCGGGGAGTACGCGGGCCGGGAGGGTGATGTGGTGGCAGGCGTCATCCAGCAGGGCCGGGACCCGCGTGCGGTGCTAGTGGATCTCGGCAAGCTGGAGGCGATCCTGCCGCCGACCGAGCAGGTGCCCGGCGAGCGCTATGTGCACGGCGAACGGCTGCGCTGCTACGTCCTGCATGTCAGGAAGGGCTACCGCGGTCCGTCCGTGACGTTGTCTCGTACCCATCCGAACCTGGTCAAGAAGCTGTTCGCGCTGGAGGTTCCGGAGATCGCCAGCGGAGCCGTGGAGATCGCCGCCATTGCCCGCGAGGCCGGGCACCGAAGCAAGATCGCTGTCATCTCGCACCAGCCTGGCGTGAACGCCAAGGGCGCCTGCATCGGCCCGATGGGCAGCCGGGTCCGTAACGTGATGACGGAGCTGCACGGCGAGAAGATCGACATCGTGGATTTCTCCACCGATCCGGCGGAGTTCGTCGCGCACGCGCTCTCGCCCGCCCGGGTCTCCCGGGTTGACATCATCGACCTGCAGGCCAGGGTCGCGCAGGTGATCGTACCCGACTACCAGCTGTCGCTGGCGATCGGCAAGGAGGGCCAGAACGCGCGGCTCGCCGCGCGGCTGACGGGCTGGCGGATCGACATCAGGCCGGACCGGGGCGCGGCAGGACCCGCGGGGGATGCCCCGGCCCGGCGGCGCGGCGCGAGCGGGCTCGAGGCGGCCGCAGGCACGGCCGGGCCAGGCTCGCTGCGCGGCGCGGGCGGGCCGGACGCGGTGCCCGGTGCCGCCGACGCGCAGGCGCGGTAGGCTTAGCAGCAGAATGGCCAGGCGGTCCCCGCGGCCTCTCCGGTCCGCGCCAGCGATCCGGACATGTGTGGGGTGCGGAGTCCGCGCGGCCAAGTCTGACCTGCTTCGCCTGGTAGCGGCCGGGAATGAGGTTGTTCCCGACCCGCGGGCGCGACAGGCTGGCCGGGGTGCTTACCTGCATCTCAGCCAGGAATGCCTAGAGCGAGCACGGCGGCGCCGGGCGTTCCCGCGAGCGCTGCGCTTGCCGGGACCGCTCGGGACCGGCATGATCGCCGGGTATCTTGTCGCGTCGCGTGCCGGTGACCCGTTACCGGGGCAGGGCGGTCAGAGGGAAGGCATGGACGGCAGCAGTGCCGGAGAAAGCAGGCTGAGATGGCAATGAGCGCCCGATGAGCATGCGGCGATGAACAGCACAAGCTGACGCCGGACGGAGCACACGCGCTGCCCCGGACCGGCTGACTGGTCCGGTTATCCCGGACCGAGTAGAGGGAGCGCAGTGGCGAAGGTCCGGGTTTACGAACTCGCGAAGGAGTTCGGCGTAGAGAGTAAGGCCGTGATGGCCAGGCTCCAGGAAATGGGCGAGTTCGTTCGCTCGGCGTCCTCGACGATCGAGGCGCCCGTCGTCCGCAGGCTCAAGGAAGAGCTCGCGGCCCAGCAGCCCAAGCAGGCGCCGGCCGGGAAAGCATCCAGTCAGCGGTCCGCGGAGCCGTCGGCGCCCGCCGCGGCGAGCATCCCGGGTGATGGCGCGAATGGCCGCGCCGCGGCGGCCGGGCCGGCCGCCGGAGTGACGGCACGAGAGCCTGCCCCAGGACCGCAGGCGGGGACCGGGCCGGCTGCCGCGCCAGCCGCACCGCCTGCCGCGGATCCCGGTCGGCGGCTGCCCGAGCCCACCCCACCGCAGGTGGCAGCCCCGCAGGCCGCACCGCCTGCCGCGCAGCCTGACACCGCCCCCCCGGCACCTGGCGGCCAGCCCGCGGCGGGCTCGCCCGGTGCACGGCCGGCCGGTGCGCGTCCGGCCAGCCCGCGGCCCGGCCCTGGCGGTACGCCATCCGGTGCGCCGCGGCCGGGCAGCCCGGCCGCGGGCAGTCAGCGGCCGGGATCCCGTGGCGGCCCCCGACCTGGGCCGCGACCCGGCAACAACCCGTTCAGCTCGACGGCCAGCGGCATGGGTTCCGCGCCGCGCGTCCGGCCCGGGCAGCCCGGCGCGCCGGGCCCGGCAGGCTTCGCGGGCACCCCGTCAGGTGCTCCGCCCGCCACTGGCCAGCCGTCTGCGCGGCCAGCCGCGCCGGGCGGCCCTGGCGGCAGGTTCGCCGGACGGCCAGCCTCCGGGGACACGGCCCGCCCTGGCGGCCCGCGACCCGGTGGCCCGCGACCGAGCCCCAACAGCATGCCGCCCAGGCCAGCGCCCGGCCGTGGTCCCGGTGGCCCGGGTGCAGGCGGTCCCGGCGGCCGCGGCGGTCCAGGCGGTGGTACCGGTGCCAGGCCCGGCGGCCGCGGCGGTCCCGGCGGCGCTGGCGCGCGCGGCGGCCCCGGCGGCGGCCAGCGCCCCGGCATGGGGCCGGCCCGCCCCGGTGGCGGGGGTCGCGGCAGGAGCGGCACGCAGGGTGCCTTCGGCCGGCCTGGAGGCCGGCCGTCGCGCGGCCGCAAGTCGAAGAAGCAGCGCCGCCAGGAGTTCGACAACATGCAGGCGCCCGCCATCGGCGGCGTGCAGATTCCGCGTGGCAACGGCCAGGTGATCAGGCTGTCGCGGGGTGCCTCGCTGAGCGACTTCGCGGACAAGATCGGGGTAAACCCGGCTTCCCTGGTGCAGGTGCTCTTCCACCTGGGCGAGATGGTCACGGCGACCCAGTCGGTGAACGACGAGACCCTGCAGCTGCTCGGCGCCGAGCTGAACTACACCGTCCAGGTGGTCTCCCCGGAGGAAGAGGACAGGGAACTGCTCGAGACGTTCGACATCGAGTTCGGCGAGGACGAGGGCGACGAGAGCGACCTGGTGGCACGCCCGCCGGTGGTGACCGTGATGGGTCATGTCGACCACGGCAAGACCAAGCTGCTCGATGCCATCCGGCATACGAACGTGGTGGCGCACGAGGCGGGTGGCATTACCCAGCACATCGGCGCCTACCAGGTCAACACCGTCGTGGACGGCCAGGAGCGCAAGATCACCTTCATTGACACCCCTGGTCACGAGGCCTTCACCGCGATGCGCGCCCGCGGCGCCGAGACCACCGACCTGGTCGTCCTCGTGGTTGCCGCTGACGACGGGGTAAAGCCGCAGACGACTGAGGCGCTGAACCATGCCCAGGCGGCCGGCGTGCCGATCGTGGTGGCGGTGAACAAGGTCGACAAGGAGGGCGCCGACCCGCAGCGGGTACGTGCGCAGCTCACCGAGTACGGGCTGGTGGCCGAGGAGTTCGGCGGACAGTCGCTGTTCGTCGACGTCTCCGCGCGGCAGGGCACCGGCATCGAGGCGCTGCTTGAGGCGATCGTGCTGACCGCGGACGCCGAGCTTGACCTGCGCGCTAACCCGCACCAGCAGGCCCAGGGGGTGGCGATCGAGGCACACCTGGACAAGGGCCGGGGGCCGGTCGCAACCGTGCTCGTGCAGCGCGGCACGCTCAAGGTCGGCGACTCGATCGTGTGTGGCGAGGCGTTCGGCCGGGTCAGGGCAATGCTGGACGAGAACGGCGACCAGGTCAGCGACGCGCCGCCGTCCCGGCCTGTGCAGGTGCTCGGCCTCACCGCCGTGCCCGGGGCTGGCGACAGCTTCCTCGTCGTCGACGACGACCGGGTGGCCAGGCAGATCGCCGAGCGGCGGGAGGCGCGCGAGCGCACCGCGATGTTCGCACAGCGGCGTCCTAGGGTCACCCTGGAGGACCTGGAGTCGGCCCTCAAGTCGGGCCAGCGGGAAGAGTTGCTGCTCATCGTCAAGGGCGACGTGTCCGGATCGGTCGAGGCGCTGGAGGACGCGCTGCTCAAGATCGACGTCGGCGAGGACGTGGTGCTGCGGGTGATCGGCCGCGGCGTCGGCGCGATTACCCAGGACGACGTCAACCTGGCCATCGCGTCCGAGGCGGTCATCATCGGCTTCAACGTCCGGCCGGCCGGCCGGGCGGGCGAGCTCGCGCAGCGCGAGGGCGTGGACATCCGCTACTACTCGGTCATCTACCAGGCGATCGAGGAGATCGAGGCCGCGCTCAAGGGCATGCTCAAGCCGGAGTTCGAGGAGGCGCAGCTCGGCACCGCCGAGATCAGGGAGATCTTCCGGGTGCCGCGGATCGGCAATGTGGCTGGCTGCATCGTCCGCAGCGGGACCATCACCAGGAACAGCAGGGCGCGGCTGGTCCGCGACGGCGTGGTTGTCTCGGACAGCCTGACGATCGATTCGCTGCGCAGGTTCAAGGATGATGCGACCGAGGTGCGCGAGGGCTTCGAGTGCGGCATCGGCATCGGTTACAGCGACATCAAGATCGGGGACGTGATCGAGACCTTCGAGATGCGCGAGAAGCCGCGCGCCTGACGTCCCGAGGGGCTGACGTGTACGTGGGTGCGCTGACGCTGGACGTGCTGCTCGGTGACGTGCGCTCGCTGAAGCAGAAGCGGTCGGCGGTGCGGCCGCTCGTTGCCGAGCTGCATCGCCGCTATCCGGGCGCTGCGGTGGCCGAGACCGGCCATCTGGACCTGCACCGCCGGGCCGAGATCGGCGTGGCCGTGGTTGCCTCGACCGCCGCGCACTGCACCGAGGTTCTCGGGGCGTGTGAGCGATTCGTCGCCGGGCACCCGGAAATCGAGCTGCTCTCCGCACGGCAGCGGCTGTTCAACGAGGAGGAGTGAGCGACTCATGGACGCAGCCAGGGCACGCAAGCTCGGTGGCCGGATCGCGCAGATCGTGGCCGAGATGCTGGAACGCCGGATCAAGGACCCGCGGCTCGGCTTCGTCACGGTCACCGAAGCCCGGCTGACCAACGACCTGCGCGAGGCGACCGTGTTCTACACGGTCTACGGCTCGGCCGAAGAACGCGCGGGCACGGCCGCGGCGCTGGCCAGCGCTGTCGGCGTCATCCGGTCCGAGGTCGGCAGGCAGACCGGCCTGCGGCACACCCCGTCGCTGGAGTTCAGGCTGGATACCGTGCCAGACAACGCCAGGAACATCGAGGAGCTTGTCGCCCGCGCCCGCGAGGCGGACGCGGCCCTCGCAGCGGTCAGAGAGGGCGCGCAGCCGGCCGGCGACGCCGACCCGTACCGGGTCCCGGCCGCTGCGGCCGATGGCTCCGCGTCTGATGGCTCCGCGGCCGATGGTTCCGCGTCTGATGGCTCCGCGGCCGATGGCTCCGCGTCTGATGGCTCCGCGGCCGATGGTTCCGCGGCCGATGGTTCCGCGTCTGGTCATCCCGGTGTAGGCGGGGCGGCGGCCGGCAGCTCGGCGGTCGATGGCTCACCGGCCGAAGACTCTGCGGCGCACGCCTTCGCGAGCGGCGCCTCTGCGGGTGCCGACGCTGCGGCCGATGGTTCCGCGTCTGATCATCCCGGTGCCGGCGGCGCGGCGGCCGGCAGCTCAGCGGTCGATGGCTCGGCGGCCGGAGACTCTGCGGCGCACGCCTTCGCGAGCGGCGCCTCTGCGGGTGCCGACGCTGCCGCCGATGGCTCCGCGTCTGGTCATCCCGGTGCCGGCAGCTCGGCGGCTGATCATCGTGGCGCCGGCAGCTCCGCGGCTGGTGGCTCGGCGGCTGATCATCGTGGCGCCGGCAGCTCCGCGGCTGGTGGCTCGGCGGCCGATGATCCCGGTGCCGATAACGCCGCAGCCGGGCAGCCGGCCGGCGACGAGCCGTCGGCTGGGCGGCGCGGAGAAGATGATCATCTAGCCGAAACACCGGCACCCGGAGTGCGTGGCGCGAGATACTCGCGGTCGTGACAGCCGAGCACATGCAGGTCCAGTGCGAAACCGGCCTGGGTCAAGCCCCCGCAGACTCGCCCATCGCCGCGGCGGGCCCGGGCTCGTCCTTGCCGGGCTCGTCCTTGATCACGGAAGATCCGGGCGTCATACCCCCCCGGATCTTCCGTGATCAAGAAAACGAGCTGGCCGGGAGTCCCGCGGGTGGGGTGGATGAGGCGGGTGCGGCGGACGTGGCGACTGAGTCGGCGATGGCTGGGATGGCTGGGGCCGGTGAAGTGGCTGGGGTAAGTGCGACTGGGGCGGGTGGCGCGAGTGCAGTGGCTGGACCGGCTGGGGTGGGTGGTCCGGCGGTTGGGGTGACTGGGGCGGGTGGCGCGAGTGCAGTGGCTGGACCGGCTGGGGTGGAGCTGGAGGCCGCCTGGGCCAGGGCGATTGACGTCCTGGACGGTGCCCGCGAGATCTGCTTGGCCTGTCACGTCCGGCCGGATGGCGACGCGCTCGGGTCGATGCTTGCGGTGGCCCACGCGCTGCGCTCGCGGGCCGGGCCGGCCGGCCAGCGGGTCATCGCCTCCTTCGGCGACCAGCCCTTCGAGGTGCCTAGGATCCTGCGCTTCCTGCCGGGCGCCGACCTGCTCAGCCCGCCGGAGTCGTACCCGCGGCGGCCTGAGGTCATGGTCACCTTCGACGCCGCGAGCGCGGACCGCCTCGGCATGCTCGAAGGCTGTGCCGCGCAGGCGGCAGAGCTGATCGTGCTTGACCATCACGCGTCCAACACCCGGTTCGGGACGCTGCACCTGATCGACCCCTCCGCGGCAGCAACCGCGGTTCTCGCGCACGACCTGATCGCTCGGCTGGGCATCCGGATCACCAGGGACATCGCGTTCGGCCTGTACGCGGGGATCGTCACGGACACTGGTTCCTTCAAGTACGCAAGCACCTCGCCGCGAGTGCATGAGATCGCGGCGCAGCTGCTGGCGACCGGCATCGAGCCGGGCGCGGTCTCCCTCGAGCTGTGGGACAAGGCACCGTTCGGATACCTGGGCCTGCTTTCCTGCGTGCTCGGCCGCGCGGTGCTCGAGCCGGAAGCCGCAGCAGGCCACGGCCTGGTCTGGACTACAGTCAGCCGTGCTGACCGGGCCGCCTACGGCCTGCACCTTGACGTGGCCGAGTCGGTGATCGACGTGCTGCGCCGTACCGAGGAGGCGGACGTCGCCGTGGTTTTCAAGGAATCCGACGACGGCCGGTGGCTGGTGTCATCCAGGTCCAAGGGCAAGGTCGACGTGGGCCGGGCGTGCACCTGGGCGGGCGGCGGCGGCCATCGGATGGCGGCCGGGTTCACCGCCTCCGGCACTGTCGCCGACGCGATGGCCGGGCTGCGCGAGCATCTCGAGCGCGGGGCGGACGGGATTTGCGTGGCGGACGGCGCCAACGAGACCGGAGTGACAGGCGGGCCGGAGTGACTCGCGGGCTGGCAGGCAGAGCCCGGGTGACAGGCATAGCCGGGTTGACAGACAAGGCCGGGGTACAGGCGGGGTCGGAGTGACAGACAGGGCTAGGTTGACAGGCGATACCGGAGTTGCAGGCGGGCCAAACGGGGCGGACGGCCGCCGGTGACGGTGCCGAGCGGGCTGGTCATCGTGGACAAGCCGGCCGGCCTGACCTCGCACGATGTCGTGGCGCGTATCCGCCGCATGGCCGGCACGCGCCGGGTCGGACACGCCGGGACCCTCGACCCCATGGCCACCGGGGTCCTGGTGGTCGGCGTGCAGAAGGCGACCAGGCTGCTTGGTCATCTCGCGCTGACCGAGAAGGAATACGCCGCGACTATCCGGCTCGGCCAGGCCACCGACTCGAGCGACGCCGACGGCCAGATCGTCTCGTCCGTGACGTCGACCTCGACCGGGGCCGGCCGGGCCGTGGCAGAGCTTACGGCGGCGGAGGTGACCGAGGCCTTGGCCGCGTTCACCGGCGAGATCCAGCAGGTGCCGCCCGGCATCAGCGCCATCAAGGTAGCCGGTAAGCGGGCCTATCAGCTAACCCGCGAAGGAGCACCGCCGAAGCTGGCCGCCAGGACCGTGACCGTGCGCGAGCTCGTCCTTGTCGCCGTCCGGCCCGCGGGTGACCTGCTGGATGCCGACGTGAAGGTCACCTGCTCAAGCGGCACCTACATCCGGGCGATTGCCCGCGACGTCGGGACCGCGCTCGGGGTCGGCGGGCACCTGACGGCGCTGCGGCGCACCAGGGTGGGCCCGTACACCGAGGGCATGGCCCGGAGCCTGGCCGACCTGGCGGCAGACCTCGACGTGGTCCCGCTTGCCGCCGCCGCCGCGGCGGTCTTTCCGCGGCGGGACCTCACCGCGGACGAGGCGGCGAAGCTCGCGCACGGGGGCAGGCTGCCAGCGCTCGGCAGCGGGAGTGGTCCGGTGGCCGCGTTCGACCCGGATGGCTTGCTGGTCGCGCTGCTGACCGAGGAAGCAGGGCAGGCTCGCCCGCTTGCGGTCTTCCTGCCGTAGCCAGCGCGCGGGCGGACGCTGCGTTCGACCCGGTTGGCGTGCTGGTCGCGCTGCT
>Ga0070698_100000832_pt1 | contig 33743 bp, 40 predicted proteins | sample KBSK1502metaG_FD_65477 | JGI IMG/M metagenome (GOLD analysis project Ga0070698, IMG submission 65477) | Corn, switchgrass and miscanthus rhizosphere microbial communities from Kellogg Biological Station, Michigan, USA - KBS K1-50-2 metaG | ecosystem: Host-associated > Plants > Roots >... | reverse complement strand
ACAGGCCGCGATGACGGCGGCGGGCGCTCGTGCCAAGGAATGGGCGAACCTCGCCGGACGTCACCTCGGCAAGGTGCTCTCGGTTTCGGAAGTGATCGGCGGCGGGCAGTCGTACTCTCCGTGCGGTGCCGGCGGCCAATGCGGCGGCGGCGGCGGGGGCGGCGCCCCCGTCCAGGCCGGGCAGATGAACGTCACGGTTGATGTGGCGGTCGTCTACGAGCTGAACGACTAAGCGTCAGGCGATGTGTGCCCCGACTTCTTCGTGACAGTCGGGGCACTCTTCTTCCGGTCCCGGGGCGTGGCCGGCGTGTTTTGACTCCATCGGGTATTGCGCCGCGCGCCACGCCGCCAATCCACCCCGTAGGGCCCAAGCCTGCCGGCCTTGCTGTCGGAGGAATTGCGCCACACGGGCGCTAGTACCCTCGTCGGGTCAAGTGCAGTAGGCGATAACCTCGCGATCCGGCGGCAGTGACTCCAGGTGCGTGGCGATTTCGGCCGCCGGCCGGGCGGCCTGCAAGCCGCGGATGATGGGTTCGGGCGGGATGCGGATAGCTCCGGGGATTCGGTGGCTCACAGCCGGGTATACCAGCGAGCTGGTTACATCGAGCGCGACCGCGTCGCCGGCTTCCAACTTCGCTTTCGCGGAAGCTACATCGATGCGCGGCGCGATCATCATCGGCGGGGTTCGGGCGGCGCCTCGGGCAGCAGCCAGGGGAGCGCCTCGGCCATCGATCGCACCAGCGTTACGGATTGCTCGTGGCTCAGGCGGTCGCGGGCCAGGATCGCCAGCGCGGCGCCGAGTAAGGCGTGCTCGGCCTTGTGCCCCACGTCGCCGTGCTCGGCCTTCCACGAAACCAGCGAAGTCCGGCCTTCGGTCAGATCCAGGATCCGCTTCTTCGCGTCATCCCATGCCTGATCGCGATTGGCCTGCTCGAGGATGCGGAGTGCGGCTCGCTCAGCATCCCGGAAGCGCTGCATCGCGGCTGGATCCTCGTGCCGGTCCCATCCCCAGGCGGCGCGCTCGATACCCGCCGGCGACAGGACCCGGGCGTCCGTCAGCAGCCGCTCGAGCCCTTCCTCGTGGGAACCATAACCGTAGCCTTCGGCGTCCAGTGCCATGTCGGTCTGCCTAGTGTAGGGCGTTACGTTCCGCGAGGCCGTCCGTTAGATCGTTGAAGATGTCTGCGCAGAGCCGTCGGCTATTCGGTCTGCTCGCAAGTCTTGTTATGACTGCGGCTGCAGGATGTACACCTTCGCAATCGAGCGCGGTGAAGCCATCGCCGACCCCCTCCGTCAGCCCGCCGGCAACCCCAGCGGCAACGCCGTCGCCCGCCGAAGCCTTACCAGGCCCGTCGGCTGCTCCATCGCCGACGGTGTATCCGAGACTCCCGATCCCGGCCGGCACCATGCGTTGCCACACCCCCCAACTGGAGACAGCCTTTGTCGGGTCGGGCGCGGCCGCAGGGAACGTGGAAGCCACCTTCGAGATGCGCAACAACTCGGCAACTGCGTGCTGGATCTATGGCTTCGTCGGCTTCCAGACGCTCGACAGCAACGCGCGCCCGATACCGCGGACCGTTGCCTGGACGACTGATTCGTTCTTCGGCAGGAGTGACCCGCCAAGCCGGATTCTGCTACCTGCCGACACAGCCCAATTCGGTTCGGAGCCGCACACCGGCCATGCGTTCTTCAACGTGGCCGGAAATGACGTGCTCTGCGACCCTAACGAAACTCCTGTCGTGAGCTTGAAGATCTGGCCCCCCGACGAGCTGCAGCCGCTGATCGTGCCGGCTAAGACCCCGGACGGCATCGGGTTCTTTTTTTGCGGGGGCATCGACCTCAACCCGTTGCAGGTGCAACCCAACCCCAGCTTGGGCTGAAACGATTTAGACGAGGATCCAGCCGAGCCCGATGGCTCTTGCGACGGCTTCGGCGCGCGAGCGCGCGTTCAGCTTGCCGAGGACCGCACCGGCATGGAATTTCACAGTGTGCTCGCTGATCTGTAAGCGGCGGGCGATCTGTCGATTCGTCAGACCTCGCGCCATCCATTGCAGCACCTCGAGCTCCCGGGGCGTGAGCGTTTCGGCGGGCGCTCGCAGCGCCGGCTCGATCCGCTCCTCTGGGGGCAGCAACGCGGCAAAGTCAGCGCGCGCCATCGTGACTAATCCCCGTGCCGAGGCGCGCAACGCCGCGGCAAGCGTTTCGCCATCGACCGCGGCCGGCAGCAGGGCCGATGCGCCGAAGGTCAGCGCCTGCGAGACCGCGCCGTGGTCACTCGCCAGCGCGACGATCGGAAGACCCGGTTGGGCGGTTGCGAGTCGGGCGATCGCGTCGAGCTCCTCAGCCTCGCCGTCGCCCGCATCCAGCAGGACGGCATCGGGGAGCAGCTGCCCGGCCAGCGATGCCGCTTCGGCGACACCGGTCGCCCCCACGATTTTCATGCCGGTCATCCCTTCGACCAGCACCGCCAGTCCGCCGCGGGCCAGCGGATTCGCAGAGACGATCAACACCCGGAGGTCCGCCATGCTCATAGTTGTACCCAAGGATCTCACGGCGCGTCGTTCGGTAGCCAATCTCGAGTCAAAAACAACCAGAAGGCCAACCCGGCGTAAGGCCCGTAACGCTTGAACCGGCGCTCGATCGTGCGATCGCTGACCGGGCGCTTCCGGCCGAGCAGCCGCGCGTACTTCGGCCGGGTCCACGAATCGAGGATGAGCCGGTCGTACCTCCCCAGCATCAGCATGATGTGCGCTGCGGCGTACGGCCCAACGCCCGGCAGCGCCTGAAGCCTGGCGGCCACCTCGCCGTCCGGCAGATCGTTCCGCGAGGTCGCGGCGAGCGCCTCGAGATCAACCCGACCTTTTGCTACCGAGGTCGCGAGCGCCTTCAGATACGGGCCGCGGTAACCCGCGCCCGCAACCTTCTTATAGAAGTGAGCCGGCGCGGCGGCCATCGCTGGCGGAGTGGGAAAGGCACGCCCATACGGACTGTCGGGTGGCGCCCCCGGCGCTTTCTCGCCCAGCTGCTGCACCAGCGCGTTCACCATCCGCGTGGTTCCGCCCCAGGATGTATTGGTCGTGCAGATCGTCTTGACGACGTCCTCGAACACGGTCGGGCTGCGCACCATCCGGCCCGCTCCCGTGAGGACCCAGGCGAGGTCGGGATCCGACGCGGCCACGACATAGAAGGGCGTCAAATCAACGTCGAGGCTGAGGACGTGCCGAACCTGCGTCATCACAGCGGCGGCAACCTGAGGTGTCAGCGACTGACCTGTGACCGCGATGAGCCCGTGACCCGGACTGGCCTGTGAGATCTTCAATGTCCGCGCGCCCACCCGAGCGAGGGGCACCGTGATCTCGAACGTCCACGCTTTCTGGTCGAGACGCATCGGCGGCAATTCGGCAATACCGTGCGAGAGGAAGACACGCCGAAGGTCGATGACCTCGCCCGCCGGGCCGACCAGCGGGAACTCGGCGCTCCACGCCGGAGTCAGCTCCGAACCGGCGTGGTCCAGCTCTGCTGTTCGCTCAACCCGCTCCTCCCTCTTCCGTGACATTGTGCCTGGCGGCCCGCGCGCGAAGCGCCGCCGGCTTCTGGATGATGACCCGCCGACCCTCCGTGCCGATGATGCCCGCGCGTCGCCAGTCGCCGAGCGTGCGCGACACCGATTCGCGAGTCGCTCCAATCATCTTTCCCAGTTCCTCGTGCGAGTAGGCTGGCACGAGCAACGCGCCATTTGAGCTCCGCTCGGCCTGCTCGGCGAGCGTGATCACCAGATCCGCCAGACGGGCGGCGACCGGCCGCGACACGATGCTCTCGATGGTGGACTCGAGCCGAAGCATCTGGCGCGCCATGGCCATCATGACCTTCGCCATCAAGATCGGATGGTGGGCCATCATGTTGATGAAGTCCTGGGCCGCCGCGTCGCAGACGACGGTCTCCTCGAGCGCCTCTGCAAACGTGGCGTCGCCGCCCTTGCCGAAAAGCGCCCCCAGCCCGAAGAGTTGTCCGGCAACAAGGACAGCGGTCGTTACCTCTTGACCGTTTTCACTGATGTGGTACAGGCGAACCCGTCCCTGCTTGACCATGTAGACGCGCTCGCTTGACCCATCCAGGACGGATGACTTCGCCGAGCATGAACGCATCCGCAGGTCGTGCGAGACCCGTTCGACCTCTTCGACGCTCATGCCCTCGAAGAGGTTCAGGCGGCGGAGATACCACAGCTTGTCGGGCGTCCTGGGTGCGGTCATCCCGATGCCGCGCTCCAACCGGAGCTGGCCGATTTGGTCACCCGAACGTAGTGCTTCTGTGGCCCCCTGGCAGGGGATGCCTCGGGCGCAGGGGCGACCGAAGATGTGTGCATCTCGACATCCAGCGTACCGCCCGCCAGTCCGAAATTACGTGACCAGGATCACAGACCCACGAGCCGGCGGTGCATAGCCTGGAAAGCGAACAGATCTCATCGAATGGAGGTATTTGGTATGAGCGCAGTAGCGATTTCTCGAGATACGGGTGGATCAGCGTCGTCCGTCGTCAGGGCGGGGGCCGCCGGGTTGATCGCCGGCCTGGTTTTTGCCATGTGGGCGATGATCGTCGGCATCTTTACGACGAATCTCTGGACGGCGCCCCAGGGGATCGGTCAGGCGTTAGGTATCGGTCATCAGGGCCACGACTTCCAGATCGTGCCCTTCATCGTCGGCCTGGCGGGCCACATGATGAACTCGATCATTTTCGGGTTGATCTTCCTGGCGATCGCGGTTGCTCTGCAGTTGCGCGGGCTTGCCGCCGTCGTGGTCGGCATGATCTACGGGATCGTGATCTACGCCGTCATGTATTGGGTCGTCTTGCGCGAGCTGCTGAGTGGGACGAGCGGATCGTTTCTCAGTGCCAATCCCGAATGGTCATGGGTCCTCGGTCACTTGATGTTCGGTGCCGTGCTCGGTCTCCTCTTCGCATACAGCCCGCTGCGGCGGCAAGAGAGCCGTTAGACATGTCGAAGGCCGTCTGGAACGGCGCGGTGATCGCGGAGAGCGATCACACCATCAAGGTTGAGGGCAACGATTATTTCCCGCCGGAGAGCGTCCGGCGAGAATACCTCGTTGAGAGCGGGACGCACACCGGCTGCCCGTGGAAGGGATTGGCCAGCTATTACGACATCAAGGTCGACGACAAGACGAACCCGGATGGGGCCTGGTACTACCCAGCCCCGTTCCCAGCGGCCGGGGAGATCAAAGACCACGTCGCGTTCTGGCACGGCGTCAGGGTTACTCCCTGACGCCGACCGGTTTCACGACCGGGCCATCGGCACGGCTCAATCAGGCAGTCAGTCCAGGTAGCAACGGTTGGCGCATCGGAGCCGCCAGACAAACGCCGCGACTCGCCGGCTACGCCGCAGGAGCCGGCGTCCTGCCGATAGAGCTGGGGCGTGGCCCCGGGGCCTGGTCGGCGACGGGGAGTGTTGTGCAGCAGCAGTCTGCGCGACCGCAGACCTCAATCCGAATTCCGCCACGTGCGACCTTGCAACCACAATCGGCACACTCCATCTGTGACCTACTGTACCCGCGATTCGGCCCCACCACTCACGGGTGCTCCGCGTCTGCCGGGCTCGCGAGCATCGCGGAACACGGATGGACGTGGCAGCCATGGGCTCTCCATTGGAGGATCAAAACCAGCGAAATCCGACAGTCCCATCGAGAGCGTTTCGGACAGGCCGGTCTGCGGGTCGGCCAGCCTCACCCGAAGTACGACTGACCTCTCTCCTCAATCACGGCGGGCAGGCTATTGTCGTGGATGATGGTCGCAAGCTGCGCGGTTCCTAACATCACCCTCCACCTCACTTTTCCCCTCAAGCGTGACACGAGGCCGCGGCAGTAACTGTGACCGACGTCACCTCGGTCTCGGTCGACCAGATGCGGGAGGTGGACCGGCTGATGACCGAAGAAGTCGGCATCAGCCTGCTGCAGATGATGGAGAATGCGGGCCGGTGCCTGGCAACGCAGGCTCGCAGCATGCTGAGCGGCGATATGCGCGGTCGCCGGATGGTGGTTCTGGCCGGACGAGGGGGCAATGGCGGAGGCGGCCTGGCCGCGGCGCGACGTCTCGCCGTTTGGGGTGCGACGGTAACGGTCGTGCTCGCTCAGTCCTTTGAAGACATGCGAGGCGTCCCACGCCAACAGCTGGCGATCCTTGAATGGATGGGCATTCCCGTTCGTCTGGCAGCCGATGGGATCTCCGACCTGTTCACCGACGCGGACCTGGTCATCGATGCGCTCATCGGATATAGCCTGCGCGGCGCGCCTGCGGGGCCGGTCGCGGCGCTGATACGGGCCGCGAATGCATCGACCCGTCCGGTGCTTGCCCTCGATCTTCCCTCCGGGCTCGACGGCGATGGCGGCGAGGCGTCGGACCCAACTATTCGCGCCACGGAAACGCTGACCCTCGCGCTGCTCAAGCGCGGGCTGCTTGCTCCTGCCGCCCGGCCCTGGGTCGGTCAGCTCTATCTGGCTGATATCTCGGTGCCGGAGAACGTATATCGTCGCTTAGGGCTTACGGTGGGCCCGATCTTCGCGGAAAGCGACATCATCCCGATCGACCCGACCTGAGCCCCGCGGCTTACGTATCCGGTTCGTTTCAATTGAGGGAGGATGGAAGTAAAGGGCAATCTGCAGCAGCGCTTGGCGGTGCTGCTCCGGGAGGCGGAGCGGGCGCACGGCGACTACGAGAAGTCACTTGGGCATCGCGATGACGATTGGCCTGACTGGTACGCGGCCTTTATCGCGGAACGCCTGCGTGGCGACTTCCGGTAGCAACGCGTCCGGTCAGACCTTGATTGCGGCGGCCCCGAGCGTCCTGGCCGCCAGCTCAGTGCCGGCTACCCGGGCGCGAATCTTCTCAAAAGCCGTCAGGCGCGCGGTCGACGTGTCGTCGCCGAATGGGGCGAACCCGCAATCGTCCGTGGTTCCCAGTCGGTCCGGCGGGATGAACTCGGCAGCCTCGAGGACCCGGTCGCGCACCTCCTCCGGCGTCTCCACCCGCGGATTGATGGGATCGATCACCCCGACGAAGATCCGCTGGTTGCTGCGCGCGTGGTCCCGGATCATCCGCAGCACTCGTGCGCGGTCCTTCTCACTCGCCAGCTGGATGTAGAAGTTGCCGGCCTTGAGTGTGAAGAGCGTCGGTAGGAGCTCTGCGTAGTCCACGTCCGCGCTGTGGGTCGTGTCGCGGTCGCCGCCCGGGCACGTGTGGACCCCTATCCGCGTCTGCTGCTCGGCCGAGAAGTGGTCGAGCACCCGGTTGTTGAGGTCCACGAAGGCATTCAGCAGGCCCTTGCTCGGATCCAGCTTGAGGGAGAGCCGGGCCTCCGTGAAGTCGACCTGCACGTTGTAGGCGCCCTTCTGCAGGGAGCCGCGGATGTCCGCGACGGCCTCGCGCACGAGGTCCTCGAGAAACGCGTCGCGGGGGTAGCTCTCGATCCCGCCCTCGGGGTAAAGCAGGCTCAGCGCGGATGCCGAGATGACCGCCTGCTTCACGGGGACCTTCGCGTACTTCCGGGCCTCCTCCAGGTACTGATCGGCGTGGACGGCGTAACGGAAAGGGCCCGACGTGAGGCGCGGTAGCTGCCGCACGTGGCCGTCGGCGAAGGGGATGGTGACGCCGTCGGCAGCCAAGTTCTGCAGGCCTTGGATTGGGTAGGTGGCAAAGCTCGGCTTTCGCTGCTCGCCGTCGGTGATCACTGGGGACCCCGTTGCCTCGAACTGCTCGATGGTGTCCCGGACCGCCCGCTCGTGGAGGGCATCGAGGCGCGCCTCCGTAATCCTTCCAGCGTCGAATTCCGCGATGCCTTCAAGGAGCTCGCGCGGCCGCGGGATGCTGCCGATCGGTTCAGTCGGAATCGCTGCGTCGCTCATAGGATTCCCTCCAGGAACCAGACGGTCTGTCAAGGACCTGAGCGGATTCTATCCGCGCAGGGGCCGGAGTCGCGCGGACCTTCGTCTTGCGAGTAAGCTGGCGCCCCGCTCGCACTGGAATCTTGCGATCGGCCTGCGTGTTGCAACAGGCATGGCCACCACGCTGAAGACCGGGACGTTGCTGCCCGCCTTCGCCCTTTTGGCCCAGGATGGCTCGACCCGCCCGCTGCCCGACCCCTCGGGGCCGAATCTTCTTGTCTTTTACCGAGGGGACTGGTGACCCTATTGCGACGGGCAGCTGGTCAGCTTTGCCAGGAAGATCGAGACCTTTCAACGGGACGGTATTCGGATCTATGGCATCTCCATCGACTCGCCCGAGCAAAACCGAAGCATGATCGACAAGCTCTTGCTTCCGTTCGATCTGCTCAGCGATCCTGAGGGCGAGGTCGCGATCAAGCCCTTCGGATTCTGGGACGGGCCCGGACGAATTTCGAAGCCGGCGCTGGTCCTGACTGATCGGGATGGAATCGTTCGATACATCTACGAAGGTCGGGACTTTGCCGATCGGCCGAAGGACGCGGCGATCTTGGAGTCGCTTCCTCGTGGCTAGGGGCGACCCGCCATACAAGTTCGAGAATCTGCTCCCGTACTACAACGGAGCCTACTTCGCTTCCGTGGCCATCAAGGGCCGGCTCGCCGCCGCCGGTCAGGTTGAGGCGGCCCGCGAGGTGACGGCGTACCAGGAGATGGTGACGGAGTTTCGGGATGCAATCCGTGAGACCGCGAAACTCCGGCAGGCTCGGAATTTGTGATCCAGATCACAACCTCTTCTGCTTCTTCGGCTCATGCTTGGGAGCAGGGGGGCACAAGGAGGTCAAGCGATGCGTGGCGATATTGTTGTTGGGGCGACCTTTCCGGATTATGAGCTGCCCGACCAGACGGGAAAGCGCCGCAAGCTCTCGGAACTCCAGGCGCAGGACCCTCTGGTCCTCGTCCTGTCGCGTGGGCATTTTTGCCCCAAAGACCGCCGGCAGCTGCGGCATCTTGTCGACTTCTACCCTGAGCTAAAGGTTGGGTATGCGCGCATCGTGACCATCTCCACCGACAACCTGATGGAGACTAATGAAGCTCGGGATGCACTCGGCGCCCAGTGGCCCTTCCTCTCTGATCCGGGTCGCATCGTCCAGAAGGATCTGGACATACAGGAATACACCGATCCCCAGCACGATCCGATGGTTCCTCACACCCTGGTCCTGGAACCACAGCTCAAGATCTTTCGGATCTATAACGGCTACTGGTACTGGGGCCGGCCGTCCGTTGCCGACCTCTACCACGACCTCCGTGAGGTCACCAGAAAGATCCGTCCCGACTGGGACCTGAGCGACCCGGACCTGCGCCGGGAATGGCAGGCAGGGGAGAAAGGCAAGTTCTGGCCGTACGGCAATTCACTGAAGGAAGTCTTCGCCAGCGCCGTATCGTCAGGTTGAGCGAATGAATACCGAACAAGAACAGGAGAGGCTGCGATATTGCGACAACTGCGGCAGAAAGCTGATCATGGCGCCCCTCGAGTACTGGGAATACGCTGGACGAATTCAGTTGTTCTGTTCGAAGCGGTGCTACGACCGCTTCACGGCTGATCCCGTCCGCCGATTGATCGCCAGTCCACTCGGAGAGCCGTAAATCATGCGCCCGCGAAAACGAAGAACCGACCTGAGGAGGTTTGGCGATGCCCACGACGATTGACCGATCACGCCTCCGCGAGATGCTCCGAGCCGGTGCGCAGTTGGTGGAAGTGCTGGCTCGACGCGAATATGACGAGGAGCACATTCCCGGCGCCATCAGCATCCCGTTGCGCGAACTCAATCGCGCGACGACCAGCCAGCTCGACAAGAGCCGGCCGGTCATCACCTACTGCTACGACTACCAGTGAGACATGAGTTCACGAGCCGCGTGGCGGCTCGAGAGTCTCGGTTTCCCCAGCGTCTTTGAGTACCAACCCGGCAAGCTCGATTGGGTCTCCGCCGGCCTCCCGGTCGAGGGTACCGCGGCCAAAATCCCCAACCTCGGGACGGTCACCCGGCGAGACGTCGTAACCTGCCGGCTCGGCGATCAGCTCAGTGCGGTCAAGGCGCGCATGGCATCGGATCCGACCAGCACCTGCCCGGTGGTGAACGATCAGGGGATTCTCCTCGGCCTGTTGCGAAGCGACGTCATCCAGGCGAACGGCGCCAAAACGGCCGAAGAGGCGATGATCGCCGGGCCGGTCACGTTTCGTCCGAACGTCGCGCTCGAAGAAATCGACCGCTACCTGACCGACCATAAGCTGGGTCACGCCGTGGTCACGACGTCGGAGGGGGAGCTGATCGGCCTGGCCGGCGCCGATGAGGTCCACCGCCGGCACGCCGAATTAGCGGCAAAGTAGGCTGATGAGGACAGGAGGCACCGTTCATGCCGGGCTTCAACATTAAGGTCACACCGCTTGGAGCGATCCTGCGCGGCCTGGTCGCCGGGGCAGTCGGGACGGCCGCCATGGACGTGCTTTGGTACGTGCGGTACCGCCGCGGTGGTGGGAAGGAGAAATTCCTCGACTGGGAGCTTTCCACCGATCTAACCAGCTGGGAGAAGGCGCCCGCTCCGGCACTGATTGGTAAAAAGATCGTGGAGGCCTTTACCGGGCAGCAGCTGCCACCGGAACGGGCCGCCTTTATGAATAACTTCATGCACTGGGCCTATGGCATTGGTTGGGGCACTGCGTATGGGGTTGTAGCCGGCTCGCTGCCGCGCCCGTTCGTCGCCCTTGGCCTTCCCTTTGGTGCCACCGTCTGGGCTACCGGTTACGTGGTGTTGCCCAAGGCCGGAGTCTACAAACCGATATGGGACTACGACCCGAAGACGCTTTGGAAGGACCTAAGCGCCCATCTGGCCTACGGGACGGGGACCGCCGCCACATTTGCGCTGCTCACGAGGAGTGAGCCCGGCTGAGGTCCGGCTAGGGTAGCTCCAAACTGGCGACATAATCCAGGGCCGCCAGGTATCCCTCGAAGCCAAGGCCCGAGATCACGCCTTTCGCCGCCGCGGCCGTCACCATCCGGTGCCGCTCCGGCTCGCGGGCGAAGACGTTGGAGATATGAACTTCGACGACCGGCTTGCCCGAGCCGCGCAGTGCATCGGCGAGCGCCAGGCTGTAGTGCGAGAGCGCCCCGGGGTTGATGATGATCGCGTCGCTTGCCGCGCCCTCCTTCTCGATCCAGTCGATCAGCTGGCCCTCGTGGTTCGACTGCAGGCAGGTAAGCTCGAAGTCGAGCTCGCCGGCACGCTGGGCGAGCAGCTTTTCCAGATCGGCGAGAGCCTGGGTGCCGTAGACCTCGGGCTCGCGGCGGCCGAGCGCGCCAAGGTTGGGACCGTTTAGCACCAGGACCTTCACGCAGGTAGCACCTCTGCTAGCGATGCCTCGACCACGGACGGATCGACCGACTGGCCGTACTCCGCGCGACCGATCTCGCGCAGCAGAACCCAGCGCAACTCGCCTGCCCGCGATTTCTTATCGTGGCGCATCGCCTCGATCAGATCTGCATGAGCGACGGCCGGCCGGTGAGCGAGCAGACCGGCATCGCGGAGAAGGGCGTGCTGCACCGCCACAGTCTCTGGCGCGCAGGCACCCGTCCGCAGGCTGATCCGCGCCGCCACCTCCATGCCCCACGCGACCGCCTCGCCGTGTCGGAGCCTCCCAAATCCGGCGGCGCGTTCCAGGGCGTGGCCAACCGTGTGCCCGTAATTGAGGATGGCGCGAGCACCATTCTCCTGGGGATCCTGGGCGACAACGGCGGCCTTGATTGCGATCGCGCGACCAACCGCCTCGCGCACCACCGACGGCTCACGTTGCAGCACGGACGGCAGGTTCGCCATGAGCCAATCGGCGAAGAGCCGGTCGGCGATGACGGCGGCCTTGATGACCTCGGCCAGCGATGCCCGATACTCCTCGTCCGGGAGAGTGCTGAGGTAACCGAGGTCGCAGAAGATCGCCGAGGGCTGATGGACCGCGCCAACCAGGTTTTTGCCGGCGGGCAGGTTGATCGCCGTTTTGCCGCCGATGCTGCTATCGACCATCGCCAGCAGCGTAGTCGGAAGCTGCAAATAGCGAATTCCCCGCATCCAGGTGGCCGCGGCGAAGCCGGTCACGTCGCCGACCGCACCTCCGCCCAACGCGATCAGGAGGCCCTGCCGATCGATGCCGGCGGCGGCGAGCGCTTCATAGATCCCCGCTAGCACGGCGAGTTCCTTCGCGGGCTCGCCTGACGGCACCAGGTGCAACCGCGCTGTGATGCCGGCGGACGCCAGCGCACCCATCAGGGGCTGAGCGTGGCGTTGCGCGACGGCGGGATCGGACACAATGAGGACGCCCCCACCCTGCCCTCTCCCAGAGGGGTAGGGAAATTGTCTCTTTAGCGCCGCCGGCACCAGATGGGTCAGCCCGTAACCAACTGTCACCTCATGGGGTGAGTCGGGGACATCAATAAGGATGCGCTGTAGCCCTCCGCCGGAAAGCCGATCGTGGACCTCCGCGGCAACCTCGACCGGATCGATGCCATCGGTCTTGACGACCAGGTCTGCTTCCAGGTAGCGGGACAACCGACTGGGCAGTAGCGAGGCGATGACGGACGGCGCGCCCGGCCGCAACAGCGGGCGAGCGCTCGCTCCGTTCAAGCGGCGGGCCAGCTCACCGGGCTCTGCCATCAGCGCCACGACAGTGTTGCCGCTACGGATGCGGGCCCAGTTCTCATCGCGCATCGGCGCGCCGCCGCCGACTGCGACCACCGAGCCGGCGCGCTCCAGCGCGCGCTGCAGGCAGCGCGACTCGCGCTCCCGGAATCCGGCCTCGCCTTCGCTGGAAAAAATCTCGGCCACCGATCGTCCGGCATCCGCCTCGATCACATCATCGAGGTCCACGAACGGCCGCTCGAGTCGCCGCGCCAGGTGCGGACCCACGGTTGACTTCCCGCTACCCATGAAGCCGACCAGCACGACGTTGTTCATCGGCGCATCTCCTGCAAGTACCCTTCGACATTTCGGTGGAGCTCCGCCATGGAGTCACTGCCGAACTTCTCGAGTAGCACGCCGGCGAGGACCAGGGCAACCATCGCCTCCCCCACCACCCCGGCGGCCGGCACGACGCAGATGTCGCTGCGCTCGTAATGGGCCCGGGCCGGCTCCTTCGTCTTGAGATCGACGGTGGCCAGTGGCTTGAGCAGGGTCGAGATCGGCTTCATGTAGCCGTGCACGACCAGCGGCTCGCCGTTGCTCACGCCGCCGGTCAGTCCGCCGGCGCGATTGGTCTCGTGCTTCAGACGGCGATTGTCGTAGACGGGAACGTCATGCACCTGCGAGCCGGGCAGGCTCGCCCCCTCCACCCCATCGCCGATCGCGACCGCCTTGCAGGCCGGGATGCTAACGATCGCCTGGGCGAGCAATCCATCGAGCCTCGTGTCCCACTGGCGGTAGCTACCCAGGCCGGGTGGCACGCCCTCCGCGATCACGGTGAAGACCCCGCCGAGTGTGTCGCCCCGTTCGCGCGCCGCATCGATCGCGCGCACCATCGCCTCGCCGGCAGCCCCATCCGGACAGCGGACCGCCGAGGATTCAATCTCGTCCCACGGGATGGGCGAAGGCACGGTGGCCTCGATGGCGCCGATGGAGCGGGTGTAGCTGCGCACGTGCATGCCGAATTCCGCGAGCAGTAGTTTCGCGACGCCGCCCGCCGCCACGCGCGCCGCCGTCTCGCGCGCGCTGGCCCGTTCCAGGACATCGCGCGCGTCGTCCGCGCCATACTTGAGCATGCCGGCGAGGTCGGCGTGGCCCGGGCGTACCCGGGTGATCGGTTTGCGCTTGACCTCTGCGGCGCCGACCGCCATCACCTGGCGCCAGTTCTCCCAGTCTCGATTCGCGATCTCGAGCGTGATCGGTGAGCCGAGTGTCACTCCACCCCGCACGCCGGCGACAATGTGGGCCGCGTCGTGCTCGATCGCCATCCGGCCACCGCGGCCGTGACCACCCTGCCGCCGCGTCAGGTCACGTGCCAGGTCTTCTTCGCGCACGGTCAACCCGGCGGGCACGCCGTCGAGGATGACGGTCAGCCTTTCGCCGTGCGACTCGCCGGCTGTGAGCAAGCGGAGCGTCATACCGGCACCGACGCGCGATCCAGCGCGGCCCGCATGACGTCAACGGGCGCCTTCCTGCCGGTCCATATCTCAAAGGATGCGGCGCCCTGGTGCAAGAGCATCGCCCGACCCTCAACCGACCGACGGCTCCGCAGGTCGAAGAGGCGTTGGTCGGGTCGCAACCAGGAAGCCGGCGGAAGGTCCGCGGGCGTGGCATTGACGACGAGTTGCGCCCCGGCGACCGTCTCCCGCATGTGGTCCATCGCAGCGGGGCCGCCGCGCACGATTTCGAGATCCCGGCACAGGCGTCGTGCCTGTTCGAGGTTGCGCGCGATAACCCAGACTTCGGCAACCGGCTGCATGGCGGCGGCAACCGCCCGCGCGGCGCCGCCCGCTCCGATGATCGCGACACGACGATACCCCCCACCCCGACCCTCCCCCGCAAGGGGGGAGGGAGATTTTGGCATCTCCCCCGCAAGGGGGGAGGGAGATTTTGGCATCTCCCCCGCAAGGGGGAACGGAGATTCCCCGAGAGCGCGCCGGAATCCTTCGACGTCGGTGTTCCATCCTTTCAGTCTCGCGCCCTGCCGGCTGATGGTGTTCACGGCGCCAATGTGAGCGGCCTGCGCATCCAGTTCATCGAGCAGAGGGATGACCGATTCCTTGTGCGGGATGGTGACGTTGGCTCCGAGGATGCGCTCGTCGGCGCGCAGCTCAGCGATCGCGCCCGTGAGGTCAGCACGGTTCACCTCTCGAAGCACATAGCGGCAATCGATGCCAAGCGCCTCGAAGGCAGCGTTTTGCATCACGGGCGAGAGGCTGCGGGAAACGGGATCGCCCAGCAAGAGGACGGAGTTCACAGGCCGCACCCTGCCCTCCCCCATAAACGGGGAGGGGAATTGTTAGCCATGGGTTAGCTCCTGCAGTTGCGGAAAGAAGTTCGGATACGAGACGGCGACGCAGTCCGCGCCCTCGATCGTCGTCGGACCCGATGCGACGAGTCCGGCCACGGCGAGCGCCATCGCGACGCGGTGGTCCCCGTGCGCCTCGACGGTCGCGCCACGCAACGCGACCGGCCCATGGATGCTGACGCCGTCCGGGCGCTCTTCAACGATGGCGCCCATCCGGCGAAGACCCTCCGCCATGGTGACGATCCGATCGCTCTCCTTGACGCGGAGCTCCCCGGCGCCGTCGATGCTGGTGACGCCGTCAGCCTGCGTCGCCAGCACGAGAAGGGCCGGGATTTCGTCGATGGCCGCTGCCACGTCGGCGGCGCCGAGGACAATGGCCTGCAGGCCGCGGCCGATCACGGTCACCTGGCCATGCGGCTCGATATCGGCAGACGGCCCCTCGAGCTTGACCTCGGCACCCATCGACCGCAGCAGCGCGAGGAACGCCGTCCGGGTCGGGTTGAGGCCAACATCGCCGATGATCACCGACCAGCGGGGCCGCAGTGCCGCAGCGGTCATCCAGAAGGCTGCCGACGAAAAGTCGCCAGGCACGGCCAGCTCGATCGGCCGGAGCGGCTGATGCGACGGCCTGATCACCACCCCCTCGACGGTCGCGCCGACGTCCGTCCCCATGGCTCGCAGCAGCCGCTCCGTGTGGTCGCGCGTGGCAAGAGGTTCGACGACGGTTGTGGGACCGTTGGCGGAGAGACCGGCCAACAGAAGCGCACTCTTTAGCTGGGCGCTCGCTACCGGCAGCGTGTGGCGTCGGCCCTGGAGCGATGTTCCCGTCACGACCAGCGGTGCCCGACCCTCTGGCGATTCGATTTTGGCGCCCATCGTTCTCAGCGGCTCGATCACCCGGGCCATGGGACGGCGGCGGAGCGAGGCGTCGCCGTCGAGCGTGGCGGATAGCGAGCTTCCGGCCAACACGCCGAGGAGCAGCCGCATCGTTGTCCCCGAATTCGCACAATCGAGCGGCCCATGCGGCGTCGCGAACGATCTCAGGCCTGCGCCACGGATCCGCGCCGTCCGGCCGCTGCGCTGCAGGTTGGCACCGAGGGCGCGGAGACACCCGGCCGTCGCCAAGACGTCTTCACCCTCGGGGAGCCCGTGAATCCAGCTTTCTCCCTGCGCCAGGGCGGCCAGGATCAATGCCCGGTGCGCAATCGACTTGTCACCGGGAACGGCCAACTCACCGGCAACTCGCGCCGCCGGCTGGACGGTCTGGGCGGACTCGACCTCAGCGCGTGGCATGCACGCCCTGCCTGAAGAGCTCACCCACGCGCTCACCACGTTCGATGCGCTCGCGGTAATCGTGCAAAACTTCGGTGAAGCGATCGATCGCTTCGACCAGTGGGCCACGGTTCGTTATGGTGATGTCCTCGTAGAGGGTCGGGTCACCCTCGGCCAGGCGCACCATGCCTCGAAATCCGGGTCCGCCAAGCCCCGGATCCGCAAACGGCCGCACCGTCTGGGCGTACGCGATGCTGATGGTGAAGGCCAGATGACTGAGAAACGCCATCTGCCGATCGTGCGCCTCGGCCGAGAGGATATGCGGCCTCGCGCCGATCGCCCGCACAAGGCGGAACCATTCATCGAATGGGGTCAGCTCCTGCCCATCGTCCGGCGTGAAAATCCAGGTCTCCCCACGAAACAGCGTGGCGTCGCTTTCGCCGAGGCCGCTTCGTTCCTTGCCGGCGACGGGGTGGCCGCCGAGGAATCGGTCCGGATCAGGCAGACAGCGAGCCCACTCGAGCACGGGGCCCTTCACGCTGGCAACGTCGGTGACGATGGTGCCTGGCCGGACGACGGCGGCAAGGCGTTCCAGCACCGCCCGGATCTGGTTGATCGGCGTGGCAATCACGACGATCTCGCAGTCCGCCAGGTCGCCCAGGTCGGTCGACGCACGGTCGACCACGCCCCGCTGCTGCGCCGCCAGCACCCCATCCACGTGGTGGGCGACACCGCGGACCTCGATGGACCCACCCAGCCGGCGCAGGGCCAGGCCGAGTGAGCCGCCGATCAAGCCGAGCCCGACGATGCCGACCCGCATCACGCCACTCCCACGGTGCGGCTCAGCGCGGCGGAGACCGCGTCCACCTGTTCGACCAGGTGGGCGAACGCCTGGGGGGTCAGCGATTGGGCACCGTCGGAGAGCGCGACCTCCGGCTGTGCGTGCACCTCGACCATCAGCCCGTGGGCGCCCGCCGCGATCCCGGCCAGTGCCATCGAGGTGACCAATGAGCGCCGGCCGGTGCCGTGGCTCGGGTCGACGATCACCGGAAGGTGGCTCAGTTCCTTGATCAGTGGCACCGCATTGAGATCCAGCGTGTTCCGGGTGTAGGTCTCGAAGGTGCGTATGCCCCGTTCGCAGAGGATGACCTCGTAATTGCCCTGGTTGAGGATGTACTCGGCCGAGAGCAGCCATTCCTCGATCGTCGCCGACATGCCTCGCTTCAGCAGGACCGGCTTGCGCAAACGACCGACTTCGGAAAGCAGCGGGAAGTTCTGCATGTTGCGCGCACCGATTTGCAGGACGTCGACGATGTCAGCAAGCGTCTCTATGTCCGCCGGCTCGAGCACTTCGCACACCAGGGGTAGGCCGATCTCGCGTTTCGCCTCGCGCAGGATCTTGATGCCGTCGCCGCGCAGTCCCTGGAAGCTGTAGGGGGAGGTGCGCGGCTTGAAGACACCGCCACGCAGCGCGTGGGCCCCCGCCGCCCGCACCTGGCGGCAGGTCTCGAGGTACAGCTCCTCGCCGTCAACCGAGCACGGCCCGGCGACGATCCACGGGCGGTCACCGCCGACCTCGTGCGCCCCCACCGTGATCCGAGTATCCCGCGTTCGGAACTCGCGGTTCGACAATTTGAATGGCTTCGTGATGGGTACCACCTCGGCTACGCCCGGGGCCTCGATGAAGAGTTCCCGCAAGGCGAATGGATTCGTCCCGATAACGCCGATCACCGTTCTCTCGTCGCCGTCGCTCAGATGGGTCCGGCAACCGTGGGCCTCGACCTGCGAGACAACCGCCGCCACCTGCGCCGGGGTCGCGTCGTGCCGCATCACAATGATCATGCGGTCACCCGCAACTTCTCCGCGCCGCGCAGGTAGACGAAGCGCATCGCCGATGACGGCCGGTCCGTGTTGACCAGGAGCAGCACGCGGATGCAGCGAGGCAGGCTGCGGGGGTTCGAGGCCGGCACGGCCATTTCGTGGGCGCAGAGGAGGGGAACGTCCCCCCAACCGAAGCGCCGGGCCGCTGCGGCGGGAAACTCCGCCGTCAGGTCCGGCGTCGTGGTGAACCAGGCGGCGGCGATGTCGCCCGGACTGAGCGCATTCTCACGTGCGAGCTCCGCCAGTAGCTCGGTGGTGGCGTCGACAATCGCCGTCTCGCTGTCTTCTTCGGTGGTCGTCGCGCCGCGAATCCCTCGAACCGCCATTCTTGTTTGCCTCCTGGGCGCGCCAATTTAGTCGTATGGGTGGGAGGAGGCCGGTTTACGGGTGGCGGCGGGAGGGGCGGCGCTAGCCCATCCCGAGCCGGTCCCGTGCCGGCCCGAGGTAGGCGTAAAAGTAAAAGCTCGCGAAACGAACCCGCCCCGTCATGTGCCGCACATCCTACAAGAAGTCCCCCAGGCTGGCAAGGGCCTATCGTAACCTCCCTCGGTATCCCTCTTTGGCGCACCATTCCCGGCGGAGGAGGCATCCATGAAGTCGATTCGCATCCAAATGGGAATCATTCCGGCCGTCGCCGCCCTCTGGCTGGCGGCCTGCGGCAGCGCACCCAGCAGTAGCGCCGCGGTATCGCCAAGCAGCCCCGCGCTGATCCACACCGCCTCGATCAAGGTGGGCGACAAGACGGAAACGGTGCTGCAGAATGCCGATGGGCTGACGCTCTACTACTTCATGCTCGACACGGCAACCAAGGTCGCCTGCACCGGCGGATGCCCGTCGAATTGGCCACCCCTCCTCGCCACCTCAGGGACTCCCACCAGCAACCCAGCGCTGCCCGGCCAGCTCACGGTGCTGAACGGCGCCAATGGTAACCAGGTTCTCTACAACGGACATCCGCTGTACAGGTACGCAAAGGACGCGGCCGCCGGGGACGCCCACGGGCAGGGCATCGGCGGAAAGTGGTTTGTCGCCACGCCCGACCTGGCTGCGGCGGCGACGGCGAGCTCTACGCCGATCTACTGAGCCTAGTGCGAGGCGCCGGGAATCGGCGCCGCGGGCTGCGGGGGTAGGTCGGGAAGCATCTGCATCGGGTCGACCGGGCTGTTCTCGATCCGAACCTCGAAGTGCGTGTGCGGTCCGGTCGAGTTGCCGGTTGAGCCGACCAGGCCGACCAGCTGGCCACGATGAACGACGTCGCCTTCCTTGACCCCGATCGTGAGCAGGTGGCCGTACAGCGTTTTCAAGCCGGCATCGTGCTGGATGATGACGTAGTTCCCGTATCCGACGAGGAGCCCACCGCTATCGGCCATCGGGCGGGCCAGCATGACGACGCCGTCCGCCGCCGCAAAGACGGGGGTGCCGAGCGGCACCGCGAGGTCGATCCCGGTATGAAAGTGCGGGAATCCCGCATAGGAGGCTTCAAAGACATAGGGGGTTGGGCCGAAGCCCTGGCTGATGGTCGCGTGCGGGATCGGCCACAGCAGGCGCCCGGTCGCCGCCAGCACCGGGTCTTCCGCGATCAGTTGGGCCGTCTGCTGGAAATTCTGCTGGGCGAAGACCGCCTGCTCGATCTGGCTCAGGACACTGTCGGTCTTCAACTGGATGAGCTTCGCCCGCCGCGCCGCCATCTCAGGCGAATCGGTCTGCATGGCATCGAGCGCCACCAGCGCCTCGTCGATCGTGCCCTGAAGTTGAGTCTGGAGTGACTGCTCGTTGGCGATCTCCTGGGCCAGGGTGGTGCGGAAGACGACCAGCCTGGACAGCGCGTCCTTCTTAGCGTGGCGGCTGCGTTCCAGCGTCGCCTGCGCATGTTCCAGAGCTACATCGTCGGCCTGCACCGCCCGAAGGAGATTCCGTTCACGATCGACGACCACGTCGCTGTATCCGATGGTTCTCAGCAAGCCGCCGAAGCCGCCTGACCGGATGAGGCTGACAAAGAAGTTGTCCTGGTGTTTGTAGAGTCGGCGAACAATCTCCGCGAGCTGCGTGCGGTCCCTCTGGAGCTGGGTGCTGACCTGCTCATGCAGCGTGCTGACGGCGCTGATGCGGCTATCAAGCTGGGCGACCTGCTTCTCGCTGTCGAGGATCTGCTGGCCGAGCGCGATCAGGCTCAATTCCGACTGGTTCAGGGACTTCTCGAGCATCAGCGCGTGGGCCTCGGACGCGGTCAGGTCGGCGATCAACTGGCCCTGGGGCTGGCTGTTCTGGAGCGTCGGATTGGCCGGCGAGGGACTGGCCGCGGGTGAGTGCGAGGGCGCCGGGATCAGCGTCGAGGCGCTGCCGGACGGAGTGATGGGTGGGCTTGGGCCGGGTGACGCCGATGGCGAAGCTCCCGGGGTATCCGCCAGGACCCCGGCCGGGGCCACCAGCAGGCCGAGCACTCCGGCCAGACCGAGCAGGAGGACCGCCACTCTACGACCACGGCTCGGTCCGGCGACCACCGAGGGTCGAGAGTTCACAGTCCTGCAAAAGTCTTTACAACTGTTAAGGCGAGGCCTTGTGCGTTCTGCCCTATCGAACCCCAAAGACTGCCTCCGTGGGCCCCTTCCTGCCCGATTCGTATTCGAAACCCGCGCGGTGCCCCTCCTGGACACCAAGCGTAACTGTGCTCCATTTTCACATTTTTGTCACCCCTTCCCCACTTCCACCTTTCCGGGAGGCCCGCCCGACCACTTGCGCCGGCCTAACCTGTGCTACCATCCTGAAAAACCAACTCGAGCTATCACGGGGGAAGTGATCTGGCACAGAGCCGGTTTTTAACGCACACGCTTGTTTTGTTAGCGGCGGCCGTGATCCCGGTACTGACAGCCTTCGACCGACTCCACACTGACACCGCCTACGGCGCAAATCCCACCCCTTCGGTTTCACTGCGGACCACGCACGTCGACGACGTGGTGCTGAGTCAGGGTGGCTTCATCATGAAGATGAGCGCCTCCAGTGTGGACACGCCGGTCCGGCGCGACGTCACCTACTACACCATCAAGTCGGGTGACACCGTGCAGAGCGTCGCGGGGCGGTACGGACTGACGCTGGATACCTTGCGCTGGGCCAACAACATCGCCGACGTGACGACGGTGGTCCAGGGCCAGCGACTCGTCGTGCCTCCGGTCAACGGCATTCTGGTCAAGGTGCAGTCCGACACCCAGCTGAGCGCCCTGGCCATCCAGTACCACGTCAAGGTCCAGGACATCATCGATTTCAACCTGATCCGTGATCCCGACCACCTGAAGGCCGGCACCATGCTGATGCTCCCCGACGGGGTCGGGCCGGCGCTGAACGATCCCGGGATCGGCAAGAAGACGGTGCGCTCGGTAACGTGGAACCGCTTCGGCCCGCAGGTGACGAACTACACCGTCACCTACAGCAACGCACCAGGCTACAGCTCCGGCGGCAACAAGTTCCCGTACGGGTATTGCACCTGGTGGGTGGCGCACAAGCGTTATGTCCCGTGGTCCGGCAACGCCTGGCAGTGGTGGTACAACGCGCAGCAGTTCGGCTTCGCCGAGGGCCAGGTGCCAATGGTTGGCGCCATCATGGTGCAGGGCATCAGCTGGTCCTCGCCGGTCGGACACGTGGCCTACGTCGAGTCGGTGAACGGGGACGGTTCCTTCACCGTCTCGGAGATGAATTACGGCGGCTGGGGCCGGCTCGATTACCGCACCATCAAGTCCACGGCGGGGCTTGACCTCCTGGGGTTCATCTACTAACTCGCGCAGTTTCGTTTCTCCCGTTGCCTAAGATAGCCTCCGATGGCAACGCCTGAAGAATTTCTCGACGAGACGCGAGGGCAAGGCCTCCGCGAGCTCGACGACTTCCTCCGGATCCCGAGCATCTCGAGCCAGCCGGAACGCGCCGCCGACGTCCGGCGCGCGGCCGCCCACCTGGCGGAGCAGTACGAGCGGATCGGACTGGAGAACGCCGAGGTCATCGAGACGGCCGGGCATCCGGTCGTCTATGCCGACTGGCTGAAGGCGCATGGCAAGCCGACCGTGCTGCTCTATGGTCACTATGACGTCCAGCCCGTCGACCCGCTCGAGCTGTGGACCTCACCACCCTTTGAGCCACGCCAGCAGGATGGTCTGCTCTTTGGCCGCGGCTCATCTGACGACAAGGGCCAGATCGCGCTGCACTGGCAGGCGATTCAAGCGTGGCTGAGCACGACTGGCGAGCTGCCGCTCAACCTTAAGGTGATCGCCGAAGGCGAAGAAGAGATCGGCAGCCCGAACTTCGAGGAGTTCGTGCGCGCCAACCGGGGCCGGCTCAAGTCGGACTACTGCGTCATCAGCGACACGGCGATGGTGGCGAAGGGGTTTCCCGCGATCACCTACGCGCTGCGCGGACTGATCTATTTCGAGCTCCGCGTTGAGGCCGCCAACACCGATTTGCATTCCGGGAATCTTGGCGGGATTGCGCCCAACCCGGCCCAGACCCTGGCCGAGATCCTGGTCCGGCTCAAGGACCCGGCCGGCCATGTCCTGGTTCCCGGTTTCTACGATGGCGTGCGGTCCTTGAGCGACGATGAGCGCCGCCAGTTCGCACGCGTGCCCTTTGACGAGGAGCAGATCAAGCGGACCTATGGCCTTCGGGCGCTGCACGGCGAGGCGGGCTTCACACCGACCGAGCGCAACTGGGCGCGGCCGACCCTCGACGTCAACGGGATCTGGGGCGGCTATCAGGGCCCCGGCACGAAGACGATCATTCCGGCGTGGGCCGCCGCCAAGTTCAGCTGCCGGCTCGTCCCCGATCAGGATCCAAAGGCCGTCACGCAGGCGCTGCGCGGCTACATCGAGGAGGTTCACCCAAAGACGGTGCGGGTCAGCCTCAACGAGCTCAGCGGCCACGGCGATCCTTGGATCACGCCGGTCGACCATCCCCTGGTCGAGGCCGGGCGAAAGGCCCTGCGTCCGGTCTATGGCCAGGAACCGGCACTGATCCGTGGCGGCGGATCGATCGGCGCCGTCGACATCATGGGCCGGCTGCTCGACGCCCCCTGTCTGCTGGTCGGCTTCGTCCTGCCGGATTCCTTTGCGCATGCGCCAAACGAGCGCCTCGACCTGGACAGCTTCTTCCTGGGCCGGAAGGCGGCGCTGCATCTCTGGGAGGAGATCGCAGCCATCGGGAAATGAAGACCCCGCTCCGCGACCCTCCCCCCAACGGGGCAGGGAGATTCGTGGGGTCGCCTAGTCGGGCCCGTGCGCAGGGTCGCCGTTTTCCGCAGCGCGACCGTTTTCCGCAGGCCGATGGGTCAGGCCGGCCCGCAGCTTCACGAAATTGGCTCGCAGTTCGGCTTGACGAGATGCCGAGGCGGCTCGTTTCAGCCGATCGGAGCGCCGGTTTCCAAAGACGGCCTCCCAGCCTACCTGAAGAAGTGCGCCCGCGTACTCGTCGAGCGGAACCTGCTCCGCCTGGGCCGCAGCCTCGATGTAGTCCTCGAGTACGGGATCGACGTCGGCAATAAGCTTGCCCAATAAGGGCCCCCTGGGTGACCGCCTCTGCTTCCCTTATTGCACCATAACGCGAACCGGAGTCGCGCGCCATATTCCTACGCCGAACGTTGTATGCGTGGTGACTGATAGCGCACCTTTAACGTCTCTTGGTAGTCAAGAAAACCGAAGTTAAGTGCGGCGCTGGCGCGATGATTCGTCCGGAAGTCGAGCGCGATACCAAGCCTCCCGATCGCTATCGGCGAAGCGCCCGAGCTCGGTCCATCTGCCCATGCGGCCGTACTCCACGAGCCGTTCGATCTCGCCGAGCGCCTTAGCTCATGCTGGGGATGCCCCTCCCCGACCCTCTCCCCCGCAAGGAGGGAGGGAGATAGGCCCGCTAGTCGGCGACGAAGCGGTAGCCGATCCCCGGAACCGAGTGGATGTAGTGCGGCTTCTCGGAGTCGCGCTCGATCTTCTTGCGCAACCGGTAGACGTGGGCGTCGACGGTGCGCGTCTCGATCTCGACCTCGTATCCCCACACCTTGCGCAGCAGCTCGCCGCGGCTCACCACCTGCCCGGCCTGCGAGGCCAGCAGCGACAGGAGGTTGAACTCGGTCAGCGTCAGGGCGACCTCCTTGCCCTCGCGCCACACCTGGCGGCTGTTCATGTCGATGATGAGGCCTGGGAACTCGAAGCGCGTCTTGGGTTGTGCCTGCGACACTGCCTGCTCGCTTCGGCGCAGGTGCGCGCCCACCCGGGCTAAGAGTTCCCGTACCTCAAACGGCTTGGTCAGGTAGTCGTCGGCCCCCACCTCGAGCCCAACGACGACATCGATCGTGTCGTTTTTCGCGGTCAGCATGATGACCGGGACCTGGGTACCGTCGGCGCGAAGCTGGCGGCAGACATCCATCCCGGAAACCCCCGGCAAGTTCAGGTCGAGGATGACCAGGTCGGGCTCGGACTTCTCGATCATCTCCATGCCCTTCTCCCCGGTGTCCGCTTCGATCAGGTTCAGGTTTTGACCCAGCATTGCCATCCGGACGACCTCCCGGGTCGGGGCATCATCCTCGATCATCAGAATCGTCTTCGGGAATGACATGGGTCGCGCCTACTCCTTCTCCAGAAAGTTCGTCACTTGCAGCATGAATTTCTTGAGCTCGATCGGTTTCGCGATATAGCCACTGCACCCCGCGGCCAGCGCCTGCTCCTCGCTCCCCTTCAGCGCGTTCGCTGTCAGGGCGACCACTTTTATGCTCCGTGTGGCCGGGTCAGCTTTGAGCTGGCGGGTGACCGCTAATCCATCAACGCCGGGAAGCTGCATATCCATCAGTATTAGGTCGGGCCGGAGGTGGCGGGCTTTCTCCAGGCCCTCCTGGCCGTTCGAGGCAGTGTCCACGGTGAAGCCGTTGCCCTCCAGGACCATCCGGGCCAGGTCCAGGTTCGAGGGGTTGTCCTCCACCACCAGCACCCGGTTCCGCTTGCTCGGGCCGGGCCGGAGCGGGAACTCGACGGTGAAGGCGGTCCCCTGGTCGGGCGCGCTCTCGAAGTCGATCGAGCCGCCGTGGAGCTCGACCAGCTTCTTGGTCAGCGCCAGCCCGAGCCCGGTGCCCGGGTACTCCCGGTTGCTGGCGCTTTGCACCTGGTAGAAGGCGCCGAAGATCTTGTGCTGGACGTCCTTCGGGATGCCGATGCCACTGTCCTTGACCGTGATCCGGAGAGCCGGGCCCTGGACGACCGCCTGGAGGTTGACCCTCCCCGACGGCGGGGTGAATTTGATGGCATTCGACAGGAGGTTGTAGAGGACCTGCTTGAATTTGTTCTTGTCTGCAATCAAAAGAGCATCCAGCGGCTCGACGCTAGACGCAATCTCGATGTCCTTCTTCATGGCCAGCGAGCGCACCACGTTGAGCACCTCGCGGACGGCGGAATCGACCCCGAACTCCTCGTAGACCAGGTCCATGCGGCCCGCCTCGACCTTGGTCAGGTCGAGGACGTCGTTGATCAGCGACAGCAGGTGCTTGCCGCTGTTATAGATGTTGTCCAAGCAGTCGTGGCGCTGTTTTTCGGTGATCTTGCCGGCCAGGTCGTCCCGAAGCAGCTCCGAGAACCCGAGGATGGCGTTGAGTGGCGTGCGCAATTCGTGCGACATGTTGGCGAGGAACTCGGACTTGAGCCGGCTGACTTCGGCGATCTGGGCATTGGCGGCTTCCAGCTCCCCGAGGTGGTTCTGGAGCTGCTCGTAGAGCCGTCCGTTCTCGATCGCGATCGACGCCTGGTTGGTGATGACTTTGAGGATCGCGGCATCAAGCTCGGTGAAGGGATCGACCCGCTGGCGCGAGATGGTCATGGCGCCGACCACCCGCTGTGTCGTCGCCAACGGCTGGACCATGAGCGAGCGCGGGGATCGGCTCTGGTCGAGGATCTTGAAGCGCGGGTCGAGGGTGGCGTCGGCAATATTGAGCGTCTCGAGCTGCTCGACGGCGTAGCCCAGGATGCCCTCGCCAAGGACGAAGCGGGCGATGTGAGGCACCATGTCGCGGTGCGGGTAGGTGGCAGTGGCGGTCAGCTCCCGGCTGCCCTCATTGAGCAAAAACACGGTCGCCGCATCGAACTGCATCATCTGGGACGTGGCCCGCAGCATCGCCTCGATGTTGTCGCTCAGTGACAGTGAGGCGGAAAAGAGACCACCGAGCCGGTTCAGCAATTGAATCTCGGGGTCGGCAGTCACGTGCGCGACATTATAGGTCATATTTTTTGACACAACCGCGTTCCCGATTGGGGGGTTTCGATACTGCAACGTCACGCTGCGTAACTTTCTTTCGCGCGTTGCTCCCGCCAGCGGCGGGCCGCGCGACGACGCCATCGGCCGGTAAGTGAGTAGTATCACGCGACGTGAAGGCGATCCGGTTTCACCAGCACGGCGGCCCCGAGGTGCTGCGCTACGAGGACGCGCCGACCCCTGAGCCCGGCCCCGGCGAGGCTCTGGTCGCCCTTCGGGCGGCCGCCCTCAACCACCTGGATATCTTCACGCGCAACGGTGGCGTGCCCAGGGTCCTGCTGCCCCACATCGGTGGCGCGGACGGCGCCGGCGTCGTGGCAGCGACGGGTCCCGGCGCGACCCGCTATCCGGTCGGCACCCGCGTCTTCTTCGACCCTGGGTTGAGCGACGGCACCTGCGACTACTGCGCCCGCGGCGAGCACAGCCTCTGCGACAAGTGGGAGATCCTCGGCGAGCACCGCGACGGCACCTTCGCGCAGGCGGTCGTCATACCGGAAAAAAACCTCCGACCCATCCCGGATGGCCTGAGCTTCGAGGAAGCCGCCGCCTTCCCGTTGGTCTTCCTGACGGCGTGGCGGATGGTGGTCACCAAGGCCCGCGTGGTGCCGGGTGAGTCGGTGCTCATTCTCGGGATCGGCGGTGGCGTGGCGCTGGCCGCGCTGCAGATCGCCAAGCATGCCGGGGCGCGAGTCTTCGTGACCTCGAGCAGTGACGAGAAGCTCGAACGCGCCAAGGCGATGGGCGCCGATGTGCTGATCAACCACAGGGCGACCGACTTCTCGAAGGAGGTCTGGGGCATCACGCAGAAGCGCGGCGTCGATGTCGTGATCGAAAACGTGGGCGCGGCGACCTGGGCCGGGAGCATCCGGGCGCTGGCCAAGGGCGGCCGCCTCGTCACGTGCGGCGCCACCTCGGGCCCCAAGCCGGATGAGGATATCCGCCGCATCTTCGTGAAGCAAATCACGATCTACGGCTCGACGATGGGCACCCCACATGACTGGGAGCAGCTCAACCGGTTGCTAGCGGCCAAAACCATCCGGCCTATCGTCGACCGCGCGCTGCCCCTCGAGCAGGCGGCGCGGGCGCAGGAGCTGCTGGAGCACGGCGAACACTTCGGCAAGATCGTCCTGACGATTCCTCCACTCTCGTGAACCGCCCCATGGTGGCGGCGCTGATCGGGCTGGTCCTGGTCGGCTGCGGCCCGTCGACTGCCAGGGTGACGCCGACCGCGTCACCCCGCCAGACGCCGACACTGAGCGCAACGCCAGTCCCGACGCCCACGCCGCTCCCGCCACCACCGAACCTGGCGCCGGCTGGCATCATGGTCCTGACCGGGTTTTCCGCCTACATCTACGCCCGTGGCCTCGGGACGACCACGGCAATGGCCTTCGGCCCGGACGGACGGCTGTATGTCGTGACGCAGGGCGGGTCACTGGAGGTCGTGCCGGCACCGGGTGCCGCGCCGCAGACCCTGGTGTCGGGCTTGCCCATCGCCCTGGGCCTCGCCTGGCGAGGGAACGACCTCTTCCTGTCGGTGAGGGGGAGCATCCGCCATTACGCGCTCAACGGCAGCAACCTGGCGGGTGGCGGCTCGGTCGTTAGCGGGTTGCCGGTCAACCGGCACCAGAACGACTGGATCCTCCCGATACCCAATGGCGATTTTCTCCTTGGGGTCGGGTCGACCTGCGATGTCTGCAACGAGGTCGACTCGAGGAGCGCGACCGTGTTGCGCTTCCACAGTGACTGGAGCTATGCGGGTGTCGTTGTCCGGGGCAGCCGCAATCCGTACGGCCTCGCGCTTCGCCCCTCGACCGGGGATGCCTATGTCACCATCAACGGCCAGGACAACCTCGGCGCGCAGCCGGCCGACCATCTGTTGCGCGTGACGGACGGCGAAGACGCGGGATGGCCTCGCTGCTGGCCGGCGTATCCGGACGGCAGCCTGCACGGCAGCTGTGCAGGCGTCGCCCCGCCCATCGCTGTCTTCGCGCCGCATACGTCGGCGGACGGCATCGTCTTTTACGACGGCGCCGAGTTTGGCGAGGATTACACCGACAACGCCTTCGTCACCGAGTGGGGCGCCAACATCGGCGGGCCAACCGGCCGTCGGGTCTTACGCGTGGTACTCTCCGGGTCCGGTGCGAGCGAGCACGGGCAGGTCAGCGACTTCGCGACCGGGTTCTCGCATCCGCTGGCCATCACCGAGGCCCCCGACGGCGGCCTGCTGGTGGGCGATTACGGGACCGGCCAGATCACGGAGATCTTCCGGACGAGCTAGGCGCCCCCCACCCTGTCCACCCGAGGGGGAGGGAATTGTTTCTCCGGGGGCGGGGGTATTGAAAGAAGGCGGCAACCTCCGGCGTCGCATTACGTATCGGCCTGGTCGATCGGTTCAAAGACCTGACGGGCTGGCTTACCGAAGGTGAGGCGACGGCCAGCCAGGGTTACCTCACGTCCGAGGGCGGCCCCCTGCATCGTCCGAGCCGCCAGTGGTACGGGCAGGTAATGCCCGGCTCCTGGGCGCCCAACATCGACAGTGACGGAGTCGACGGCAAGCTCGGCGGCGTGGTCGCAATCTCCGCCCACGACCCGTCATTCGACGAGAACGTGTTCCTCGCGCAGGTCCAGCGTCTGTTCTTCGCGGTGCTTGAGGCATGGACGGCGCTCAAGCCGGCCCTCAGCCAGGGCGTCATGGGCTCGCTCATCTGGGAGGAGCAAAAGGCCCAGATCGCCGCCTACAAGGAAAAGGGATGGCGCAACGTGCTGAGCAAGCTGACGTTTACCAGTGCGGTCGTAGCCGGCGCGGCCAGCGACAGCGGTTTCGACACCGTCACGGTGCGAATCAACGCCAACTCCGCCGACTACGACCTCGACGCCGGAGGGAACGTGATCCGGGGCGATATGCAACCCTGGGACTGGACGGAAGACTGGATTTTTCAGCGTCCGTCAACCGCGGAGACCGGCCGGCCGGGGACGATCACCTCGCAGGTGTGTCCGAACTGCGGGGCGTCGGTCAACGTCGACATCACCAGTATCTGTCCGTTCTGCGATGCTGCGGTCATCAGCGGAAAGTTTGGCTGGTTGTTAACCAGGATCGATCGGGTGTAGGGGCCACGCCCCTTTTCGCGGCTGAAAAACAGAAAACCGACCATCGCTCAGTGGTCGGTTTTCCTGCCCCGTCTGGGCCGTGCCCGCCGGCAGGCGAGCCCCCATATTCTCTCACTGCCGGGCCCCCTGTGGGCTGTCGAATTGTCCTGGTAATTCGACCCGTGATAGCGCCGCTATCACATCTAGAGGGCGCCCGACTCGCGCAGGCTCCGAAAGCGCTCTGCACATACCACCAGATGATCAAGGACTTCCACTCCCAGTAGCCGGCCGGCCTCCTGGAGGTGGCGCGTGACCGCCAGGTCCTCCGGGCTCGGGGTCGGGTCCCCCGACGGGTGGTTATGGGCCAGGATGACGGCCGCGGCCCCCAGCGTCAGCGCCGGCCCAAACACCTCCCGGGGCTGCAGGGCGGCGACGTTGAGCCCGCCCACCGCCACCTTCTCGCAGCCGACCGGCTGGTTGCGCGCATTCAGATAGAGGACCGAGAAACATTCCTTCAGGCTGCCCCGGAGTTCCTGGAACTGCAGAAGTGCCTCCCGCGGCGAGGTGACCGCCGGCGCCGCGCTGTCGGCGGGGACGTGCCAGCGCCGGGCGAGCTCCCGCACCATGAAGAGTCGCCGCACCTGGGCGGGCCTGAAACCATGCCGGCGAGCCGACGCCCGCAAGTCGCCAGGCTGCCGCTCCACGATGCCCCCCTCCGCCAGCAGTGCCCTCACCCCTGACAGATCGCCACGCTGCCCGACGAGGGCAGCCAGGAGGCCCGGCTCGTCCGGCGCAGCCATCGCCGTCATACTACTACATATTTGTGTAGTAGTTTACGCTAACCGACTAGTGGTGGCTGAAGGCGGCGATGAGAACGATCACGACGATGATGATCAGGATCACGGCGCCGACGCCGAGCAGCAGCACGGACATGTTGATCGCCGTGTCTTTGATGGGTGCCTGGACCGACATCGGCGGTCCGGGCTGGACGGGCGAGCCGGCGCCGGGCGGCAGCGGCGCGCCGGGAGGCGCGGCCGGACGGTCGACGAAGGCACCCGTCGGCCCCGGCGACTGCGGCGCCGGCGGCTGCGCCCAACCGCTACGGTCGGCGGGGACGGGCGATTGCGTATTGTCCGACGCTGGGGCGTCTTGTTCGTTCATCCTTGCCACTCCGATGCTTGCGTGATGTTGTCGAGAACCCAACCAAACTGTCCGCTGGTGACGGTCGCCTTGCAGTAGCTGCAGACGCCCGACTCGTTGATCGACAATGGGGCGCCGCAGTTGGGGCATTGGGTCACCTCGGCCGATTCCCCCGCCTTTGTCCGAGCCGCGCCGCTGCGCGTGAACGTCCAGTATTCCGTGAAGGGTTGATCCTTTTGCGAGCCGAAGATCACTTTGTTGGCATGGCTCTCGTCCACCTCGTAGTCCGCGGCGCTGGCGTCGATGCGGACCGTAATGGAGTCGAAGTTCGGGTCGGATTGGGCCTTGACGATCTGGACCCCACCGATGACGAGGTTGTCGAGGATGTTCTTTTTATGGGCCGCGATCATGGCGTCGATCTGGTTCTTCCAGCGGTGATAGATGCCGTCGGACATGTAGACACGAGCCGGTTCCAGGTTGCGGTCCATCCAGGCTTTCTGCAGGGCGAAGAATGCCGCCTGCGCCCGATCGAGGAACATCTGCTGGTTGAAGTTCGGGTCCTTGGCCTGCAGCGAGGCCAGGTCCTCGCTCAACGTCGACCGCATCTGCGCCATGGGCGAATAAGCCGGGCCCCAGTTCGACGCCTGCACGGGATTGCCGATGCTCATCCGGCGGTATGCCGACCACAGGGCGAACAAGATGAAGAGGAAGAAGATCAACCCGCCGCCGCCGCCCCCGAAGAACAGGAACGGCAGGAGGAAGCCGGCACCGCCAAATCCGCCGCCCCCGCCGTAGCCACCGCCGCCAAAGCTCCCGCCGCCGCCGCTAAAGCCGCCGCCGCCGCCACTGAAGTGGCCGCCGCCGCCCGCCCGGGCAAACGCCAGCAGCGGGCTCATCAGCACAAGTGCCAGCGCCATCACGACGCCCAGGGCGAGTCGCCGACGCCAGCTCACGATTGCGCCGGCGCGCCTCCGCCCGTAAGTGATTGGCCACAGTTGGTGCAGAACTTCGCGTTCGCGGCGTTTTGCGTGCCGCACTTGGGGCACGCAATCGTGGCACCGGCTGGAGCCGGGGCTGGTGAGAGGGTCTGCCCGCAGCTGTTGCAGAACTTCGCGTTCTCGGCGTTCAGCGCGTGACAGTTGGGGCAGCGGACCTGGATCTGGCCGCCCGCGGCGACCGTCTGACCCAGCTGGCCTGCGACCAGGCCGCCCACGCCAAGGCCGACCCCGAGAAACGCCGGGTTCAGACCGCCGCCCTGACCCGGCCCTTGCGCCAGTCCCTGTCCGGCGCCGATCATCGCCTGGCCGGCCGCGTACTGCTGGAAACCGCCCGCCAGCTTCGTGTACTGGACGTCGTGGAGGAAGTTCTTGAGCTTGTCCTCATCCTCGGGCTTGAGTGTGATCGTGAAGTTGCCGAGGCGGACGATCTGAATGCCGTAGGTGTTGATGTTGCGCTGCACCTGGGCAATGGTCTCGGATTCGATCTCGTCGGTATGCGCCGCGATGCCGAGCAACGGCCAGCCATTACTGACCACGTGGGCGGTGACGTCGGTCCGAAGCGTCTTGAGCAGTTGCTCGCGCATCCAGTCGGTGATCTCGTCATTGGTCGACAAGTTTTGCGTTCCGACCAGGTTGACGATTAGCGACTGGGGCTCGACGACCTTGAGCGAGTACTCACCGAACACCCGCAGGCCGACGCCGAGGTTGGTTTGGGGGTCCATGACGTTGTCGATCGCCCCGCCGAAGGGCAGATTGGGGAACTCGCGGGTCGAGATGAAGTAGAGCTCGGTGCGAAACAGGTTCCCGCCGCTGGCGGCGTCGACCAGGATGCCGAGGAAGGGGATTTCAGACGAATCGAGCGTGACCCGCCCCGGCTGGATCGTGCCCTGGACGCGGCCGTCGCGGAAGAAGACCGCCAGCTCGTCCTGCTCCACCGTCAGCTGCGTCAACTTGCGAATGTTCGTGTCAGGCCATTTGAAGAGAATCTGGCCCTTTGCCGTATCCGGGCGAGCGATGAACTCCCGCCGGACCTCCTGGCTGAAGATACCCATCTAAACCTCCATTACCGGATCCTGGCGGTTCGCCGCCAATCCGCGTTATAGCAGGAAAACGGCGGATCCAATCAAGTCCTTCCCTTGTGAGGACGGCGCCAAACCACCGGGTGCCCCACACCCTGCCCTCCCCGAGATGGGGAGGGAAAAAAAGGGCCGGGCGTTGCACCTAGCGGCGTTCAGTCCGCGCCAGGCCGTGGTCAATCCAGTTTCATTCCGCCGTCCAGACCAGCCCGCCGACCAGGGGCAACGTCCGCGATCCTATTGGTCCCGATCGAGAGCTGATCTCCTGGCCCTGCTCGGTTTCCTGGGTCTTTCCGTGCTGCTCTTCGCCGGCAGCTGGCGGGCCCCGATGTCCTCCGTGGCGGGTACGGGGACCGAGGACATCGGGATCATCGTCTGGTTCCTGCGCTGGATCCCCTTCGCGCTGGGGCACGCACAGAATCCGCTGATCACGAACTACATCAACTCCCCCAAGGGTGTCAACTCGATGTGGAACGCCTCGATGCCGGTGGCCGGCGTGGCGATGTGGCCCTTCACATCGAGCTTTGGTCCGATCTTCTCCTACAACCTGTTGGTCACGCTGGCCGTTGGACTCTCCGCCTGGTGCGCGTTCCTGGCCGCCCGGCGCTATGTCGACAGTCCGGTGGCCGCCGCCCTGGGCGGACTGCTGTACGGCTTTTCTCCTTACATGATCGCCCAGTCGCAAGGCCATCTTCATGTAACCCTGGCGTTCATTCCGCCGCTCATGCTGCTGGTCTTCGATGAGATCGTGGTGCGGCAGCGACGGCCGGCGACATGGATGGGCGTACTTCTCGGATTGCTGGCCGCCTGCCAGTTCCTCCTCGCCGAGGAGCTGCTGGCAACCGAAGCCCTGACCGCGACGCTCGGCATCGCGCTGTTGGTCACGCTCTATCCGCAAGAGCTCCGAGCTCGTCGCCGGCACGCGCTGGCCGCGCTCGGGATTGCCGCCGTCGTCTTCCTCGCACTTGGCGCGGCTCCCATCGGCTTCCAGTTTTTCGGACCGCAGCATGTGACGGGCGCCGTCCAGATCCGTAATGCCTACGTGACTGATCTC
>Ga0070698_100000831_pt1 | contig 33755 bp, 37 predicted proteins | sample KBSK1502metaG_FD_65477 | JGI IMG/M metagenome (GOLD analysis project Ga0070698, IMG submission 65477) | Corn, switchgrass and miscanthus rhizosphere microbial communities from Kellogg Biological Station, Michigan, USA - KBS K1-50-2 metaG | ecosystem: Host-associated > Plants > Roots >... | reverse complement strand
GCACGAGCAGGCGGCGTGGGACAGCCTTCATGCTCGTCGCCTCGCGGGTGCCCCAGACGCCCTCGAGCTCACGGAGTCCCGGGATCGGAGGCACGATCGGATCTGAGCCGGTCGCCACGACGATGTGCTCCGCGGTGTAGCGGACGCCCTCGACTTCGACCACGCCGGTGCCGGCCAGCCGGCCCGTGCCTCGCAGCAGGTCGATGCGGGGCAACTCGGGTATATCAGGGAGACTCCATGGGGTCGATCTACGTCGCGGCAAGGGGCTCACCGGACCGCCTGTCCCATCCGTGGAAGGGCGACCGGTCGCCCGCGGCCCAGGCCTCGCGCAGCCCCGGCGTGCTCAGATCCCAGTCCGGACGGATCTCGCGCGTCGCCGCGCGCAGGTCACGCCAGAGGTCGTCGACCGACGGGCGGCCCCAGAACCAGTAGCCGTTGTAGATGCTGTGAATGACCAGGCCCGGCTTGAGCACGAGCGTGTGCGGGATCATCGGGTCGTTGTCGGGGTCGGTGTACTCGGCGATGTCGAGGTCCTTCTGGATCGTCCGCCCGGGGTCGGCCAGGAAGGTCCACTGGGCGCCGACCGACGCGCGGAACTCCTGCAGCGTGTGGTGCTCGTCGGTGGAGATCGTGACGATCTGGGTGTAGGCCACCGCAATCTTCGGCTGGAACGCCGCCAGCTCGAGGTGCTGCTGGTGCTCTTTCGGGCAGTAGTGGCCGCGCGCGAGCGTGAGGATCAGCGGATCGCGGCCCTGGAGCTCGCTGAGCGCGCGGACGGTGCCGGTATGGTCGGGCAGCGCGTAATCGGGGAATACGCCGCCGGGGGTGATGTCGGAACGCACGGGATGACCGCCTCTCACGTGGCCTCGCGGGCGCGACCTGCACGGTGCTCATGTCGACTCCGCTACAAGGACCTGGCTGTACCAGGAAAGCAGTAAGCCGGCACCAGGGGAACCCCGTTCTCGGCCTGCCTGCTCGACCCCTGCCCTGCTCGACCCTGCCTGCTCGAAGGTCGCATTGACGATTCCCCGGCGATCAGAGGTGAGGCGGTGCTGCGGCTACTGCGCGCTGGCCCGGCCGGCGGGGTTGGTCGTGGTGCTCGAGGATCTGCATTGGTCCGATCCCGACACGCTTGCGGTGGTCGAGTTACCTCAGTGACAACTTGGCGACGGTACCGGTGCTGTGCCTGGCAACAACCCGTATCTCGCCAATGGCGAGGCCTGGATGTAGCTCACCCGGCGTGCGCGGCGTCTGTCAGGCCGTGAAGCGGTATCGGGTCTGGCTGTAGGGCTCGCCTTTGCCGAACGAGAGGACCTTCGCCGGCCTGACGCCGAAGACGAGCCCGCGGCGGCCATCGGGATCGCGGAACGCGCCGTCGGCGACCTCGAAAGGCCAGCCGAGCTTCGACTTCCACATCGCCGCCAGCCGGTGGAGCTGCGCGTTGCCGGTCACCCGGGCGGCAGCTCCCTCGACCACGACGTCGAGCCCCGACCGGAGCTTGTTGGTGCCGGTCGTGAGGATGCAACGGGGATTGGACTCCAGGTTCTTCGCTTTCTGCTCACCGGCGCCGGCGCAGAAGTGGAGCGTCCCGTCGAGCCATATCGCCGGGAGCGGTGTGACGTGCGGCCGCCCGTCGCGACGTACGGTCGACAGCCAGAACATCTCTGACTTCGACAGCACATCGACCACCTCGGCCCACGGCCGCGCCGTGGCGTCCGGCTGACTGAATCCCTCGTGCAACTCTGCGGTCGGTTCGATCTCGGGCATCAACGCTCTCCTGATATAGGTTCCGTGCGATCAGTACCAGATAGTGCGATCGCTCAGTACCGGATAGACGGAGCGCCGAAGCGAAACTCATCGCGGGCTCAGGCGCCCCGCGTCCCGTCGGAGTTCAGGTCGGCCGACCGCATCGCCGCCCTCGAGGGAACCCAGTGCCGCCTTGGTGAGGTTCTCTTGAGCGCAGCAGTCCATGCCGGGGCCGTGGTTCGCGAAGCGCGGGGGGAACCACCAGCACCACTTCCCCGCGCAGCACCGTGACGTAGTCCAGCGTGCCGGTCGCGTGGCAGTTTCATGGCCTGGGCCGGCCGTGCCAGGACGCCCGGGTCACCGGGATCGGCAGACGTTGGCCCTGGGCGCGAGCGCACTCTGGGGCAGTGTAGCCGTGCCCGCCGCGCACCCCCAGGAACTTCATAGCCGCCGCAGAAGTGCTGCCAACCGCTGACAGAAGGCGGCGAGCGAGCCTGTCGGTAACAGCCGGCCGGGAGAAGCCGGCGGGATCGACCGGAGGAATCAGAAGTATGAGCTGGGTATGGCTGAACATCCCACTGGGCGTCCTGGTGGTCCTCGCCATCGCGGGCATCTCGATGTGGCTTGTTATCAAGCACCCGGATGCCCGGCCGGAACCGGCCATCGCGGCGCGGCCCGACCTGGCCGGCGCCGCACGGCCGTCGCGCGATCGCGCGCACGCTCGCATGGCGGGGGCACGCACTCCGCTGCGGGCCGGAACGCGGTAACACTCCTGCATGCTCCCGCGGGGGGCCGGGACGCCAGGCCGCGCCCGGCTCCCGCGGAGCAGCCACGCTGGTATCTCGTCAAGCGAGCTGCTCGCGTCATCGGCCGGCCGTCTCAGCGCCGCCCGGCCCGGACCAGCCTGCGGGCCGCCGGGGCGGCGTTCCAGCGAACCGCGCCGGCCAGGTCGCGGGCGTGCTCGCGCAGGCTGTAGTCCGGCCGGGCAGCCCGCTCGGCGATGGCCCTGTCCAGGTCGTGGCCGCATTGCTCGAGCAAGGCCGAGAAGTCCCGCTGCACGGGCTCCAGCAGGTCATAGCCGAAAGAGCGGTGGATTCTGGCGAACAGCGGACGGTACAGGCGGGCGCGCTCGTGCAGGCCGGACGAGTGCGACATCGGGTTCTTCGGCCGGTTGCGGATGTAGCCGGGGAGCAGCCCGGCGAACGCCTCGCGCAGGATCCACTTCTCCTGGCCGTCGCGGACCTTGAGGTGCATCGGCAGGCGCATGGCAAGTTCGACAAGCGGCAGGTCGAGGAACGGCACGCGCGCCTCGACCCCGCAGGCCATGCTCGTGCGGTCGACGCGCTGCAGCTCGGTCCGGCACAAGCTGCGGATCTTGTGCTGGAACAGCCGCCGCGCGCCGGCCGGCCCGGCCCGCTCGTACATGGGATAGCCGCCGAACAGCTCATCCGAGCCGTCGCCGGTCAGCACGACCTTGATGCCAAGCTCGTGCACGCGGCGGAACAGCGGCACGGAAACCACCGCGTTGATGATGTCGCCGTATTCGGTCAGCTCGGACAGCCGGATGGCTTCCCGGATGTCTTCGAGGTGGAGGTCGCCCGGATGCAGCTCGATCACCTCGTGCGGGATGCCGAACTCCGCGGTCAGCCGCCGGGCATGGGCGACGTCCTCGCTGCCGGGCGCGCCGATCGTCAGGGCCACGCAATCGGGATGCATGTCCTGCGCATGCAGCAGCACGAGCGAGCTGTCGAGCCCGCCGGAAAGGATGACCCCGACGGTGAGGTCGGTGTCTACCCGCACCCGGACGCTGTCCTCGAACGCAGCACGGACGAGCTTGGCCGCCTTGGCCGGATCCTCGATCGGCGGCTGCTCCGGCCCGGCCCGCACCAGGTCGGCGTACGGCACGAGGTCGGGCCCGGCAGCGGGCTCGGCCCAGCCGTGCTGCCCTGGCGGTATCTCCGTGACTGGTCCCCCGGATGGCACCAGGGCCTTCACCTCAGAGGCGACCAGCAGGCAGCCGTCGCTGCGTGACCAGTACAGCGGCTTCACCCCGAGCGGATCCCTGGCCAGGTAGACGGAGCCGCTCGCGCGGTCGGCTATCGCGAAGGCGAACTCGCCGCGCAGCCGGGTAACCGCGTTCTCGCCCCACTGCATGAAGGCGGTGAGCAGCACCTCGGTGTCGCTGGCGGTGCCGAAGCCGCGGCCGAGCACGGCGAGCTCGGCGCGGAGCTCACGGTGGTTGAAGATCTCGCCGTTGAAGCAGAGCACCCACCGGCCGTCTGGCGACACCCACGGCTGGACGGCGCGCCGCCGGTCCACGATCCGCAGCCGCTGCGTCCCGGCGAGCAGGTCGCCGGCGCACAGCACCTCCTCCGCCTCGCCGCGGTGCGCAAGGGCCGCCAGCATCCGCCGGAACGCCCGGGCGTCGGCACCGGGACCGAGGATGAGTGCAATGCCGCACATCGTCTGTCAGCCGCCTATCTCGGCATCGAAGGCGCGGCGCAGGCCTGCTGCGGCGGCCGGGCTGATGCACACGTGCCAGGCCTGGCCCTCGTCGATGACGTTGATTTCTCCCGCGCCCTGGCAATCGAGCAGCAGCGCCTGCAGCGCCCGGTGCGCGTCGAACCGCCGGAACCAGGAGATCTCGATGTCCATGGCGTAGCCGGCGCAATGCGAGCTCGGCAGGAGGGCCGAATAGCCGAGCCTGCGCAGGTGCCGCTGGTGGGCGACGCTGCGCACCAGGCTGGTTACCCAGAGCGGCGGGGTGCCCGGCGGCGCAATCTCAGCAAAGGCTGCCGAGAGCCGATTGAGCAGGGCAGCCGCCTCCGGCCGGGTACGGCAGAACCGCAGGCCGGCCGTGCGAGGGGTCCGGTCGGGCAGTGCGCGCCGCTCCGCCGAGCGGGCAGCCCGGGTTAGCAGCGCGTCGGCCTGGCGCCGGTAGCGGAATCCCAGGCGGCCGGCCCGGCGCAGCGGCTCTAGATCGACCAGTTCGGCAGCGCCGAGCACCGCCCCGTCAGTGAGGTACATCGGCATGTGGCCCCACCACATCGCGTCGATCTGCGCGAACAGGTAGGTGCGGATGAGCGCGAGCAGGTCGGCCGCGGAGCTCCGGGTGCTCGGCCGGAAGCTCCGGACCTCCGCGGCGAGCTGCCGGACCGAGCCGGCCAGCCCGTTCGGCGTCGCGGAAAGCACCGCGGCGAAGTCTGGGTCCCGGAGCCGCTCAGCCAGCACGGCACCGGCGGCGGCCGGGTCATGTACCCCGCCGCGGCAGGCGACCTCTGCCAGCAGATCGGAAACCGCGCCGCGGTAGGCGACGATGTCTGGTACGCGGGTGGCCGGATCGACACTAGTCAGCCACATCGTGGTGAGCACCCTCCCCGGGATTTCGACTCCTGACAGCGACTGCACGATGGCTGAGCGTAACAGCGCGGCAGCGAGATGTTGCCGGTTCGCGCACGCCCGGCTCCGGAGCGGACCGCCAATGACGTCCCGACCGGTAGCGGCATGGCCTGCGAACTGGGCCTATTCAGCAGGTCGCCCGCGGCGCCAGATCACCTTGCCAGCAGGCGGGCCGGCTACCGGCCGCGGTGGCCGGCCGGCATCGTGAGACTCTCCCCGGCGGTCCTTGCGCTCCTCATCTAGACTGCGCTGTGTGATCTTCAAGCAGGTCGGTGAGGGACGGCCCTATCCCGATCATGCGCGGAGTTCCCGCGAGTGGGCCGAGATACCGCCCCGCCCGGTGCGGCTCGACCAGCTCATCACCACGAAGAACGTGCTCGACCTGCAGCAGGTCCTGGCTCAGGACTCGACGTTCTACGGTGACCTGTTCCCCCATGTCATCCGCTGGCGGGGGGAACTCTACCTGGAAGACGGGCTGCACCGGGCACTGCGCGCCGCGCTGCACCAGCGGCTTGTGCTGCACGCGCGGGTCCTTGAGCTGGATTAACGGGCCAGGCGGCGTTAGCGCCTGCCAGGACCCGGCGCCTGCGGGCGCCGCGTCCGCGCGGGCGCTGCCCCGGCACTGGCCGGCCCCGGCTGGCTGGCCTGCGCTGGCTGGCGGTGGAGGCGGGATTTGAACCCACGGAGGGGGCAACCGTGAGCGTCAGCGCGCCCGCGAGGACGCTGATGGTCGGCAGCCCGAACCGCTGCGCGTCAGGTGGCGTGAGGATGAGCCCGCCAGGTCCCTTGGCCGCCACGAGCTCCGAGCCGTCGGAAAACACGGTGACTTTGCCGGGCCCTGACCTGTTCACGGTGATGGTCTTCCCGGTCTGCACGTTCGTGTAGGAGATCTTGAGCTCGCCGGTGGCAAGGATGGTCATCGACCCGTCCGAGACCTTAAGCACCTTCGAGAACTCCTTGTTGGCCACCGGGGCCACCCGGACCTCGAACCCGCAGAAGAACGCGGGCAGGGTGAAGGACCCCCGCTGGGCGAACGTCCATCCGGGGCCCCGGGCCAGGGCCGGGGAGGTCGTCACCACCCCTGCGAGCATGCCCAGCAGCGCGCCCAGCGCCACGATCACTGCCAGCCGCCTCATGATCATCACCTCCACTCTGCGGGCACCGCGCGTGGCCAAGTGATCTTCCGCGACAAACCCTGGCGCCGGTCAGGAGGACGGGTCAAAGCCGAACGCGTTGCAGTACCAGAGGTCGTTGAACGGGTTGTAGAGGTACTGGCCGCCGGGCTGTTGCGGGCAGGGTGGCGTCCCCTGCTGGTAGATGTCGGGCCTGAGCAAGTGCTCGGGGCCGAGGAACGCGCTCGTCGTGAAGTCGAACAGCAGGACCTCGTACGACGGTAGCCGGTCGGCGAAGCCGGGCGTCCCCGGCAGCGGCGGCAGGCCTTGGCCGGGGTTGAAGCAGACCAGCAGCGTCGGGAACAGGTGCGCCTGGTGGCAGGTCCACCCGGCCGCCATCAGTTGCGCCGGGGTCACGCCGTCCGCCGATGCGGGGCCCGCCGTGGCCAGCGTTGCGCCGCCGGCCATTGCCGCCGCTACCGCAGCGGCGGCGATCCGTGATCTGACGCTGATTCGTGGCATTTTCATGATCACCTTGCTTCCATCGTTCCGTTCGGGCGGAGCCGGCTAAGTGGGGCCTGGCAGGTGAGCCGCGCCGGCTGCTGCCTGGCTGACGGCGGGCTTCTGCTGCTATCGGTGCCGTCTCGCACAGATGGTGGGCGTAACCGGGCAGGGAACAGTTGTTCCCCGGTGAGGAACGGGAAATTGACTCTGGCGGATCAGGTGTGCCAGGTGATCGGGGCTCGCGGATCGGGGGTGTAGGGCAGAACGTCCCGGTGTGGATGGTCGCGTCGAGGTGGCCGGCCAGGGCAGGGCTGTGTGCCCGGATCCGTGACAGGGCTGTCTTGACGGCTGTGGTGATGTTCACCCGGGCCCGCTCGGCCGGGGATCCGGGTGTTCGGTCCCGGCCGCCCAGGCCAGCGGCCGCGGCCAACTCGTCGGCCAGGAACTGCATCTCTTGATGCGCCTTCGTCGCACGGCCCGGGTCGGCCCACGCTGTCGCCTCGTTCAGTTCCTCCTCCAGTTCGCGCAGCCGGGCTCCATCTCTGCCAGCCGGCCGTCCTCGCTGCGGAGGGTGGACAGCTGCACCCAGGAAACAACGACGCCGTCCCACGGCTCGGCGCTGATGCCTGCTTGCAGCCTCGATTTGACCAGTGCTTCGGCGTCGGCGAATCGTCTCTCCAGCAACGCCAGATTTACCTGGCGGGCAGCGGCGAGCCCCTGTGCCCACGGCGCTCGCATCTCGGCTGCCAAGCGCTGCAATGCGCCGATGGCTTCCCGGTACTCTGCGATCCGCCCGGTCTCAAGCAGGACCATGGCGCGGTCATCGTCGCCCCTCAGTTCCAGTTCCTTGTCCTGCGCGGCGCGTGCCACTGCCCGCAATTCCTCGGCGATAGCCAGCCGTTCGGCCGGATTGTCAGGACCGTAGAGCGCGGCACCCCGGTCGGCGAGGGTGTAAGCCAGCGTCGATGGGTCGTTGAGCCGCCGGGCGAGGGCCACCGCTTCCCAGCTCAGCGCCTCGCGTGGCCCGCGCTCGGGCTGGTCGCGAAGCGCGGCCGCCAGGCGGGCCAGGACCCGCACATAGACAGGTCCCGTGCCTTCTTTCTCTGCGAGCATGGCCCGCGCGTCCTCCAGGAGGTGATCACGTGCCGGTCACCAGTGCCGCGCTCATGCATGCCCCGCCCTGTGTAGGCGAGCGCGGCCTGGCCCAGCTCCTCGGCCATGTCGTATCGCCGCGCGATGGCGGCTGCCCGGCGAAGCTCTTCCTTGGCCGCCGGGCGCTCACGCATCCAAGACAGCGCATCGCCCAGCGCCAGCAGCAGCCGGCACCGGACCCGGTCATCCTCGGGTGACTGGCCGGGGCCGACGGCGGCCAGGCCCATCCGGAACAGCCGGGCTGCTTCTTCGTAGGCCAGCAGCGCGATGGCGCGCTGCCCCACCCGCCTGGCGTAGCTGACCGCCCTGCTGCGTCGCCGCACGGTGCCGCCTGGAAGAAACGGTGGGCCAGCTCGGCCAGGTGCGGGTCCAGGTCGCGCTGGTACAACGCCTCCAGGGCCTCACCGGCGCGCTGGTGCAGCCGAAGGCGCTGCCCGGCCGGGATGCTCTCATACACGATGTCACGGATCAGCGCGTGAGCGAACCGCAGCCTGCCGGGCGCACCGGGAATCTCGGCCACCACGCGGGCAGCGATGCTCTCGTCCAAGATGTCAAGCAACTCACCTGCCGGGACGCCGCTCAGCCGCTCTAGCGGGGGCAACGAAAACTCGCGGCCAAGCACCGACGCCAGGCCGAGCATCCTGCCGCACTCCTCCGGCAGGCGCGCCACTCGCCGCCCGATGACCTCGCGGATCCCTTCCGGGATGGCCAGGCGCAGCCCCGCCGGGTCGTCGATCCGTTCCAGGCGACCCTCGGCCGCAAGCAGCCGCACCACTTCCCCCACAAACAGCGGGTTGCCCTCGGTGTAACGATGCACGGCCGCCGCGACGCTATCCCCCGCTACAACCCCGGCGGTCTGCTGGATCAGACGGCCGACATCGGCTTCGGTCAGGCCCGGCATCCGAAGGTGCCTGGTCGCAGGTTCGCGGGAAAGCTCCGCCAGCGCCGCGACCAGCGGGTGGCCGCGGTCCAGTTCACTGTCGCGGCAGGCCCCCAGCACGAAGACGCGAGTGTCACCCAAGTCACGGGCAACAAACCGTAGCAACAGGATCGATGGCGCATCGGCGGCGTGCAGATCATCGAGGACGAGCATCAGCGGCTGCCCCGCTCCGGCATTGCGCAAGAACGTCGCAACCGCATCGAACAGACGGAACCGGGCGGCCTCCGCTCCCGCCGGCGGGGGCGGGCGGACATCGGGCAGTATCTCGACGACCTCCGCCACGATCTGTGCCACGAACGGGGCACCCGCTCCCAGCTGCGACCGGAGTTCCTCGCTGCCAACGCCGCGGACGCAGGCCCGCAGCGACTGCACCCACGGCCAGTAGGCCGGCGCCCCGCCGGCCTCCCAGCACCGCCCCCACGCCACCTTGATCCCGCGATCCCGGGCCCGCGCCGCCACCTCATACGCCAGGCGGCTCTTCCCAATCCCGGGCTCTCCGGCAAGCAGGAACAACCGGCCGCTCCCGGCAATCACGTCGTCGAGCCCGGCCAGCAGCTCGCCCAGCTCGCCGTCCCGTCCGACCAATGCCGGTGTTGCCCTCGGCCGATCCTGCATCCGCCCCCCACTCGTGCCCGCTAACCCCGATTGTCCCGGCGCCAGCGCTGTGGAGGAAGCCGGCCGGGTCGTTTCTGCGAGATCCCGCCGGGTCGGCCACGACGCCGGGCCTGTCCGCATGCCGCAGCATCACGCCCCGACCCGGCGGCGGTTCAGTGAACTCCCAGGCGCACGATTCGCAGGCGTGCGAACAGCTTCCACAGCCTGATCCGCCGCCGGCCGGAGACCAGGGAACTGGCCCGAGCTTGCTGATCTCCAGCACCGGGCCGGAGCGCCCGGATTCAGGCCGCCCTGCTGACGGAGAGGGCTTCTGCCTGCAACGACAGCGGCACGGAGGTCAGGCCAGTCCTCGTCTTCCCAGGCGGCGTTCGCTTGCTTGGGGCCGGAAGCTCATGCCCGATCCGGGCGACTGTGGGCATCGCGGCCATCTCAACTGAGACCAGTTGTGGCCCAAAACTGAGACCACGCGCCTGCCAAGCAGCGTGGTCCAAGCACCGAGCAGTCACATCGTCGCAGGTCGGTGGCGGTGGAGGTGGGATTTGAACCCACGGAGGGGTTGCCCCCTCACACGCTTTCGAGGCGTGCGCCCTCGGCCACTAGGCGACTCCACCGCCGCTGATCCTACCTGACCCGGCCTGCCACGGCCCCGCCGTCCTGGCACGAGGTCAGCAGGCCCGGCCGTCACCGGAGTTCCTGAGCCGATCGAAGAAATCCCGCAGCAGCGCGCCGCAGTCATCGGCAAGCACGCCACCGACCACTTCCACGTCGCCGCCGAGCCCGCGGTCATGCAGCAGGTCCCAGCGTGATCCGGCGGCACCGGCCCGCGGGTCGGCTGCCCCGTACACCAGCCGGCCCAGCCTGGCCGCGAGCACCGCCCCCGCGCACATGGTGCACGGCTCCAGGGTTACGACCAGCGCGCACCCGGCCAGCCGCCAGCCGCCAAGCGCGCGCGCCGCCGCACGGATCGCCACGATCTCGGCATGCGCCGTCGGATCGCCGTCGGCCTCGCGGCGATTAAAGCCACTGGCGATGACCGCGCCCGCCGCGTCCAGGATCACCGCGCCGACCGGCACGTCGGTGCTGCTCGCGGCCACCGCCTGCTCGATCGCCATCCGCATGGCCGGCTCGAAGGACGCGAGGTAGCCGGTAGTCATGGCCCGCCCGGTCAGCTCACGGGACCGATGGCCACGTCAAGCGCACGCTCGAGCGCCGGGCCGAAGCCGAGCCTCCTGGCGATACTCGCCAGCACCTCATCGGGGAACAGGTCGAGGTCACCAGCCAGCGCGCCGAGTTCCATCTCGTCAACGCCGAGGTCGGCGAAGATGGACAGGTCCCCGACCGGGAGTACCTGGTCAAGGTCTTCATCTTGCGGGACCGGAATGTCTAGATAGTCGAGTACCTGCCGGGCCAGCGGCCAGTCGACCGACGCGGTGAGGTCGGACAAGAAGACCGACACCTGCCTGCCGATCACCCGGAGCGCGACGAAGAAATCGTCGCCGACCGCCGCGAGGCCGATCGTCCCGCCTCTGCTTGGCTGCTGCTGGAGGGCGTGGATGAGGCTGTCCAGGTGATCGGCGAACGCGGCGGGCAAGACCTCGGCCTCCCATACGTCGTCTTCCCGGTAGACGACGACGGAAAAGTCGCTACTGCTCACCTCGGTCATCGTCCACCCCACCGGCGCGGCGTTCAGGAAAAGAATGGTGTCAGATTCCAGCGGCGCCCGTGGGCCGATCCGGGGGGCACGGTGCGGCAGTGACCGATGCGGGCAAAGCTGCTACAGGTGGACATGTTATGGGCACTCATCGTAGTCAATCGGAGCCGATCTCCCACCAGTAACGCGCATCTGCACCGATTTTCGCACCCGTGTCGGCGCGGTACGTTCGCACCCGCCCGCCGGTCAGCTACCTTAGTTCTTTCCGGCCGATGGACATTGGCCTGGAAATTACCCTGGGTTAAGCTAAGGCAACGGCCGTGTCAGTCTCTCCGTGCCCGGCGGGAGGTGAACATGAATTTGAAGAAGGTCCTCACGTGGGCCCTCGTCCTCTTCATCGTGTACTACCTGGCCACTCAGCCGATCGGCGCCGCCCACGTGCTGCACTCTGCCTACAACGGGCTGCATCAAGCCGGGAACTCACTGTCCACATTCGTCAACCACCTCTAGGGCCATGACGCAAACCCGGGGCCGGGTAGCAGGCCCGGCATCGGTCGACCGCTACCTGCTGCCGCAGGAGCGCCGGCTGCGTGTCATCACCGTGCGTAAGCACCCGGCCGTGCTCATCGTGCCGATCGCTGAAGCCGTGGGCGGGCTCGTGGCGGCATTCCTGCTGAGCGCGACGGTGCTGCGCACCAATGCGCCGGTCCGTGACGTGGTCTGGATCATCTGGATAGGGCTCGCCCTGAACCTGATCTGGAAAGCGGTCAACTGGGCGGTGGAGTACTTCGTGGTGACCTCGCAGCGAATGCTGCTGACCAGCGGGGTGCTCACCCGCAAGGTGGGGATGATGCCGCTTGGCAAGGTCACCGACATGAGCTTCCAGCGGTCGCTGGCCGGAAGGATGCTTGGCTACGGCGAGTTCATCGTCGAATCGGCCGGCCAGGACCAGGCGCTCAGCAACATCGACCATATCCCCTATCCGGAGCAGCTCTACCTCGAAGTCTGCGAGATGATCTGGCCGCCGAAACCGGCGCCGGACTGCAAGATGTGCAACGGCAGCGGCAACGTCGTGCTGGCCGAGGAACGCCGGCTGGTCACGGTGACGTGCCCGAATTGCGATGGCACCGGAAAGGCGCCGGAGCCAAGCCTCCGGTACGAAGACACCATTGTCGAGAGTTCCAATCCGAACACTGATCCGAACGAGGACTAACGACCGGAGCAGCCTCATCCGTCGAATGCCGACACCACCCGGAGCGCCCCGCCAGCCGTAGCCAGCGGGGGACAGCAGAGGCCGTAGCCAGCGGGGGACAGCAGAGGCGGAGTACATGAATAACCTGCGTCCGGCTGGGCAGTGACCTCCGCTGCGCGGCCCAGGGGAGAAGCGACCGCCGTGGGGGCGCCCCTGGGCCGCGTTCAGTCTTTTCCGCTGCGGCGGCCGGCTCGGTGCACGAGGGGGGCGACGGCCAAGCTGCTTCCGGTCTCCATCGACGGGCTGCTGCCGGCTGGCACGCTGGCCGTCCTGGATGCGGCCGCCGTCAGGCAGGAAATGCCTGGGCTGCCCGCATCACGGGCCCCCTCGCCAGCACGGGCGTATGGGCGGGAGAGCCGGCGCACCGGTTCGGCATGAACGACGCCGAGTACGCCGAAGTGCTCGCGCGCTGCCGCCACTGAGATGTACCCGAGCGGCATCGGCAACCCCGACAACATCGGCATCCAGACGGCCGGCCGGATCGTCGGTGCCGAGCCCGAGGCGGGGGTGTGACCGATGGCCCTCACGATCACGGACAAGATCATGCGCAGCGACGTGACGCCGCACACCGCGGAACTGCGCCGCTTCGAGGCAGGCGACGCCTGGCGGGTGTCCTGGCTCCCGCGGCGCCTCATGGACCGCTATGCGGCGATCACCGCTATGACACTCGCGGACCTGGTCAACGCGGACGGCGGCATCGGCCTGTCCGATGACCCGCGCTGGCCCGAGGTCGACGCCCTGGCCGCCGAGCTCGGCCTGTCCGGGCCCGGCGCCGCCGTACGCGTGTCGGAACCCTCCGGCGAACCCGGCGCGGACCTGCCCGCAGCGAGCGCCACCTCGGCGACTCACCGCGTGCTGTGCGCTCACGCCGATGAAGACGGCCACGGCGCGCACTGGCTGCAGCCGGGCCAGAAGTGCGACCGGCCGCCCACCGCGGATCTGCGGGCGTCCGAGGGCCTGCGGCGGCCCGGCGCCTACCTCGATCAGGTCGACGGCCCGGAGGCGACGCAGTAGTCATGGCCAGGTTCAAGAGGCTCACCGACGCGGAGGCCCGGCGACTGACCCGGGGGGAACTGCTCGACCGCGTAGAGGCTGAGCAGAAGTACTGGGAGCAGCGGAGTGGACACCTGGGCTGTACAGCTCGCCGAGCCGGATGGCGAGCCGGATCCCGCGCAGCGCCCGGCGACGGTCACCGTGTCGGTATGCGACAAGCACGGCCGCCCGTCACCCGACCAGGCCGACCGGCTGCGCCGCTACCTGGAGGATCACCAGTACCTGAGCAGGAATCCCACGGCTGCCGAGCTGGAGGCGCTGGAGCAGGCCAGGGACGAGGGCAGCAGGCTGGCACTCTGGCGCGGCCGACGCGCCCGGCTGGTCCCGTGATCTGCTGAGCGCGGTCCGCAGGTCAGGTGGCTGACACAGGGTCGTGTTTGGGTGAGCGCATGCCGACTGTCCCGGTCCCGGACTGGTGGTCGTATCCGCGCCGCCGCCCGGCGGGGCATCCGTGGGGGCCGCGCCCGGCCGGGAGGCTCGCCTTCGACGAGGTACGCGGCGGCCAGGCAGAGTAGTGGTGCGGCGGCAGCACCCCGACCATCTGATCCGTAGATCAGAGCAGCGTGTCCAGCCAGTGCGGCTGAGTCTGGAGTCGCAGGTTAGGGTCCACCAGGCGTCCAGCACGGACGCCCGAATCCGGTGCCATCTCGCCAGTCTGTGAGACGGTGGTGAGAAGTCTCGCGCTCCGATACTCGTCAGTGCGGACCCGGCGGTGGGAAGGTCTGGCCCATCATGGCTCTGCACATCAACGATGAGTCAGCACGTCAGCCGAGCACTCGGGCTGCGCGGACGGGCACGGCCAGCCCGGCCGGCATCCGGTCGCCGGTCGGTGCCGCGTCCGGCTGGTTGGATTGAGGTTATGGAAGACGACTACCCGCGGCCTCTGGTGGATCGAGACGTCGTGGTTATCCGGGACGGCCAGCCAGAGCAGACTCGGTTGCGGGGGTGGCTGGATGGCCATGACGGCCCGATGCCGAGCTACCGAATCGAGCTGATCACTCGCGTAGGGAACTACACCTGCCCGTATACCGCCACGGCGCCGGACATGTTCGAGGCCCTTGTCAGGCTCCGCCGCCAACTCGAACCGGACGGACTGATGGTCGCGGTCCAGGGGTCGCGGCATGATACCTACCCCAGCGGAATGGCGCGGGATATGGGCGGCGGAATGCGGGTCTACGTCATACGCCCTGGACTACGCGCTCGCCCGGAAGACCTAGTGGAGACTCTTGATGACGCGCCGCCCAACCAGATTGCGACGGTCGACGAACAGCGGGCATTTGCCGAAGCATGGCGGGCTGAACCACGGAAGCAGTGACGAGCCGCGCATCATGTCCGGTGGCCCTCGGCTAGGCAATCCAGGACGTCGCGCTCACCAGCCACGTGCGGGCGACGGCTCCTAATGGCGCGCGTGGCCTGTGGGGATAGTAGTGGCTTGGCAAAACCCCTGGTGGGTCTCGGGGACTCGAACCTCTGACCACCTGCTTGCAAAGGAAGTGGCCGCGACCGCAGGACCTGCGGCCACACAGGTCACGAGCATTGCTGGTTGCGCCGTGAATGACCGTGAATCGCCGTGGGTGACCCTCTTTACGGGCACGTGAAGGGCATGCGCTGACGGGCTGGGAGGCCCACCGGGTCGGGGCTATGGGCTCCCCAGAGACGTCTCACAGTCGGTCGGCTGCACCATGCCGCACGCGGTGCAGGCCAGCCACCCCGGCCCGGCTTCCACGTTGGTGCTCTCATGGAGACACATACCGTCTTTCAACTCAGTGAGGCTGGTCAGGGTTATGTTCGACAGTGAGGCCAGCCTGATGGCTCCTGCCTGAAAGCCTGTCTCGCTCAGAAGGATGCCACGGTCAGCGCCAACGTCCTGCACGACGCTTGCGAGCGCAGCGACATGCAGCTTGCTGACGGAGCGACGCCACCACTTACACTCGACGTAACTGGATAGGTCCGGGGTCGCTGACCGGCCGACCGGGGTTCGGCCTCAGTTGAAGGCAGCCTGAGCATCGGGGGCCAAGGCATGAGGGGGCATGGAATCGGCGGTCGCGTGGGCGATCGACATGAATCGGCGATCTGCAGTGTCGAGTACGCCGTGAGTGAATGGGCGTTCCGCTGCGGTTGCGGCCGGCGGCATGGGCCACGCCGTGGCGGACGAGTGCCAGGGACTACCTGGCGGCGCTTGCAGGCGGCACGTCCGAGCAGCTCAGCAGCTCCCCGCCGTGGTGCAGCGGGATAGGCGGCCCGCCGCCGGGATGCGCGCCTGCGGCCAGCGGCTGTTCCTCGTCCTGCTCGCCGGGGCTGGCTGATGGCTGACCCATCCTGCCTGGCGATCGCGCAGACTCCGGGCTGAGGGTGCTGGCGCACGCTCAGCGCGTCTGGACTGCCCTGAAGACCACCGTGTAGGAGAAGGTCGTGCCGTCGATCTGCCAGGCATAGCACCCGGGCGCCCGGAGGGCAGTGCCCGACGCCGAGTTGCGCCAGCCGCCGTTCGAGCCGCCGCTCTGGGATTGCGGCGGGTCCTGCAGCTCGGGGAACAAAATCCCGGTTCCAGTGGTGAACTTGACCGGGTTGTGGCCGCCGAGCTGGCCGCCCCGGATCAGGACCGGCCCCCGGTATCTCGGCGCGCCGATCCACAGGACCTTCTGGTCGCCGAAGCCGGTCCCGGCGGTGAGGCTTCCCGGCGGCGGGGGGTAGGCGAAGGTCAGCACGCCGGACCGCCCGCCGGGATTACCGATCACCGGGTAGATCGGTCCTGGGCCTTCCGCCGGGCCAACGTGCGGTTCGACTACCCGCGCGCGGGTGGCTGGGCAGTGGCCGTGCGCCAGGGCAGGCAGGTGAAGCGGGCGACGCAGCGCGGAGGGTATCGAGCCGGTGAAGCCGGAGGAGCACGACGGGTCACCGCCGCAGGCGACGTCGTTATAGGTGATGGGCTCGCCGCTCGGCCAGGTGTGCGACGCCGGGCCCGCGCCGGGCACGGGACCGGCCGCGGCATGGGGCGCGACCCCATGCGCGCAGCCCGCGGCCAGCAGCACAACGCTCAGCACGGCGAGGGAGAGCCTCGCCCTGCCCCGCGGGCTGCTCCGCCGATAGCGGCTCATGGTGCTGGATACCGTTCCGCCGCTGATTATCCGCCCGTGCGGTGCGTCAGGTAAAGAGTCAGGGCGGTCCGCGACACCCTCCAGGCGGCGCTGAGCACCGGCCAGCACGCCAGACCCTGATCAACGGACCAGGCCAGGATCGGACCTGGAAGCCGTCGCCGGTTATGCGGCGGCGGGAATCCAGGGGGTTCCGGCGGCGGCCTGGGTGAGGGCGTCGAGCATGCCGATGCCGTGCTTGGCGGCGGTGGACAGGTAGGAGCGGATGGCGCGGAAGTTCTGGGCGCCGGTCATGGACCGCATGCATCCGGAGACCTTGATCCGCAGCTTGCCCATGCGGACCTCTCGCTCGGCCGCGTTGTTGTCGAATGGCACGCGCGGGTCTGTGGTGAACCTCAGGTAGTCGTCCTCGCGCTGGCGGAGCCGGCGGGCGAGGGCATGGTGCTTGGCCATGAGCGGCCCGGCGCGGGCGGCGGTCTCGTTCTCGCCGATCAGGACGGCGGAGCGGAACTGGTGCCGGGCAGCGGCCAGCTTGTCCTGCCCGGCGCCATCCAGGGTGCCGTCGGCGGCGATGGACACGCCGGCCAGGCGCTTCATCTGACGCAGCGCCCCGGCCGCCTGCCCGGCCCAGCACCACTGGCCGGGCGCAGACGCGGCCATCACGGCCTGAAGCTCTCGCAGGGCGTGCGCGTTGCACAGCGCGTGCCCGGCGAGCTGGGAGTAGGTGTCGTACGGCGCCCACGCGTCATGGACCGCGATGCCGGCGAACGCGGGGAGCACCCCGGCGCCGTCCATCCCCTGGGTACCGCGCCTTTCGTGGACCGTGACCAGCGCGTGGTTCCCGGCGGAGGCCGAGTGGACCCAGGCGAGCTTCCCGGCGACCCGGAACCCGGTCTCATCGAAGTGCGCCACCTCGGCGGCGGCGACCGCGGCGCGGATCGCCTCCAGCGGGGCGCCGAGCGCCCCGGCGATCCGGGTGACCATCCCGGCGACCGCGCCCGGGGAGACCGGGACGCCGAACAGCTCGGCCATCGCCTGGCAGGTCCGGTTCCGGGACAGGAACTGCCCGTGCCACAAGTACGCGCACGCCGCCGCGATCCGCGGGCCGTACTGAACCGGGGCGGCCACCCCGGCCGGCGCTGGCGCGGCGGTCACCGTCCCGCACGAGCAGCGCCGGGAGATCAGCCGGTGCTCGGTGACCAGCGCCCGGATATCTTCGGGCAGGTCCGTCACCTGCCGCCGCTCCATCCCGGCCTGCGGCGCCCCGGCGAGGTCGCCTCCGCAGCCCGCGCACCTGCCCGGCTCATGGCAGATCACCTCGTCCGGATCCGCGGTCATCACCAGCGTGGCGCCCGGCTGCCCCGCGGCGGTTCGGGGATCCTGCGCCAACCCATCCGCTTCCCTAACCACCTGCGGCATGTCGGCAGCGATCCCTTCCGCGCTTGGACAGTGAGCGTTTTCATCCTGCGATCTTGTGGGCTTGGAGCAAGTGAATGGCCTTGGCGATGTACAGCGCCTGGGAGCAGGCCGCGGACCCCGACGATCTCGCCTCCTTGAGACTGCTGTCACGTGGTGCGGAGCCTTCCGTGCCCGACTGGATATGATCCGGGCCGCGAAGGGCGGCGGCTACGGGTGGGTGTCATCGCTGTTCTTCCCTGACCTGACCTTGCGCACGCCCGTTGTAGCGTGACAGCCGGACGGGCGTGCCGCGCCGCCTGGCGCGCTGAGCTTGGGGGTGTGCAGTATGACCGCTATCGCTGGCTGGGCCCACGTGACGCTGTCAGTGCGAGATCACGACCACAGCGTTCGCTGGTACGGGGAGGTGCTCGGGTTCGAGTCCATCGCGAGCCAGAGCACTGAGCAGTGGATACGGGCGCTTTGTGTCCATCCGGCCAGCGGCACGACTCTGGTGCTGCATCAGCATCGGTCCAACGATGGTGAGGAGTTCGACGAACGGCGCACAGGCCTCGATCACGTCGCGTTCCGGGTGGCTGATTACGATGCGCTGGCCGCCTGGCAAGACCGTCTTGCGGAACTGGGCGTTTCACATTCACCCATCACCGACGCACCTCCTCGCGCCGGATCGGTGATTAGCTTCCGGGACCCCGACGGGATCGCGCTCGAAGTTTTCTGCCGGCCGCCAGCCCCCTCGCCCCCTTCATCCTGATCTTGAAGCGGCCCGGAGCATGGCCTGATCATGGGCGGCGTGTCGGCTTGGACACGGGAGAAGCCCCTGGCAGATGGCGCGATCGACCAAGATCCGCATCTGCCGCCGAGGGGCTTCGATGCTGTTCTGCCCTGCCGCGCTGCCACTGTCGCGCCGCGGCCCGGCTCCTGATCGCATCGGGGATGCGGTCACTGAGCGCCTGGCTGCATCCATATGGCCCGCTGGCACGATGATGGCACGGTGCAACTCCCCGGAGCCCTATCAAGCTCCATCCGGGTGGAAGCTCCGCGAGGAGACCCGCCCTCCCGGATCGCAGGCGCCATCAGCCGCGGCTCGGCGCGGGACTTGGTCGCCACGCTGGCCACGCTGACTGCGCCTAACCGCTTGCCCATAGAGCCTCCCTTGATCCGCCGCCTTTTTCCCTTGGCGGCTGCTTCGCCCAGTTCTACAGCGCTGGGATGCAGCCTTCAAGAGCTTGCTTCAGTCGAGGCGGCTACGCCGCCCGGCTCTTCTTAAATTAAGTGCGCCGCGCATCGTACGGGGCCGCTCCTCCAGCCTCAAGACCTGCTTCGCACCGCGCAAGCGCGGCGGCCTTCGGCCGGGCCTTGACCCTGGAGCCTCTGCGACCCCTGGCCGGGCAGCAGCGCGGCCAGGCCAGAGGCCTGCCCGGAAGGCGCGCAACGCACGCTGAAGGGGTGCAGGCTGTTCCTCCCCTTTCTCGAACGAGCACTCCTCTCGCTTCGCATCGTCCCGTTTCCCGTTTTGCGCTTGTTATGCGTGATGCGCATTGGGAGGATGACACGGTGATAGCGACGCGGCCCTCTAGCGCATGGGATCGGTATGCCTGGGTGGCGGGCATCCTGTTCGTCGTCGCGCTGGCGGCGGAGACCACGGTGGCATCCGGATTGGGAGTCAGCCTGAACGACTCGGCGGCCAAGATCGCGAACGCGCTCTACGTCCACCGCGAACGGCTGCTGGTGATCGCATACCTGTCCGTCGTCTATGCCGCCATGTTTCCGATCTACCTGAGCAGGCTGTACAACCTGCTGCGCGGGGACACCGCTCGGACCCGGGTCCTTGGTTCGCTGGTGCTGGCTGGCGGAATGTTCTTTGTTGCGCTGCATGCCGTCAGCGACGTCGGGATCACCGGCCTGGTCGGCGCGAAACTCGCGTCGTTCGGGTCTCAGCACGACCAGGGTGTGGCCTACGGGCTGTACCTGACGACCTTTGGTGTGGACAGCGTCGGGGACGTGTTCGGCAGTCTGTTTGCTTTCGCAGCAGGCGCGCTCGTGCTCGGGAGCGGCGTCCTGCCCCGCTGGCTCGGGTGGGCTTCGATCCTCGCCGGGATTATGTTCCTCCTCCAAGGCTTCGGCCTCGGCGGCGTCATCGCCACCTTCGGGCTAATTCTCGACCTCATCGGGTTCGTGCTGCTGCTGACCTTCGTCCTGGTGAGCAGCATCATCTTGCTGACGCGCCAAAGCCGCTCCCCCACACCGCGCGGTTAAGGGATGCCGAGCATTGGAGGAGTCAGGGCTCGGCCGAGGCGCACAGGATGGCGACAGGCCCCACCGCTGGGAAGGGAAGAAGATGCCGAAAGTATCGAAGGCAACCGCTTCATCTCACCAACCCATATCGGGGGTGCTTGACGCTTATTCTCACGAAATCGATGGCTGGACCATCAGCATGGAAACCCACTTGAACGACTTGGACGCCGCGTTTCTCTTTAAGGGCGCACCGAACGATCAGTGCCAGGCGCCTCACATAGGCTACGTGCTGAAAGGCAAGTACGGCATGCGGATAGCCGATGGGGTGGAGGAGGTGTTCGAGGCCGGTGACGCGTTCTTCATCGGACCCGGGCACACGCCGATTATCTTCGCGGGGTGCGAGATCGTATATTTCACGCCCACCGAGGACGCGAACCGCGAACTCCCCGTCGCCATGGCCAACCTCATGAAGTACATGGAAGAGCAAGGGATGGAAGTTCCGGCCATACCCCAGCCGTCACCCCAGTTGGGCAAGGACTAGGCGCCACACGGGTTCGGGTGGAGTTCGCGGAGGGTTTTGCCCCGACCAACCGGGAAACCATCTGGTCAGGGCCGGAGCTGGCCGAAACCTACGCGGTGCTGCGCGCGTGGTGCGTCAGGGCCGCGGCGGCCGGTGACGGTGTGGATCTGCTTGCCGACGAGCGATTCAAGCAGAGCGCGGACATCCATTTCGGCAGACATGGCACCGATTATCGATCCGGGGCCCACCAGGGCGAGTAACGAACTGAGTAACGATCCCACCGGACGTGGAGAGACGCCGCCGGAGGCTGACGGACACCGTCGCGTTCACGATGGACGTGTACACCGAGGTCGCCGAGGAACTGGCCGAGGCCGCAGCCGAGGCGCTGGCCGCCTATGTGCCTCGGGCGCCGCGCAGGCCGACCGGTAATTCCCGTTGATTGTCTCATGTGGGACATGTATCATGTGGGACATGGGTCCGGAAGATGCCGAGCAGCGGCTCGTCGAGTGGGTCACCGTGACGCGAGACCGTGACAACCTCGTCCGGGCAGCCGTCGCCGCGGGGGTCAGCAAGTACCGCGTGAACCAGCTCACGGGCATCGGCCGGTCAACGATCGATCGCATTCTCGCTGGCAGTCTTGGCGCCGACCGTGCCAAGAGTGTGCCAGACGGAGGCCGAGATGATCACTGACACGAAACCGGGCACCCTGCCTGCCCGGCAAAGTGCCTGCTCACGAGCGGAGGCTCGGGGATTTGAACCCCGGATGGGCGTGAACCCAAACCGCATTAGCAGTGCGGCGCCATAGACCGGACTAGGCGAAGCCTCCTGGCGGCCTGACGGCCGGCCCTCAGGGTACTCCTGCTGCCGGAGACGCGGCAAAGCACTACGCCGCCCGCCGCCGCAGCGGCGGCGGTCGCGGCGCGGCGGCGCTAGCGGGCCTCGATCACCTCGTAGTCACCGCGGGCATACGCAGCCCGGATCCTGGTCTTGGCGAACTTGCCGACGCTGGTCTTGGGTACCTCGTCGATGAACGACCACCGCTCCGGCAGTTGCCAGTGCGGCACCTTGCCGGTGAGGAAGGCCCGAAGGTCGGCCGCGGTGACCGACGAGCCGTCCCTGATCACCACGGTGGCCAGCGGCCGCTCGCCCCATTTCTCGTCGGGCACCCCGATGACCGCTGCCTCCGCTACGTCGGGATGCGCCATCAGCGCGTTCTCCAGTTCCATCGAGGAGATCCACTCACCACCCGACTTGATCACGTCCTTGGCCCGGTCGGTCAGCGTGACGTAGCCGAGCCGGTCGATGGTCCCCACGTCGCCGGTCCGCAGCCAGCCGTCGCGGAACTTCCCCGGGTCGTCATCCTTGTAATACGACCCGGTGACCCACGGCCCGCGGACCTCCACCTCGCCGACCGCCTCGCCGTCGTGCGGCAGTATCGTGCCGCCGTCGCCGACCAGGCGCCCTTCCACGGCGCACATCAGCCTGCCCGCAGTGTCCCGGTACTTCCAGGCCTCGTCGGCGGGGGTCCCGGCCGGCGGATGCGCCACGCTGCCGAGCGGCGAGGTCTCCGTCATCCCCCAGGCCTGCACGATCCGGACGCCGAGTTCCTTCTCGTACGCCTCCTGCAGGGCGTGCGGCACGGCCGAGCCGCCGCATGGCACCAGGCGCAGCGACGACAGGTCGCCGCCGTTCGCCCGGACATGCGCGAGCAGCACGTTCCAGATCGTGGGGACCGCGCCGGCCAGCGTCGGGCGCTCCGCCTCGATCAGCCGGACCAGGGGGGCAGGCTGCAGGAACCTGTCTGGCATGATCAGGTCCGCGCCGGCCAGCACGGCCGCGTAGGCGAGCCCCCAGGCGTTCGCGTGGAACATCGGGACCACCGGCAGGACCTTGTCCCGCTCGGATAGCGCGAAGATGTTTCCCTGGCAGACGCCAAGCGAGTGCAGGTACGTCGAGCGGTGACTGTAAACGACGCCCTTCGGGTGGCCGGTCGTCCCGCTCGTGTAGCACATGGCGGCGGCCTGCCGCTCGTCGATGTCGGGCCAGTCGAACGAATCGGGCTGCGCCGCGAGCAGGTCCTCGTAGGAGTGCACGCCCGGGCCCTGGCCAGCGAGGCTGGCCAGCGCGGAACCATCCGTTTCACCCTGTTTTCCGGTCACAAGCACGTGCCGGATCGCTGGCGCATGCGGGAGCACCTGCGCCAGCAGTGGCACCAGGGTCGCGTCGACGATGATCACGTCGTCGCCCGCGTGGGTGGCGATGTAGCCGATCACCGCGGGATCGAGCCGCAGGTTCAGCGTATGCAGCACCGCGCCCATGGACGGGATCGCGAGGTAAGCCTCGAGGTGCTCGGAGTTGTTCCACATGAGCGTGCCAACCCGCTGGTCAGCGTCTACGCCGAGGCTGCGCAGGGCATTCGCCAGGCGCGCGGCCCGAGCGCCGGTCTGGGCATAGGACTGGCGGCGCGACCCGTCCGCGGTGCAGGTCACGACCTCGCGGTCGCCGTAGGCCGACGTGCCGTAGCGCATCAGCGCGGTAACGGTCAGCTGCACGTCCATCATCGTGCTGCGCACGGGCAACCTCCTGCTGTGCATGCCCGGCGACAGTCCATGGCTCCGCCGGAATCATCCCTGGGGTGGATAGTGCCACGCCAGCGCCCAAACGTCACTCTGCCCGCCGCCGGAGAATCGCTGCCGCCGCCAGGAAATCAGTGCCCGCGGCCGACCGCTCCCGGCGGCGGCCCGGAGCCTCGTCACCGGCCGGCCTGCGGGTCACTCCGCCAGCAGTTCGGCGTCGATCCGGAGCTTGGCCACTGCCCGCGACACCGTGCTCTTGACCGTCCCGAGGCTTACCCCGAGCGCGTCGGCAACCTCCGCCTCGGTCATGTCCTCGTAGTAGCGCAGCACCACCGCAGCCCGCATCCGCTGTGGCAGCCGGTCGACCGCCCGGCGAAGCGTGTCCTGCAGGTCGCTGCCCGGGGCATGGTCGGCGACTGCCCGGTCCGGGATCTCATCGGTCGGGTACTCATCGAGGCGGCGGCGGCGCCACCAGGAGATGTGCGTGTTTACCATCGCCCTGCGCACGTAGCCGTCCAGTGCCTGCCGGTCCTCGATCCGGTCCCAGGCCTGGTAGGTCTTGGCGAGCGCGGCCTGGACGAGATCCTCCGCATCGGCCCGGTTGCCGGTCAGCAGGTAGGCCGTGCGCAGCAGCGACTGGCTCCGCGCGGTGACGTACTCGCGGAACCCGCGGTCGCGGTGATCGCCGCGGTCGCTGCGGCCACCCCAGTCGCCGCTGTCGCGGTGATCGCCGCGGTCGCTGCGGCCACCCCAGTCGCCGCTGTCGCGATGATCGCCGCGCTCACTCAGGTCACCCAAGTCTCCGCTGTCGCCTGCTCCCGGCGGCATGCTGACGCGCCCGCCCGGCCCCCGCCCGGCCCCGCGTGCGCGGTGCGCGGGCCCGCCCGGCGATGCCCCGTTCGTGCGCGTTTCAGCCACTCAGTGATCGCCCCCCGACGCTCACACGTCCCACCGTACCCAGTCGGTGGCCGTCAGCGTGCTAGCCGGCGCTGTAACGGCGAGCCTGTCGGCGAGATATTGACAGATCGTGGCACTATTTCGGCCTCGCCACAAAGACGTATATGTATGACCTCCGGCGGGAAGGTCACCGAACCGCTTGACGTGGGACTGTGCGAATACGCATGGTCATGGGGCTGGGACTGACAGTCCATGGGAGGGTGGATGCTGGACTCTCGCGGGGATCACGCGTGTTGCGATCGCTGCGCGAGCACGGGAGCGGCAGCGCGGATCGCCCGGCGCCGCCTGCTGAAGGCCGCGGTGTTCCGGCCGGCCGACTCCGGTGCCAGTACCGAGGCCAGGCCGCACGCCCGATCGGGCCCCAGATCAGGCCAGCGATCCAGCCGGGGGCCAGCAGGCAGCCGGCTCGACAGCGCCCCCGGGGAGCCGCCGGCCGGCGCGCAGGCCGGGTTCGCGACGTCCGGCGAGCTGCCCCGCGCGGTAACCGGGACCGTCATCGACGTCAGCCCGCATTTCCTGGTAGTGAGCCACGGCGCCGGCCAGGAACGGTTCGCCCTCACCCCGGACGCGGCCGCCTGGCGCGGCCGCCCGCTGGATCCTGCGGCGGTGCGGCCGGGAGACCAGGTAGTGATCCGGCTGCACAAGACGGCCCGCGGCGTGGCCGACCGGATCTGGGCGAACATCGGCCGGGTAACTGGCACGATCCTGGAGCGCAGCGCGGACGGCCTGCTCGTTGACGAGGGCAAGACCAGGAAGCGCCAGTTCGTGGCCATCCCGACGCGCGCATTCGGCCGCATTCAGGTCCGCTTTCCCAATCTGGAGCCCGGCTACCTAATCGACGTGATCGGGCTGCGGCGGGGCGGCGTGCTGGAGGGAATGGTCCCTGCCACCTCCCAGCCCGCCTACCACGTTGACCAGATACCTGCCCCGGCCCTGGTCAGCGGGCACGTACCGGACGCCATCAGCGGCTCGGCGACGTGGCATGAGCCCATCGACGAGCCGCCAGGAATCCTTGGCCTGGCCTACCCGGCGATCGACCCGGCGGTTCCGTGCGCTGAGGGCCCTGGCGTGCCCGCCAACATCCGGCTGCCGTACCTGTCCATCGGCAGCGTGTTACTGGTCCGCAACGACTGCACGGGCAGTTCCTGCGCGCTGCCGGTCACCAGCTGCGCAGCCGTTGGCCGGCTGTTCAATGACCGGTGCGTCACCTGCGGTACCTCGCCGCGCAGCCGGGTGGCCGACCTTACCCAGGCAAGCTTCGTCGCGCTCGGCGGTGAGCTGGAGCGGGGCTGCTTCAACGCGACGATCACGATCGGCGGCTGACCGTGCCGCTGCCCGTCTTCGTCATCCAAGAGGTGCAGGTTCCGCTGCTGTCGTCACTGCTGCTTGGCGGGTGCGCGGCGAAACTCGTGCACGTGCTGCAGGTGCGCTCGATAACGGCCGGGCTCGGCCCCACCACGCTGTTCCCCGTGCACCTGCGCAGGCCGGCCGCCGTGGTCATGTGCGCAACCGAGTTCATGCTCGGCGTCGGGCTGATCCTCACCTCGGGCAGCGTCGGCCGCGGCGCGCCAGCCAACGCCGTGCGGCTGGGCACCGCGCTGCTTTTCCTTGTCGCTACCTGCGCCCTGATCGAGCTCCGGGCCACCAGGCCGGACATCGGCTGCGGGTGCTTCGGTGACTTCAGCACCGCCCCGGTCAGCGGCCGCGCGCTGGCCAGGTCGGCACTACTTGCCGCGGCCGCGCTGACCACCGTGGGGCTGCGGCCGCTGCAACCGCCGCAGCCCGGCGCCGCCGCCGTCCTGCCGCTGGGGATCTTCGCCGCCGAGCTGGCGCTGATCGCCGCGCTGTCGCCCGAGATCGGCGAGGGACTCGTCAGGCTCGGTTACTCAGAGCCCTGCGAGCTGCGGCTAGTCCCGGCGGAACGGACGCTGACGGCGCTGCGCAGGAGTTCGGTGTGGCGCAGGCACGCCGGCCTCGTCACCGCGGCCGAGCCTGTCGACATGTGGCGCGAGCTGTGCTGGCGGTACGTGGTCTTTCCCGGCGAGGCGAGCGGCAGGCAGGTCGAGCTGGTGTTCGCCGTGTTCCTCCGGCAGCACCGGCCCGCCATCCAGGCCGGCCTGGTCGACGCGGCCACGGGGGCCGTCATGCCGTGGCCGCCCGGGCAAGCGCGCCCCGCCCCGAAGCGGGAACGGGCCCGCCAGCTGGTGCGGGCTCCGGCCCCGATGCTGTCCGCGCCGACCGACCCTGGCCTCGGGATACCGGCGGTGCCTGGCGCCAGGCTCGGCGATCTTCCGTTCTCTAGGGAACTCTAGGATCTATCGTAGATTGCCTGAGACGGCCGGAGAATGCCAGGGCCGGTGCCCGTTTCATGATCACGGAGGGCCAGCTGCAGCGGACTCCTCCTCGACCGTCAGGCCGGCTGGGCGCGCAGGAACCGGCCGAAATGCGGGACGGTGAAGGCGATCAGGCCGCGCTCCGAGCTGTAGATCAGCCCTTTCTTGATCAGGCTGTCGCGGGCAGGCGAGACGCTGGACGGCTTGCGGCCAAGTTCCTCGGCTACCTGGGCGGTCTGCACGGGCTCGTCGCCGAGCACGGCCATTGCCCGCATGTACTCGCGCTCCGCCGGGGTGGCGCGCTCGTACCTGCTGCCGAAGAAGCCGACCGCGAGCTCCCCGGCCGCCAGCGGGCCAGCCACGCCGACGTCGCTGGCCGTCACCGGGCTGCTGGCGGCGATGTCCCAGGTCACCTTCCCGTATGCCTGCACGAAGTACGGGTACCCGTCGGCCGCCGCGTACAGCGCGTCCAGCGCCGCCGGCTCGAAGTCCGCGCCCTCCCGCCGGGCCGGGGCAAGCAGCGCGACATCGGCGGCATCCCGGTCAAGCCGGTCGATCGAGGAGTACCTGAACAGCCGCTCCGAGTAGCTCTTGCTCGCGGACAGCACCGACGGGAGGTGCGGCAGGCCCGCGCCGACCACGATCAGCGGCCCGCCGGATTGCGAAAGCTCGTGGCAGGCCGCGCAGAGCGCGGACACGTCCGGGGCACGCAGGTCCTGCATCTCGTCGATGAACAGGGCGATGCCGACGCTCAGGTCGGCCGCGACGGCCGCGGCGTCGGTCAGCAGCTCGGTCAGGTCGATCTCCAGGTCACCGGAGTCGGCCCGGCCGCGAACCGCGGGCACCTCGATGCCAAGCTGCGCGGACAGCGATCCCTTCGGCGCGGCCGGGTCGCGGGTCGAGAACGCCTTGAGCACGCCGAGGAAGTGGTCGATCCGGTCTGGCGCCCGGTGCCGGGGCGCGAGCTCACGCACGGCCATGTGCAGCGCCCCGGCCATCGGCCGCCTGATCGACTGCTCCGGCCGGGCCTCGATCTTGCCGGTGCCCCAGAGCCGCTGCATCGCCATCGACCTGAACGCGTTAAGCAGCACGGTCTTGCCGACGCCGCGCAGCCCGGTCAGGACCATGCTGCGCTCGGGACGACCGCGCGCGACACGCTCGAGCACGACCCCGAACTGCCCGATCTCGCGATCACGGCCGGCCAGCTCAGGCGGCCGCTGTCCGGCACCCGGTGCGTAAGGGTTTCGTACGGGGTCCACGCCATAGCAGCCTATGGCGTGATCTAGCGCTTTCCTTAGATTGCCTTAGAAAGCACTGCCGGCGTGTCGCGCGGGGTATCGCGTCCCCCAGCCTCCTAGTGCAGCAGGCGGGGGGTGCTGGTCGCGTCTTGTACGTAGCAGACGCCTCGCCCGTGCCGCTTGACCGCCAGGCCGAACAGGGCTCCGGCGCCTTGACCGCCAGGCCGAACAGGGCTCCGGCGCCGGCCGGGCTGCCCGAGCTGTCCAGCTGGCGGGTGGCGACCTGGACGCCGGCCGGCCTGGTCTCGACGATCTCGCCGTTCCCCGGCGTTGACCGTGCGCGCCGGGGCCGGAGGCCAGCCACCGCCTCGCCGTAACGGGGGGACCGGGGCGGGGCGGGGCCGGAACCGGCGGGCCGCCGGACCGGCCGGGGGACGGGGCCACTAGTCCCTCGGCACGGCCCAGCGGAGACCCCCAGATCGGGGGTTGCCCGCGTTTATATGCACGTATCGGGCGTTGCCTGGGTTCAGCGGTACGCAGAATTCGGCAAAATTCAGTGCCGGCGGCCTGGCCCGGACTCGTTCAGCCTGGACAGGAAGGCGTTATAGGCGGCCAGATGCTCGTCGTCGTCGATCCCGCCGCGGCCAGACCAGTCGCCGCCGGCCGCCAGGTCACCAGCCGCCTGCTGCTGGCTGCCGGGGCGCTGGCTGCCGGGCCGCTGGCCGCCGGGCCGCTGGGTGCCGGGCCGATCCCCCTCGGGCTGATTCCCCGCGGACAGATCTGCGGCCGGCTGATCTGCGGCGGGCTGATCCCGGGCGGGCCCCGCCCCGCCGGTCGCCGGATACGCGGCGACAAGGTTCGCCATGCTGGTCCGGCGGGCTGACTCAAGCCACCCCAGCCTGGTCGCGGCGGGCCGGCCATCGCGGCTCCAGGCTCCGAAGACGAGCATCATCAAGCCGAACATGATCGCGTCGCCGCCGACCCACATGATCGCGCCGCCCCAGTGCAGGTCCTGCACGAGACCGGGCGCCCAGGCCGGCCTCAGGCCGGTGGCGACGCCCGGCGTCCCGGCATTGCCGTAGCCGAGCACGAGCCCGGTGAAGGTGTCCACCGGCATGACGAGGACCAGGATGACGAACCGCACCGGATAGGAGAGCCGCCAGCGGATGGGCTCGTGGCCGAGGATCGGCAGGAAGAAGAGGTAGCCGATCAGCAGGAACGCCACGTGCTCCGCGTTGTGCAGGTTCTCGTTGGTCTCCACCAGGTTCGCCAGCTCCGTCAGGTGCGCCGCGACGATCGCCGCGGCGTAGCCAGCGAAACCGAGGACAGGCCAGGTCAGGAAGCTGACGGCGCGGGAGCGCACGAGTCGTTTCGCCCAGGTGTGCAGCGGGTTCCTGCTCGCGTGCAGCAGCAGCGTGACCGGCTGGCCGACGATCAGCAGCGGCGGGGCGATCATGATCAGCATCAGGTGCTGGATCATGTGATCCCAGAACAGCACCTCGTCGTAGGCCCCGATGCCGCTCTGCGTGGCCACCACTACGACGGCCAGGCCAGCCAGGAACATCCCGGTCCGCCACAGCGGCCAGGGCCTGGCCGGATGCCGCCGGGCCACCCGCCGGGCGCCCCACAGGTACAGGCCGGCCGCGATGACCACCGAGGCAGTGACGACCGGCGCGAACTGCCAGCGGCTGACAGCCGCTTCCCAGCCGAACGGGGGCAGCATGTGACCTCCTCCACCGAGGAGCCTACTCACGTCGCCTGGTCCGCCATCCCGGCATCCCGCCTGGCAGGACCGGGTTTTACGCAGCCGTCCCCGGCTGGTGCCCAGGACTGGCCAGTCTCACGGCGACACCGGCTGCGGGCACCGCTATCGTGGTCAGCCGGGAGGGTTCGCCTAGTGGCCGATGGCGGCGGTCTTGAAAACCGCTGTGAGGCGCGAGTCTCACCGTGGGTTCAAATCCCACACCCTCCGCTCATAAGGTAGAACCGCCCCTGAGCTGCACACATGTGCGTCAGGGGCGGTCGTGTTTCGCTGCCACTGTGTGTGGTTGTATGCAGCCTGGGCGGCTTTGTGCGGGTGGCTATGCCGAATACGTGTCAAGTGCGGGCCGCGAACTGCCGTGACTGCTCGGCTGGCTCATCTGGTTCGTGTTCGCCATCGTCGGTGGGCACTTCGCCTGCCTGTGCCCCGGTCGCATCCTCGATGCGCCGCTTGGCATCGTCTTGCTGCCCGGCGATACATTTGGCGTAGACCCACAGGAGAACGTCCGCGCTGTCGTCTGCCCACTCGGCGACCTGCCGGGCTGGGACGCCCGAAGCTGGCCCGTCCGCGCTATCCGGCGAGGAACCCGGCCGTCCGGTCGGCGGTCTTGGACTTGCCGTGGTGAGCCGGAACCAGGTTCGTCCGTGCTGGCGCCCACCAGCCGGGCATCGTGTTCTGCGCCCGCATCGCCGACCACCCCAAGCCATGATTTCGGTACGTCCCGCTCACTTCAGCCCTGCGGCCCCAGGCCGACGAGGCCGGACAGGCCATCGTTATCGACGACATGCTCACCTGCCTTGCCCACGCCGACCCCGGTAGCCCAGGCATCCCAAGTCTGTTCGACGGCGGCCCGGCCGGCCAGGCTGCCTATGACGCCGCGTTCGACCCCTGGGCCGCTGCGAAGGCCCATATTCACGCCACCTGGATGTACAGTGCCGACCCGGCCAACCTCACTCGGCCCGGCCCAAGGTCATGCGCGACGCCGCCGACCTAATCCGCGCCCACGGAGCCCACCTGGCAGACCGCTAGGACGAGCTCACCGCCCGGCTCGAAGCCCCGTACGCCCGCGCATATGGCGCTCCATCCGCGAACTGCTGCATGACAACGCCCTGAGCCAGCAAGACAAGGCCTGCAGGCTGCTCACGCTCGCCGATCACCTTTGGACTGGTCCGCCAGCCCGCGCCACAGCCGCTCCCGCCAATCAACCCGGACGATATCCACCTGGTCTGCTGGACTAGTGCCGTAGCAGGTCGCGTTTGCCCCGCCAGGTGTTTCCCGCCAGGTGCTGGTGGCTGAGACTGGGCCGGTGTCTGGACGGCTGCGGGTGCGGGAGATCGACGGTGAGGGGGATGGCGGCTGGTGTGGATCATTCACCGGCCCGCTGCCCCCGCGGCGGCGCCGGGCATGCCCGGCGGCCGGGCGCACCCGGCGAGATGACCGGCATCTTCGGGCCGCACCTGGGCGACGCGGACCGGGCTGCCTCAGTCGCGGCCGCTGGCGTGTGCCTGCTGGGCCTGGCGTTCGGCGATCCGGGCAAGTTTTTGCAGGCTGGTGGCCATGTTCTGGTGTAGGTCAGCGCGCAGGTCGCGCACCCCGGCCAATGCTCGCAGGCTGAGGTGCAGGAAAACCGGGACCGGCCTGAGCACCTGATAGCCAAGCTCGGCGGTGGTGCCGCCGGGCCCTGGTCCGAAGCGGTAGAACCAGCGGATGGTGCCGCCGCCGGGTTCGGTGCGGGTGAAGGCGAACTCCTGGCCCCGCTCGGCGGTCTCCACGACTGGCTTGTTGGACCAGGCAAGCCAGCGCCGCTTGTTGCGGGCGCTGAACCGGGCGCCGGGCACCGCGCCGGCCGCGCCGTCGAGCCAGCGGCACGAGATGACCTCAGGGCTCCACTGCGGGGTGCGCGGGACGTCGGAGACCAGGTCGTAGAGCAGTTCGGGCGGGGCCTGGATGCGCAGCCGGACCTCGTCGTGATCAAGACGGTTCATGGCCGCCTCCTCCCGGAAGGACTGACACGGGACAGCCTAGCTATTGGCTATCGTAGAATCAATAGCCTATCGGCTGTTCTATACTCTGTTTATGGCTGTGCGCGAGACGAACGGCGCCGTGACGCCACGCGAGCGGCACCGGCTCCAGACACGCGAGGAAATCCTCGACGCGGCGCTGGCCGTGATGGCCGAACAGGGTGTCGCCGCGCTCAACCTGACCGAGGTCGCCCGGCGCGTCGGCCTGCGCCAGCCGTCCCTCTACCAGTACTTCGACTCGCGGACCGCGGTCTATGACGCCCTGTTCGAGCGCGGCATGCGCGCCCATTACGAGATACTCAGCGCCGCTATCAACGGCCAGGGCGGAGGCTGGGCGGCGGTCCGCCTGGCCATGCGGGAGACGCTGCGGTTCGCCGCGGCCCAGCCGGTGCTGGCCCAGCTGCTGGTCACCCGCGTTGTGCCGGGGTTTGTGCCTTCCGACCGCGCCTACGCTGCCAGCCTGCGCGGCGTCGACTTGGTGCGCACCGCCATGGCGGCGGCCGCCGAGCGGGCTGAACTGCACCCGGCCGCCGCGTCGGAGGACGGCATCGCGCTGCTGTTCGCCCTGGTCGCGGGGGTGGCATCTCAGCACAGCGCCAACGAACCAGGCGTGGGGTTCGCCGAAAGCCGGCTGATCGCCCTGCTCGATCCCGCCCTCGACATGTACGCCGCCTACTTCAGCCCGGACCGCCCCCCCGCCTGGACGCCCTGGTCCGGCGACGATCAGCGGCGCGGCCGCTAGTGCTGTAGAGGTCACGTTTGCCCGGCCGGGCAGTTTCAGTGGGTGCTGATCGCCGAGACTGGGCCGGTGGCCGAACGTCTGCGGGTGCGTGAGATCGATGATGACGAGGGGCGGCGGCTGGTGCGGATCGTGCGCCGGGGCAGCGGGTCGGTGGTGACCTGGCGGCGGGCGCAGACGGTGCTGCTGTCCGCCCAGGGATGGATGTGGCCGCGATCGCGAAGGTCGCGTTCACCAGCGAGGACCGGGTCCGCGATGTGATCCGCAACTTCAACGCCGATGGGTTCGGTTCGCTGTATCCGAAGTACCGCGGCGGGCGGGCGCCGAAGTTCACGCTGGGCCAGCGGCGGGAGATCAAGAAGATCGCCAAGTCCCGCCCCGTCGACCATGGCCTGCCGTTCTCTACGTGGAGCCTGGCCAAGCTGGCCGACTTCCTGGTGGCTGAGGGGGTGGTGGATGACATCAGCCATGAGGGCCTGCGCGCCCTGCTGCGCCAGGAGGGCGTCACCTTCCAGCGGTTGAAGACCCGAAGGCCTCCAAAGACCCGCGCTACCAGGCGAAGAAGGCCCGCATCGAACACCTGTACGCTATCGCCGACCGCGAGGTGACCCCAGGACCCGGTGACCCGGAGGTGATCTTCTGCCTGGATGAATTTGGGCCGCTGAACCTGCAGCCCCGGCCCGGCCGGCAGTGGGCGGCCATCAGCGGCAAAGGCAAAGAACCCGGCCGCGCGCCGCGGCGGCGCCTGCGCGCGACCTATAAGCGCACTGCCGGGGTACGGCACCTGTTCGCCGCCTACGAGCTGGGCGAAGACAAGCTGTATGGGCACACCAAGCCGCGCAAGACCCGCACCCGGTTCCTAGAGTTCTGCCGCTACCTGCGCTCCCTGTATTCGCCCGATGTCAGGATCGCGATCATCTGCGACAACTTCTCACCCCACCTGACCACCAGGAAAGACAAGCGCGTCGGGCAGTGGGCGGCGGCGAACAACACCGAGATCGCCTACACGCCGACGAATGCTTCCTGGTGGAACCGCATAGAGGCCCAGTTCACCGCGCTGCGCTACTTCGCCCTCGACGGCACCGACCACGCCACCCACCAAGAGCAGGCCAGCATGATCCGCCGCTACATCATCTGGCGCAACAACCACGCCTACGACGAACGACTCCGCCGCATCATCGACCGGGCTACGTAGCCTGATGCGGCACTGGATAAAGGGACCCGGCGGCTCCCCCTCGGGGATGAGAATGGCAGGGCGCGCGTGGCTCGCCGACGTCGGCTGAGCTTGGCTTCGTGAGACCGTGCACTAGATTGACGCTGGAGGCCATGATGTGAGGCCCCAGACCACCCGGTGAGAGTCCGGGGATTTGGGGCCGCACGCATCTATCATGACCGCTGGCATGGTCCTGGCAGGTCTGCGCGAACCGCGCATAGGCGTA
>Ga0070698_100000830_pt1 | contig 33759 bp, 32 predicted proteins | sample KBSK1502metaG_FD_65477 | JGI IMG/M metagenome (GOLD analysis project Ga0070698, IMG submission 65477) | Corn, switchgrass and miscanthus rhizosphere microbial communities from Kellogg Biological Station, Michigan, USA - KBS K1-50-2 metaG | ecosystem: Host-associated > Plants > Roots >... | reverse complement strand
AACATCACCAGGATGAAGAGGACCGCCAGGACCATGAGCCCGACGATGACCCAGGTTCCCGGTTGAATCCCGAACATGACGTGCCTCCTTCTCGGGCGTCGGGTTTGCCCCGTGCGCCCGTCGATTCACTGAATGAAGTACCCCGAGACTCTCCAGACTCCGTCTTTGTCCCTCATCGGCGTGACCGTTTCGACGCTCGACTTCTTCTTCTGAAAGGCCGTCTCGTAGCGGATCAGAACGTACTCGCCGTCGGGCGCTCCCGGGAGCGTCCGCGTGTATTGCGCGGATACGCGCCTGCGCGACTCGACCGGTCCGAGCGGCCCGCGCGCGGAGCGGACCGCATCCTCCCACTGCGCGGCCGTCACCTTCTCGCGAAAGAGCGAGGCGGCGGCCTTCCAGCTCTCCCCGTACTTGCCCGAGTCGACCAGGGTCAGCCAGCTTTCCGCCGCCTGCACCGCGGCCGGTTCGCTCGCGGGCTGGGCGAGCACGCGCTCCGCCGCGAAGATCCACGCTCCCGCCGCGAGAACCGGAACGACCATGTGCATCCTTCTCATTTCGTCCTCCTTCTCAGTTGGGTAATGACGAGACATCGTGCGACTCCTTCGTCAGGCTCTCCGGATCCAAAGGCGCGGATTCGGTGAATTCCTCCCAGGGGCGAACGTAGGCGATCCCCTTCTCGTAGCGCGTGACGACGACTTCGATTCCCCGCGGAACTTCTCCTCCTAAATCGCTCCGGGCGCCGCTGCTGCGTCGAGTGCCCGCCTGCGAGTAGACGATCTCCCCCGTTCCTCCGGAGCGGATCGGTACCGTCACGCGGCCGAGCATTCCGACCATCTCGAAGTCCGCGCTCTCGAGAAACCGTTCGTGCTTCAAGAGAACCTTCGACAGGAAGCCGAAGACGATCGCGGCGCCGAGGAATCCGGATGCCAGCGCGATGGTGAGAACCACGCCGCGAGTGAAGTTCCCGCGCGTCGTCAGCAGATATCCCATTCCACCGAACCACGCCAGGAACGCCATCAGGGTCCCGAAGTTGTAGGGGGTGATCGAAGGTCCAGCGTGGCTTGCCCCGTGCCCGGCTCCTCCGTGACTCAGGCCCGCCGGGTGTGACGTCGTGTCCGGCGCGTGGAAACCCGGGAGGTGAAACCAATGCGGCAGATGGATGGATCCGCCGAGGAAGCCGAGCAGGGCGAAGACAAACCCCACGACGAAACAGAGCAGGTAGAAAGTTTCCCAGGTCATCTCTTTCTCCTTCCAGCCCGTCGCGCGACGGCCGCGGCGCCGGACTCCTTCTTTTCGGGTCGCAACACCTGGAGAAGCCGTTCGGCGAGGTGCGGGGTTTCGAGGATCTCGCCCAAAAGAATCAGGCACTCCGGGGAGTCGGGATGCTTGGCGACGGCGAGAAGGGCTTTGCTCACCTCCGGGGTGCGCCGGAATCGCTCGGCTCCTTGAATCAACCAGAGATCGAGCTTGTCCTCGAGCGTGCGCACGTCCGAGGTCAGCTCCGTGTGGAAACCTTCGGGATCGTCGACGAGATAGCCCGGATGAACTTTGAAGAAGCGGGCCAGCAGCATTCGGGATGTGTTGGTCAAGTGCGGGCGGCGGCCGCTCTCGATCTGGGAGAGATAGGCCTGACTGATGGAGTCGCCGAGCTCGCGGCGGACCGCGCGGGAAACCTCAGCCTGGCTCATATCGCGGTCGAGCCCGCGCAGCGTGCCCTCGACCAATCGGAGGTAACGGAGTTTCTCGCCAAGTTTCATAGCAGATCGCTATTATTAGATAGCAGATCGCTATTGGCTGTCAAGAACTATATTCTGTGTATTTACAGTGACTTAGACATCAACTGCCATTCGAGGCTGCGCGGCCAGCGTCTCCCTTTCATTCCGAGGAGCGCCGCGACGAGGAATCTACCCTGGCTCCTTTCTCACGGCACCAGAGCAGATCCCTCGCTGCGCTCGGGGTGACAAGAGAGGCACCCTGCTGTCATTCCGAGGAGCGAAGCGACGAGGAATCTACCCTCGCCGTTTCTCGCGGAACCAGAGCAGATCCCTCGCCACGCTCGGGATGACAACGACGTTTACTTCTCGATCTTCGGCGCCGCAACCACTCGGGGCAGCCCCGCCGCCTCGACCGCCCGAGTGAACTCCGCCACGTCGCCTTCGAGAAGGCCGTTGAATTCCGCGAAGACCGCCGCGAGCCTCTTCTTCAGATCGTCGTAGTACTGGTGGGACGCCGCCGTCGGAGCCGCGTCGGCGCTTGCGACCACACCGGCCAGATAAGTCAGTTCGTGATCGAGCTTCGGCTCGTAATTCAAATCATCCTCGTTGGCCTTGATCTGCGGGTTGATCAGCTCCTCCTCGACGGCCGTGAGCTTCTCGGCAAGAGCCTCGGAGCGCTTCTTCAAGGCCTCCCCTTTTCCGAGACGTTCGGCGCGCTCGCCGAGATCCTTCACCTGCGACCGCACGTCGCGGATCTTCAAGACTGCCGTGTGCGTTTCCGAGAGCCGGTCGCGAATGTCCGCCAGCAGGTCGTACTGAGCCTTCAGGTCGGCCGCCGAGGCGGAGAGCCCGGGGTGCGGGCGGACTTCGAACTTCTCGGTAAAGGTTCGCTCGCCCACCTTCAGGCGGACGGCATAGTTCCCCGGTGTGACCTTCGGCGGGTCTTTGATCCCCTCGTTGAAGACAGCCTTGGGCACCAGAACAGGTTTGAACATCCGCATGTCCCACACGAAGCGATTGAGCCCGGCCTTGGGCTCGAGCGGCTTGTCCTTCTCCTTCTCTTCTTCCTCGCGCGCCGCCTGCTCCTTCAGATCGCCTTCTTTCTCTTTTTTCTCACTCGAGAAGGACCGCAGGACCTTGTCCTCGGAAAGAATCTCGAGAACGACTTTCTCCTTCTCCTTGGGCTTCTCCTTCAGCCAGTAGTTGATGACGACGCCGCCGGGCAGGTTCTTTCCCAGCCCCTTCAGGGTGTCCTGGTCTTCTTCGCTGACCTTGTCGACTTGAATCCGAATCGCGGGGCGCGGCGCGAACAGCCTCACCTCCTCATCGGCGAACGGCTCGTTCCACTTCTGGAGCGGCGAGAGGTCATCGAGAATCCAGAAGGCGCGCCCCTGAGTCGCCACCACAAGGTCGTCGTTCTTGACTGCGAGATCGGTGATCGGGACCGCCGGGAGGTTGCGCTGGAACGCCCGCCACCGCGCCCCGCCGTCGAAGGAGACGTAGAGGCCTGTCTCGGTCCCCGCGTAGAGAAGCCCGGGACGCGTCCGATCTTCTCGCACGACGCGCGTGAAGGCCCCGTCCGGAATCCCGCTGTCGATCTTCGTCCAGGTCTTTCCGTAGTCGGTGGTCTTGTAGAGGTAGGGTCGGTTGTCGTCCCATTTGTACATCGTCGCCGCGAGAAACGCCGCGCCCTTCTGATGGGGCGAAGCGTCGATCGCGTTGATCTGGATCCACTCGGGTATGCCCCTGGGAGTCACGTTCTGCCAGTTCTTCCCGCCGTCGCGCGTGACGTGGACGAGGCCGTCGTCGGACCCCGTCCAGATCACCCCGGGCTCGAGTGGGGACTCCGCGATCGCGAAAATCGTGTCGTAGACGTCGACCCCGACGTTGTCTTTGGTGATCGGTCCGCCGTCGTCTCCCTGCTTGGCCGTGTCGTTGCGGGTCAGGTCGGGGCTGATCTCTTTCCAGGTCTGACCCTGGTCGCGGCTCTCGAGCAGCTTTTGCGAGGCATGGTAGAGGACCTTCGGATCGTGGATCGAGACGGCGAGCGGAGCGTTCCAGTTGAACCGATACCGGAACTGGCGAGGCGGCTTTCCCGATTGAAGCTGAGGCCATGCGGCGATGTTGCGCTGCTGCCGCGTGTGGTGATCGTAGCGGGTGATCAGGCCGAAATAGTCGCCCGCATAGACGATCTCCGGGTCCTTCGGGTCGGGCGCGATCCAGCCGGCCTCACCGCCTCCGACTGAGTACCAGTCGGTGACGTCGATCGCCGCGCCGGGAACTCCCGAAGGAATCGCGACGGTCGAATTGTCCTGCTGCGCTCCGTAGAGCCAGTAGGGGAATCGGTTGTCCGTCGCCACCCGGTAGAACTGGGCGGTGGGCTGATTGTTCTGGGTGGACCAGGTCTTCCCGCCGTTGAAGGAGATCGCCGCGCCGCCGTCGTTGCCGAGGATCATGCGATCGGAATCGTCCGGGTCGATCCAGAGGTCGTGGTTGTCGCCGTGCGGCACGCGGAGGTTCGAAAAGTTCTTTCCGCCGTCGGTCGACTTGTGCATGTCGACGTTGGGCAGGTAGACCGTATCGGCGTGCTTGGGATCCAGATAGACCCAGGAGTAGTACCAGGCGCGCTCCCGGATCTTGTGCTCGTCGTTGACGTGCGTCCACTTCTTGCCGCCGTCGTCGCTGCGGTAGAGGCCCCCCTTCTTCTTCGCTTCGAGGAAGGCAAAGATCCGATCGGGCCGGGCGGCGGAGACCGCCACGCCGATTTTGCCCAGGAGCTCGTCCGGGAGTCCTTCGGCGCTCTCTTTGCTCGTGCTCTCCTTGCTCGTCAGCTTCTTCCAGGTCTCGCCGCCGTCGGTCGATTTCCAGAGGCTGCTTCCCGGACCGCCGCTGACCAGTTCCCACGGGTGACGCACGACCTGCCAGAAGCCCGCGTACAGGATGCGGGGGTTGTTCGGATCCATCGCGAGGTCGCAGGCGCCGGTTTTGTCGTCGACGTAGAGGATCTTCTTCCAGGTCTTCCCTCCATCCTCGGAACGGAAGATGCCCCGCTCGGCGTTGGCGGCCCAGGCATGCCCCTGCGCGGCGACGAATACAATGTCTGGATTGTTAGGGTGAATCCGGATCCGGGCGATCTGCCGCGTGTCGCGCAGGCCCACGTTCTTCCAGCTCGCGCCCCCGTCCGTCGACTTGTAGACGCCGTCGCCATAGGAGAAATTGCCTCGGATCGGCTCCTCCCCCATGCCGACGTAGAGAACGTTCGGATCCGATTCCGCGACGGCGATCGCCCCCACGGATCCTGTCTTGAGGTCCTTGTCGGAAACGGGCTCCCAGTTGGAGCCTCCGTCGGTCGTTTTCCAGATGCCGCCTCCCGTGCCGCCGAAGTAGTAAGTCAACGGCTGGTGCCGAACCCCCGTGACGGCCGTCGAGCGGCCTCCGCGATACGGGCCGATGTTGCGAAATTCAAGCCCCGGAAAAAGATCGGCGAACAGCTTGGCATCTTCCTTCGGCGCTGGCGGCTTCTTGGGGATCGCGGCGCTTGGGGCAGCGACCGAAAAGGCAGACAGGGCGATCACAGCGGCAACTTTCGCCAACAGCTTCACGACTCCCCCTTTTGCAAATCCTCTTGTTCGCGAAACGCCGGAGTATATCGAGTGGGCATTGGTTTCGGCTGTGGGAGAGGACGAGGGCCTTCCCTGTCCGGTCCAGAACATCGCCCGGTCATGCGATCAGGAGGCGGCCAGGTCGATGTACATAAACATATGATAAGTGTACACTGTATAGGAAGGGAGCCGCTCATGTCCGCGACGCGACACAAGCACATGGTCCTCGATCAGGGGAAGCTCGATCGAGCCCGGAAGGAATTGAAGACACGGACGGACCGGGAGACGGTGGAACGAGCCCTCGACATCGTCCTGGATGACGCGCAGCTGGATCGCCTTCTCCGCAGAGCCGGCGGCAAATTCACAATTCGAAAGGTCTTCCGCTGAAGACCGTCGCGGACACCAATCTCTACATCGATTGGCTCAATCGGAGGAAGCACGAGGACGTTCTTTTTCAGCGGGGCACCGTTCGATATTTGAGCGCGGTCGTGATGATGGAACTGTCCGCCGGCGCGCAATCGTCGCGGGATCGCAAGCTTCTCAGTGCGCTCTTCTCCGCGTTTCGACGAGCAGGCCGCATCCTCCTTCCAGAGCTTTCCACCTATCAGGACGCCGGAGAGATTCTCCAACGACTGCAAGCGAAGATGGGTTATGACGTGACCGGCGCCACTTCGCTAGCGAACGACGTCCTCATCGCCCTCTCGGCTCGATCGATCGGTGCCACTGTCCTGACGCAGAACCGGGCCGATTTTGAAGCGATTCGAAGGCTTCGTTCGTTCAAATTAGTCGTCGTTTCGGGAGCCTGAGACGACCCCTACGGCCCGAATTCGAGTTTGACGGTGTGCGCCCGCGAGCGCGCGATCGAGCCGGACGCGTCGAGACCGACAGGCAAGAGCAGAACTTTCGCGCTCGCCGAGCCCGCGACGGCGATCGTGAACTTGAGCTCGATCGAGACCGACTTCATTGCCAGAGGCGGATCTCCCTTGCCGGCCTGCGCCACGCCGATCTTGGCCAGATGGATCGCCTGCGCGAGCGCATCCTTGAGCGTTTCCTCCGGCAAGAGCGTCCGGACCTTCGGAATCGCCGGCGGCTTCATGTCGAGCTCGAGAGTCGAAGCCGTGTCCGACGAAGCGCTGCCTCCGACGGCGATCACGAGGTAACGCACCTGCCCTCCGGCCGAGCGGGAGACCGTCGTCTGGAGCTTCACTGTGATCGCCCTCAGGGCGGGGAAGCCGGCAACGTCTCGAGTCTCCGCCTCGACGATCACCTCACGAACCGCATCGATGACCGCCGTCAGCTCCGCGCCCTCATCCGATCTGGCACTGGCCGTCGAAGGCGCGGTAGCCGTCGCGCAACCAATCGCGAACGCGAAGAGCGCCAGCGCGGACAGAAGCCCGATCACAGATTTCATTACGACCTCCACGCGAGGAATTGGCGCCAAGTATATCGACCGACGCGAGAACACGCTTTCCACAAACCGCCACTCCACTCTGAAGTCGAGATCGGCGACCTGCGGTAGCGCGAGAGTCCGACGGGTCTCGCGCCTCGTCGCAACTTCTGACCTGCCGGGCTCCTATTTGAACCATGACTGGAGCCACCTCGTCGGGACCGCGCCATGAACTTGAAGCTCACCAACCGGCCTGAGTGTCGTGACGCTGACCGCAGCCTCCTGCATACCCACTGCCGTCAAAAGAGGAGGCAGGAGTTGATGATCGAGCTGGGCGGTTCCTCATCCCTCCCAAACGCACAGTGATCGTTCCCCTCTTTGGATGAAAAGCCTGTTCCCGGTGCTATAGGACGACCGGATCCTCGAGAAGCTCCGGCCCGATCCACCGAGGGTCGTCGGGGAGCAACCGCGGCTGGGCGCCTGCAGTGGGGTTTTGCCGCCACTTGCGACCCACGCGACGAATGCCGATGGGATAGATCGTCAGATTTCCGCTCGTGTCGATGTGTAGCCGAAGAAAGTTCTTCCAGTCCGGAATCCCCAGCGCGGAGAAGGCCTCGTTGGAATGGCGGCGAAACACATTGAGCGAGACGACCAGGTAGAGCCCCATGATCACCGAACCGACCAGCCAGCCGCCGAGGAGCTCGAACACAGCGCAGATCAGCAGGTATTTGGTCTCTGCAAAGTGGAGATGTCTGATATTCAGGCAGTAGTAGGCAGCCGACCAGCCCAGGAGAAACACGGCGGCCACATGCGAGATCCCATGGATCAACCCTCCAAAGACCCGGTACTTCGGTGAGTGAGTGTCCGTAAAGAACACGAAAGCCGCGACGAGCCCCACGACCCAGAAGGCCGCCGAGGGTTTCCGCAGAACGTCCCCGAGCGCGGTCGTGATCGCGCGGCCGATCTGCCCCGTCCCATAGCCGCCAATGTCCGAGAGCACGGTCCAGGACGTCAAGAGATAGAGGAGCGCCGTCACGAGGCCGAAAGTTGGATTGATCCACGGGAAAAGAAGATTTCTCCAGGACAGCCTCCGCGACTCGCGCTCGGTGGGGAAGGCCTTCTGAAGACGATACCCGCCTTCGAGTTCATCGACTTCCGGCCCCAGAGTCGAATGGAGAAACGCTCCTCCGCCGCCTGCCGTGATCTTTTGTCGGCCATCGGCGGTCGCGTGTCGCCTGTAATGGTGGAGGTCTCCGGACAGGAACACGCGGACGAGGCCGTCGCCTTCGCGCCCCTTTCCGAGGACCTTCTTCTCCAGAAACTGCAGGTTGCTCTCGTTGTAGACCGTCGCGTTGTAGCGAGCGTAGATGTGCGAATAGATCCAGTGCGGCTCGGCGGTACAGAGAATGACGCGATCCTCTTTCTCGATCTTGTCCGCGACGGCCTTGAAGAAATCGACCTGCGGCGCGTCCAGGTCCGATCCGAGCTGAACGTCCGTTCCGATCAGCCACCAGTGATGCGGCAATTGCAGCGCGAAGTAGCTTCTCGTCTGGGGAAGCTCCCGGCCGCCCAGCCACTCCCGGCCGCAGAAGAGCCGCGTAAACGCGACCAGACTGTCGTACCAGTCGTGGTTCCCTGGAATTGCGAAGGCCCGGTGATGCGGGGCCTCGGTCCAGGACAGCGCCGCCTCGAATGGAGCAACGAGTTTCTGCTTGTAAAGCATGCGGCTGGGTGTGGGGTAAACTTGGTCGCCGCCGAACACGAGGACTCTCCCGCGCCGCGTTGAGCAGTCCTTTTCCTGCGAGCTCTTCAACGTCAGCTCCGGGAGAGAAGCGGAATAAGCCACGCTGTAGGTCGAGTCCCAGCCGTCGCCGGCATCGGCGATGAAATCGATCCAGATCTCATCGATCGGCTTGCCGTCTTCCTCTGTCCTCATGTCGACCCGCTCGGCGCCCGGAACGGCCAGAGCCTCGATGAGCCGGCGGTCCGCGTGCTGCCCGATGAGACTAGAGACGAGAACTCGAGCGCCGGTGTGGAGGAGCTGTCCCGGGTCGAACCAGGCGACCATTGCCGCCCGGTCCGTGGCGGGCTTCGCGGATCGGCCGGACACCGAATCGGTCGTCACGGCGGAGTCGCGGCCGGGTCCGGCGTCGGCTCTGGCGCGACCGGGGCGGACGGAAGCGGTGGCGGTGGTGTGCCCAACGGAGGAGTTGAGCCCGGGGACGGCATCGGCTTGGGCACGACCGGGGCGGGCGGAAGCGGCGGCGGCGGCGTGCCCGTGATGCAGTCCGCGATCCGGAGCGCCAGCGCCGAGATGGTGAGAGACGGGTTGACGCCGAGCGCCGTCGGAATGATCGACGCATCCGCGACGTAAAGTCCCTCGTAGAACGTCGGGGCGCCGGGCTCGTTGCGAAAGACCCGCCCACAATTGTCGACGACGCCGTCGGCGACGGTTGTCGCCATGCAGCAACCCCCGAGCGGATGAGTGAGAGCTATCGTCTTGAATTGGTCGAGAAAGGGAGACTCGAAGCGGCTGCCGGGCTTGCCCGTGAGGTTCCGAGCGAGGCGAGCAAGCGTCTGATTCATCTCGTCGTAGATCGGATCGCGGTAGAAGCCTCTCTTGCCGTTGCGCGAGACTCGAAGGTCGGTCTGGCCGAAACCGCCCAGCTCGAAACGTCGGTCCGCGCCGTCTCGGCCCATGGCAACGACACACATCATCTTCGCGCAGAGCTCGTCCTCGGATTGAAAGAACTCCGCCCGCTGGTCGCGATTGCGAAAGATCGATCGAATCGTCTTGAGGGCCCAGAGAATTGCCGCCTTGAAGAGGAACAGAAAACGGGATCCCTTCGTGAAGGATTTCAGAAGCGGAACGCCGACGCCCACGACCGAGGCGAGCGCGCGCGGAATCCCCTGGTCTTCGATCGTGTGGAATTTCGCGTTCGCGCCGCTCGCCGCGACATTGAAATGGCCGAACGAGGTCGTCACGGGCCCTCGGGTCAAGCTCACCGTCATCGGTGTCGGCTCGAGAAACGCGAGGTAATCGCCATTCGTCGAGAAGCCGAGTCCGACGGTGTCGCTCAGCTGGAGAGTCTTCTTCTTCTGACACCGCAGCAGGAGCATGTTCGTATTGACGCAGCCCGCCGAAACGATCACGGTCTTCGCCGTGTACACGCCTCGCTTCGCGGACGAGAGGAATTTGTCGCTCCGCTGCACGTAGTGCACGTCGTATCCGCCCCCGCTTCTGGGCTCGATCAGTTCGACTTCGGTCAGCGGCTGGAGATGCAAGTCTGTGAAGAGCGGCGTCGGTTTGGGGTCGAGGGGGTTTCCGAGGATCGCCGTCATCAGCTGCTTGTTGAGCGTGTGGCGCGCCCCGGGGAGGCACCCGACATTGCAGCGCCCCTGCCGTTCGCAATAGTTCGACGGACTGCCGAGGGGCTCCCAATTCTCTGGAGCGACATCGTTGATGGCCGAGTCCACGGTCCCGTACTCGTCGGCCTGGATCTCGGCCATCGCGGTCTGGAAGACGCGAGCCCGATCGATCCACAACGCGTTGGTCGGCGGAGGATTGCCGCCGGGCGGACCGGGATCGATCGACTTGAGTCCTCTCCTCGGGTTTCCGGGATCCGCCTTCGTCTTCCAATGCGGATCGAGCCGCGCGGAGCGAGTGGAGATATTGCTCAAGCCGGTGTTGACCTTCGCCGGAGGAGTGACGGGCTTCGCGGGAGGAGGGACGGGCGGCGGCGCCTGCCGGCTCCCGCGCGCGAAGAGGACTCCGTAGCCGATGGCGTCCCGAGCGAGATCGTAGTATCGGTCGCGGTCGCCCGGGGTCCAGAGCCCGTTCCAACGCGGATGCTGAAAGATGAGCTCGGGAGGACGAATCGTGATGTTGGAATAGACGAGCGAGCCGCCGCCCACGCCGCTCGCGTGCAGGATCGAGACGCCGTCGTTCTTCGCCAGCCCGAGGCCGAAGAGCCCCTTGACCCCGAAGGTCGTCATGTCGTAGAGGCCGCGCGGGTTCGTCTTCTTCCGAACGCAGCGCAGGAAGATATCGACGATCCCTTTGAAATGCTCGACCGACGGCCAAAACTGGACGGGCTCTCCCCGATCCTTGAGGAACCGGTAAGTCTTGACCTCCGGGTCTTTGACCGTCCCGACCGGCGTGGTCCACCACGTGCCGCGCTCGAGGATCATGATCGACTTGTTTCGCCCTTGCTTCTGGAAGGCATCGGCAAGCGACAAGGCCGTCATCGTCCCGCCGAAGCCGGATCCGATGATCACGACTTCATGGTCAAATCTCTGTGCCGACATCTCTTTTCCTCGCTGAGCGTTTCTCATTCCCGACAGACACGGTATGGGTGGCGGGATTGCGCCGAACCATCCCGATCGCTCTTGACACCTAAACCTTCAGAGCCTTCTGCACTCGCTTGATGACCCCGTCGAGTCCGAGCGAGGCAAACAGCACCCCGACCACCAGGTAACCCAAGGCGTCTGATTTCTTGATCGTGAGCGGCAACCAGCCCTCCTCTGCAAACGCGACCGCTATTCCGCCAAGGATCACGCCGATCAGAAGCTGCGCAACCAGATGGCTCTTCCGTGTACCCGTCTTCTTGTCGGCCAACAGAGCGGCAACGGCGTAGACAAATCCGCCGAGCATCCCAATCAGGAGTCTGAAGAAAAAGGGCGGATGGGTCGCGAAGAGGAACGACTCGGTCGCCAGTCGTTTGGTCGGATCTGCGTTGAGCGCGACCTGAAGAGTTCCAGCGCCTGTGAATTGCACAGGCTTCACGAGCAGGTCCGGCGACCACCCCTGCTGTAGCGTCGTCGTGACGGCGCTCGGCCACGTTTTCCCGTCGAGGCTCAGAACGGCTTCGTCGGAGGAGACCTGCGTCGTGATCGGTGCGTCAAAATTCACCGGCCGTCCATCTCTCTTCGTGACGAGGCGTACCTGGACGCGCCGCGGCCGATTGGCGTCCAGCGAAGCTCGCGGGCCGCCGTCCGCGCTGTGCCGGAAAAAGTCGGCGTTGAGATCGTCGACTCGCAGCGTGATGGCGCTATCGAAGCCGATGTCGACGGATGTGTCGAGGCTCAGGCACCCGGGCTCGCCGTTGGTGGGATGGCCCCTGAGTTGAACCAGACCCGGGTTCTCCCCGCGAACCGTGACGCGAACAGGAGCGCGGTCGTTCGGCGCCAAAGAGATGGTTGGCGGATCGACGGCAAAGCCCTCGCCCTGCTCGAATCGAAGAGTAACGGGCTGTGGCGCAACGCCGACCTGCGGATTCGGGACCAAAGAGATCAGAAGGCTCACCACGGCCGTGGAAGCTCCAACGCCCGGCTGGAGCTGAGCGGCAATGTAGCCGGGGCAGGGCGGAGGCGGAGCCTGGGCCACCCCACGTCCAAAGGAGACGGCGGTCAGGCACAGGACCAAGGCCAGGACGCGAGTCGGTCTCATCGGGCACTCGCTCCGGCCCCGAGCCAGACCTGGACGGTGCCTGCCCGGACGAAAGAGCTCGTGGTCTCGAGCTCGATCGGCAGGCTCACGTGAATTGAGCTCTTCAGTCCGCGCGCCAGCTCTTCTCCCATCTCGAGGTCCTTCTTCCCAAAGACCTTGATCGCACTCGGAAAGGTGGCTCCGATAGTGACCGGTTCCGCGACGCCAAATCCCCGACTCCGGAGATCACCGATCGCCGTGTTCACTTGCTGTGCCGGTATCTTGTCGGACGCGATCAGGAAGACGATGGATCGAGCATTCGCGCCCGTTGGCACCGACGATGCGCTTCGAACATCGATCTCGAGAATCCCCCAGCTGCGCCCCACGGCGCCGGCTCCAAAGGCGCGTTCGCTGTGGCCCTGCATTCGAAACTGCCAGCAGGAGCGAGTCGGCGTCCTCTCGCTCTCGCGACACTCTGACCAGGCACCACAGGTCCGGTCGCCCTGCAACTGAAACCGCGTGGCGACGATCTCTTCCTTTGCGGCGAGCGGCTCCGAGCAGACCTGATACCAACCGCTCCACCCCGCTCCCCAGCCGCTCTCTAAAGGAGGAGTTTGCTTTCGGATCGTCCGCTGCGCGCCGTCGCCGCTGGGCTTCAGCTCGATTTGGTCGAGGGGCGGCGACTGCGATTGCGTTTGCTCGGCGCCGGAAAGAGACAGAGTCTTGACTCGGTATCCGGGCGCGCTGACGACAACCTGAGTTCCGCCACGCGACTCGACTCCATCGATGAAGAACAACCCCTTTTCACTCGTGAAGGCGGACCGAGGCGAAGAGCTGGGGATCACCAAGAGAACCTGGGCGCCCGAAACTGGTTTGCCGGTCCCGTCGACCACAAGTCCGCCGTAGCTGCCCGATCGCACTTTGATGGCATCGGCCTGGCTCGATATGGCCAGCGCGACTGCGATCGCGAGCATTCGCGTGAGAGAGTGTTTCGACCGTCGCAAGAGCTTCTTGGAGCGGCGCATCAATCCGTCGTCCTTTTTCGACTCGGGCCCCGCCAAGACGACCGCCTGGATGGTCTGCCCCGGTCGGCACCGATCGCTACACAAACTGACTGCTGCAAATGCAAAGTGATCGCCCGACGGTCCGCAAAAGGCTAGGAAAAAAGGCGGGCCGGCCGGAACGCCCTTCACCCTAGCCGTCTCCCGGGGGAAGAGGGGAACCGAAGCTACGAATCAGAACGGGATCTCGGTCTCCACGTAGAGCTTTGCCTTCGAGGCAAAGACGCCCTGCTGCGCCTGTGGGATCTCGTCGCTGCGGACGAGCTTCTTGGTGCGTTTGGAAAGCGCGGCCATCAGCTCCTTTTTCGGAATCGGCCAGGTGCCACGTTTGATCGTCGACACCATCGCCCACAGATCGGCCGGAGGCTTGGGAAGGATGTCCTCGACGAACTGCTTGGGGGTCGCGTTGTGGCTCCCGTGGTGCCCGACCTTCAGGAATGTGGTCTTGGCGAGCAGCGTCGGCCACTCCGAGTCTTCCAGAATCATGTTCCAGGTTCCCCACTGGGCGTCGCCGGGAAAAAGAAGCGAGACCTTCCCGACCTGAAACATCAGCACGAGGCTCGTTCCGTTGACCGCGCCGTCGAGGGCGGCGGCGACGACGCTCTCGTCCTCATCTCCAACGCCCTCGACGATCTGGCTCTCCTCCGCGGTCAACTGGAGGCCCGAAGGCGGATCGACCGTCCAGTCCCCGGGAAACGGCGGGCGCGGGTCCTCCCTCTCGGCCGCGGCGGATTCCACCAGCTGCAGGTAGCTCTTCCCTTTCGGAGGCTCCATGTTCGCGATGACGTCCTCGTCGAAGGAGGGGCCCATCGCGTGGACGGTCACCCCCGGAAGACAATCGACGGCAAACGTGCTCTTCTGCCGATCGCGCGGCGGGAGGAACTTTCGCGTCGCGTTGCCCGCGAACCCGCTGTGAAGCGTCTGCATGGCCGCTTCGTTGGACAGCGCATTGGCCGCGAGGTCGATCAGGTTCTCATCCGCGCCCAATCGCGTGAGCTCGGCGTGGAGCGTCAGTGCCAGTCGGCTCTGGAGGTCACGGATGCGCCCGGCCTCCGGATCCGCCGGGTTCTCCGTCCACGGCATCCAGACCTCCTTGACCTCGACGTCTCCCCAGGCGGAGCTGGCGAATCCCGACACATGATCTCGGTGCCGGTGCGTCGCGACCACGACGTCGATGCGCGGAGTTCCGTCCTTGTCTTTCACGTCCTCGATGATGGAATCGACCACATCGTCGATGGATCCGCCGTCCCCCTCCTTGATCGAGCCGCAATCCATCAGGATCTTCCGATCGGAGGTCTTGCCGGGAATCCGAATGACAAACGCGTCGCCGAAGCCGACGTTGTACATCCGGATCGTGACCTTCCTGGCGGCCGGGCTCATCGCACGATTCCCTGATGGATCGTTTCGAAATTGAGCGCCTGCATGCGCTGACCGCGCTTGGACTCCGGCAGGTACGTCAGCGCCGGATCGGTCGCGTCGCACAGCTCGACCCACTCCCGCTGCTTTTCCAGACGCGCGGCTGAAAGCGGCTTGGCGATGACGTAGCGAATGGTTCCGTCGGCGCCGGCGATCACCGTGGAGCCGCCGCGAATCGGAAGGCCGCCGAGGCTCTTCGTCTGGGAGTCGTCCTGCTGGGCGAGCTGCGTGACGATCTCGATGACGAGCTGCCCATCCTGGCCGATCCGAAACACCGAGTGGAAGCCCTGCACGTCGATCGGGCGACCGGGTTCCAGGCCGAGGGCTGCGGCGTTGTCTTCCGCATAGGGCCGCAGAACCGACTCCACGACTTCCGAGAGCTCGCCGCTCGTCTCGCGATACTGCTTCCAGGTCGGCGACTCTTCCTGGGCGGGCGAGGCGCGGCTGAAGGCGCCGGGCGCGAGGCTCGAGAGGTCGCCCAGGAGCGCCACCGGAAAGCGCGGAATCCCGGACGGAGCGTTCTCCCACAGGAGCGACTCTTCGGCGAGCGACCAGACTCCGTCGGGATAGATGCCCCGCGAACGGAAGGCTTCGATCATGCTTCCGCGCTGCCCCACGTCGTCGCTCGGATTCAACTCGTAGTCCGCCGTGACGAGGGCCCGCAGGTAGTCGCCGTAGGTGACGTCGACGGGCGGGAGGTACTCGAACGCGCGGATGCACATCGTCAGGATCGACTGCGCCGTGCGCGAGGCCTCGCCCGCGACGCGGCTGACGAGGTCCGGATGAGGATCGCCCTGCGGCAGCATCCCGGTTCCGCCCGTCGCGATGCGCAGCAGGTCGGAGATTCGCCTCTGGTAGACGGCGAAGAAGCCGTCGAAGACGGCGGCGACGAGGATGCTGCCGCGCTCGTGGGGCTCGAAGACGGTCTCGTAAAGCCGCGACGGTGGAGCATCCTCCTCGCCGCGGGCGCGCGCCCGGAGCGCTCCCCCCACGTTGAGATCGACCGCCGAGCGCAGGGCCCGACCCTTTCCGGTCGCGTAGCCGAATTGCTGGGCGAGCTGAACGAGAGGCGTCGGCGAGCGCAGGTCGGTCCGCGTCGCGCGGATGTACTCGTGAAGGATGTCCGGAAAGGTGAAGTGCTGGAAGATCGCGACGATGTCGGCGAATCCCTCGTGGAAGGCCGCGACGTCGCGATTGGAGAACTCCAGGAAATGGCGCCTCAAGCGGTCGACGAGCGCATGCGTGACCTCGTGGGCGATGATGTCGTGGGAGAGGCAGGTGAAAACGTTCTGCCCCGGCAGGTTCCTGCCCGGATTCTTCTTGTCGGCGCGGAAATAACCGAACAGAACACCCAACAGCCGCCGGTCGTAGAACGCGTTCGCGCCTCGAAACGCGTGGGGCAGCAGGCGCAGGCGCCGCCCGCCGCGAAAGTAGATGCTCCGGCCCAACGCTCGCTCGAAGTTCTCGATGACCTTCATCGCGACGGCATAGACCATCTGTTGATGAAAACGGGGATCGGACTCGGTCGGATCGAGCCCCGCCATCATCAGAATGGCGGGATCGTCCAGGTTCACCGGCTGGTAGTAGCGGCCTCCCGATACCGAGCCGTCGTAATCCACGACCTCGATCCGGGAGCCGAAGGGGCCGGGCATCAGCTTCTCGTTTCCGACCTCGATCGTGGTCAGGTTCCCGACGGCGCGGCCCTGCATCGGATCGGACGCGAAGATCTTGAGTGGGCGCCGGGCGGGCTGGGCCTGGACGTAGCGAGACTCGATCCGCTTCATGCATTCCCTCCGGGAAGGGAGAAAGCCCGCCGCCGCCCGCGCGATTCGTTCTTCTCGTTCTTCACGGCGCTCGAATCCTTTTGCTAATCGCTTGACGTGGAGGAAAAGGCTAGAAGAGAATCCGGGCGGTTTCTTTTTCAATCGCGATCTCTCGTTCCCAAATCTTCATGAACCTTCACCGCGGAATCGACTCCGCGCCAGAGGACGCGACGCTGACGGTGGAAGCGGCGCTCTCCATATCGCGCCGCATCACGCGGGCCTGCCTTCACGCCGGTTTGGCGCCTGCCGACGCCGAGGACGTCGCCCAGGACATCTGGGAGTGGCTGCTGCGGACGGGCAACGTCGCGCTGGCCCAGGAGATCCCCTGGCTCGGCGCCGTGGCTCAGAACTACATCAAGCGTTTCTGGAGACGCAGCTTCCGGCAGAGCCTCCGGGAGCGCGCCGCCCTGGTCAGCCCCGGGCAACAGCGCTTCGACGAACCGGCGAAGGGCCTCGAGTCCAAGGAAGTTCTCGATCGCGTCTCCGCCGCCTTACCCGACCGGGAGCGCAAGCTCCTGACGCTCATCCGAAACGGTTATTCGCTCGCCGAGGCCGCCCGGGCGCTGAAGATCCCGCGGGGCAGCCGCTCTTATTACGGGGGGCGAGTGATCGCCTACGCGCGGCGCGAGGTCGAGCGCCAGGGGTCGCGGGTCCGCATGCGCTCGCCGTCGGGCTGATCCCTTCGCGCGAGAGGCTGCGCCTCAGCCCCGATCCGGAAATTCTCGTCGGGATGGACCTCCAGGAACGGGCCGTCGGTGTCGATGACCACGGGGCCGCCAAAGGTCAGGTCCGTCGCCGGCCCGATCGGGTTCTTCGCACAGACGTCGTGAGCGGGCGTCTCCGGTTCGACTTCGAGGCGCAGGTATCGGGGAGGATGGAGGTCGGCGGGATTCGCTCCAATCGTCAACTGCTCCAACGCCACGTCAATCGTCCAGAATCCGTCCGTCGAGTGCTGCGCATCGCGCACCGGGCGTCCCTTTCCCTCCGACTCGCAGCCCGTCTCCTTCCATCCCGAGATCCCGAGGAATTTGAAGGGAGTCGTCAGGAACGCGAGAAAGCGAGAGAACCACGACAGCGCTTTCTGAGGCGCGCGCGAGAGCAACGCGATCGTCCCCTTCGGGTCGCAAACGAGCGCCGCGAAGCGCTCCGGCCTCGTGAGAAGCACCCGCCGCCGCCAATAGTGCGCCGGGCGGAGTCTCACCCGGTCGCCGGCTCGATCGGCCGGCCTTCGGTCGCAAGGTGCCCCCTTCGTGTCAGAGCGATCTCAAGAACTCCAGCAGGGCTTCGCGGTCCGCCGCAGGCAGGCGTTGGAACGACCGTGTCGTGCTCTTCGCCTCCCCGCGATGGCGCCCGATCGCGTCGGAGAGCGTGACGGTGGCTCCGTCGTGCATCAATCGGGTTCGCAGCCGGAGACCCCAGAGAGGAGCCGTGCGGACCTTGTTCTGACCGCTCTGGAAGTTCATGGGGGAAACACGTCTCCACTGCGCTTTCGCGATGGCCCGACCGAAGTGTTCTTCCATCGGGATCACCAATCCGTCGCCCGTCCCGACGTCATGCAGCAGAAAATCGCCGAACGGATAAAACGACTTCTGGCCGAGCGCCTCGGGAATCGCAAACGTGCCGCCGTTGATCTTCGTGCCGGCCGGTGCGGTCGTCAGCGCTCGCACGTGGCACGTCCTTGTCGAACAGCTCCGAGCCCCGTTTGGCCTTGGGCGTCTCCGCGAGGACCGTGTCCCTGGCCGGGGCCTTCGTCGCCCGAATAAATCGCGCGAAGTGGTCCACGTCATCGAGCCCGTCGGGCCCCGGCGGGCTGTTGGGCTGGGGCGCGGTGCTGCAGAGACTCGTCACCTCGTCGGGGAAGAGCCGGCTGGTGATCCCCATTTCGTTCAAGTAGGCGTCTCCCGAGAATGATTGCAGGCTGGCGTGCTGGTTCTTCCAGCCGAAACGGCCGACGCCAGTCTGGCCGGGAGCTTCCACAATGGGGACATGCAGCACCTGGCCGCAGATCCTCTTCTGTGTGCTCTGACACTGTTTCCGGGCGAGATCGATCAGCGTCTGATCCGCCACGGCCTCGACGAAACCGTCTCCCAGAAGATTCAAGGAGATTCGAAATGTGCGGATCTTTTCCGTCTCGGGGACGCGTTCCTGAATCTCGTGGTTCGGAAACGCCGCGTTGGGGCAGATCGCGCGGTCATTGACGAGCGTTCGGCCGGAGATGATCACCGTTCCCCGGGCGATCGGGATCTCGGGATTGTGAAACAGCCCGTCCGGACCGCGATGCCCCACCCGCAATTCCGCGATCTGGCTCGCGCCGCCCGACGTCGGGTTCTGATGACACTCGCGGCAGGATTGCGCGTTGTAGAGCGGTCCGAGGCCATCCGCGATGGACTCGACTTCGTCGAACGTCTCTCGGTCGATCTGGTGGGTCGCCTCATCGACCATGCCGTTGCTCTTGTCGTCGAACCCCGCGGGCGCTTCCGTGCGCGGCGGATCGACGGACAGGGCGAGCAGGAAGACCAATCCGAGTGCCGACACGAGCTTCATGACGCGCTCCTCTCGATAGCTGGAGGCGGTGTTGCCATGACCGATTTCAGGATCGTTACGGGCAACATCTCGGGAAGGCGCACAAGGGACGTCATCGCTTCCTCGGTGTCCAACGCGTCCTCGAGCCCGAGTATATCGATGGCGACTCTGTATACTGCCGGCCGCCTTCTGAGACAGCGCCGTGAAGATCCCATCGACCGGCGAAATCCCTCCGCCGACCCAGCACGCCGTCGAGCGCTATGTTCCCCCGCCTGAGACCGTCCGGCAGGGAATTGCGCTGTCTCTTTCGGGGGGAGGTTACCGAGCTCTTCTCTTTCACCTGGGCGCGATCACTCGTTTGAACGAGCTCGCGATCCTTCCTCGGCTGCGCACAATCTCGGCAGTTTCCGGCGGGAGCATTCTCTCCGCTCGGCTGGCCTCGGCTTCGTTTCATCCTCTCTCCGTTCCCGCTCTCATGCCGGCGTGGGACCGGGAGGTCGCGGCTCCCCTTCGCGCCTTCACCGCTCGCAACATTCGAACGCCCGCGATCCTGCGCCGCCTGCTCCCGTGGAACTGGCTGAGGGAATCGACAGGCGTCGAGGCTCTCGCGCAAACATATCGAGACCAGCTGACGTCCCTTTCCATCGCGGGACTTCCGGAAACCCCCAACTTTCTGTTCTCGGCGACGGACATGGCGTACGGGGTGAACTGGATCTTCGAGCGGCGGCGGATGGGCGACTACCAGGTTGGCTACGCGACCCCGCCGCCCGGGTATCCGCTCGCCCGAGCCGTCGCCGCCTCCTCTTGCTTTCCGCCGGTCTTCAATCCGCTGCCCGTCGGACTCCGGCCCAAAGACCTGGTCGGCGGAAGCGCGCCGAAGGGACCCGAGCGCGATCGCCTAGTCCAGGGACTGCGCCTGACGGACGGAGGTAACTACGACAACCTCGGCCTCGAGCCCGTCTGGAAGAGCCACGCGACGATCCTTTGCTCCGACGGCGGCGCGGTCTTCGATTTTCAGCCGGACCGAGGACTCTTCTGGAGGCTCAAGCGCTACCTCGCGATCAGCGGCCATCAGGCGCTCGCGCTGCGCAAGCGCTGGCTGATCGGCGGTTTTATCGCCGCAGAGTTCGAAGGAACCTATTGGGGCATCGGTAGCGCCGTCGAGAGCTTCGAGGTCGACGTCTCGCCGGCCTACTCGAAGGTTTTCGCCTCGACGGTTCTCGCGCAGATACGAACGGACCTCGATGCCTTCTCCGACGCGGAGCGAGCGATCCTCGAGAACCACGGATACACGCTCGCCGAGGCCGCCATCCGCCGCCATCTGCCCCAGCTCTACCCCGCCCCCGCGCCGCCTCTGACACTGCCGCATCCGTGGATCGCGGAGGACGAGGCGCGAACGCTGCTGAAGGATTCCGGAAAAAGGACGCTGCTGGGGAGGTTTTAGAGAGGAATTCCGTGGTCAAGTCCGCAGCTGCTCCGCCGAGATCCTCACCATTGTCATCCCGAGCGAAGCGAGGGATCTGCCCTCGTTTGATCACGGTTACCAGAGTAGATCCCTCGTCGCTTCGCTCCTCGGGATGACAGTTCCTGAGCGAGGCTGTGCGCTCGCTATACTCTCGAACGGCTCCGATGCACATTCTTCTCATCGCGTTGAGCTTCTTTCCCGTGCCCAATCCGGGGCCGACACCGAGTGCGCAATCTCCGACCGCGGCACCGTTTCCGCCCGAGGCGCAGGCCGAGCTGACGAGGGCCAATCTCTTGATCGGGAGCCAACGGTTTCGCGAGGCCGTCGAGGCCCTCCAGAAAGCCAACAAGCTCGCGGGCGGAAAATGCTTTATCTGCGTGGAGACGTTGGCGGCCGCCCACATCCGACTGAACGAGCCCGAGGCCGCGCTTGCCGACGCCAGAGAGGCGTTGAAGATCGGGCCGTCCAAGGAGCAACAGGCTCGCGCCTACAACCAGATCGGGCTCGCTTACGCGGCCCAGGCGAAAAACGATGACCGTGACACGCAACAGCTCGCGGAGGCGGCACGCGCTTTTCGCAGGGCCCTCGAGGCCGACCCCAACCTCAATGCGGCGCGTTTCCACCTTGCGAAGGTCCTGATCCGGCTGCGGCGAGACAGAGATGCGGATGCGCTTCTCGACGACTACATCAAGCGGGAGCAAACGCCGGCGCTCGCGGATCAGGCGAAGGCCTTGAAGGCCGACCATCGGCGCGCGACCGGCCTGTTCGCGCCCGATTTCCATTTGACGACCCTGGATGGAAAGACGATCACTCTCCAGAGTCTTCGAGGCAAGGTCGTGCTGCTCGACTTCTGGGCGACCTGGTGCGGTCCCTGCATCCAGGCGCTCCCGGAGCTCAAGGAGATTCGCAAGAAGTTCGCGAACCGCCCCTTCGAGTTGATCAGCATCAGCGTGGACCGGGAGAAGAGAAAGCTCGAGGACTTCGTCAAGGCCAACGAGATGACCTGGCCGCAGTACTTCGACGAAGGCTATCGGGTCGCCAAGGATGCGTTCGGCGTCGCCACCTTTCCGTCTTATTTCGTCCTGGACGGCGACGGGGTGGTGACCTACGTCACCCGCGGCTATTCACCGGCGACAGCGGCGCGCCTGACTGCAGCAGTCGAAAAGGCCTTCAAGACGAAGTAGCCCCGCGCCCGCCCCAAGCGCCGGCGCAAGAAACCCCCTCTCCCTCCGGGAGAGGGCCGGGGTGAGGGGGAAGCTCTTAGCTCCCCTGCCTACTCCTCTTTCCTACCGCGGCACCGCCTCCGGACCGGGACTCGCATTCCCGATATCCACGACCCATCTCCAACTTCCATCTGGCTGCCTCTTCCACACCGAACAGTACTTCCCGTAACGCGTCACGTCCTTGCCATCCGGGCCTTTGGCGTGGAACTCGTAATTGCCGAGCGTGTAGCCGAGGTCGCCGCTTCTGGCCACGTCCGCCCGAAAGGGCTCCCATATCAGTCGCGTCCCCTCCGTCAGATCGGCGAACTGACGGCGCACGCCCTCCCGCCCAGTGACGGTCGCCTGGTTGGCGGGCATCATCGTCGCGTCCGCAGCGGCGTATGCCACGAACGCCTCTCCGATGCCCCGCTCCTGGGCCATCTTGGAGAAGTCCTTGTCCGTTTGGATCAACGCGGTCTTCGCCGCCTCGAGATTCGCCGGCGAACCCGGCGTCAACGCGCACGCGGCCGTCAAAAGGGCGAGGGTGGTCGCCAGGCTTGTTCGGCTCACGAAGGCTTCCCTCCGCTTGCGGCGTGGCGCTCGCGCATCTGGTTCACGCGCTGGCGGACCGCCACGATTCTCTCTTTCGCCCGCGGCGAGGACTCGACAACTGTCTGCATGCTCCTCAAGAACGTCGGGTTGTTCATCGTCTGCCGCAATTGCGCGAGGAAGGGCTCGACCTTCGCCCAGACGACCAGCATCTCTCCGCTCGAGTCGAGAAAGAGATCGGCGTTCAAGATCCCCCTCGCGACGAAGGAGGCCGCCATCTCCCAGTAGGACGTGACCATGCGAAACGAGATGTTGTCCGATCCCGCCGAGCCGGTGACCGCCTGCACGTCCTCGGCCTTCGTCGGGAAGAACCTCTGAACGAACCACTCCCTGGCCGCGCGCAGCTTCTCATCCCGCCGCAGCTCATAGAGCTTCAGAATCAGTTGCGCATCCTGATAGGTGGAAACCGAACGCTCCATGGAACTCCTCCTGTCTGGTCTCGCCAGTTCTACCACTGCGCTAAGCACCTCTGGGAGGCGGGGTCAGGTGAGAATCAGAGGAGGAATCGACGATTCGAGCTGTCGGCCGCGTCCAACGTGGAAGCCTTCCGCAGGAGCTGCGAGAAGGTCGCTGGAGAATCGACTCCGCGCGGATCAACCCGTTTGGGCAACCTCGGCGCGTGGAGAGGGCCGGCGGCGATCGGCGAGGCGCCGCTGCCCTCCCCGGCGCTCGTTGTCTGCGGGCGGCTGCCCGATCGCCGGGGCTGCGAATAAGGACTCGAGCTCGGCAGCCAGGCCGCTGGCCGAGTCGGAAGTCACGCCGGATGTCCAGGCTTCCAGCGTTTCGGTCGGGACGCATTCAGCGAATGTGACGGCCGCGGCGATGCGTCGGGCGTCCTCCGCGGTTCGGACCCGTGCGACCAGGGAACCTTCACGATCGAAGACCGCGCGGTCCGAGTGAGTCCAGCGAGGCACAAGGATCGCTTCCATGGCTCCTCCAGTTCCTCTCCTCCACAACCGCCCAACACGTACGGCCGGCTGGAGCCGGTCATCCGACCGACTCCCCCTATATATGTAGTGTCGCCAGAAGGCGTTTCTTTGACATCGGGCACCAGGATTCTGGAAAAAGTTGCCGGACTGGGAGCTCCACTCGAGCCTTCCGAGGGAGACGCCAAGGGAGTCGGCTGGCGGGAAACCTCTGTGGTAGCTTCGCTTTGGGCCGTCGAACGGTCCGGGGAGAGCGATGGCCGTTACGATCGGGCTGGTCGGGTTCGGGCGGATCGGGCGGAACCTGTTCCGTATCCTCTATAAGAGGGACGATATCCGGATCGGCGGGATCTCGGACCTGGCCGATCCGGCCGGCCTCGAGTACCTGCTGCGATTCGACACGGTTCTGGGCCGTTTCCCCGACGAGATCTCGATCAAAGAGGGAAACCTCTATGCGATCGGCAAGCAGATTCCGATCCGGACCGGCCCCGACGCGGATCAGATCAACTGGGGAGATTTGGGGGTGGAAACCGTCCTCGAGGCGACGGCGAAGACGCGCACGCGCATGGAACTGGAGAAGCACCTCTCGGCCGGCGCGAAACGGGTCATTTCGCTCGCTCCCCCGGGCGACTCGGTCGACGCGCTCGCGGTCATGGGAGTCAACGACGAGATCTTGAAGCCCGAGCACCGCGTCGTGTCGAACGCTTCCTCGACTGTCCATTGCGTCGCGCCGATCGCGAAGATCCTCCACGAAGCCTTCGGCATTCGGCGGGCGATCTTCACGACGGTCCACTCCTACACGAGCCAGCACCGTCTGGCCGACGTGCCGGCGAAAGATAAGCGCCTCGGGCGAGCGGCGGCCGAGAACATCATTCCGCAGGAATCGCGCTCGCCGCGTATGGTCATCGAGGCGATCCCCGAGCTCGCGGGCAAGCTCACCGGATTCGCGATGAACGTGCCGGTGAGAAACGGCTCCCTCGTGGACTTGACCTGCTGGTTCGAGAAGCCCGTCACCAGGACGGCGATCAACGAGGTCGTGCGGACGGCGGCGGCCTCGGAACGCTGGCGGCACATCGCGCAGTACGAGGAAGATCCCATCGTCTCGACCGATGTGGCGCAGAACTCTTTCTCGGCGATTTTCGACTCGCTCGCCACGATGGTGATGGGAGATCGGGTCGGCAAGACGATCGCCTGGTACGACGCCGGCTTCGGCTACGCGCACCGCGCGGTCGAGCTGGTGGAACGATTCACGGAGTTGGACCGGGGAAGAGGAACCGCCCGAAAAGAATCCTCTCTCTCTAGAGCGGAGAATGTAAGGTGAGCAGCTTATCGATGAGCCAAACTGTTCAAGGAACGCCCTCACCCCGACCCTCTCCCGAAGGGAGAGGGGGAAGAGCGAGGACTGCATGATCCGCGTCGGCATCAACGGCTTCGGCCGAATCGGGCGCACGGTCTTCCGAATCCTCTCCGACCGGCAGGACGTCGAGGTCGTGTGCATCAACGATCTCTTCGACAACGATCAGCTCGCGTACCTCTTGAAGTACGACACCGTGATGCGGGTCTTCCCGAAAGAAGTCCGGGCCGAAGCGGACGCCATGTTCGTCGATGGGAAGAAGACGCTCATGACCGAGGAACGAGACCCCTCGAAGATTCCCTGGGGCAAGTTGGGCGTCGAGGTCGTCGTCGAATCGACGGGCGTCATGCTCACGCGCGAGAAGCTCGAGAAGCATCTGGCCGGCGGCGCCAAGCGCGTCATCCTGACCGTGCCTCCCAACGAAGAGATCGACGCCATGATCGTGATGGGGGTCAACGACGACTCGTTGAAGCCGGAGCATCGATTGGTTTCCAACGCCTCCTGCACGACTAACTGTCTCGCCCCGATCGCGAAGGTGCTCGACGAAGCCTTTGGCATCGAGGAAGGCTTGATGACAACGGTCCATGCCTACACCAACGACCAGCGCCTGGCCGACGTGCCGCACAAGGACCTGCGAAGGAGCCGCGCGGCCGCGGAGAACATCATTCCGACGACGACGGGTGCGGCGCGCGTCGTCGGCAAGATTCTGCCGAAGCTGAAAGGGAAGCTCGACGGCATGGCCATGCGCGTGCCGGTGGCCGACGGCTCGATCGTGGATCTGACGTGCCGTCTCGGAAAGCCCGCCACCGCCGCGCAGATCAACGCCGCGATCAAGACCGCCGCCGAGGGACCGATGAAGCGGATCATCGAGTACAGCGAGGTGCCGCTCGTCTCCTCCGACATCATCGGCAACCCGCACTCTTCGATATTCGACGCGCTCTCGACCGCCGCGACAGGAGACGGCTATGCCAAGGTCGTCTCCTGGTACGACAACGAGTGGGGCTACTCGAACCGGGTGGTAGACCTCATCCCACGACTCGCCGCGTTGGGAAACTAGCGGCTGCCCCTCTTGGCGGGCGAGGGCCGTCTGCTCCCTCTCCCTCCGGGAGAGAGTCGGGGTGAGGGGTGTTCTTTCAGCGAACCACTCGATAAAACCCCTGCCTCAGCTCAGAAGAATCTTCCCCGCCTTCTCGCGTCGAGCGAGTAGGCGCCCGGACCCGCAAGCAGGATCCCGAGACAAACGAGGCAAAGCGTGAGGGGATATTCGAATCCTTGGTGCTCGGCAAAGAAGCCGGCTTTGAGATGCACGATCAGGACCGCTCCGAGCATCTCGATGAACATTCCAGCCGCCGCGATTCGAGTGAGCAAGCCGACGATCAGCCCCAAGCCCGCAAGAAACTCGCCGAATGAGACGAGATAGGCCACCACGGCTGGCATACCGTGCGAGGACATCGCCTTGACTGTCGCCTGGAGTCCATGCCCACCGAACCAGCCCAGAAGTTTCTGCGCACCATGAGCGAAAAAGACGATGCCGGGGGCGAGGCGAATGAAGAGGAGCCCTGCGTCGAGTTTGCGTTTCATGGGTGTTTCTCTCCTGTAGCCGGCTCGTGCATCCCTCATGCCGAAATGCAGAGACTCCATCATCGAGGCATGCCCGGCCGTAGGGGCGGGGCTCGCACCCGCCGGAAACGGACGTCGCCTTACAACGCTCTCCGAAACAGCGCGACCACTTCCCGCCAGACTTCATCCGCTGCTTCGGGGTCGTATCGTGGGCCTTCGTCGCGTATGAATGCATGCTCGCCGGGGGCGAGATGGACGTGATGCTTCGTCCCCGCCTCCGCCAGCGCCTTCGCCACCGCGTGGCGGCCCTCGACCGGCACGTGAGGATCGGTCTCGCCGAACACGATCAGGACCTGCCCGCGAATCTCGCCGGCGCGAGCGAGCGAGCCGGCATCCGAGTCCTTGCCGACCTTGCCGTTGTGCAGCCCCGTCGGGTAGCAGCAGACCGCGGCCTTGACGCGCGCATCGAGAGCGGCGCGAAACGCGAGATGTCCGCCAATACAAAACCCGATCGCGCCGAGCTGCCCCGCCGCGACGTCCGGCTGAGTCTCCAGAAAGTCGAGCACCGCGACGCGATCCGCGTCGAACTCCGCGACCGACGTCCGCGCCGCGTCGTCCTGCCCGCGCATGCGCCCCGCGTCGTCGTACGGAATCACGAGCCCCGGAGGCTCGATGCGGTGGTAGATCTCCGGCCCCGCCACGACGAACCCATGCCCCGCGAGCCTCTCCATCGACCGCCGGATCGGCGCCGTGAGCTGAAAAATCTCCGAATAAAAAAGGATGCTCGGATACCGGCCCTTAAGGTTGGGCGCGACCACTACTGTCCGCATCGGCCGCCCATCCACCCGGAGCTCCGCTTCCCGAGTCTTAATATGCATCAGCAACCTCTCTAGCTGAGGAGCTTAGTCTGATTGGCGATCCCCTCTCCCCCGCGCCCGGGCGAGAGGCCAGGGTGAGGGTGATCCCGTTCTGCTCCCTCTCCCTCCGGGAGAGGGCCGGGGTGAGGGAAAAACTTCCCGCAGATTGCCCCTCTTGTTCCCCACCGAAGTGCCATAATCCGCGCAACCGGTAAACGGTTCTTTTCCTCGGCGCGCAGTTTGCGTCGAGATTTCATTTGCGAAAGGAGATTCACACCATGGCTTCTTCCAACCAGGCCGCCCGAGCTCCCGAGCCACGTCCCGCTGAGGACAACACGAACGCCCGTCCGTTGCCCAAGCCGGAGACTAAGCCGACGAAATTTGTCATCAAGCTGAGCACGATGATTCCTGTCTAGGTGCGTTTCCGCCTTCAACGGATTAACCGACAATAACTTACGGGTTTTTTTCTTTTGACTGGACTACCCTGGCGCGCTTAGTGCGTTCATCTGATCGACCATGACAGGCGAACTTAGGCAGTTCCGTCGGCGACGGCTGACCCCTGAGGAAGGGAAGCAAGTCGCAGAGACAATTCTAGAGATCCCGATCAGAGACCGCTCTGCTCGTCTCGCAGAGCTTCCACTTGACGATCCTGAGACATTGCTTCCGCTACTGGAAAGAATCCGCGTCCAACTGGAATCGGCTCCAGCGAAAGCGCTTGAAGAGACTCATTATCTCTACTCCTTCTTGGAACCGTTGGAGACGAGCTATCCGGCGAGCGCGTTTCTTCTGGATGAAAGAGAATATTTCCTCGGAGAGACAGCGCGAATCGCGGGAACGGCTTGCCGCCAGCTCTCGCGACGGGATGAGGCGCATAGCTGGTTCGATCTTTCCGAGATTTGGTTCCTCCGGACCGAGAACGCTTCAGGCAATCTCGCGAAACTGACATATCAGCGTCTCGCGCTGAGAACCGAAGAACGAGACTTTGACGCACTAATACATCTCATCCCGGGGCTTGTAGCGGCCTTCGACAAGCTTGGAATGACGGAAGATATGGTGAAGACCCAATTCCTTGAAGCGGCTGTCCTGAAGGAAACAGATCGGCTCTCTGAGGCCGCGGAAGTCTATCGAAGAATTGTTGAGAACGTCGAAGCTCTTAGAAATGACAATCTTCTTGCCGTCGCCTTGGTTAACCTGACGCAGCTACACGGAATCATGGGAGCTGCGGAGGATGCCTGGGTAGATGCAAACAGAGCTGCGCCAATATTGCGCCGCTTGGGAAACCATGTCGGTCTCGCAAAACTCCACTGGGGAATTGGCTACCTGATGCGATCCCGCGGAGAAACTGATAAGGCGATCGAGTGCTACCGTAGCGCTCAGCGTGAGTTCTCTGATCTTGAGATGCGTGCCGACATTGCCGCCGTTCAACTAATCATCGCAGACCTTCTCCTCGATACCGGTCAAGAAAAACAAGCTGAATGGGAAATTCGCCAGGCACTTCCGCTCATCGATGACTACAGACTCGTCCCCGAAGGCTTCGCGGCAATGACGCTATTGCGAGAATCGCTGCGCCGCCAGAAGATCGACCGCCAGGCTCTCCGCAACCTTCACGGCTACTTCGAAGAGCTCCAGGGCTAAGCCCTTCTTCCGAATTACTCCCCTCCCACCTCTGACCGTTCTTGCTACTCGCCATCGAGGCTAGAATCCTCGTCGCTCACGCTCCTCGGAATGACAGCGTAAACCTGTTTTCAGCGAGGAGTTTACCCCTCACCCCGGCCCTCTCCCGGACTCGTCCTCCGAAGCTCGGCAGAGCGAAGGATGAGGGAGAGGGAGCAAGCCGCCCCTTGATAGCCTCCGCGCGATGAATCGGATTGCGGAGGCTTACGTGAAGCTCGTGCTGGCGCTGGGGCGGCACGATCCGGATTACGTGGATGCGTATTACGGGCCGCAGGCTTGGCGCGAAGAGGTGGCGAAACAGATTCAGCCGCTAGAAGAGATTCGCGACGCGGCGGTCGCGCTCGCGCGGGTCGCGGCGATCACGGAGGCGCAGGACGAAGCGCGGCGGCTGCGGCAGAGATATCTCGCGCGGATGCTCGAGACGGTGGCCGTGCGCGCGGAGATGCTCGCCGGCGAGAAGTTCTCCTTCGACGCGGAGTCGGAAGCCCTGTACGGGGCGGTCGCGCCGCGGCACCCGGAGGCATTTTTTGAATCGACACGCGAGGAGCTCGCGAAGGAGCTTCCTGGTCAGGGCTCGCTGCTCGAGCGGTACGAGGCATTCAAGGCGGCCTTCACGATTCCGGCGGAGCGGCTTGACCGCGTCTTTTCGGCCGCGATCGACGAGGCGCGCCGGCGAACGCAGCAGCATCTCGACCTTCCGGCCAGCGAGAGCTTTCGCGTGGAGTATGTGACCGGGAAGTCCTGGGGAGGTTACAACTGGTACCAGGGCAACTACTCGAGCCTGATCCAGGTCAACACGGATCTTCCGATCTACATCGACCGCGCGATTGATCTCGCCGCGCATGAGGGCTACCCCGGCCATCATGTCTACCACTCGCTTTGCGAAAAGCATCTCGTGCGGGACCGCGGTTGGATCGAGCTCACCGTCTATCCGCTCTTCTCGCCGCAGGGGTTGATCGCCGAGGGAAGCGCGAACTTCGGCGTCGAGGTCGCCTTCCCCGACGCCGAGCGCGTCGCTTTCGAACAGGAGGTTCTCTTTCCGCTCGCTGGACTCGATCCCGCCGCCGCGGGCCCCTACGAACGCGTGCGGAAGCTGTCCGACCGGCTCGCCTACGCCGGTAACGAGGCGGCGCGGCGGTACCTCGACGGGGAGACGGATGCGAAAAGCACCGCCGACTGGCTCGCGGAGCACGCGTTGATGCCGCGGGCGCGCGCCGAGCAGCGCGTGCGGTTCTTCGATCAGTATCGGAGCTACGTCATCAATTACACCGTTGGAAAGGACCTCGTGCGCCAGTACATCGAGTTGCGGGGCGGGACGGTGGAGAATCCAGAGAAACGCTGGGCGGAGCTCGCGCGGCTGCTTTCTTCGCCGAGGTTGCCGGGGGACCTGACGGTACCGTCGTAAGTCCGCCCCTCACCCCGCCCCTCTCCCGGAGGGAGAGGGAGAAGCTGCCCAGCCGGACTAAGCTTCCGTAATCAAGAGAATGGTCGCCGTCGCTCTGTTGATTCTGTTTGCCGGAGCGCTCATCGGACTGCTTCCGATGATCGAGCGGCGGTCGATCTACTTTCCGACCGCCGCCTACGAAGCGGCGCCTGAGGACTTCGGGCTGCGCGCGGAGACACTCGAGATCACGTCGGCCGGCGGAGTCCGGCTCGCCGGCTGGTGGATCCGCGGGAGCGGCCGGACTGCTCTTCTGTATTTCCATGGCAATGGCGGAAACATCAGCCACCGGCTCGAGCGGACGAAGATGCTGGTCGAGAACCTCGGCCTGGAAGTCTTTCTCGTGGACTATCGGGGTTACGGAAGGAGCACGGGAAGCCCAGGCGAGGCCGGCCTCTCTGCCGACGGCGAGGCGATCTACGAGGCTGCCCGCGCCCGCGGGTTCTCCCCGGAGCAGATTGTCATTTTCGGCGAGTCGCTCGGGGCCGCTGTCGCGATCGAGACGGCGCTACATAAGCCGGCCAGGGCGCTCCTGCTCGAGGCGCCCTTTCTCTCGATTCCCAAGATGGCGAAGACGATCTATCCCTTCCTGCCGTCCTTCCTGGTCCGGACGAAGTTCGATAACGAAGCGAAGATCGGACGGATCGGGATTCCAAAGCTCGCCGTGGCAGCGGAAAAGGACGACGTGGTGCCTTTCGAGCAGACGCGGCGGCTTTTCGAGGTGGCCGCGGAGCCGAAGCAGTTCTTCGTGATCCGAGGGGCGGCGCATAACAATACATATATTGTAGGCGGCAGAGAGTATCTGGAGGTGTGGAGGGCGTTCCTGAAGGAGTAACGCCCTCACCCCGACCCTCTCCCGGCGGGAGAGGGGGCAGAGTGTGGCTCAGCGCCTCGCTTTTCGATGGCAAGGTCCTCCGCCGCGTAGTCGAACTGGGCGGGATCGATCTGGGCCGGCGGGTTGGCCCGTTCCCACGCGACCGTGCGGTGGAGCGCCTCCTCTTCGGAGACGGGCTCCTCGTAGCCGAGCTCTCGCCGCAAACGGGTCGTGTCGTAGTCCAGGCTCTGCTCGAACCGAAGCGGCATCACCGGATACGGCGGAAGGTCGGCAGCGGGAAGCGTAATCACGCGGCCCTGCCATCCGGTCGCTGCCGCGATCTGCCGCACGCGGTCGGCGACCAAAGGTGTGCGCGCCTCGCCGACGTTGTAGATTCGGCCGGCCGACTTCTCGCGATCGACGGCCAGAGCAATCGCGTGCGCGACGTTCTCGACGTAACCATGGGTCCAGCGCCAGGCGGCCAGGCGCTCCTCGAGCAGGATCGCGGGCCGCTTGTCGTCGATCCGCTTCAGTGTCGGGAAGAACCGGTGCATGTAGTCGCCGGGGCCGTAGACGACCGGCAGCCGCAGGATCGTGGCCGGAAGATCGGGATGGCGGGCGATCTCGCGTTCCGCCAGGATCTTGTCGTACGTTTCCGGGTCGAAGGGCCCGCCAGCGCCGCCGCGGTAGGGGAAGAGCTTCGAGCGCAGGGGCGACTCTTCCGTCAGCGGCGTCGGTTCGGGAGTTCCCTCCTCGGTCCCGCGAAGGAAGCCGTATGCGCGGTAGACATCGCCGGAAGAGAGAGCCACGACCCTCCGCGCGATTCCGCGGAAGGCATCGGCAAGTGATCGGGCGTCCTCTTCGCCGACGAGGTGCATCGCGACCACGACGTCGCATGCGAGGGATGTCAGCTCCGATGGAAACCGGGTGACGGGCCGGGCGGCCAGAGGGCTGTGGACGTGCTCGATTCCGTAAGGGAGGGCCGGCTCGTGGTCGCCGCGGTGATAGACGATGACCCGATGCCCCATCCGAAGAAGCTGCGCCGCGAGGTGAGGGCCGATGAAGCCGGTTCCACCCACGAGCACGACACGCAGTTGGCGCAGCTGGTTCGTCGTCATAACGCGAGGAGCATAAGACGAAGGGGCATCCGTCCGGAAAGTCAGCCCCTCACCCCGTCCCTCTCCCGGAGGGAGAGGGGGCAGACCCGCTAAGATCGCCACGTGACAGCCGAGGAAACTCGCGCCCTCCTCGAACGCTTTTACAGCGCGTTGGCTCGAGCGGACGGCGAGACGATGGCCTCGATGTACGCGCCGGGCGCCACGTTCGAGGATGAGGTCTTTCGCCTTCGAGGAGCCGACATCGGGAAGATGTGGATCGGGCTGACGAAGCGGGCCAAGAATTTCTCGGTGGCGTACACCATTGCGCGAGCGGATCGGGACAGAGGCATCGTCGAGTGGACGGCGCGATATTTCTTTGGCGGGAAACGGCCGGTTGTCAACGTCATCCTCTCGGAGCTGGAGATCGAAGGCGGGAAGATTGCCCGCCAGTTGGATCGCTTCGACTTCGCGCGCTGGGCGAGCCAGGCGATCGGCCCATGGGCGAGGCCGCTGGCGCGGTTCGGGTGGTTCCGGAGGAGCGTGGCAAAGAAGGCCGCGCGGCGGCTGGGAGTGCCGCCGCGGACTTAAGTCTTCCCCTGACCACGGCCCGCCTTCGCAAAAGCTTCGGCGGGCAGGCTCTCCCGGACTCGTCCTCGAAGTTCGACAGAGCTAAGGAGGAGGGAGAGGGAGATTTGCTGCCGAGAGAAACCCCTCTCCCCTGAGGGGAGAGGGACCACAGTAGACGTCGGCTTGAGTTTCCCCCTCACCCCGCCCCTCTCCCGGAGGGAGAGGGAGTTTCTGTGGCGGCGCGGGGCGCCGCCACGCGGCTTCTCACGCCGCGGCTCTGCATGAGTTGGGCGCGCACGACGTATCGCAGCGGGCCGCCGGGGGCGATGGCGTCGAACGGATAACAGGTCACCAGTGTCAGCGTCGGTTCCGCCGTTCGCGCGAGCACCGAGGTATCGCTCTTCTGGATGACGCGCCGTTCAAAGACTCGATACCGAAGACGGCGTCCGTCGCGAGTCTCGAGGTCGAGCGCGTCGCCGACGTCGAGACGCCGCAGAAACTCAAACTGCGTGTCGCGATGAGCCGAGAGAACGCAGTTGCCATCCTCGCCCGGCTGCGCGCTTCCATCCAGGTGCCCGGGACCGAACGCGAGCGTGCGGCCGGAGGCGCCCGCCAGTACGATGAAGTCCTGCCGCGACGAGGGCACGGAGAGCCGCGCGACCGGCCAGGTATCGGCCCAGAGCCAGGGCTTCACCTCCTTTCCGCCCCGGACCGTCCCGATCCACGCTCGCCGCAGGAGCACCTGCGCCACCCGCGCCTTGCCGTAGATCCACGCACTCTGACCGAAGAGAAAGAGGGCAGCCACGACAGACACGCACGAAGCGAGGCCCAGTGCCTTGCGGGACTTCATGACCGCGCTCCTGACGAAAGGGCCCGCAGCGCAATCGCCACGGCGGCGCAGGCGGCGCCGATGAGAATGTAGAGAGGTCCTGGAGTCGCAGTCTGCGGAATCTCGCCGAACACATGGCCGTAATCCCAGCCAGCCGGCAGATGCACCGGCACTGCCTTCGGCGTGCAGACTGTTCCCTGCGCGAGCGTGGGCGTGAGGTCCACCGCCACGAGGCTCGTGAAGTCGGAGACGAGGTGGTGGGCGACCGCCACCTCGATGACGTCCCGCTTGACCTTCTCGCGATCGGCCCCTTCGCCGATTCGGTCCATCAGGGAACCGATCTTTCGGCGGGCCCAGAGGCGATCGGTGCCGCGCTCGTCGGTCGAGAGCGCCAGAGTGACGCGCTCAC
>Ga0070698_100000829_pt1 | contig 33852 bp, 33 predicted proteins | sample KBSK1502metaG_FD_65477 | JGI IMG/M metagenome (GOLD analysis project Ga0070698, IMG submission 65477) | Corn, switchgrass and miscanthus rhizosphere microbial communities from Kellogg Biological Station, Michigan, USA - KBS K1-50-2 metaG | ecosystem: Host-associated > Plants > Roots >... | reverse complement strand
GGACCCCCCACCCCGACCCTCCCCCGCAAGGGGGGAGGGAGAAATTTCCCGAGTGGGGGCGGGAGTTGGACGAAGGGCGATGCCGATCCGGTGGCCTGGCGTGGCCTCTTGCATCGCCGCCAGCAGCTTGGCCCGGTCGGGGCGCGGGGTCACGCGGTGGCGGATGGCTAGCCGGCTTGCCAGCGCGGGATCGAACCGCTCGAAGTCATGCAGCAGCCGGTGGGTGGGCAGGATCGTCAGGCCCGGGTCCGCCACATCGACGAGCAGCATGAGCACATAGTTGAAGGCGGCATCGGGCGGCGCTTCGGGATGGTCGAGCCGCTGCTTGTTCCGAAAGTTCAGCGCGGTCTCATACCGATGATGGCCGTCGGCAATGTACAGGCGAGACGTGCGGAAGACATCAGCCAGCCCGTGAAACCGCTCGGCGCCGCTGATCGACCAGACGGTGTGCTGATCGCCGTCTTCGCCCATGATCGAGAGGCGAGGAGGCTCGGCCATCGCGGGCGCGATGATCGGACCAACCGCCGACTGCGGATCCTCGTAGAGAGCGAAGACGGGGCTCAGATTGGCCACGACCGCGCGCGTGAGCGACAGCCGGTCCGCCTTGGCGCGCGCGTGCGTTTGTTCGTGAGGCAGGACGCCACTGCCAAATGGTTCCAGCTCGACAACGCCCAGGATGCCTCGCCGGACACGCGCCTGACCGCTGATCGGGTCAACGAAGCGGTGACTATAGACAAAAAAGCCGGGACTCGCCTCCCGGCGCAGGACACCCTCCGCCAACCATTGCTCGAAGAAGCCCGCTGCCCGGGTGTACTTGTTGTCCTCCGGCGTGTCGGTCGGACGCACCTCGCCCGCGATCAGCCGCACGACGTTGTGCGCATCCTGCCGGTAGAAACGCCGCTGGTCCGCCGGATTGATTACGTCGTAAGGCGGCGCCACCACCCGGGACAGATCAACCCGCTGCGGGTCGTAGAGAATCCCCTGAAACGGTCGAATCGTCGCCAACGGGGCTTAGAGGCTGACGGAGAGCACGTCCGCCATTCCGGGGATCCGGCGGATGTCCGCCAGGATCGACTCCGGGACCGGATCATCAACCGAGAGGATCATCACCGCGTCGCCGCGCGGACGGTCGCGGCCCACCTGCATGCTGGCGATGTTGATGTTCTTCTGACCCAGGAAGGTGCCGATGGCGCCGACGATGCCAGGCCGATCGGCGTGCCAGCTCATCAAGAAGGTGCCCTGCGGCACGAGGTCGATCCGGAAATCGTTGAAGGTGACGATGTGCGGCTCGTTCAGCAGCAGGGTGCCGCCGACCCGCGTCGTGCCATGCTCGCCGATCGCCTGCAGACCGATGAGATTGGCGAATTCACTCGCGCGGGCGCCTCGCTGCTCGACCACCGTGATGCCATGAGCGGCCGCGACCGTCCGCGCATTGACAGGGTTGACGCGCTCCGCGCTGAAACGGCTCAGAAACGCGGTCAACAGCGCGGCGGTCAGCACCGAGCAGTCGTAGTTCGCGATCTCGCCGGCGTAATCGACGTGGATCCGAGAGGCGGGCTGCCGGCCGACCTGGGCGTAGAAGCGGCCGATGCCCTCGGCAACCGGGATGAACGGCCGCAGGAAGGCCATCGCCTCGGGAAGCGCGACGGGGGCGTTGAGGGAGAAGCGTGGGTGACCGCCGTCGAGCACAGCAATCACCTGGTCGGTGATCTCGAGCGCGACGCTGACCTGCGCTTCCTCGGTCGAGGCGCCGAGATGCGGCGTGGTGATGACCTGAGGCAGCGACAGCAGCGGGTTCTCGCCCGGAGGCTCCTGCTCGAAGACGTCGATCGCCGCACCGGCGACCTGGCCGTCGCGGAGCGCGTCCCGGAGCGCTGATTCGTCGACGATCCCGCCTCGGGCGACATTGATCAGGCGCACGCCCCGCTTAGCCAGGGCTAAGGCCCGGGCATCCACCAGATGATGGGTCTCGCGCGTCAGCGGCACATGCAGGGTGATCAGGTCCGCCTCTGACATCAATTGATCGAACGGCACCAACTTGACATTGAGCTGGGAGGCACGCTCCTCGGACAACACCGGATCGGTCGCGATCACGCGCATCCCGAAGGCCTGGGCCCGATGAGCGACTTCCCGGCCGATGCTTCCGAGGCCGACGACGCCCAGCACTTTGTCGCGAAGCTCGAAGCCCAGGAAACGCGAGCGCTCCCAGCGGCCTGCCTTGACCGCCTGGTCGGCCTGGGGGATGTGGCGCGCCAGGGCCAGCATCATCGCCATCGTGTGCTCGGTGGCGGCGATCGCATTTCCGGAGGGGGCGTTGACGACCAGGACTCCGGCCCTGGTGGCGGCGTCGACATCGATGTTGTCCACGCCGGCGCCGGCGCGGCCGATGACCTTGAGACGGGTGCCGGCTTGAATCACGTTGGCATCGACCCTGGTCTCACTGCGCACGATGAGCGCGTCGTACTCCGGAATCCGGGCGAGCAGCGCGGCCGGGCTTTGCTTCAGCTGAACGTCAACCTCGGCGTGCTCGCGCAGCCGGGCGATCCCCGCCTCCGCGATCGGGTCAGCGACGAGGACGCGCGGCACCGAGCTCAGGCGACGAGGCTGGGCTCGGAGGACTGCAGCGCGCGACGGGCGGCGGTCAGCGCCGCGCCTCGGGTGACCGGATGCCCGTGCGACTCCAGGCCGCGTTCCAGCGCCTCGACGGTGGCGACAACATCCGGCTCGTAAATGGCGCCAAGGTGGCCGATCCGGAAGATTTTGCCGGACAACTTACCCTGACCTTCGGCGACAACCAGGCCGAGCTCGCGCCAGGTCTTGAACACGGCCTCCGACTTGTCGCCGGTCAGCGTCTGCGGGAAGTACACCGCGGTTACGGTCGGCGACGCGAATTCGGGCGAACTCGCCAGCAAGCGCAGTCCAAGCGCGCCCACGGCGGCGCGGAAGGCCGCGGCCACTCGCACGTGCCGCTGAAAAATCGCCTGCAGGCCTTCCTCACGCATCATCAGTAACGACTCGCGCAGACCAAAGAGGATGCTGACAGCCGGAGTGGTGAAGGTCACGCCCTTGGACTGCATCTTCTTGGCGCGGTCCCAATCGAAATAGAAGCGAGGCGCACGCGCGCTCGCCTGCCGTTGCCAGGCCGCCTTGCTGACGCTCAGCATAGTGACGCCCGGCGGGAGCATCCATCCCTTCTGCGAGGCGGTAATGGCGACGTCGACTTTCCATTGATCAACCGGCAATGCGATCGAGCCAATCGAGCTGACGCCGTCGACTACCAGCAGCCGGTTGTGCCGCTTGACCACCTCCGCGAGGGACTGCAGCGGATTGGTCACGCCTGTCGAGGTCTCGTTGTGGGTGATCAGGACGGTGGCGATCTCAGGCTCACGGCTGAGCAAGGCGTCGAGATCTTCCGGATCCGCGGCCTCGCCCCAGGGCAGGGTCAAACGAGCGACGTTGGCGCCAAATGCCTCCGCCAGGTCGGCAAACCGATCACCGAAGGCGCCGATCGTGACCGCGAGAACCCGCTCGCCCGGCGACATGATATTCGCGACAGCGCTCTCCAATCCGCCGGTCCCGCTGGCAGGAAAGATCAGCATGTCGTTCTCGGTCTGAAACGCCCATTTGAGACCGGCTTCCAACTCGGGAAGGAGGGCCCTGAACTCAGGGCCGCGGTGGTTGATCATCGGGGCGGCCATTGCCCGCTGCACGCGCTCGGGAACGGGGGTTGGTCCGGGAGTCCGCAACTGAGGCGTCTGAGCCATGCGCCCTAGCTTAACCGTCCAGCCCTCGCCTGACGGCTGATCAGTATCGTCGCGAGACCGAGCGGCGACGTCGGTAGCTCCGCCGGCGATATGGTGGCGGCTCCGACAGCCGCGACTGGCGGCGGATCGCCGCGCGCATCACGAGGAAGAGCAACGCCAAGCCACCGATGATCAGCCCCCACCGCGTCGCGGTGGCAATGCGTGCCGCATCGGCTGACGCGGCCTCCGCGGCCTGCCGCTGGGCGGTGGCGGCGGCCTCGGCATGCGCGAGCTGCAGCTTGGTCTGTTCAATTTGCGGATCCGCGGCCAGCATGCCCTGGAAGACCCCCATCGCAATCGCGTCCCGGAAGTCGTCCTGCAGCAGCAGACTCCGCTCGCGCGGGTTCGTCAGGTAAGCCGGCTCCACGGTGACGGTTGGGACATCCGTGCGGACCCAGAGCTCAGGCTTGGCCGCCACGCCGTCATCCGCGACCTGAAAGCGCTTGAGCGTCTGGGCCAGCCCCGCATCGATCGCCTGCGCGAACGAAAAACTGTCGGGCTTTGGGTAGAAGACGGCCAGGCCGTTGATGGACGGATCGCCATCGTAGGCGTTGATGTGCAGGCTGACGAACATCCGGGCGCCCGCCGCGTGCGCGCGGTTCCAGCGCTCCGATATCTCGACGTACTGATCGCCGCTGCGCGTCAGCACGACCTTGACACGCTCGCGCTGCAGCAGGGTACGTAGCCGCAAGGCCAGGTCGAGGGTGATTTCCTTCTCCATGACGGCGCCGACCACGACTCCGGGATCCCAGAGCTGTGTGGGGTCGCTGGTTGGACTGCCACCGTGCCCCGGATCGATCGCGACCACATAGGGCGAGGGCACGACGAATGAGGGCTCCGCAGCCGCTGCCCGAGCCGGGATGGACGTAAGCAAGACGACCCCGGTCGCGAGCACGACCGGGAGGCACGGGAGACGCAATTACATCGCAGTATACGGTCCGTAATTGAGAAACCCCAAGAGCCCACCCTACGCTCCCCCGAGAGGGGAGGGAATTACCGCGAGCCGCGAGGGAAATTCAGCGCTGGTCGGCGGTGTAGGGGAGCAGGGCGACGTGACGGGCGCGCTTGAGCGCGACCGCAAGCCGCCGCTGGTGACGCGCACAGGTTCCGGTGACGCGACGCGGAAGGATCTTGCCCCGCTCGCTGACGAAGCGGCGAAGGCGAGAGACCTCTTTGTAGTCGATGAGATGGACCTTCTCCACACAGAAGTTGCAAATCTTCTTGTGTGGCTTTCGGTCGCGCTTATCAGTCGGTGGTGGCATGGGGTCCTATCAATCGCTCCTTAAAACGGGATATCTTCCGGGTCAACGTCGCGCGAGGGTTCCTCGTGGTGGCCGGGCACTGCGGCAGCCGCGGTCTCGACCGGTTCGGCCGCCGCGGCCTGCGGCTGCGACTGGCTGCGTGGTTCGAGGAACTGGATTTCGGTGGCATTCACCTCGGTGGTCTTGCGCTTCTGGCCGTCCTGGCCTTCCCAGGAACGGGTCTGCAGCCGGCCCTCGACGTAAACCAGGCTCCCCTTGTGCAGATACTGGCCGGCAATCTCCGCCAGGTTGCGCTTGCCGATGTTCCAAACCACCACGTTGTGGTAATCGGTGTATTCCTTTTTCTCGCCGTCCGTACTCTGTCCGTAGCGGTTGGTCGCCAGCGAGAAGCTGGTCACCGGGGACCCGCTGGGCGTGTAGCGCATTTCCGGATCGCGGGTCAGGCGGCCGATGAGCATCACTTTGTTCAGGTTCATGATTTCCCCTCATCTTGTCGAACCAGTAAATGGCGGAAGACGGTGTCGGAAATCTTCAAGACGCGCTCGACCTCCTGGACTTTCGCCTGGTCGAGGTCGAACTCCGCGACGACGTAATGCCCTTCCCGGTTGTCCTTCACGGTGTACGCCAGCCGGCGCTTCCCCCACGGGGTGACCTTCTTGATCTGGCCCCCATTCGTCTGGATCAGCTGGCCGACCTTCTCGATCTCCTGCTGGACCGCTTGATCGTCAAGGTCAGGCTTGACGATGTACATCAACTCGTACGCTGACAAACGCTACCTCCTTTCCTATGGGATTTGCTCCGGCTATGGCCTCGCGGCGGCAGCGGAGCAGGAAAGCGCTCGTAAGTTTACCAAAGACCGGGCCACCCGAAACGAAAGCGTGCACGCAGGACCAAGCTTGGGTGGGAAATTGGTCGGCGGGGGACTCGAACCCTCGACCTCTTGGATGTGAACCAAGCGCTCTAACCAGCTGAGCTAGCCGACCGGTGCGGCAATTGTAAATCTATCGCCGCGCGGCTTTCGCGAGGGCCCGAGTCACCGCCTCGGCAGCCTCCATCGGCAGGTACTGGATCGCCTTTGTCACCACCTGCTCGGCCTCGTCCGGTGGTAACTTCCGGCGAACGACTTCGAGTTGCTGATCGACCAGGTCGGCCATGATCTGCGACATCTCTTGCCGGCGCCGCCGGCGGAAGAGCTCCTGCTGGGCCGGATACCCGTTGCCGAACGTCACCGGGAAGCCGAGTCGCTGGAGCTCGGCCAGGTCGCGAAACACTGTCCGGGAACTGACCTTCAGGGTCTCGGCCAGATCGACCGCTCGAATCCCCGGGCGGGCGGTGGCCATGGACAGGATGACCAGCAACCGATGCAAGCGCGCCGCCCGATTCACGTTGCTGACCGTAGCACTGCCTTCATGGGTCTGCAATTCGACGACCCTGCCTACAATCGCCCCGTGAGCACCGGCCCCGGTGAATCACGGCGGATGCTCGTCCGGGGGCTGGCCAAGGAAACGTTTCTATTCACGATGGAACGGGTAGAAGCTAGGCGCGGGGCGGCCCGTTTGAGCGTGTGCGCCTGAGTTCGATCCAGTGGTAAGGTGAAACATTCCATGGCCAAAGAGACCAAAGACGGAAAGATAAAGGCCACCAAGGAGCCTCAAACCGAGGTCCCTTCGGAGGCTGCTGCCGAAAACGGCGCCGGCGGCGCTGTCAAGGCGCGTACCGCGATCGACGACGTCATCGCCGCCATCGAGGCCGCACGTGACAAGGTCATGGCCGACGAGGTCAAGGCGCTGACCAAGCTCGGGATCCCACGTGCCATGGCCTACCAGATGGTCGCTGCCCGCTTCCACCAGAACGTCGTCACCGACGGCGAGGGCGGCGGGCCCGAGTTCGAAAACAGCCACTGGAACGATAGGTAGGATCGTCGTGCGGCCGTGTTGACGGTCGCCCAGGCCCGTCAGCGGATCCTCGATCGGATCGCCGTGCTCGGAGCTGAGCAGGTTCCCCTGAGATCGGCCGGTGGGCGCGTCCTGGCCGAGGACGTTCGCTCCGACCGCGATGTCCCGCCCTTTGCGAATTCCGCCATGGACGGCTACGCCGTCCGGGCGATGGATGTTCGGGAGGCGTCGGCGGGGCAACCGGTGCAGCTGCGCGTCCTCGGCGAGATCCGCGCCGGAGCCGCCCCACCGGCGAGCGTGCAACCGCAAACCGCGCTGCGCATCATGACCGGGGCGATGATCCCCGAGGGATCGGACGCGGTTGTGCGCATCGAGGACACGGCCGAGCGTGACGGCATCGTGGAGGTGCGCGCCGCCGTCACGTCCGGCACCAGCTTGCGGGCCGCGGGCAGCGACGTGCGGCGAGGGGATCTGGTAGGCGCGGCCGGCCGCGCGCTCACGCCGGGCCTGATCGGCGTGCTCGCCTCAGCTGGGCGCGTCAGCGCTCTGTGTGTGCGCCGGCCGCGGGTGCTGGTGATCACCACCGGCGACGAGCTGCGCGAGCCAGGGGAGGCCCTCGGACCGGGCCAGATCACCAATACGAACCGCTACACGCTGCTCGCGTCGATCGAGGAGGCAGGCGGGGAGGTCGTCGATGCCGGGGTCGCGCGCGATGAGCGCGGGGACCTCGACGATCGGTTACGGGCCGCCGGCGGCGCCGACCTGGTCGTGACGACCGGTGGGGTGTCCATGGGGGCCTATGACCTGGTCCGCGGCATGCTCGAGGAGCAGCAGGCTGTCGACTTCTGGCAGGTCGCGCAGCGTCCGGGCAAACCGCTCGTGTTCGCCACCCTCGGCGGCGTCCCGCTCATCGGACTGCCGGGAAACCCCGTCTCCACCCTGGTGGGATTCGAGCTGTTCGTTCGGCCCGCCCTCCTCAAGCTGCAGGGACGCACCGACCTCGAGCGTCCACGACTGACCGCCGTTACCGATGACCCCCTGCATAACCCCCCGCACCTCGAGCAGTACTTCCGCGGCGTCGCGCGGCGCGATGGGGACCGGATCCGAGTCCGCCTGACCGGCGACCAGGGCTCACACGTGCTTCGCTCGATGGCCGATGCCAATTGCCTCGTCGTGGTGCCCCAGGGGACCAGCGATGTGGCGGCGGGAGAGCCCGTCGAGATCATTCCGCTCGCGCCGATCGACTAGCACCGGCAACCCCCCACCCCGACCCTCCCCCGCAAGGGGGGAGGGAGATTTCCGCGAGGGGGGACGTTGTTTGGATTTACACTCTCCTTTGAAAGGGAGAACGATGGCCAGAGTCGACCCGGAGAAGATCCGAAACGTTGCGCTGCTCGGGCATAGCCACGATGGCAAAACCAGCCTGGCCGAGGCGATGCTCTACGCGGGCGGGGCCGTGGAGCGATTGGGTCGCCCGGACGCGGGCAACACCACGTTCGACTTCGAGCCCGAAGAGATCAAGCGCAAGATCTCGATCGGTACCGCGATTGCGCATCTGACCTGGCACGACCACAAGGTCAACCTGCTCGACACACCCGGGTTCCAGGATTTTGCCGGCGATGTCTACGGCGCGCTACGCGCCGCCGAGGGTGCCCTGTTGGTGGTCGGGGCAAGCACCGGTGTCGTCGTCGGCACGGAGCTTGCCTGGCAGCAACTGCGAAGCCGTGAGCTCCCCACCCTGATCGTCGTCAACAAGATGGACAAGGAGAACGCCGACTACTGGAAGGTGGTCGAGGGCTTCAAGGAGTTTTCCCCACGCCCGGTTTCGATCCAGGCGCCTATCGGCCACGAGGCCGGGTTCAAGGGTGTGGTCGACCTGCTCACCCGGAAGGCCTATGAGTTCGATCAGCAGGGACGCTCTAAGGAGGTCCCCGTGCCGAGCGACCTGGCCGCCGAGGTCGAGTCCCGGCGGTCGCCGCTCGTGGAAGCGGCCGCCGAGACCGACGACGCATTGCTCGAGAAATACCTCGAGAGCGGTGAGTTGAGTGACACTGAGGTCACGGGGGCGCTCGCGAAGGGCGTGGCCGCCGGGGCAATCATCCCGGTCCTCTGCACGGCCGCGGGCAAATCGATCGGCATCGGCACCTTGCTCGATGCCATCGTGGCGCTCCTCCCTTCCCCCAGGCAGGCCCCGTCAGTCGTGGCCGTCAATCCGCGCACCGAGCAAGCCGAGACCTTGACGCGCGAGCCAGGCGGGCCACTGGGAGCCATCGTGTTCAAGACGACCGCCGACCCCTTCGTGGGCCGGATCAGTTATGTCAAGGTGGTGTCCGGGGTCCTGACACCGGGCACCCCGCTTCTGAACGCGGTCAAGGACCAGCCAGAACGCGCCGGCACGATCGGTTATCCGAAAGGCAAGACATTGGAACCGGCCACCGAGGTGGTCGCCGGCGATATCGCGGGCATCAGCAAGCTGTCGGTAACGGCGACCGGCGACACGCTCGCCAGCCGCGACCATCCCCTCCGGCTTCCGCCGATCGAATATCCGGAGCAGACGTACAGCGCCGCCGTCGGCGCCAAGAACAAAGCTGACGAGGAAAAGGTGAACGCGGCACTCGTCAAACTGGTCGACGAAGACCCGACCCTGACGCTGGAGCACGAGCCGATCACGAAGGAGACGATCGTGCACGGCATGGGCGATATCCATCTCGATGTCGTGCTCGAGAAGATGAAGCGCAAGTACGGGGTCGAGGGCACGCTGGCGGTGCCGCGCGTGCCCTACCAGGAAACGATCACCAGCAGCGCCAAGGCGGAGAAGAAATACAAGAAGCAGTCCGGCGGCGCCGGCCTCTACGGCCACTGCGTGATCGACATTGCTCCGGTCCCGCGCGGCACCGGGTTCGTCTGGGAGGACAAGATCTTCGGGGGCTCGATCCCGCAGAACTTCCGACCCTCGGTCGAGCGGGGCGTACGCGAAACTATGGAGCAAGGGGTGCTGACCGGCAACCCGCTGGTCGATATCAAGGTCCGCCTGCTCGATGGATCAACGCACCAGGTCGACGGCAAGGACATCGCCTTCAAGCTCGCGGGCGCCATGGCGATGCGCCAGGCGGTGATGGATGCGAAACCGGTGCTGCTCGAACCGATCATGGACGTCGAGGTGCTGGTCCCCGAGCGCAACATGGGCGACGTGATCAGCGACCTGAACGGCAAGCGCGGCAAGATCGCGGGGATGGAGCCGTCCGGCGATCACATGGAAAAAGTGAAAGCGCAGGTGCCGTTGTCGTCGATGTACCGGTTCCCCATCGACCTCCGCTCGATCACCCAGGGACGCGGCAAGTACTCCATGAAGTTCTCGCACTATGAAGAGGTGCCCGCGCACGCGGCGCAAGTGGTGATCGCCGCGTATCAGAAGTCGAAGGGCGGCGAGGAAGAGGAAGAGTAGGTCAGCGGCGGCTGGGGGCCGCCCAGAGGGGCACGCCCGCCCAGGCCAGCCCGAGTAGGGTTTTCGCGTCCAGCAACTCGCCGCTCGCGCGCAGCACCTGCAGGTCGTGCGAATCGAAGGGATTGATCTTGAACGCCTCGTCGAGCTCGGGATGCGCGTCCGCCGGCGATAGGTCTTCGGCGAGGAAGAACGTCATTCGCTCATCGCAGTACCCGGGCATCAGGTAGGCGGTGCCCAGCATGGTCCAGCGCTCGGCATTGAAGCCGGCTTCCTCAGCGAGCTCCCGTCGCGCCGCGGCCGGGACCTCTTCGCCCGGCTTGTCGAGCGTGCCCGCCGGGATCTCCCACAACTCGCGACCGGCTACGTAGCGAAACTGGCGGACCAGTACGATGCGGCCGTCGGCATCGCGCGGGATGATGCCGACCGACCCGGGGTGCCGGACGATTTCCCTGGTAGTCAGCAGACCGTTCGGCAATCGCACGCGGTCCCGGTACACCGTGAAGAGCTTGCCGGCATAGACTTCCTGGCCTTCGACCCGTTCCTCCATACCGGGATTATCATGGCTGCTTAGGTCATGATCGAGCGCACCGTTCTCGAGATCGCACAACATCGCTTCTGGGCCTGGCAGCGCCGCCACGCCCCGACGCCTCGCAGCCAGCTGCGCGAGACGGATCAACTGCTCGGCGCCATCGAGGAATGCCGGGTCCAGGAGCTGAAGTTGATCCCGACCGACATCTGGCGGCGCATCGTCCACCTGCTCGGTCAGCTGGAGGGCGGCTACACGGAAAAGCTCGGTATCGACCGGTCGCTTGACCGGACGGCGGAAGTCCTGTTCGAGGCTCAGGAGGCGCTCATGCTGGCTGCCCGAAGCCGCTGGCGCGGCCGGCCCGGCAACGTCATCCCGCTCTTCCGCCGCTCCTAGAGCAACCCCCAGGCCCTCTCCCAGAGGGGGAGGGTCTATGACGCCGGCTCTCTCTAACGCCTACGAACATATGTTTGCTTTTCCCGCCCGTTTGTGCTAGCCTCCCCTCATGGGCGAGATGGCGACGCTACTCCAAGGCACCCCAGGGATCCGGCCGGTAGCCGACGTGACGACCGTTCCGCTCCTCCGTCGGGTGGTCGAGAGCCTGGCGACGATGCGCCCCGGGCGCTACACCGTCTATCTCGGTCGGCCTGACCCGGCAGCGGTCCGTGCCGAATGGGACCAGGAAGTCGCGCTGCTGCGGAGCGCGCGACGCGCGGTCGTGACCACACCGGACACCACCCCCCTCCCCCAGGAGGCCGACCGTCGCGATCCCGGCCTTGGCTGGCTGGCCCACCTCTGGTTCAGCGCCGTGATGGGAGACGACACGGCGATGGCGGTCATCTGCCAGCCCGACGCAACCCATCCCGAAGAAGCCTGGCTGCTGACCGATCCGACTGCCGTGCGCCGGTTCGTCGCCGCCGTCGAGGGTGAGCTGGCCCGACCAGACCCCCAGCTCCTCGCGGTTTAAAAGACCTCCGTAGAATTGGGGCCTCGTGACGCCCCCGCATCAGCCATGGCCATTGCTGGTGGCCGGCACTATCACCCGAGACGATGTCCGCACGCCGATGGGCGTCAACACGGACGGCCTCGGTGGATCAGCCACCTACTTCACGCTGGCGGCGCGCCTGTTTGCTCCCGTGTCGGTCGTCGGCACCGCAGGCCCCGACTTCATGCATGCTTTCCAGGCCGCGATGAAGGGAACCGGTGCCGACCTGCGAAGCACGGTGACCTCCGAGCTCCCCACCTACCGATGGTTCGCCGAGCACGACTATGAGACCGGCACCACGCGCAACGAGCGCTCCGACCAGGGCGCCTACCGTGGTTTCACGCCGGTCCTCACTCCCGATCAGCGCGAAGCCCGCATCGTTTTCCTCGGCAGCATGGAGCCACGTCATCAGATGCGCGTCCTCGAGCAGCTCGACGATCCGTGGCTCGTCGCGGGCGACACGATGAAGCTCTACATCCGCGAGCAACCGGAGGCCCTCGAACCGGTCCTCCAGCGGCTGGACTACCTCTTCCTCAACGCGTCCGAGGCGATGGCGCTGGCGAAGGTCGGAACGATCGAGGAAGCCTCGGAGCAATTGCGGCATCGTTTTACCTTGCGCGGGCTCGTCATCAAGGAGGGGCCGAAAGGCGCCACGCTCTACCGTCACGGCGAGGACATTCACCTTCCCGCCTTGCCGGTCGATCCGCCAGTTGATCCGACCGGTGCCGGCGACGCGGTGGCCGCCGGGTTCCTCGGTTGCCTCGCCGAGCAGCAGGTGGAGACGGATGACTCGGTGCGCCTGGCACTTGGCTACGCCATGGTGATGGCGTCCTTCACCATCCAGCACTTCAGTGTGCGTGGGCTGCAGCCGATTACGCGCGAGGACGTCGAGGCCCGGATGGCGTCGATGGCCTGGCTTCCCTCGCGTTTGCGAGGTTAACGTGAGCTGGCAGGCCGGCGGCCTGACCATCGAGGTCCTGCAGGGCGACCTGACGCAAGAAGATGTCGACGCCATCGTCAATGCGGCCAATAACGACCTGGAGTTGGGCGGCGGCGTGGCGGGTGCGATCGCGCGAGCGGGCGGACCGCAGATCCAGGCCGAGTGCCGGGCCATCGGCCCCATCGCGGTCGGCGATGCCGCCATCACCGGCGGGGGCAGGTTGACGGCCCGCTTTGTCATCCACGCGGCGAGCATGCGGTTGGGCGGCCGGACCAGCGCCGAGAGCTTGCGCGGCTCGACCCGCCGCAGCCTGGAGATCGCGAGTCAGCGCAGATTGCGGTCGATCGCCTTCCCCGCCATCGGCACCGGCATCGCGCGCTTTTCAATAGACGAGTGCGCCCGGATCATGCTCGAGGAGGTGGTGGCGCACGCCCAGAGTGGCACGTCGCTGAAAGGGATCCGCTTCGTCCTCTTCGGTGTGGATGCGGAAGCCGCGTTCCGTCGGGAGGCGGATCGTCAGCTAAGCGGCGAAAAGAGCCGGGAAGAAGATCGAGGCGAGAAACGCCAGCGTCACGAGTGACAGAAAGACGAAGACGATCCCACTGAAGACGTTGAAGAGTGGCGTATTCGCGTAACGCCCCATTGTGCGTTTGTCATTCGCCAGCAACATCAGGATCGGTAATAGCAGCGGCAGCATCAGCCCGTTGACGATGTTCGGAAGGTTCGTAATCAGGGCGAGAGGCGCACCCGGGAACATCGCGATGGCGGCCCCCAACACGATCATCGTCGTGTAGATCGTCAAGAAAGCCGGCGCCTCGGCGAACGACTTATCGATGCCTCGCTCCAGGCCAAAGGCCTCCGTGATCGCGTACGTGGTCGAGAGGGGAAGCACGGACGCCGCCATCAATGAGGCATTGAGCAACCCGATCGCGAAGAGTTGTTCGGCGTATTGGCCCGCCAACGGCTTGAGTGCCAGTGCGATCTTGGCGAACGCCGAAGGATCCGACGGGTCGACGTGCACGTGGTGGACAAAGACCGTGGCACCCGTCGCCACGATGATGAAGAAGGCCACCACATTCAAAGCAAGGATCCCGGTATAGGTATCGATGCGTTCGAGGCGGAGCTCGCTCGGATGTAGGCCTTTATCGGCCACGTTGGACTGTTGAAAGAAGGCCATCCAGGGCGTGATCGTGGTTCCGACAATCGTGATGAAGATCAAGAGGTAAGGCGCCGTCAAATGAAATGTGGGCACTACGGTGTGGTGGATCACTTCGCTCCATTTGGGATGAGCCAGGACGGCCGACACGATGTACGACACGAACACAAGGCTGAGGATCAGCAACAGTCGTTCGACCATACGAAACGAGCCGCGTAGCACCAGGAACCAGACGAACACCCCTGCAACCGGAATCGCAATATAGCGGGCGACGTCACCGAACAGGAGTTGCGAGGCGCCGCCGATGCCGGCGAACTCCGCCACCGTCGTCGCGGCGTTGGCGACGAAGAGCAGCACCATGACCCAGGCCGTCGGCGCCACCCCGAACCGTTCGCGAATCAGGTCGGACAGTCCCTTGCCGGTCACCGTCCCCATCCGAGCGACCATTTCCTGGATGGCGGCCAGGCAAATGGCGGTGACGATCAACAGCCAGAGCAGGTCGTAGCCAAACTGCGAGCCGGCGAGAGCATAGCCGGTGATTCCGGTGGCGTCGTTATCGACCGTGCCGGTGATAATCCCAGGTCCGACCACCGAGAGCAGCATTAGGAACCGAACCCGCCGGCTCCGAAGAGCTCCGAGCGACCGCTGCAGCGCCTTCGGCTGCGCCAACGTCTTTTAGAAGATCCGCCGGCGGCGTCCGCCGCCCCGCGCCGGCATGACCCGCTCCATGACGTCGTCGACCGTCACGATGCCGTGGATGCGGTTGTGCTCGTCCACCACCGGGACCGCCAGCAGGTTGTACTTCGAGGTCACCTCGGCCACCTCGCGCGGCCCGGCGTCGAGGCGAACGGAAATCACGTTCTTGATCATGAACCCGCGGATCTTGGTCTCAGGCTTGGCCACGATCAGGTCGCGCAGGGAGAGGACGCCCAGCAGGTGCTCCTCCTCGTCAATGACGTAGACGTAGTAGACGCTCTCGGCATCCGGTTCGAGCTCGCGCAATCGCTCGATCGCCTGGGCGGCAGTGAGGGTATGAAGGACGGCGACGTACTCGGTCGTCATCAAGCCACCGGCCGTGTCCTCGCGATAGGCGAGCAGCTCCTCGACGTCGCCCGCCTCGTCTTCCTCCATCTTCTGCAGCAGCTGCTGAGCCCGCTCGCGTGGCATATCGGCGAGCAGGTCCGCCGCCTCGTCGGGGGCCATCGCCTCCAGGATGTCCGAGGCGCGCTCGACGTCCAGACGCTCGAGGATGGAGGCCTGCATCTGCGGCTCATCGATCTCTTCCAGGGTGTCGGCCGCCTTTTCGTCATCGAGCGCGGCGAAGACTGCGCTCCGGTCGTCGGGGCTGAGCTCGTTGACGATGTCGGCAATATCGGCCGGATGCATCTTCGCCAGCTTGCTGTGCGCGATCCGCAGCTTGACCGAGCTGACGTCACTCTTGACCGGGTCGACCGCCTCCCAGGAGATCAGCTTTTGCGGCCAATCCAGCCCGAGGGCAGACGTAACCCGCCGGCCCAACCCCTCGAGCCCGACGCGCCGCGCCAGCCCCCGGCTGCCGATATCGACACCGATGACGAGCATCGACCCTTCGACCTGGGAGAGCTGCAGGTCATTGACCCGCACCACCCGGCGACCGTCCATGTCGACGATCTGTTTGTCGAGGATTTGCCGCGCAAGCCAGAGTTCGGAATCGGCGCGGCTGTGCGGCTGCAAGCTGGCGGCATCCACCTTCAGGCTGAGCTCTTTGTTGTCCCAGCTGCGGACCACCGACCAGTCGAGCGAGCGCACCTTTCGGTTGTTCTTCAGGATGACCCCGGTGACCTTGGGAAAGGGCTCGGTCATCACCACCACGAGGTCTCGAACTCGCCCGACACGATGCTGTCGAACGTCGACGACCTCAGCATTGAGGAAATCGCTGAGGAAGATCAAACGCTAGCCTCGGAATTGCTTGAAGAGCAAAGACGCGTTGTGCCCGCCGAAGCCGAACGAGTTCGACAGCGCCAGCTTGATGTCTAGCTCGCGCGCGCCCTCCGGGATGTAGTCGAGGTCACATTGCGGGTCTGGGTGCTCGAGGTTGATCGTGGGCGGCGCGACGCCCTCCTCGATGGCCTTCACCGAGATCACCGCCTCAACCGATCCCGCGGCGCCGAGCAGATGGCCCAGCATCGATTTCGTGGAGCTGATCGGGATCCGGTAGGCGGCCTCGCCAAAGATGTCTTTGAACGCCAGCGTCTCCGCCACGTCGCCTAATTGGGTCGCGGTCCCGTGCGCATTGATGTAGCTCACATCTTCCGGCGCGACCCGCGCTTTGGCCAGCGTGCGTTTCATCGCCTGGGCTGCGCCGGCGCCAACCGGATCCGGCGCCGTGATGTGGCCGGCGTCGGCGGTCGCCCCATAGCCGACGATCTCGGCGATGATCGGTGCGCCCCGCTTCCGCGCTGACTCGAGCTCCTCGAGGATCAGGATACCGGCTCCCTCCCCCATGACAAAGCCATCGCGCTCCAGGTCGAAGGGACGGCTCGCCCGGCTGGGCTCGATGTCGCGTGTCGAGACAGCGCGCGACGCGCAGAACGCCGCCAGCGCCAGCGGCGTGACGCAGGCCTCACTCCCGCCCGCGATCATCGCCGTCGCGTCGCCACGCCTGATGATTTCGAAAGCCTCGCCAATCGCGTGAGCACCGGAACTGCACGCGGAAACCGTGCAGAAGTTCGGGCCGCGGGCGCCCACGGCGATCGAGATCTGGCCCGCTCCCATGTCCGCGATCATCATCGGCACGGTAAAGGGACTGATGCGGGAGGGTCCCCGTTCCTTGAGGATGGTGAGGGCCTCCTCAATCATCTCCAGGCCGCCGATCGCGCTCCCCACGATGACACCGACCTGGTCGCGGTTCGCCTCGGTGACCTGGAGCCCTGAGCCGTCGAGCGCCTCGCGGGTCGCGACCATGGCGAACTGGACGAATCGCGACATCCGACGCGCCTCTTTGCGGTCGAGACGAGTCTCGGGCTTGAAATCCACCACCTCGCTCGCCACCTTGCTCGGCATCGCCGATGGATCGAATGCCTGCACTCGGCGGATGCCCGATCGACCGGCCTTGACGGCCTCCCACGTCTCGCGCGTCGTGTGCCCGAGCGAGGTGATCGCACCTGTCCCGGTGACGACGACGCGCGAGCCGTTCACCATTCGGCAATCCCTCCTCCGCCCCAGCGAAGACAGGCAGCCGCCCAGCTCGGGCCGCTGCCACAGGCGAGCAAGAGCGCCGTCATCCCGTTTTGGAGCCGTCCCTCCTTGACCGCGTCGTGCAGCGCGGTCAGCGGCGCGGCCGCGAGCAACGATCCGTAGCGCGCCGGGTCCAGAAAGATGCGGCTCGATGAGACGCCGGCCAGCTTGCTCCATGCCTGCATGAGCTCGGGCGCCGACTGCTCGCCAACCACGAGGTCGATCTCCGAGATGGTCAGGTTCGCTCTCCGCAGGCATTCGGCCGCCGCCTCGGCCAGGCCGCGCAGCAGCGTTCGATCCTGGGCGTCGCCGTTCGCGTCGCTTCGGGCAGCGCCCCCCGCCATGGTCGACAGCACACCGCCGCCGTCGCCCGCCTGGGTGAGCACCGCGGCCGCGGCGCCGCGGGAATGCGCCCTGCCACCCTGTCCAGGGAGGTCGACCAGCTGGTTATTCGAGTCGGCGCCAATCAGCAAGACGCCCCGTGCACCAGCCGCGATGTAGCGGATTCCGACATCGAGCGCCGTAAGCAGGCTGGTCTCCGCCGCATAGAGGTCGAAGCTCCCCACCATCGGCAGCTTCAGCTCCGTCTGCACCAGGCAGGCGGTGGTCGGCCAGAGCACGTCCGGGGTCGTAGTAGCGACGATGATCATTTCGATATCGGACGAGTTCACGCCGGCCGCCCGCAACGCGGCGCGCGCCGCGCCGGCCGCCAGCGATGGCGTGCTCAGACCCTGATCGGCCTGCACGCGGTAAGAGACACCCGTCAGTTCCGTGCCGGTGACGCGCCGCGCCAGGGGGGCATCAGCCGGCGGGCGATAGATCCCGAGGCCGGCGATCGCCCCCAGGGCCAATCCGCGGCGTGCCTGGGCAAGCGTAGGCATCGAGGCCGAGGTCACGCCTCATTTTAAGTCCGGCTTTTGCGCATGGTTACGTTTGGGGATGGGCGGGGCCGTAACCAAGAGCCACCTTCGGGGATACATCTCCTGCGGGTCAGCCCAGGTATTCGCGCTCCCGGTCGCGGTTCGCTATTGTATAGACCAAATTTGGGCACGAAACCGTGCCCGCAACTCCAATACCAGTAGGAGGGAAGGATGGCCGAAGCGAATTTCGACAAGTTCCGCGGCATCATCGCGGAGCAGCTTGGCGTCGACGTCGAGAAGGTGACCCCGGAGGCCTCCTTTACCGATGACCTGCAGGCCGACTCCCTGGACCTGGTCGAGCTGATCATGGCCTTCGAGGAGGAGTACGGGATGGAGATCTCCGACGAGGACGCCCAGAAGCTTCGCACCGTCGGCGAGGCCTGGAATTACGTCAAAGGGAAGGTGTCTGTCGCCTGACGCGCAAACGCCAATGACCGTCCCGTATGGTGCCGGCCCGGTGGCCTTCGTCTTCCCGGGCCAGGGATCGCAGTACGTCGGGATGGGCAAAGCGCTCTACGACGTTTCCGAGACCGCGCGTCGCGTCTTCCGGCGGGCCGACGATATTCTCGGCTTCGCGCTGACGCGCATGTGTTTCGAGGGGCCGGAGCAAGACCTCAACGACACCATCAATGCCCAGCCGGCGATCCTCACCGTGAGCATCGCCTGCCTGAACTCGCTGCGCGAACGATGGCAGGCGATGGGCCAGGTGATCGCCCCGCAGTACGTCGCCGGCCACAGCCTGGGCGAGTTCACGGCGCTGGTGGCGGCGGACGTCATCGACTTCGACAGCGCCCTGCTGCTGGTTCGTGAGCGCGGTCGGTTGATGAAGGAGAACGGCACCGAGCGGCCCGGCGGCATGCTGGCGGTGCTGGGACTCGATCGAGAGGTGATCGAGGCCGTCGTCGCCGAAGCGGGCGCGCTCGGCGTCATCACGGTGGCCAACGCCAACTCCCCCGGACAGATCGTGCTTTCCGGCGAGGGCCGGGCGCTGGATCGCGCCACCGAGCTCGCCCGCGCTCGCGGCGCCACCCGGGTGGTCCGGCTGCCGATCAGCATCGCCTCGCATTCGCCCCTGATGGCGCGCGCCGCCGCCCAGTTCGGCGAAATCGTCGCCCGGCTTCCGCTGCGTCAGCCGCGGATCCCCGTCGTCGCCAACATCACCGGCCAGATCCTGACCAGCGCCGACGACATCCGTAAGGAGTTGGCCGACCATATTCTGAAGCCGGTTCAGTGGACGGCCTCGGTGGTGGAGATGGTCGCCCGAGGTAGCGCGGAATTCCTCGAGATCGGGCCCGGCCAGGTGCTCTCCGGGTTGATCCGGCGTATCAGTCAGGACGCCCACGTCGTCACCCTCAACGATCGCGAGGTCGCCCGCGTCCTCACTCCCTCGCCGTCGGGATGAAACGTGTCGTGGTGACCGGCGTGGGGGCTGTGACGCCCGTCGGTCTGGATGCGCCTAGCACCTGGGCCGCCATGCTGGAAGGCCAGTCCGGGGTGGGGAAGATCACCCTCTTCGACGCCAGTGAGTTTCCGGTGCAGATCGCCGGTGAGGTGAAGGGCTTCGACGCAACCGGCCGCATCGAGCCGAAGGAACTCCGGCGGATGGACCGCTATGCCCAGCTCGGACTCGTCGCCGCCCAGGAGGCCTTTGCCGATGCCGGGCTGACGAAGAACGGCCTGCTCGACGACGTCGGCGTGATCTTCGGCAGCGCCGCGGGCGGCCTCGGGGTGTTTCTCGAACAGCAGCGCATCCTGCAGGAGCGCGGGCTCAAACGGGTCAGCCCAACCTTCATCCAGAACATGCTGACCGACACCGCATCCGGGCATATCGCGATCGCGCTTGGCCTGCGCGGGCCCAATATGGCGGTCGTTTCCGCCTGCGCCACCGGCAGTGGCGCCGTGGGGGAGGCGTTCGAGACCATCCGCCGCGGCGACGCCGACGCGATCATGACCGGCGGCGCCGAGGCCGTCCTGGTTCCGGTTGTATACGCGGGGTTCTGCGCGATGCGGGCGCTCGCCCAGCACGAGGATCCGGCGCAGGCGTCGCGCCCGTTCGACAGGGATCGCAACGGCTTCGTCATCTCGGAGGGCGCCGGTGCCCTCCTGCTCGAGGAGTTGGAACACGCCCGCCAGCGTGGCGCGCGCATCTACGCCGAGGTGATCGGCTACGGCTCCAGCAACGATGCCTTCGACATGGCCGCGCCGGCGGAAGGTGAGGGCGCCGTGCTGACCATGCAGCGGGCGCTCCGCAAAGCCGAGATCGAGCCGGAGCGGGTCGACTACATCAACGCTCACGGGACGGGGACACCGTTGAACGACAAATTCGAGACCGACGCGATCCATCGCGTATTCGGGAAGCACGCCTACCGCTTGGCGGTTAGCAGCACGAAGTCCATGACCGGCCACATGATGGGCGCCTCGGGCGCGGTCGAGGCGGTTGTCCTGGCGCTGACCATCCGCGACCAGGTGATCGCGCCGACGATCAATCTGCAGACGCCGGATCCCGAGTGTGACCTCGATTACGTCCCCATGCAGGCGCGCCGAGCCGATATCGGGGTCGCACTGTCGAACTCCTTCGGGCTTGGCGGCCACAACGCGAGCGTGATCTTCTCCCGATACGCCGCCCGCACCTGACCGGGTCGCGTTTTCGCGATTTTTCTGAATACGAATCGAATTCGAAGGTTGTGCTATCATCAGGCCGATTTTGGGGGCGCCCCGGGGCGTTCCATAGCCAGCAAAGGAGAGTGTTATGGCGGTTACCGGATATTGCCTGAAGTGCAAGAAGAAGGTCGACATCAAGGACCCAGTCCACATCACGATGAAGAACGGGAAGCCCGCCACCACGGGAACCTGTCCGACCTGCGGTACGAAGATCTACAAGATCGGCAAAGCGTAACGCAGCGTTAACTCAAGCTAAACAGCCGGTGCAAACCCGGCTTTTTTCTTTTTGGGGCAAATTTCCCTCCCCCTCTGGGGAGGGAAGGGTGGGGCTAGGGCTGGCTGGCGGAGCGGCTGACCGACTCCTTTCCGGCCAGCTCCGATTCGATCAGGTCCAGGAGCACCTCGGTAGCGCTGAGCGCCACATCGACACCCAGGGTCTTGAAGATCCGGACGTTGGCGGGGTTATTCACCCGGGCGACGGTCTTGGGGACGTTGAACTTCCGCTTCGCCAGCTGGCAGGTCACCAGGTTGTCCTCGTCGTCGCCGGTCACGGCCACCACCACGTCGGCCCGTTCCATCCCGGTGGTGGCAAGGAACGCCATCTCGTCGCCGTCGCCGACCATCACGATCTCACCCAGTGTCGAATTCAGCACTTCGGCCCGGCGCGGGTCCTTCTCGATCAAGGTGACCTCGTAGCCGCGATCGAGCAGGTGCTTGCTCAGGTAGTACCCGACCTTGCCCCCGCCGACCACGATCACGTACATGCCTGGTTCACCCCTTCAGCATCGCATGGATCTTCCTTGCCCCGGAGAGGGTCGGGCAGATCGTATTCAAGCCGAGCTCGCGGTAGACATCCTCCCGCATCGGGTCGTAGATACGGGTGATCACGCGAGGAACTTTGAAGATCTCGCGGGCGATTTGCGCGGCCATGATGTTGCGGTTGTCGCCGTTGGTCAGCGAAGCGAAGCCGTCTGCCGATTCGATCCCCGCCTGGCGCAGAACGTCTTCGTCGATCCCGTTGCCGAGCACCATCTCGCCGGTGAAGCCGCTCCCCAGGCGGTCGAAGGCGCGACGGTTGCTGTCGATGACGGTGACCTGGTGGCCGGCTTTGGAGAGGGCGAGGGCCGCCATGGCGCCCACGCGGCCGCAACCAACGATGACGAGCTTCATGAACTGAAGCCCCATTCTAGGTCCTACCGGCCGAGCGCCAGCCGCATGGCCTCCACCTCGGGGAGCCCCGCCTCGCGGATCTTGGCCTGGGTCGCCGCGATGTCGTACGGCACCCGGACGAAGCGGACCGCCGGCGTGGCCAGGTCGACGATCGCGAAGGCCGCCTCCGGGTTGCCATCACGTGGCTGGCCCACGCTTCCAGGATTGACGAGGGCGGCGGCCGGCAGCGTGATCCACTCCCCCGGCTCCGGGACTTCCTCGCCTTCCGCCGTGAAGATCCGGGGAAGGTGCGTGTGCCCGAAGAAGCAGAGGCGTGGGCCGAGCCGGACCAGGATCTCGAGCGCCTGCAGGTCGTCAAGGATGTACTCCCAGAGGTATGGCTTGCGCGGGCTGCCGTGCACGTACCGGTGCGGGCCCAACCGCCCGTACTTGGGCAGGGTTGCCAGGTAGCGCCGGCTCTCGGGCGTCAGTACGGCCTGCGTCCAGCGAGCGGCGGCGGCCGCGTGCGGATTGAACCAGTCGAGCAGGGCGGGGGCGAGCATCGCCGCGTCGTGATTGCCCATCACCGCCCGAGCGCGTATTGCTCGGAGCCGGCCGATCACGGCATTCGGATCGGGCCCGTAGCCGACGATGTCGCCGAGGACGAGGATCTTGTCGACCCTGGGCAAGGCGCCGAGCACGGCGTCGAGGGCCTCGAGGTTGCTGTGGACGTCGGAGAGGAGGGCGAGCGTCGGGCCGTGGGCCCGCTCAGGCGTAGATGCGTTCGTGAGCGTAGATGAAGAGAATGCGCAGCGTGGCGGCGACCGGAACCGCGACGAAGAGCCCGAGGATACCTCCCAGATAGCCTCCCACCACGAAGGCGATGATGATCAACATCGGGCTCAGGTGGACCGCGTCGCCGAACACCTTGGGGGAAATGAAGTTGTACACGACGTTCGAGATGACGAAATACAGGATCAGCACCAGGACGACTTTGCCCGAGGACTGCGAGACAAACCCGGCGACGGCGACGGCGGGGAGGGCGCCGAGAAATGGCCCGATGAACGGGATGAAGGCCGTCACGCCGGCGACGATCCCGAGCGCGAGCGAGTAGGGAATCCCCACGACCCAAAGAGCAATGCCGGTCACCACCCCGATCAGGGCACAGATGACCAGCTGGCCACGCATGTAGGCGCCCAGCATGCGGTAGATGTCGGCGGCGACCTCATGGGCGTCGGTTCGGTAGCCCTGCGGCACCAGGTCCCGGAAGAATCGCCGGATGCTATGGGCGTCCTTGACCAGGAAGAACGCCACCAGGAGCACCAGGAGCGTCTGGAAGATCCAGTTGAGCAGCATGAACACGTTTTCCACCACCGAGGACAGGTGGCCGGCCAGCAACGCAGGCAGGTTGCGGACCGCATCGTTGTAGGCCTGTCGCAGATCGATCGGGATGCCGAGGATGGAAACGACGTGGTCCTTGGCAGCGAGGTCCTGGAAGTAGCTGGCGATCGCCGGGCCCTGCGCGACGAGCGAGGTGAACTCCTGGCTCACGATGGGTGCGAGGAAGAACACAGTGGCCGCCAGGACCGCGGCAATGACGCCGTACAGCGCGATCAGGGCAGCCAGCCGGGGGACGCGACGCCGCTCGGCCGCGTTCACCACCGGGTTCAGCATCATGGCCAGGATCCCGGCGAGGATGAAGGGTCCCAGGATGCCTCGGATGGCGAAGGCAAGGACCAGAGTGAGGACGGCCAGCACGCCAAGGAAGATCAGGGCGCGGAAGTCGCGGCTCCGCCACAGCTCATCCACCCGGCGACGTTGGATCATCGCGGCATTATCCACTGTTCAAACGAGAAATTCGAGCCCCGGCATGCGCCAAACGCGGCGCTGGGGTTACCGGGACGGGCTCGAGCCATACGCCGGCTGCAGACCAGGGGAGTGCTGGCTGCACCGGATGATGAGCCAGGCGACGCCAGCCGCCATCACCAGGTCACCGATGCTCACCAGCGACGAATGGCCGCCGATGCTCGGGATGGTCAAGATATCGCCGATGAACCAGAGTCCCTGCGGATGGTCCAGGGCCACGTGGAGCGGGTCCAGGCCGCCTCTGAGGAGGGCCAGGACGGCGGAGTTCGGGTCAGCGTTGTGTGGCAACAGCACCGGCATGCGGCCACCGAAGGCGAGAATGACGACCAGATTGAGCGTCAGCCCCGCCCCGAAAAGCAGGGCGCCTGGGATCCGACGGTTGAACCAGACGACGGCCAGCAACAGGACAGCCCCCATTACGTTCAACGGCCGGGCGACGGTGACCGCGATCTGCGAGTGGAGGGTGCCGAGCAGCGCCACGGCGACCTTGACGGCAAACGCCGCCAGCAACAATTCGATGTGCCGGATGCGGAGCTGACTCAGCCGGCGGACGTCGCCGCCAATCAGGACGGCGATGACAAGGGCCGCCGCGATGACCGCGAAGAACAGGAACACTGGCTAGCCGGAGGCAGCCGCTTTGAGCCGTTCGGAAGCCGGCTCCTTCCGAAAGGTCGCTTCCCGCAGGTCTCGGAAGGCGAAGCCCGCAGTACCGGCGCATATGAGCAGGATCCCGGCCACCACAAACACGAGCGGCGCCCCGAGCCGATCGGTCAACGGACCCGACAGCGCCATACCCCCGAGGAGACCAAGCTGCACCAGCAGGAAACGAGTGGACATTACCCGGCCCAGCATGCGGTCAGGAGCCTCGCGCTGCGTGACCGATATCATCGAGACGTAGTAGAGGGTATTGGCAGCGCCGCTAATGAAAAGGAAGAGCGCAGCCACCGGAATGTTCTGAGAAAACCCCGTCAGAGCGCCCGCGATCCCGGTGCCGACCACCCCGATCAGGATGAGCACGCCGGCCCGCCATCGCGTCATCGCGGCGGGAGCTGCGAGAGCGCCCACGATCGCGCCGGCACCGATCGCCGCTTCCAAAACACCGTAGCCAAGGGCACCACCCTTCAGAGGGCCGTACGACATGACGACCAAAATCGGGAAGGTCAGGCTGCCAAACGTAACGGCAGCGAACGCGAGCGCCATCGTGGATCGCAGGGTTCGATTCGTCAGGATGAAGCGACTTCCCTCGACGATATCTTCGAACAGGCGCACCGTACGGGCCGCGAGGCGGCCCCGATCCGCGACACCAAGGAGAGTCGCCGCCGAAATCATGAAAGTCGCTGCGTCGATGATGAACAGTGGTTGCCACGACGCCACCGCCGCGATGACACCCGCGAGCGAAAAGCCCAACAGCTCCATTGTCTTCTCGGACGAGGAAATCAGGCTGTTGGCCTTCACCAAGAAATCCGCCGGCACGAGGCTGGGCAAAATGGCTTGCTTCGCGGGATTGAATAGCGTGCTTGCCGTCGCCACGAAGAACACGACGACAAACACCCCCGGAAGCCAGGTAAGGGCCAAGAATGGGATGGTGATCGTCAGAATCGCGCGGGCAATGTCGGAGAGAATCATCACGCGTTGCCGGTCAAAGCGATCGACGAGAGCACCGGCGACGAGCCCGAAGAGCACGGTGGGGGCAGCCTTTGCGATCAGTCCCACGGCCACCATCGATGGTGAGTGGGTCACAAGGTAAAGCATGATGGCCAGCCCCGTTGTGTTCATCATGTCCCCGAAGTAGGAGATCGCCTGACCGATCCAGAGCAGCCGAAATGGCTTGATGGCCAGGATCTCGCCGAAGCTGACAGGCTTCGCCGTTGGCAGGTTGGTCGCCTCAATGGCCACGCCCCAGCGGTCGCTTACGATCTTTTCGAGCGCCCCGACCACGGCCGGGTCGTACCACGTGCCCGCCAGCTGACGCAGCTCTCGGATCGCCTCCCCCGGCGTCTTTACGGTTGGCCGGAAAACCCGAGCCTGGGTGATGGTGTCGAAGGCGTCGCAGGCATTGACGATGCGAGACCCACGGGGGATCGCCTCCCCTTTTAGCCCATCCGGGTAGCCTGCGCCATCCCACCGCTCGTGATGGTGTCGGACAATCAGCGCGACATCCTTCTGCTCAGGATGTTCAGCGAGGATTTGGGCCCCTTCGACGGGATGCTGCTTGATGATTTCGTATTCCTCCGGTGTTAGCTTTCCCGGCTTGAGCAGGATCGAGTCGGGTACCGCAATCTTTCCGAGGTCGTGCAGGATGCCACCGACGCGGATGGTGTTGCACTCTTCGTCGCTCATCCCGAGCATTCGAGCGACGGTTTCACAGAGCTCGCCCACACGCTGCGAATGACCGAAGGTCTGGCCGTCACGCTTGTCGACGACGCGGCTCTGCATGATGTATGAGTCGCGCAGCCAGGTGTCGAGGCGGCGCTGCTTCTGCATGCTCGTGCGGTAAATGAGAAGGGGGCCATAGAGCAGGAAGACGACGAGCCGTGCGAGCCGCGGACCCTGCATCAACTGCACGATGAGGATCCCCAGCAATGGCATGGCGAAGAATGTCAGGGCATTGCCCGCCAAAGCGCCCCGCAATACGGCCCATAGTCGGATCCCCCTTACAAGATGGACAGAAAAGGCCATCAGCGCCGTGTTCAACATGAGGAGCATGAGCACCGCCGCCAGAACAGTCAGAGGGCCGCTACTGGAATGCGCTTTGCTAGCCGCCACGAACAGGCTTGGCACGCCACAGGCCAGAATCCACATCCCGCGGTTGAAGAGGAACAGTCCCAACGGAATTTCCCGGCCGGGCACGCGCCGGTCGATCGTCCCCAGGGCGGCGATCGTCATCGCGGCCCAGGGATCCAGTTGAAGAGCGACCGCGCCGCAGAGCGGTGCCAGGGTCACGCTGAGGACGCCCTGTTTCGTTTCGATTGGTGCGAATCCGGAGAGGACGGTCAGCGCCAGGAGGATGCCGGTGTTTTCGAGGACATCGGCGTTAAGGTGCACCCAGGGGCGTGCCAGTGCGATCGATCCGAACCAAAGCGCGAGCCCCAGCGTCGTGACCGTTGCGAGATACAGGGACGCAGGCCAATTCCGCCGCATTCGGAAATTCCCCCGTATCTTAAAGGGAGAAAGTGCGAAGAACCCTTCGGGCGAAAACAAAAAGCCCGGGACCTAGCCCGGGCTTATTTGTATCTTGCTTCTACCAGTTCCAGCCAGCGCCGCCAGCCAAAATGGCACCAAGCAGGCCGACGACTACGACCATCAACTTCTTCATCGCGACCACCCCCACGTATTGGATTCCCCGAAAGCCGCGCAGAGGACTCCCTTGGTATTCACCACGGTAGCCCCTTGCGGCCGACCCGTAAATCTCTCCTCAGGTCGCCGGAATGCCCTGTTGATAGCGAACGAACGTTCGTCTAGATGTCCAGTTGTACGGCTTGGGCCGCCGCCTCGGCCCGGGTTCGGACCTGCAGTTTGCGGTAGATGTTGCGCAGATGGGACTTGATCGTTCCCTCACCCAGACCCAGGCGGTTCGCGATCGCCTTGTTGCTCATCCCCTCCACCACCATGCGGAGGATCTGGGTCTCCCGCTCGGTAAGCGGTTCGGCCAGGGGCCGGCGAGATCTCTTCAGGGTCGAACCCAGGCGCACGATCACCCGGCGGGTCAACGCATCATCGAGCTGGAAGTGGCCGGCATGCGCGTCCTGGATACTGCGGGCCAGGCTCACCGGGTCCACGTCCTTCAAGACGTAGCCGGACGCGCCGGCGGCGACCATCTCGACGATATCCTCTTCCGCCTCGGAGATCGTCAGCGCCAGGACCACCCGGTCGGGGTTCTCCTCCTTGATCGCGCGGGTGGCGGCGATTCCACCCATTTCCGGCATGTTGAGGTCCATCAGGATGACATCCGGCTTGAGCCGGCGCGAGCCCTCGACCGCCTGCCGGCCGGTCACCGCTTCGCCGACAATGTCGATCTCGGGGAAGTCGCGGAGCATGCCCTGCACGCCCGCCCGGAATATGGGCCGGTCGTCGGCGATCAGGACGCGGACGCGGTTCATCCGGGGCGGTCCGCCGGGCCGATCAGGGTAACGACGGTGCCTTCCAGCGATTGGCTCACGATTTCCAGGGTTCCCCCCATCAGCTCGGCCCGCTCGCGCATACCCACGAGGCCGTACGAGCCGACTTTTCGGGGGTCTTCGGCGACCCTGCGCACGTCAAAGCCGCGGCCGTCGTCGCGGACGGTCATCACCCAGGGCGCCGATGAGAGATCGAGGACGACCCAGAGGTTGCGCGCTCGCGAGTGCTTGCGAACGTTCGAAAGGCTCTCGCGTAGCACCTGGAAGATGACTTCCTTCTGGTCGGCCGCGATCGAGTTCTCCTCGCCGCGAATGCTGACGTTGGTCTCGACCAGGTTCACCCGGCCGAACTGGTCGACCAGCTTCAACAGCGAGGCCAGCAACCCCTCCGAGCGGATGGTTTTCGGCCGCAGCGACTGGAGAATATTGCGTGCGCCGGCCAGGATTTCCTCGGACATTGCGCGCAACTGCGGCAACAACTGCCCGGCATCGTCCGGGTCGCGCTCCCGCCGTTGTTCGTAGTACTTGAAGAGCGCGACGACCGCCGCCAGGTCCGAGGCGAGTCCGTCGTGGATCTCGCGGGCCAGGTTCAGCCGCTCCTGGAGGACGGCGACTTCGGCCACTCTGCTGGCCAGGCTGTGTGCCCGGAGCGCGGCCACCGCCTCCACGGCGAGGTCCTCGAGCCGAACCGCGTCACGCCGGTCCAGCCGCCAGGGGGTGCGCCGGAACAGCGCGAGCACCCCGATCGGCCGCTCGAGCGGCGGCGAGAGGGCAATCGCGGCGAAGCCTCGGTAGCCGGCATCGACCCAGGCGGCCTCGTCCGGGGTCAGGTCCTCAGCCGCAAGGTCCTCGACGTTGAAGACCTCGTTGTGCTCCAGGGCCTTCCGCAGGAGTCCGCTGCTGATGGAAGCGACGCCCTCCGGCGCCGCCAGCGACTCCGTTGGGACCCCGGCGCGAAGAACAAACCGCCGCTGCTCGCCGACCGTGTAGACCTGGCTGGCGTCCACCTGAAGGAGATCGAGCGCCTGCTGGGCCGCCGCCAGCAGGATGGTCTGGAGGTAGCCCGCCATCTGCTCGGGGACGAGACGCGCGGCCGGGAGCTCGGCCGAGGCGGGCGCCGCCTGAGCGGGCGCCTCAGGTGCCGCGGGTTCCACGGCGGGCTCGCGTTCGGCTTCAATCGGAGCCTCGGGTGGCGGCGGTGTGGAGGCGGCTGGGGCTGGCTCAAGCGGAGGCTCGGGAGCAGAGGGAGTCACGGCCACCGGTTCGGCGGGCGCCTCAGGAGCCGCTGGCGCCGCGACGGCGGCTGGTTGCGCCGGAGCCTCGGGAGGCGGGGGCTGCTCCGCAGTAGCGGGCGGTTCGGCAAGGGCCGGCTCGGGTCGCTTCCCAGCCTGGGTCCGCTCCATCGAGCGGGCGAAGAGCTCGAAGAAGTGGTCGAGCACCGCGCGCTCGTCCGGACTCAGCTCGCCATCGACGCCGGCGATCATCTCAGCGGCACTCGCGCGTGGCTCATGCCACGCCGCACCAGACTCCACCGCGCCGCGGCGGAGCCGGCGGATCAGCTCACGAAGCCGTTCGGCAGCAGCCGCCCGCTCTTCATTGCTCGGTTCGCGGGCGCGGGCGTGCGCCAGCTGCTCCGCAATTTCGGGGAAGTTGACCTCGAGGTAGTGAACAAGAACGTCGTGCATGGTCTTCTCAGTAGCGACTTCGGACTATCGAAGTCGGGAAAGAAAGTTTTGTCAAGGGCAGTTCGGCGGATGTCCGTGGAGACGATTACCGTGTACAAAGATGTTACGGGAGCCAAAGCTATAATGGCTGAGTCGCGGCTTTCCCCAGGACCTGTGATCTTTATTGACTGCTGAAACCGCCAGCATCCGGCTCTCCTACATCATCAACCACGATGTAACGAAGGCCGCGATGCAGAACTTCTCGGCCCGGACGGGAATATCGTTGGCTGCCGATGCGACGGACGGCTACCAGATCCCACCCGGCCTGCCGCAGAACGATTTCTGCCTCATCATGCAGAACTTCGGGCGATGCGAAATGGTGCCAAATGCCTCGGCGCCGCTCCACGGCGACGAGCCGCAGTTGCGTTACGACGGCGCTCAGATCGGTCACTTGATCATCCCCATCTGCGAGGGCCGACACCTCCTCGGCCGCCTGGTCAGCGAGCCATTCGCTGTTACCAAACCCGACTTTGCGACGGTCTACGAGCTGGCGCGGGCGCTCCCTGTGCATCCAGACAACCTGATGCGCGCGGTGCAGTCGGTGCCGGTCGTCTCCCAGCCGCACGTCATGGAAGCCGCCAACCTCGTCCACACGCTGTTGCAACATGTCGTGGCCCAGAACTACAAGCACCAGGACGAGCTCACCGTGCTGCGTGCCTTCGACAGCATCATGACCAATCTCAGTTACGAAGTGCTGAGCGACATGATCCTCAACCTGGGGACTCGGTTGCTCCGCGGCCAGGCGTCCCTCCTTTTCCTTGCCGGCGAACAGGGACAGCGGGAGGAGGCCTATTCCGGGCCGGAGCCCAATGGCACCGGCGACCTCCGACGGCTATTGGTCGAGATGTCCGACTTCGTATTGCAGTCGAAGCGGCCGCTGTCGGTTCCGGACGCGTCGCAAAGCCCCTGGACGCAACACCTGCTCGGCCGGCATGAGGTTCAGGGCTCGATCACGATCACGCCGCTCCTCCAGCAGGACCGGCTTCGCGGCACGCTTGGCATCTACGCCACCGACGCCAGCCGCGACCCCGAGTCGGACCTCCATCTGCTGTCGATGCTCGCGGCGCAGGCCGTCAACAGCCTGGTGATGCTGGAGCGGCTGGTCGCCAGTGAGGAGCAGGCGCTCACCGACAGCCTCACCGGCCTCTACAACTACCGCTTCTTCCAGGAGAGCCTGCAGCGCGAGCTGAGTCGGGCCTCCCGCAGCAAGGCCCCCTTGTCCCTGATCGTGCTCGACCTGGACAACTTCAAGGTCATCAACGACAACCACGGGCACCCCGTCGGCGACCGCGTGCTCCGTCACCTCGCCGACCTGATCCAGCGTCACAGCCGCAAGGCAAACGTCGTGGTCCGCTACGGTGGCGACGAGTTCTGCATCATCGTCCCGGAGGGCGACCTCGATACGGCGCGGGGAGTCGCTGAGCGCGTGCTCACCGAGATTCGCAACAGCCCTTACGCCGACGAGGCCCATGGCGTTCCACCCCTGACTCTCACGGTCAGCGCCGGTGTCACCGCGTACCGTCCCGAGGAGGACAACGCCTTTTCGTTCTTCAAGCGGGCCGACGAGAATCTGCTGACCGCGAAGCGCACCGGCAAAGATCGGGTCGTCGCCGAGTAGTCAGCGACGCCGGTAGGGCCGGCGCATCGCCCGGCGAATCAGCCAGGGGACTGTCGCCGCCACCAGGGGCTGACCCAGGAACGCCGACAGGGTTTCCAGCTTGGGGAACAGCTCCGAGGCTGTGTGCTCCAGGGCAAAGCCGTGCTCGTTGAGCTGGGCCGTCAGTCGCTCCAACTCCGTCGCTTCCTCCAGGGCATAGGCGGAAAGCTCGCTGGCACGCCTCGACGCCTTGCGGTAAGCGCGCCACGCCGAGACGGTCGCGAAGATGAGCAACACCAGGCCGACGCCGGCGCAAGCGATGGCGACGGCTGCCAGCGCTACTCTTCGGCCTCCTCCGTGCCGCCCACGCCGGCAATGGTGGCGACGGTATCGCCTTCATCGAGCCGCATGATGATGACCCCCTGCGTCTGCCTTCCGGCCACGCGGATGTTCTCGATCGGCGTGCGGATGACCTGGCCGCCTTCGGAGATGACGATCAACTGCTCCTCCTCCGGGTTGACGACGACTCGCATCCCGACCAGGGGACCGGTTCGATCGGTGACGGCCATGGTGTATACGCCCTGCCCGCCACGGGAATGCGCCGGATACTCGGCCAGCGGCGTGAGCTTGCCGTAGCCCTTCGCCGAGACGACCAGCAGGTGCGCGTCTTTCCGCACGATGTCGAAACCGGCGACGAGCGCGTCTTTGCGCAAGGTGATCCCACGCACCCCGGTGGTGTCGCGGCCCATGGGCCGAACCTGCTTCTCGCTGAAGCGAACCGCCTTGCCGTCGGTGGTGGCGATGATCAGCTCATCCCCGCCCGAGCTGAGCTTCACCCAGTTCAGCTCGTCGCCCTCGGTCAGGTTGATCGCGATCAGGCCGTTGCGCCGAACCTGGCTGTAGAGGCGAGCCGGTGTCTTCTTGATGGTGCCTTGCTTGGTCACCATCACGAGGTAGCGGTCCTCCGCCCAGTCCGTGATGCCGATCACGGCCGTGATCTTGTCCTTGGGGTCGATGTCGATCAGGTTTGCCGCCGGCAACCCCTTGGCCTGCCGGTTGACATCGGGGATCTCATGAACCCGCAGCCGGAAGACCGAGCCGTGGTTCGTGAAGAAGAGCATGTCGGAGTGCGTGGAGGCGATCGCCAGGTGCTCCACGAAGTCGGACTCGACGCGCGCCGCGCCGAGGATGCCCTTGCCGCCGCGGCGTTGCGGCCGGTAGGTCGTGGCCGGCACCCGCTTGACGTAGCCGCGATGGGTGAGCGTGACGACCACGTCTTCCTTGGGGACCAGGTCTTCCTCGTTCAGCTCGACGGAGCCCTGGAAGTCGAGCGTGGTCCGGCGGGGATCGCCGTACTTCTTCTTGAGGTCGGCCAGCTCGTCCTTGATCAGCAGCATGATTTTCGGTTCGTGCTGAAGGAGGTCTTCGAGGTAGGCGATTCGCTTGATGACCTCCTCGTACTCCTCCATGACCTTGTTGCGCTCGAGGCGGGTGAGGCGGCCCAACCGCATGTCGACGATGGCCTTCGATTGCCGCTCGGAGAGCTTGAAACGCTCCTGCAGACGCTCCTGCGCGGTCTTCTCGTCCTGCGACTCACGAATCGTCTTGATGACGGCATCCAGGTTGTCCAGGGCGATCTTGAGCCCTTCCAGGAGGTGGGCCCGCTCCCGCGCCCGCTCGAGCTCGTAGCGGGTACGGCGGGTGAGGACCTCGCGGCGATGATCGATATGGTGCTGGAGCAGCGCCTTGAGGTTGAGGACCACCGGCCGGCCCTCTACCAGCGCCAGTGAGATCACCCCGAAGGTGGTCTGCAGCGCGGTGTGCTTGTAGAGATTGTTGAGGACGGTCAGCGCTCGAGCATCCTTCTTGAGCTCGATGACGATGCGCATGCCCTGACGATCGGACTCATCGTTCAGGTCCGCGATGCCTTCCAGCTTTCGCTCGCCGACCAGCTCGGCGATGCGGGCGACCAGCGTCGCCTTGTTGACCATGTAGGGGATCTCGGTGATGATGATCCGCTCGCGACCGTTCTTCGCCTCTTCGAAGGTGTGGCGCGCCCGCACGATCAGGCGACCGTGACCCGTGCCGTAGGCGGCGGCGATCCCCTCGCGACCGATGATGATTCCGCCAGTGGGAAAGTCCGGTCCCTTGACCAGCTTCATCAGGTCCTCGGTGGTGGCGTCCGGATGCTCGATGAGATAGATCTCGGCGTCGCAGACCTCGCCGAGGTTGTGCGGCGGAATGTTGGTGGTCATGCCGACCGCGATCCCCGATGAGCCGTTGATCATGAGGTTCGGCAGGCGGGCTGGCAGCACCAGCGGCTCTTGCCGTGTCGCCGAATAGTTGTCCCCGAAGTCGACGGTGTCCTTCTCGAGGTCGACCAGCATTTCGGCGGCGATCGGGGCGAGCCGCGCCTCCGTGTACCGGTAGGCGGCCGCCGAGTCGCCGTCGATCGAACCGAAGTTACCTTGGCCGTCGACCAGCGGGTAGCGTAGCGACCAGTCCTGTGCCAGTCGTACCAGGCTGTCGTAGACGGACTGATCACCGTGCGGGTGGTAGTGCTTGAGCACCTCGCCGATGATGGCGGCG